>Ga0070726_10001238_pt1 | contig 26431 bp, 28 predicted proteins | sample tdAd471_FD_67275 | JGI IMG/M metagenome (GOLD analysis project Ga0070726, IMG submission 67275) | Marine sediment microbial communities from the Atlantic coast under amendment with organic carbon and nitrate - tdAd47.1 | ecosystem: Environmental > Aquatic > Marine > Coastal > Sediment | place...
AACCCGGCTTCGCCAAGCAGATCTTCAGGCCGCTCGCAGCCCTTCAGCAGTTCGTCCAGTAATTCCTTGGAAATCGTCATCGTCCTTGCTCCTCTCAGGAAGCATGAACCAAATCACAGACACACAGAAGATCGGACACTCTCGGGAAACGAAATTAATTTCGCCTCAACCGCTCCAACGCCGTCCCACCACCCCAGGTCCCGTGCAACTCCCGGCCCGGCATCACCACGTAGACCACCGGCGTCTCGGCGCCCCAGTCCACCGTTACCACCCGGCCCTCGCGCATGCCTGTCCCGGCATAGGTCTGCCCGCGGACGCTCCAGGCAAATGCCACCGCGCCGTCGGCTTCCTCAATCCGCACGGTCCCGGAATAGGCGGATCCATCGGGGTTCCGTCCTTCGGCGATGTAATTCCCTGTCAGGCTGCGCACCTTGTCCTGCGCCAGTGCGGGCAGGGCCAGTGTGGCGCTCAGCAGGGTGAAGGCGATGCGGCGGGTCATGCGGGTCATGGGGCGGCCTTTCAATGGGTCAATGAACGCCCACAGCTTGCGTCACCGCCACTGGCCTTGCAACACTTTCAGGCCTGCAGCGCCTTGACGCCAACCGCCCCCTCACGTTCGGCCTGCATCGCGTGCGCGGCGGCATGGGCCCCGGCCAGTGTGGTGAAATACGGGATTCGGTCCGACAGCGCGACGGCCCTTAGCGAGCGTGAATCTTCCACCGCCTGCGTTCCTTCGGTCGTGTTCATCACGATCTGCACGCCGCCGTCCTTCATCACATCGACGATGCTGGGCCGGCCTTCATAGGCCTTCTTGACCACCTCGGCGGTAATCCCGTGTTCGCCCAGAAACGCCGCCGTTCCGCTGGTCGCCAACAGGCCAAAACCCAGCCCTTCCAGCACCTTGGCCGTTTCCACCAGCAGCGATCCTTTGTCCGCCTCCTTGATCGACAGGAAGGCCACGCCCGCCTGCGGAAACACAACGCCCGCGCCCATCTGCGCCTTCAGAAACGCGCGGTGGAAGCTGGAGTCATATCCCATCACTTCCCCGGTCGAGCGCATTTCCGGCCCCAGCAGTGTGTCCACGCCGGGAAAGCGCGCGAAGGGCAGCACCGCTTCTTTCACCGCAAAACCGTTGATCATTGGATCCTTCAGATCAAACGCGCTCAGCTTTTCCCCCGCCATCACCCGCGCCGCAATGGCCGCAATCGGGGACCGCACCGCCTTGGCGACAAACGGCACGGTGCGCGATGCACGCGGGTTCACCTCGATCAGGAAAACCTCTCCGTCCTTCACTGCGAACTGCACGTTCATCAGCCCGACGACGTTCAGCGCCAGCGCCAGCGCGCGGGTCTGAACCTCGATCTCGGCAATGATCGGGGCGGGCAGGGAATAGGGCGGCAGCGAGCAGGCCGAGTCGCCCGAATGCACGCCCGCCTCTTCAATATGCTGCATGATCCCGGCGACATGCACGTCCGTCCCGTCGCACAGGGCGTCAACGTCCAACTCGATCGCGCCCGCCAGATAGCTGTCGAGCAACACCGGGCTGTCGCCGCTAACCACCACTGCGTCCGAGATATAGCGTTCCAACTGCGCCTGATCGCGCACGATTTCCATCGCCCGCCCACCCAGCACGTAAGAGGGGCGGATCACCAAGGGAAAGCCGATTTCTTCCGCTGCTTCAAAGGCTTCCGCGTCCGTATGGGCCAGCGCGTTATGCGGTTGTTTCAGGCCCAAAGATTGCACAAGTTGCTGAAATCGTTCGCGATCTTCGGCCAGATCGATGGCATCCGGCGTGGTGCCCAGGATCGGAATGCCTTCAGCCTCCAGCGCGCGGGCCAGCTTTAGCGGGGTCTGGCCACCGTATTGCACGATGACGCCATGCAGGGTGCCGTTGTCCTGTTCAACCCGCAGGATTTCCATCACATGTTCGAAGGTCAGCGGTTCGAAATACAGACGGTCCGAGGTGTCATAATCCGTGCTCACCGTTTCCGGATTGCAGTTGACCATGATGGTTTCATAGCCCGCTTCGGTCAGCGCATAGCAGGCGTGGCAGCAGCAATAGTCGAACTCGATCCCCTGGCCGATCCGGTTCGGCCCGCCGCCCAGGATGACGACCTTCTTGGCGCCCGACGGGCGTGCTTCGCATTCAACGTCGCCCATCACAGGGGATTCGTAAGTCGAGTACATATAAGGCGTCTGCGCCTCAAATTCCGCCGCACAGGTGTCGATCCGTTTGAATGCGGCTGTGACGCCAACGTCGGTCCGGGCGCGGCGCACATCCGCTTCGCTTTGCCCGGTCAGACGGGCCAACCGCGCGTCGGTGAAGCCCAGCATTTTCAACGCGCGCAGGCCCTGGGCGTCGGCGGGAAGGCCGTTCTGGCGTAGCTGTTCCTCGGCCTCGATAATCTCGCGTATTCGGGCCAGAAACCACGGATCGAAGGCCGTGGCGGTGAATATCGCATCGTCGCTCATCCCGTGGCGCATCGCTTGCGCGATCACGCGCAGGCGGTCCGGTGTCTGGCGCGACAGGGCCGCGATCAGTGCGCTGTCTTCCGGCGCGCCGTCAATCTCGATCTCATCAAACCCGGTCAGCCCGGTTTCCATGCTGGCGAGCGCCTTTTGTAGGCTTTCATGGATGGTCCGGCCAATGGCCATCGCCTCGCCCACGGATTTCATCGCCGTCGACAGCAGCGGTTCGGCGCCGGGGAATTTCTCGAACGCAAATCGCGGGATTTTGGTCACGACATAGTCAATCGTCGGCTCAAAGCTGGCCGGCGTGACCTTGGTGATGTCGTTATCCAACTCGTCCAGCGTGTAACCCACGGCCAGTTTCGCGGCGATCTTGGCAATCGGGAAACCGGTGGCCTTCGAGGCCAGCGCGGATGAGCGGCTGACCCGCGGGTTCATCTCGATCACCACCATCCGGCCATCGGCCGGGTTCACCGCCCATTGCACGTTTGATCCGCCGGTTTCGACGCCAATCTCGCGCAGCACGGCAATGCTGGCCGCGCGCATCCGCTGATATTCCTTGTCCGTCAGGGTCAGGGCAGGGGCGACAGTAATCGAATCCCCGGTATGCACGCCCATCGGATCGACGTTTTCGATGGAACAGATGATGATGGCGTTGTCGGCGGTGTCGCGCACGACCTCCATCTCATATTCTTTCCACCCCAGCAGAGATTCGTCGATCAGGATCTGATTGACCGGGCTGGCGTCCAGCCCGGTGCGACAGAAATGTTCATATTCGCTGCGGTTATAGGCGACGCCGCCGCCTGTGCCGCCCAGCGTGAAGGCGGGCCGGATGATCGCGGGCAGGCCGATGTCGTCCAGCGCCGCCATGCACTCGTCCATCGAATTGGCGATGGTCGCGCGCGGGTTTTCCAGCCCGATCCGGTCCATCGCCTCGCGAAACAGCTTTCTGTCCTCGGCCATTTCGATGGCGTCGCGCTTGGCGCCGATCATCTCGACACCGAATTTCTCCAAGACGCCCATTTCTTCCACCGCCAGCGCCGTATTCAGCCCGGTCTGGCCACCCATCGTCGGCAACAGGGCATCGGGACGCTCGATCTCGATGATCTTGGCCACAACCTCGGGCGTGATCGGCTCAATATACGTCGCGTCGGCCATATCCGGGTCGGTCATGATCGTCGCGGGGTTCGAGTTCACGAGGATCACGCGATACCCCTCCTCTCGCAGGGCCTTGCAGGCCTGTGCGCCGGAATAGTCGAACTCGCACGCCTGTCCGATGACAATGGGACCGGCCCCGATGATCATGATGGATTTGATGTCGGTTCGTTTCGGCATATGCGACCCCCGATCGGCCGGGGGCAGGGCGACCCGGCGCAAAATTCTTGCGGGTTATAGCCATGGCGCGCGCGTGCACAATACCACCGCGCGGTATTCTTGGTGCACGCGTCTGTGTCAGACCGGATTCGCCTGGCGAAAAGCGGCCAGCAGGGCGATCAGGGTGGCAAGAAAGACCGGCACCATGATCAGGATTTGTGGATAGACCGGCAGTGCAAGGTCAAAGAACGCCGATTGGAACGGCAAGCTGAGTGTTACGGCGACACTCAACAATAAAATCATAGCGCGCCGCCGAGGCATCCAGATCAGCACGCCGGGCAACAAAAACAGCGCCAGCAAATAGTAATGCGCCCAGCCCAGCGGCGCAAAAAGCGCGACGATCAGGGCAAGCCCCAGCAGCCGCGCGCCGGTGCGTCGATGCGTCCCGTCGCCCCGCGTCACGCGCCACAGAACCCACGTCGCGATCAGCAATCCCAGCTTTGACACGGTCGAGATCCAGCCCGGTTTGGCAAAGATATACTCATTCTCCACATGCAGCGGCGCTGTGCTACGCAGGGCGTTGAGGGTTTCAAACAGGAACGTCTCAAACGAAAAGGCAAAGAAGCTGGCGTAAATATGGGCGCTGATCGTGCCGAGGTGGGCAAGATAGGCTTGATGCAGCCCGACGCCTGCGACCGCGAGACTGATCGCCAGCATGGCCGCGCCGGTCAGCAGAAACGCCGCCATGGCCCGCCGGTTGCGATCAAACAGGAAGATCAGCACAAACGCGGCAGGTGTGATCTTGATGCAGGCCGCCAGGGCAAGGGCGATGCCAGCGGCCATGAACCAGCCCGCGATGTATCGCTCGAACGCCAGCAGGCACAGGAAGAAGACGAGGATCTGCGTTTGCCCCAGCAACACTGCCGAGATCAGCGGCACCCCCGGCACCACCAGCGCGAGGCTGATCAGTACCCAGATCGGGAACGACATGGCGCCGACCCCGATAATCCGCCACGCCAAGCCAATACTGCCCAGCGTCAGGACGACATTGATCAGCAGGTTGATGTTCATTGCCACCTGCGGATCAAACCGGGCCACCGGGACCATCACCGCCGCAACCCAGGGCGGATAGATGAACGGATAGGTTTGTTCGCCGCCATGCCCGGTCGCCGCCACTGCCGCGACCCAGGCGGGCGGCATCTGGCTGCCGATCACCTCGGGCGGGGCGGCATAGACTTGCGCCAGATCGCCCGCACCGAAGAAATACCCCGCGAAATAAAGCGCGCTGAAATCCACCGCCCAGATATTCCAATGCAGCCCGATCAGATAGACGACGGCCAGCGCCGCGCCCAGCACCGCCAACACGCCGGATCGTTCCTGAACTTGCTGCCCCAGACCGGCCACGCCCGACCCCTTCACTCCGTTTCGCGCAGGCTAGTGCGAGAACGATTTGAGGGGAACCGCTAAGCCGTCAGGCGCAAACCCGACCCTGCGGGCCTATTCCGCCGCGTGATGCATCGGCTGTTGCTGTGGGTGGTCGTACAGATATTCCCGCGTCAACGGCACCGCCGCCTGATCGCGCGCCAGCTGGAACTGGAACACCACCTGTCCGTTGTGCCGGAACCCCATTTCCGACCCCGCCAGATAGAACCGCCACATCCGCACGAAGCGTTCGTCATAAATCGCCCGCGCTGCGGCCTCCTGCGCCGAAAACCGGTCGAACCAGTGCTTCAACGTTTCGGCGTAATGCAGGCGCCAGACCTCGACATCGGTGCTGACCAGACGCTCTTTTTCGACCGCTGCCATGGTTTCCGACATTGCCGGAGTGTACCCGCCCGGAAAGATGTAACGATCCAGCCAGGCGCCACTTGCCCCCGGCGGGTCGCTGCGCCCGATGGTATGGATCAGCGCGACGCCATCATCTGCCAGCAGGCTGCGCACCGTGCGGAAATACTCGCGGTAATGCGGTACGCCGACGTGTTCGAACATCCCGACCGAGACGATGCGGTCGAACCGTTCGGACACATGCCGATAATCCATCAGCCGGAAATCGACCTGCCCGGACAACCCGGCCTCCTCTGCGCGGCGGGTTGCGATTTTGTGCTGTTCTTCGGACAGCGTCACGCCAACGACGCGCGCGCCGTAATCGCGCGCCAGCGTCAGCCCCATGCCACCCCAGCCACAGCCGATATCCAGCACCCGCATGCCGGGCCGGATCAGCAGCTTTTCGGCAATATGCGCCTTCTTCGCCGCCTGCGCGTCCTCCAGCGACATGTCGGGATCGCGGAAATACGCGCAGGAGTATTGCTTGTCCGCATCCAGAAACAGATCATAAAGATCCGCCGACAGGTCATAGTGATGCGCCACGTTACGCCGGGCGCGGGGGGCCGGATTGAACTGTTTCAACCGCCGTGTCGCATTGCGCAGGATCTGCAAAGGCACCTGCCAGGCCGCGCCGTTTTTCGCCCCCACATTGCGCGTCACCAGCGCCAGAAAGCCACGGATATCGTCGCCTGCGATGGTCAGCGTGCCGTCCATATAGGCCTCGCCCACGGCAAGGTCACGGCTCAGCAGAATATTCCGGGGCAGGGCCGGATCGTGCAGCCGAACCTCTACCGGGTCAGCGCGCGTATCGCCATAGGTGCGGCACGTCCCATCGGGCATCTGAACGCTCAGATGTCCCTCGCGGATCATCGCCCGCAACATCGCATCAAACAGTCTGTCCCACATAGGTCACCCCCTTTGCCCCGGTTGGGGCAGGCCAGTGCGGTCATTTTGGTCAGTGAATCCCTTGCCTTTCCAAGGCGTTAACATCTGACGGGCGATATTCTGGTTCAAGGTGAAGCCCATGTAAAGCCTGCGCGCGATCTGCGCCCCCTCGTGGCAAAACGCCGCCACTGCGTTCCGCGGGCCTGCAACGCTTGACTTCAAGGGGGTGGCGGTGTGTATCCGCCAAGTCCTTTCGCGCCCGGAGAACCAAGCCATGCACGCCTATCGCACCCACACCTGCGCCGACCTGCGCGCCGAACATGTCGGCGACACCGTGCGCCTTTCGGGATGGGTCCACCGGGTCCGCGACCACGGCGGCGTGCTGTTCATCGACCTGCGCGATCACTATGGCATGACGCAGGTCCTCGCCGATCCCGACAGCCCGGTTTTTGGAGAGGTTGAGAAGGTGCGCTCAGAATGGTGCATCCGCATCGACGGCGTCGTCAAGGCGCGCGACGCGTCGCTGGTGAACGACAAGATCCCGACCGGCGCGGTCGAGGTTTTCGTTAGAGATATCGAGGTGTTAGGCGCCGCAGATGAACTGCCGCTTATGGTGTTTGGCGATCAGGAATACCCGGAAGAAACGCGCCTGAAATACCGGTTCCTCGACCTCAGGCGTGATCAGTTGCAGGCCAACATGAAGTTGCGCAGCGACGTGGTGCGCGACCTGCGCGAGCGCATGTGGGCGCAGGACTTCAACGAATTCCAGACCCCGATCCTGACCGCCAGCAGCCCCGAAGGCGCGCGCGACTTCCTGGTGCCCTCCCGCCTGCACCCCGGCAAATTCTACGCCCTGCCGCAGGCCCCGCAGCAGTTCAAACAGCTGATCATGGTCAGCGGCTATGACAAATACTTCCAGATCGCGCCCTGTTTCCGCGACGAAGACCCGCGCGCGGACCGCTCGCCCACCGATTTCTACCAGCTTGATATGGAGATGAGCTTCGTCACCCAGGACGATGTCTTCGCCTGTATCGAACCGGTGATTCGCGGCTGTTTTGAACGTTTCGGCAAAGGACGAAGCGTTGACCAGACGTGGGAGCGTATCTCCTACGCCGACAGCGCCCTCTGGTACGGCACCGACAAGCCGGACCTGCGCAACCCGATCAAGATGCAGGTCGTAAGTGAGCACTTCCGCGGCTCCGGCTTCGCCATCTTCGCCAAACTGCTGGAGAATGAAGGCACCGAAATCCGCGCCATCCCGGCGCCGGGCGGCGGGTCACGCAAATTTTGCGACCGGATGAACAGCTTTGCCCAGGCACAGGGCCTGCCGGGGATGGGGTATATCTTCTGGCGCGAAGTTGAAGGTTCCGAAAATTCTCATTCCATCGCCTATGCAGCCATGAAAGAGTGGTGTCTGTATTCACAAAGCATCGAAAACTGGTCCGTTAAATACCCGGATAACGATCCTGCCGAAATGCCCGGGCTGAATTCTTGCAAGTCAAACTTCAGCGATCTGCAGGCGCTTGTGAATTCTATAAATGGCAAGGCAGAAGTCGGAAGCGACATACTTGCTCTCATCGAATCTGCTGGCGATGCAAATTTCGCTAAGGCAATGGAATTGATTGAGGAGAATTTCGGTCATTGTGAGGCCGCAGGCCCCCTCGCCAAAAACATCGGCCCGGAACGCACCGAAGCCCTCCGCCAACAACTCGGCCTCGGCGTCGGCGACGCCGCTTTCTTCCTCGGCGGTAAACCGGCTCATTTTGAGGCTGTTGCAGGCCGCGCGCGGGTCGAGATTGGCAACGAGCTCAATCTCACCGATACCGACCGCTTCGCCTTCGCCTGGATCGTCGACTTCCCGATGTACGAAGCGGACGAGGAAACCGGCAAGATCGACTTTTCCCACAACCCGTTCTCGATGCCACAGGGCGGGTTGGATGCCCTGAACGGCGACCCGCTGGAGGTCCTCGGCTTCCAGTATGACCTCGCCTGCAACGGCTACGAACTCATCAGCGGCGCGATCCGGAACCACCGGCCAGAGATCATGTTCAAAGCCTTCGAATTGGCCGGATACCCGAAATCCGAGGTCGAAGCCCGCTTTGGCGGCATGGTCAAGGCGTTCCAGTACGGCGCGCCACCCCACGGCGGCTGCGCGGCAGGCATCGACCGCATGGTCATGCTGCTGGCGGATGAGGCGAACATTCGTGAGGTCATCATGTTCCCGATGAACCAGCGCGCCGAAGACCTGATGATGGGCGCCCCCAGCGAGCCGATGAACGAACAACTGCGCGAGCTGGGGCTGCGGGTGCTGCCGAAGGACTGAGCGATGCGCGGTGGGCTATGATGGCCTGGAGCGGACGTTGGCTCCATCCGCGTCTTTGTCCGGAATCAAGCCCGCAAGGGCGCCGGACGATCGCCTGACCGTCCCGCGGGCAGGCGATTTCGATGGGTCGCGAAACCTTCTTGGGTCAGAGTTAACGCTGAACCATAAATTGCCACACGCGCCTGTCGCATCGCCTACCCCCGGTCAGGCACTCGCCCGGCTTGCGCTACGTATCGCCAAGGTCAGATCCAGGCCAGCAGCCACCTCAGTTGCCAGAACTTCACTGCGTCAGCCGAACTGACACACCAGAAAACGCCACCGGTTCCGGCAGCGCCAAACGCCAGGGTTCGAATGCACTTAAAGGTTGGCTGTGGCGACGCCCGGTACCACATCTGCCCGCTCGGCCGATCCGGTCACCGCACCGATCAATGCCACGCTCAACAAAACCGCGCCCAGCGTCAGCACCGCCCAGTCCAACGCACCACTGCGCATCCGGGCCTTACCAGCGGGCACTTTCAGAAGCAGGTTTTCTAGCATTTGGCAGCCTTCCGGTCGTCTCTCGCGGTCCTGTATCGTGGTGAAATGGGACGAAATTGCGAAAAGGGCAGGGCGCGGATACGGGCATTTCAGTGTCATTTCGCGCGAATTCACTGCTCCTTTGCCGCTTGTCGCTGTTCCGGCTGCCCGCTACGCAGGCCATGAATTCAACCGCCTGGACCCGAACCATGCCCGAAAATCGCGACCCCAACGCACCGGTCCCCAACTGGTCGCCGCCGCCGCGCCCGGATTTCGACGTTCTGGAAGGACGCTGGGCGCGGGTCGAGCGTCTGGACCCCGCCCGCCACGCTGCCGATTTGTTCGATGCCAACCGCGCGTCGGATGCGATCTGGGACTACCTGCCTTACGGCCCGTTTGCGCATCCCGATGCCTACACCGACTGGCTTACCTCGGTCGCGCCGGGTGAAGACCCGCGCTTCCACGCCATTCAGGATATTGAAACCGGCCGCTACGCAGGTGTCGCCAGCTATTTGCGCATCGCGCCCGAAGCCGGTTCGATCGAAGTTGGGCACATCAACCTTGCGCCCGAGTTGCAACGCACCCGCGCCGCGACCGAAGCGATGTTTCTGCTGATGAAATGGGCGTTCGAGGCCGGGTATCGCCGCTATGAATGGAAGTGCAACGCCGCCAACGCAGGCTCACGCCGGGCCGCTGGGCGGCTGGGCCTCAGTTATGAGGGGATCTTTCGGCAAGCCGCCGTCATCAAGGGGCGCAACCGCGATACCGCCTGGTTCGCCGCCATCGACGCGGAATGGCCCGCACTTGAAACCGCATTTGAAACCTGGTTGTCGCCGGACAACTTCGGCACCGACGGGCAACAAATCCTGCGCCTCGCAGATCTGGCCCGGCCAGTGCTGGCAGCACACGACCCGACCGGCACTTCATAGGTCCCGCCGCAAGCACCGGCACCATCCCAGCACCTTCCCGGCGATATGCCCGACTGTCGCCCAGCGTCCAAAGCATCTGACGCTCCGCCACCCAGCCAATCAGACGTCGCCCTGCGCATCTTCTCGTCGAAAATATCCCCGCCGGAGGCATCCTTCCTTTTCCAGCGCCGTTTCGGGGGCTCTACACCTGACAGCTTGGCGCGCGGCCAGCTATCCGACCATGCGCCGGTCGCTCAGCCGATCCTGCACCAGATTTGACAGGTCGCTGACATCGGGCAACGGGTCTGCCCCGGAATCGCGCGCGCGTGCCAGCGCGGCGGCCGCCGCTTCCAGCGGATGATCCTCCGCGACGCGCGCCAGCCCGCCCAAAAACTGCGCGACATAATCCAGCGTTGGCCCGTCATTGTCCTGCGCCAGCAGCGTGGCGATATGGGCGATGTCATCGCGAAACGCCAGAACATCCGGCGGTTCGGCAGGCGGGTTGGACGGCAGCGCGAACAAACCTGCGGGCTGCATGGCCTGGGGCAAATGCGACAGGATGATCTGCTGAAACGCGGCCAGGCTTGCGATCGGTTTGGCCAGAAACCCGTCGGCGCCTGCGTCCATTGCCAGTTCTGCCGCCCCGTCGTCGCCCGAGGTTCCTAACAGGACCGAAACGCGCGGCGTGGCCTTCATCAATGTTTCGATCAACTCTGCGCCCGATCCGTCGGGCAACCCAAGATCGACAATCGCGACTGTGGGGCAATAGCTGCGCAAATGCCGCTCGGCACTGGCCAGGCGGTCGGCACGTCGAATGCGTGCGCCACTGCGCAGGCACATCAGGCGCACCGCTTCGCTGGCAAAGCGGCTGTCTTCGACCAGAAGGACCGTGTGGCCCAGCAATGGCCGCTCGGTCGTGGGGCGCTGGCCCGTGTTCATATCGCCGAAATTCATGCTTGCCCCTTTTCGGGTTTTGCGGGTGTCGAGGCGATGCTGCGCGCAATTGATGAATCGCGCGTTAAGGCTGCCCCTGCGACGCCACGCACCCTTGCGAGGCCCGCGTGCCACGCCCATAACGCCCGCAACCCAATTTGCGGAGCCTACGCCATGATCGGCCGCCTCAACCACGTCGCCATTGCCGTGCCGGACCTTGCTGCCGCGGCCGAAGATTACCGCACCCGTCTGGGGGCCGAGGTTGGCCCGCCCCTGCCGCAGCCCGACCACGGTGTCACGGTGATCTTCATCACCCTGCCAAACACCAAGATTGAACTGCTCGAACCGCTGGGCGACGCCAGCCCCATTGCAGGGTTCCTCGAAAAGTCCCCCTCGGGGGGTATCCACCATATCTGTTACGAGGTTGACGATATTATCGCCGCGCGCGACCAGCTGGTCGCGACAGGCGCACGCATTCTGGGCGGCGGAGAGCCCCGGACAGGCGCCCACGGCAAACCCGTCCTGTTTCTGCACCCGAAAGACTTCACCGGCACCCTGATCGAGCTGGAGGAAGCCTGATGGGTATCGCCTCGGGCCTCGTCCTCTATGCGGTGATCTGGTTTGTCGTTCTGTTCGTCGTGCTGCCGATCCGGCTGGAGACCCAAGGCGACGCCGGCAAACGGCTGATCGGCACCCACGCCGGATCGCCGGCGAACCTGAACATGAAGAAGAAGGCGCTGTTGGTCAGCGTGATTGCTTTCGTCGTCTGGGCCGTGGTGGCCGGGATCATCATCTCGGGCGTGATCTCGGTGCGTGATCTGGACTGGTTTGATCGGATGCGCCCGGGGGCGGGGTAATCTCCGTGACCCCAATGGCAATCGCTTCTAGCGCGTTTTGTTGCCCCAGGCCCCGGTGGACTGAATGGGACTCTCATAGGGCATAGGCTGCAATGTTTCGCGCTTGGCCTGGTCCATCTCGGCAGCCGCAGGCAGCTCCCTTTCGCGGCGGCGCGACGGAAGAATACGGCGAAGGGCCGCTGTTCCCAGAAAGCGGAGTGCGACAACCATCGCTACAAAAAGTGCGACGCCCGCCAGTAGTGAGGTCATACCAATATCAACGCAGGCCCCATCGGCGCCGAAAAAAACGGCCTCGACGATACTGATCGTTGCATTGCAGTCGCCTGTGGTTAGCATTCGGAGCGCCCATATTGCCGTTCCGCCGTTCTAGGCCTGCAATTGGACAAATCTATGACGTCCGAGGGGGGGCGAGCGTGCGAGAGGTCACGCGGCTTGCCGCCAGCACCCTCCGGGCGGCCACAGTTACATCAACGCTGCTCGCTCGACGTCAGGGTGAACAGGAACGTGCTTAGAAACGCGGCCTGCCAGACCACGTGGATGATGAAATAGCCGATCACGCTGCCGCCTTGATCAGAGAACCCGAACACCAGCGCCAGCGCACCGGCAATGGCCGAGATCACGACCACCATGGCGGCCCCGGCCAGCACCCGCCTGCGGCGCAGCATCGTTACCAGCAACAGCGCCGCAGCCCCGGCGGCCCCGGCGCAGGCCCCCGCAAGCGCCAGCGCGACCGAGGCGTTGCGCACCCCGAAATCATTCGCCAGGCTATAGACCTGCGCGGCCAGCATCACGGCCATGTAATAGATCAGCGGAGCGGCCAGGATCATCAGTGATGCCCAGATCGGCCCGAACCCGCCATATCGCCGCCCCAGCCAGGCCATTGTCACCCCGAAGACGACGCCGACCGGGATCACCATGATCAGAATTTCAAGAATACTGCTGGCACCGGTCAGCGGCAAAAGCGCCTGAAACAACGCCGTGCCAACTGCGCCCGAGATGACCCCGGCCAGAATTGCCACCCTTGACGCACCCGTATTGTCGGGAACACTCGTTACACTCTCGGCCATCTGCTCACCTGAAAATCCCGCCCCGCCCTATGATTAACGGCGCGCGCCCACAAGGCAAGAAAAAGCGCATTGATCCGGGCCGGTACAAACGGCGCGCCGTGAGGCTGCGCCGGTCGCAAACCTCAAACCCCCAGACACCAACGCATAATCGCTTTCTGCGCATGCAGGCGGTTTTCCGCCTCGTCAAATATCACCGATTGGGGGCCGTCCATCACCGCATCCGTTACCTCGTCGCCGCGATGGGCAGGCAGGCAATGCATGAACAGGGCCTGCGGCCCGGCGGCGGCCATCAAGGCTTCGTCCACGCGATAGGGCGACAGCTGGTTGTGCCGCCGCTCGGCCACATCGGGCGCGTCATGCATCGAGACCCAGGTGTCGGCCACCACCAGATCGGCCCCCGCGACGGCGCGCGCAGCGTTGCGTTCGATGGTCACCGTCGCGCCTTCGCCGCGGGCCTGTCCGACAAAAGCGGGGTCCGGATCCAGGGTCTCCGGACCGGTGAAGGTCAGGTCGAACCCGAACCGCCCGGCGGCATGCAGGAAGCTGGCGCAGACATTGTTGCCATCGCCGGCCCAGACCACCTTCTTGCCTTTGATCGGCCCGCAATGTTCCTCGAACGTTTGAATGTCGGCCATGATCTGGCAAGGGTGCGTGCGATCCGTCAGCCCGTTAATGACCGGCACGGTGGCGTGTTCGGCCAGTTCAAGCAGCTTATCCTCCTCGAACGTGCGGATCATGATCAGATCGACAAAGCGGGACAGAACCCGCGCGGTGTCTGCGATGCTTTCGCCATGACCAAGCTGGATTTCCGAGCCGTTCAGCACCAGCACCTGCCCGCCCATCTGCCGCACACCGACATCGAAACTGACCCGCGTTCTGGTCGAGGGCTTCTCGAAGATCAGCGCGACCATCTGCCCGGCCAGCGGCTGGTCGTCGTCAAGGGTGCCCTTGGGGCGGCCAGCGCGCGCGGTTTTCATCGCCGCCGCCTGGTCGATGATGCCCCGCAGTGCGTCAGGTGCGGTTTTGTGGATGTCGAGGAAGTCAGGCATGGCTGTGTTCTTTCGTTGCTCGGTGGCAGGGGCTGTCTGCCCCCCTTGGCCTGACGGCCAATTCCCCCCGAGGATATTTGGGACAAGAAGATGCAGGAAGAGGGTTCGCGTCTAATGCGGGCAGTATTCCATCACCAGAACCGGATCGCCGTCTTCGCAGGGGACGGTTTTGACTCGTCGGAACCCGGCGGCAGAATAGGCGGCGATGGCACGTTTGTTGCGCGGGTCAGGATCCACGAATACGCCACCCGCGCCGCCGGCAATCAATTCGCGCGCGCGCTGGCGCAGATAGGCTTTGGCGTGGCCCTGACCCAGATAGGCCGGATCGCCCAGAAAAGTGTCGAGCGCGCGCGCCGCGTGCGGCGCATCGGCGTATTGCGGCGCGCCGTAGGCCTGAACCGGATAATCCTGCACAAAGGCAAACGGCGCGGCATTCGGCCCCGTCGTCCAGACGATCCGCATATCCGTCGGGCCGCCGTCAATCTCTTCGTCGATCAGCACGATCTCACGATCGGGGTCACCCCACCAGCCGGCCAGATGCGGCTCACTCAGCCAGTGTTCCAGCATGTCCAGATCGTCGCGCTTGGCGCGTTGAAAGCGGTATTCACGCAGCATCGGCACCTGCCAGTGTTGTCGCGGCGGAGTCGAGGCGCAAGACCGCCTCGGCGATTTCATCGTCACTGATCGTCAGCGCGGGCAGCAGGCGGATCACATTCTCGGCTGCCGGAACCGTCAGGACATGTGCGCCGTATCCGGCCTGAACCACGTCCGTGTTCGGCGCGACGCATTCCAGCCCCAGCATCAGGCCGGACCCGCGCACAGCGGCAAAGACGGTGGGGTGGGCGGCGACCAGCCCTTCCAGTTTCTGGCGCAGCAGGCCGGATTTGCGCCGCACCTCGGCCAGGAAATCCTCATCCGCGACGATGTCCATCACAGCACTTGCGACCGCACAGCCCAGCGGGTTGCCGCCATAGGTCGACCCGTGGGTGCCTGCGACCATGCCCTGTGCGGCGTTTTCGGTCGCCAGCAGGGCACCGATCGGGAACCCCCCGCCCAGGCCCTTGGCCACCATCATGATATCAGGGCTGACCCCCGCCCATTCATGGGCAAACAGCCGCCCGGTGCGGCCCATGCCGCATTGCACTTCGTCCAGGATCATCAGCGCGCCGGTTTCGTCACACAGGTCACGCAAGCCTTTCAGGCAGGCATCGGGCAGCACCTTGATGCCGCCTTCGCCCAGCACCGGTTCAACAATCACCGCCGCCGTACGGTCGCTGATCGCCGCGCGCAACGCGTCGTGGTCCCCGAACGGCAGATGCGTGAAACCGGGCAGCATCGGGCCGAACCCATCGGTCATCTTCGCCGATCCGGCAGCGGATATCGCCGCCGTCGAACGCCCATGGAACGCCCCGCCGAAGGCGATGATTTCAACCCGATCCGGATCGCCCTTCGCCGCCCAATATTTGCGTGCCATCTTGACGGCCAGTTCTGCCGCCTCGGTCCCTGAATTCGTGAAGAACGCCGTGTCGGCAAAAGTCGCCTCGACCAGTTGATCCGCCAGCTTCTGCTGTGCGGGGATCTGATAGAGGTTCGAGGTATGCCACAACGCCCCCGCCTGATCCGTCAGCGCCTTGACCAGCGCCGGATGCGCATGGCCCAGCGCCGTCACCGCGATCCCGGCGGCCAGGTCCAGATATCGCGTCCCGTCCGCCGCGATCAGCCATGCACCTTCGCCCTTTTCGAAGCTGAGGTTGGCGCGGTTGTAGGTCGGCAGGATTGACGGGATCATGGTAGTATTCCTCGGCAGGACGCCCTCAAATCGTGCCAGCGGCAGAGGGGCGAAGTCAAATCAACAGATAGGAGAAACGCAAATGCGCAGGATCGGACGCGTCTGGTCCGTTTCGGCCTCAGCGTCGGAGGCGTCGGTATTTGGTGCGCGTTGTCATGGCGGCGTTGGGTATCACCTCCGGCGAATATTGCAAGAGGGGCCGGCGCGGCTTTTTTGCGCTTCGCGTTGACGCAGCGATGCCCGGGATCAGAAATCGCATTCGAATTCGGCAATTTGCTGATTGAAAGTCTAAGAACGCATCAGGGTTTGATTTCAATCCGGGTGCGCGGACCACACAGCGAGTCCGCGTGCGACGCATTGGGCGTACCACTGAAGCAGGCCTGATAGAGATGTCGCCCGGATCTGTTGGCGGGTAGGGTGATATGCAACCCATGGGCCTGCCCACGTTGAATCGTCGGCAGCGCGACCCGCGCAACCCGCGAAGGCGTATTGCTGAGCGCTGGGTAGAGCCAAACCGTGACCTCGGACCCCGGCCAGGAACCGCCTCTGGTGTTGTTCACGACACTGGTGCTGAGCGTGAATGCCTGTTTGGCCCGGATGCGCTGTGTCACCTGCCACAGGCGCGCGACTTCCCAGCCCGCATTCGGGTCTCTAGGTGCGACGCGCACGCGGTGCACCTCGCAATCCAGCTTTGCATTCGGCGGGCACAGCCCGGCAGTGACCGTTATCGGGCCCGGGTTGGCCCGGTCTTTTTCGAGGATCGGCGCACGAAACTGGAATGTTATGTTCCGCGGAACCGAGCACAGCTGTTCTCCGACGCGGGTTTTTCGCTGTTCTGTGCCGCTGCGCAATGCCTCGGGGAAGCGATTGCCGACCATGTGACGCAGGCTCATGTCATAAGGCTGCACGGCGCTGCAGAAATCACCGCCGAGCGATTCTTTGGAGCAAAGCGGGTGCACTTCATATGTCATGCGATACGCTTCGCCCGCTTCCAGGACGCGGTTCGGAGCCGAGGAAACCGGCCTGAAAAGAATATCATTCACCTGACGCCGTCCCAGAATTTCCCCCGAAAAAATTGCGGCCAATCGCGCGGCCAGGACCGAACCGTCGCAATCATTGGTGAACACGTAAATCTGTGCATCGGCGCGGCCCGGCGCGCCGGTTCCCAGGGCAATCAGCAGCGACATAACTATGGCCAGGCGCTTCATGATATCCTCCGAGTGAAAATGTTAGCCGAGCACGACCGATGCCCCCACGTCAAGCCCACAGGCCCTGAGGGTGCGCGCGCCGGTGCAACGGACAGCGGTGGTTTGGCCAATAATCAGCCACGTGTTAGACTGCCAGCCATCGGATCTTGCCGCTGAAAAGGAGCCCCCATGAAAACCCCTTGGCATTTCTGGCTTATCGCAATCCTGTCACTGCTCTGGAACGCCATGGGCGCGTTCGACTATTCCGCGACACAATTGCGGTGGACCCCCTACATGTCCAATTTCACGCCCGAGCAGTTAGACTACTTCAATTCCTTCCCCACCTGGGTCGTGGCCTGCTGGGCCATCGCGGTCTGGTTCGCTGTTGCGGGCTCTCTGTTGATGATATTCAGATCCCGCCTTGCCGTGCTGCTGTTCTGGATTTCGCTGTTCTGCATCGTCGCCACTGCTGTGCACAATTTCTTGCTGGCCGATGTCTCGATGAGCGATCTAATGGGTGCCGAAGCGGCCATCTTCTCGGCTGCGATCCTGCTGGTCGGTGCGTTTCTGGCCGTCTATGCCCGCCGCATGGCGGTCCGCGGGGTGTTGCGCTGAACCGGATCCTGTTTGTCTGCCTGGGCAATATCTGCCGTTCGCCGACGGCCGAAGGAGTTGCTCGTGCGCTTGCGGCCCGGCGCGGCCAGAAGATCGACGTGGACAGCGCCGGAACCAGTGACTGGCATATCGGGGCACCGCCCCATCCGCCCGCGGTCGCCGCGGCGGTGCAGCGGGGCATTGACCTGAGCACGCTCAGCGCCCGCCAGTTCACCGCCGGTGATTTCTTCGAATTCGACCTGATCATCGCCATGGATCGGGACAATGCGGCGCGGATCGAAACCCTGCGCCCGACGGATTGCGCCACACCCGTCCGTCTGATGCTGGACTTCGCGCCCGGAACGGGCCGCGCCGACGTGCCTGACCCCTATTACACCGGCGATTATCAGCAGGCGCTGAACCTGATCGAGGGCGCCGCGACCGGACTTCTGGATCAGCTGGCGCAGAACGCCTTGGCCAGGGCCGAGAATTCCTTGTAACGCTCCCAGAATTCACCATGGCCACGCTGCTTCGATTGCCGGATTTCCTGCGCGCGATGCGGGTCCGCAAAGAAACTGGCGGCCAGCGCCTGGCCTGAGGGGTCAAGGGTGGCATCCGCGGCGATCTGGATGCATTTGCACAAGCGTGGCGCTGCCGCCTGACGTTCGGAGGCAAGACAGGCGCGGCGCACAGCCTCAGCACTGCTGAGGGTGGGGGCCAGGATCAGAAAAGAAGACAGGATCAGAAGGGGTCGCATCGTACTCTCAGCCAAACCGGCGCACATCCAGAGCGCTGTATGGCAGGATTGATCGGCGCGCGCAATTCACCTTGCTGCGACAACAATCCCCGGTTGCAGCGATCATAGCTTGGTGATCACCCCGCCGCCCCCATGGACAATCGCCCCCCGCTGCGTCCTGACTGGCCGCGCAACGAAAAGGGGCCAAGGATGAAGACGCCAGGATGGATTGCCGCCAATGCCGCCGGACTTGCCATCGCCAACGCGTCGGTCCCCGCGATCTTCCGCCTGACATGGCAGGCCGGGGCCGCCGACACGATGATCGCGATCTGGGTCGGCCTGTGGTGGGGGCTGGTCATCGGCGGCGCACAGGTCTGGGCGCTGCGACCACGCCGAGGCCTGCTGTGGGTGCTGGCCACGATGCTGGTCCTGGCGCTGGGCTGGCTGTGGACGGTAACCCTGCGCCCGACCGATATCCTCGGCACTGCAACGCTGCTGTCCCAGGCCCGTGACGCCGCCATCTTCGGGGCGGCCATCGGCGCCGCAATCGGGGTGCTGCAATGGCCGGGCGCAAAGCCCACCGCGCCGGTCTGGATCCTGCGCAGCACCCTCGGCTGGATCCTCGCCATGGTGGCCCTGAACCTGGGCGAGGCACTGGTCGGCCCGACCGAGGGCACCGCGCATATCGCCATGCGGTTGGGTTTGGGCGCAATCGGCGGCGCAATGCTGGGCGCAGTGACGGCGATGCGGCGGGGGTAGGTGGGTGGCGGGGTGAGCCCCGCCCTACGATGGCAAGGCGTTTACGATTTGCAGCCTCATATTACGCAAGTGGTTGCGATGCTCCATTTCATGACGCCTTTTGAATTGAAACCAAATCATAGCACCATTCAGATTATCTGAATCGCTTTCGAAATGATCTGCGCCCGGTGCGCGCCGCAGGCGCAGGGCGCACGCCGGACCGGCCCCACCGGTCTGGCGTCGGTTCGAGGTTGGCAGATCCGGGACAGTTGACGACTAACACCTCCCCATAAATCATGCCCCTTAACCGTTGCGACGCCAGCCCGCCGGTCCGGCGCGCGCCCAGCTTTGGGCAAGCGTTCGCCCTCAGTCAAATGTGCAGATCAAGTAAATGAGGCGCGATGTAGTGAGTGGTTCGCATTGGCATCCAATGTTGGTTCGTACGCCGCGCAAAGAGTTCCCCCGCTGACCAAGCCATGCCCGGTCCAGGCGCGAGACACTCGGGTTTCTGTCCGAAACGACAGGCCTTGCGCAGGCCATTCCGTTCATCCGTTTTGCGGCTGTGCTTCCGTTCACGGTTCGAGACGATGTATCTTTGCGAACGCCCGGCCTCTGTAGTTATCGAGGTGCCAGCCCGCTGATTGTGCTCAATCTGATATTGAATTCTCGTCGACGTCGATCAATGCAACCGCGCATGCACCACAAACCCGTCCACCGTCTCCTCCCCCAGCGCCCGCATCGCCTCCAGCCGGTGCAGCCCTTCGAGCAAAACATACCTCCCCTTGCCTTCACGTACCCGGATCGGGACTTGCTGTCCGTTCTCAAGGATATCCTCGGCCAGGGCCTGGACCCTGTCGGCCTCCAGCGTCTTGGCGCGTTTGGCGGGGACGTAGATCTGGTCGATGGGCAGCGGGCTGACGAAGGGCATGCGGGCGGGTCCAATCTCGTGACGGGGCAGGGGGCACAGTGGCGCACCCCATTGACCGCCCCACCATTCCAAATCATATCCCCTCACCATGACCGACCTGAACAGAATCCGCAATTTCTCGATCGTCGCCCATATCGACCACGGGAAATCCACGCTTGCCGACCGGCTGATCCAGCTGACCGGCACCGTTGCCGCCCGCGACATGCAGGAACAGCTGCTCGACTCGATGGATATCGAACGCGAACGCGGCATCACCATCAAGGCCAACACCGTGCGGATCGAATATCCGGCGAAGGATGGGCAGACTTACATCCTGAACCTGATCGACACCCCCGGCCACGTCGACTTCGCGTACGAGGTCTCCCGCTCCATGCGCGCCGTAGAAGGCTCACTGCTGGTGGTTGACGCGACGCAAGGGGTCGAGGCGCAGACCCTCGCCAACGTCTATCAGGCCATCGACGCGGATCACGAAATCGTCCCCGTCCTCAACAAGATCGACCTGCCCGCGTCCGAACCCGAAAAGGTCTGCGAACAGATCGAGGATGTGATCGGCATCGACGCGTCCGAGGCGTGCATGATCAGCGCCAAAACCGGCGTCGGCATCCCCGACGTGCTCGAGGCGATCGTCACCCGCCTGCCGGCCCCCAAGGGCGACACCGACGCGCCGCTGAAGGCGATGCTTGTCGACAGCTATTATGATGCCTACCTCGGCGTTGTCGTCCTGATCCGCGTCATCGACGGCGTGATCCGCAAGGGCGACCGCATCCGCATGATGGCCACCGGCGGCCTTTACAACGTCGAACGCCTCGGCGTGTTCCGCCCGAAGATGGAGAATATCGCCAGCCTCGGCCCCGGCGAAATCGGCTTCCTGACGGCCAGCATCAAGCAGGTCCGCGACACCCGCGTCGGCGATACGATCACCACCGAGAAGAAGGGCACAACCCAGGCGCTGCCCGGATTCAAACCCGCCCAGCCTGTCGTCTTCTGCGGCCTCTTTCCCGTCGATTCCGCCGAATTCGAAGACCTGCGCGAGGCGATCGAGAAACTCGCCCTCAACGACGCCTCCTTCAGCCACGAAATGGAAACCTCGGCCGCCCTCGGCTTCGGCTTCCGCTGCGGCTTCCTCGGCCTGCTGCACCTGGAGGTCATCCGCGACCGCCTGGAACGCGAATACGGGATCGAGCTGATCACCACCGCGCCCAGCGTCATCTATCAGATCTTCGACCGCGCCGGGAACATGACCGAACTGCACAACCCCGCCGACATGCCCGACCCCGCGACCATCGACCATATCGAGGAACCGCGCATCAAGGCCACGATCCTGGTCCCGGATGAGTACCTCGGCGACGTCCTGAAACTCTGCCAAGACCGCCGCGGCATCCAGCTGGACCTGACCTACGCTGGCACCCGCGCCATGGTCGTCTATGACCTGCCATTGAACGAGGTTGTCTTCGACTTCTACGACCGCCTGAAATCCGTCACCAAGGGCTACGCCAGCTTCGACTATCAGATGATCGGCTATCGCGAGGATTTCCTGGTCAAGATGTCCGTGCTGGTGAACGAGGAACCCGTCGACGCGCTGTCCATGATGGTCCACCGCGACCGGGCCGAGATGCGCGGCCGAGCCATGGTCGAGAAACTGAAAGAGCTGATCCCCCGCCACATGTTCAAAATCCCGATCCAGGCGGCGATTGGGGGGAGGGTGATTGCGCGGGAGACGCTGTCCGCGATGCGGAAAGACGTGACCGCCAAATGCTACGGCGGCGACGCGACCCGGAAGAGGAAGCTGCTGGACAAGCAGAAGGCCGGGAAAAAGAAGATGCGGCAGTTCGGCAAAGTCGATATCCCGCAGGAGGCCTTCATCAACGCCCTCAAGATGGACGGGTAGGCCGGGGTTCACCCCGGCATTGGCGATAACGAAGGCAGAGTGTGAGAGATTTGACTTACTAGTTTCGCAGTCAAATCGTGGTGAAAATGCTGAAGCCTTGGAACACGCCAAGTTTTTCGGCTCATGGCTTGTTGGCACGCTGCCTAACAAGATCAAATTGCCTTCTGACGAGCACGTGGTCGATCGATTTATAAACTAGTTGTTCCTTTAGTCGCGTGAACCGGTTTTCTCGCTCAGGCCTATGATTTTCGTCAATTATGTCCACGAGATGTTGGCACGATTCTGCAAGTCGTTCTTCGTCAAATTGATAGAATTCCGGATTTTCAGCCCCAGCCGCAACTGTATGAGATTTGGCCTCGACCAGTTCGGTGGGTGGATCGGGCCATGGAGTCATGAATGCTTCGGCCAAACGATGATATTGCTTTCGGTTGCTGGGATTGAAGGTTGCAAAAACCTTTTTCGGGCGTTCGCGATCCCGCAAAAGGTAACGCCCGGCAGTTAACGCAATCAAAAGCTTCTGAATCCCAAAGCTCCCCAAACTTGGTACGCTTACTGTGCCGATTTCTATGTACGAAGCTTCAAGGTGTTCGTAAATGAAAGCACACCCTTCAATATTGAACTCTCCATTGGACGGCAACTCTACCAACAGGATGTTTCCAAGTTCGAATGCTTCTTCGACAACGCCTTTGGCTCTTTCAGCAATGAAATCACTTGGATGATCTCTAAGAAACGCAACAATTCGTTCAAATTCTTCGGAATAAGATTCGCCGTCGCCAGACGGAGTCGATACTCTTACTTCAATTGTCGGAATATGTGCCAATACAAATGTCCCCGGTTCTCTACTTTCGGGAACTTGAGCAAGTCAGCGCTCTATTGCAACACAAAATTGTCATACTCTTGACGCAAGAGCATGTGATCTACATATACACATTGTTGTCACGCCGTCAGTGTGGCAACACACGCACACTATGTCAAGGATTGCCAGTTCGTCCTTGCGGGCGTGCAGTATGTTGTGTGACACTGGGTCAACTTTAAAGACCTTTGAAGAGGTATTACGATGTCAAGCTCAACCGAAGTTATGATGGCTAGGTGGACCCTAGCCCAAATAGGATCCTTTCTCGAAATCGTGGAGGGCGTGGAAGAGGATGACATGGACGCATTTGCGTCTGTCCTTAAGCGCTGTCCGAACGTTGATGTCACTTACAGAGTTTTGGCGTCTTGGGCCAATGTATCTCCGAACAGCGTTCGCAGGTGGGCAAAGCTGGAATCAATTGCTAGCAGATACGATCAAGCTGGATTGCTCGAAGATATCAAGTGCGAGCTGCGTAAGCGGATAGGAGAACTGTCGGCAGAGCTTAAGAGTGCTGGCTCTTCGTCGTCCGACGGCGGGCGCGAAGCCCCGAAGAAAACGGCGGAATCCGTCTAGCGGTCCACTAATCGTACTAGTTTTGGCATGAAGAACGGATTGGTTTGGTCAATTCTTAGAATTGGCGCAATGCACATATCCAATCCGTTCAATGCCCCTCACCCCACTCAAAAATCCCCACTTATCCACACCCTTACCCCCAACAAACTCACCGTTTCATCCCCATGAATCTTCCCTCACCCCGCATTTTTCCGTTGCACGACTCACCAAACAGACGCACCCTCATCACATCGCGGCGGTTCACTGAACCAAAGCGAACGCGAAAGCCCCTCGGGGGGGAAGCAGGGATGGAACGGGTCTTCGGGCTTGGGCCAACACTCGGTGGAACCAACGGGGAAGCAAGCCAGATCGGATCGGCCCTTCGGGGCAGGTAAGGACCGGGCAGTTTCATCAGGTCGATCGCGGGTCATGCCAGGGCTTCGGTCCGGGTTATGATCGGTCAACGGGGTCGCAAGACAGACCGGGGCCAGCCACAGACGGGCGCAAGTTCGGATGTGGTGGCGGGGGTTCTTCGGGATCATCGCTGATGAGATGGGGCACCTCGCAAGAGGCAGCCGATTTCAGGAAGGCGTCAGGTGGGTCGCAAGACCTAAAGCGAGGACCGCGTCTGAGCACCTGACGTCTTTTCCTGATTCCGTACCAGCCATACACTTGCCATACGTTTTGCCGACGCTTTGCATACGCATTGCCGACGCCGAAAAACCGCAAGACCCGGACGTTTTCACGCCCGGGCCCCGTCGTCAGGATGCGAGTAGAATGCCGCGTCTATGCACCTGCCTTGCGCATACCCCACCGACTTGGGCGGATCAACCACATCTGGTGTCGAATTCTTGCACAGCTGCAACATTTTTGCATCGCACCCAGATGTGGCAGGGGTTTTCCGGGTCGCTCCACAAACACTCCGCGCATTTGCCCGCTGACAGCCGCACTCCGGCCCAAATGTTTGCTTAACCAAAGGTAAGTTCACATCCAAAGGGTTATAAACATGAAGAAAATTATCGTTTGCGCCATCCTCGCCGCTGGCGGGTACATGGTCGCCAACGGCGGGCTGAGCGGCGGCAAGTCCGCGTTTCAGATGTCGTCGCAGAAATCCTCAGGCGGGTTTTCTGGGCTGGCCAAATCATCCGGTGCCGCCATCGGCGGTACGATCGCGGCGTCCGGCAACATCGGCAACTAACCTGCTGATATCAGGTCATTTTTCACCTGCCTAAGGGCGCGATTCCGCGACCCCGGCGGCCAGTCGCGGCTGGGCCTAAAGGACGCTGTCGATCGCCCGCCCGCCTTCGATCAGATCACGCTCGATCCCTTTGGCGGTTTCCTCGCACGCCGCAAGCGCTGCAAGCGTGGCGAACAAAGCAATGACACGAACCATGGTGGCCTTCCTCAGAAACTACAATACATCTAGTATAGGGCAGGGCGATCCGGCGCGGCCAGTGGAATTCGCATTTTCATCCGGCTGGGTTCGATAACGGCGGATTTCAGCCGTTCAGAAACGCCGCCACGGCCGCCATGAACTCACGCGGTTTTTCGGCATGCAGCCAATGACCCGCACCCGGGATCTTGGCAAATTTTGCGTTTGGAAACAGGGCTTTGATGGAGGGCCGATGCGCGGTCAGGACATAGTCGCTGTGCGCACCCGACAGCATCAGAACCGGGCCGTCAAACCTGCCGTTCACCTTCGGGAACCCCATCACAGCATCCATGCTTTGCCCCAGAACATCCAGGTTCAGCCGCCATTTCGGCGGATCTGATTTCAGATCCAGCGATTGCAGAAAAAACGCCCGCAGCGCCGGATCGTCGACAGTTTCGGCCAGCCGTTCTTCCGCCTCGGACCGTCGGGAAACGCCTTTCAGATCAGCGGCCTGCATGGCCGTGACATAGCGTATCTGGCTATGCGCATAAGCCACCGGCGCGATATCCGCGACGACCAACCGCCGGATCAGTTCGGGCCGCGACACCGCCAGCACCATCGCCGCCTTCCCACCCATCGAGTGTCCCAGCACGTCCACCCTGCCGCCGTCGATCACCTGCGCCAGATCGTCCGCCATATCCGCATAGCTGTGGGTTGCCTGCCATGCAGATTCCCCATGGTTGCGCATGTCGACGGCGATGACCTGTCGGTCCGCCGACAGCCGCTTGCCGACCACGCCCCAGTTGCGGGCCGAACCATAAAGGCCGTGGGCGATCAGCAGTGGCGGCTGATCGGTCGGCTCTCCGTGGATGATGGTGTTCAACATACGGTTCGATACCGTCCCCCGGCATCCTTGGCCAGCCGTTCGCTCAGCTGATTCCGCCGGGCATGTTGCGCAGCAGGGTTTCAAGCTCCCCATGCAATGCCTGACGTTCTTCGGGGCTGAGGAACGCCCCCAGCTCGACCTGGCGGCCATCGCCCTTCAGGGTCAGATAATACGGCACCGGGCCGCCCGTCTCGTGCAGATCGAGGCGCACCCAATATGGGTTCGCTTGCCAGTGCTTGGCCGCCTGCCGCGGTGCTGTGCGGTGAACTTCGACCCGGTCAGGCCAGAGGGTCAGAACCTCCGATATCTGACCATCGGCATAGTTGCGTTCGACCGCTTTCCAGACGCCAAAGACGGCCAACGCAAGAAACGGCAACAGGCCCCACAGGGCCGTGGTTCCCAGCAAGCCAAACAGGGGCAGGGACAGCAACAGGATAGTAATCGTCAGGAAGATCACAAAGCCACTGCGCGGCAGCGAGCGGTGCGGCCACAGCCGCAGGATCGCCAGAGGTTCACCAACCTCGCCGTGTGAAAAAGCCCCGGCGCTGGCCGGGGCTTTCGTCAGTTTCTTGTCCCACTGATAGGGCATTGCTGCCTACATCAATGGTTGTGCGAATGATCCCATTCTTCCTGCTTGGGCAGGATCTCGAACGTGTGTTCGGGCGGCGGGCTGGGCAGGGTCCATTCCAGCGTGTCCGCATGTTCGTTCCAGTAATTGTTCTCGGTAATCTTCTTACCGGCGCGGATCGTGTAGATCATGATC
>Ga0070726_10001241_pt1 | contig 26416 bp, 22 predicted proteins | sample tdAd471_FD_67275 | JGI IMG/M metagenome (GOLD analysis project Ga0070726, IMG submission 67275) | Marine sediment microbial communities from the Atlantic coast under amendment with organic carbon and nitrate - tdAd47.1 | ecosystem: Environmental > Aquatic > Marine > Coastal > Sediment | place...
CGGACATTGTTCCACGAATTCGGCCATGCCTTGCATACGCTTTTGTCGGACGTCACCTATGCCTCGATCTCGGGCACGTCCGTCAGCCGGGATTTTGTCGAGCTTCCGAGCCAGCTTTATGAGCATTGGCTGACAGTTCCGGAAATCCTGAAAGCCCACGCGATCCATGCCGGGACCGGCCATCCAATCCCTGACGATCTGTTGAAACGGCTGCTGGCGGCCCAGAGCTATGACATGGGGTTCCAGACGGTGGAATATACTGCCAGCGCGCTGGTGGATCTTGCCTATCACTCTGGCCCGGCGCCCAAAGACCCGCTCGCCTTTGAACGGGACGTTCTGCAACAGATCGGCCTGCCCCACGCAATTCCGATGCGCCACGCGACACCGCATTTCGCCCATGTCTTTGCCGGCGACGGCTATTCCAGCGGCTATTATTCCTACATGTGGTCCGAGGTGATGGACGCGGATGCCTTCGCCGCCTTCGACGAGACCGGCAATCCATTCGACAAAGCCATGGCCGAGGCGTTGGAGGCGAATATCTATTCCGCCGGTGGCTCGGAAGAAGCCGAAGAACTCTATATGAAGTTCCGCGGCCGGATGCCTGGCGTCGGCGCACTTTTACGCGGGCGCGGATTGGTCACGCCCTGATTCTGGCTGGGATTGGATTGTTTCCGGTTCCAGTCCAATCCACATCGTAAAACGGCCATTATTTCTTTTGTTTTTCGGGCACTTACGGATGACTTGCGGAATTGTGGCCGAATTATGACAGACCGCATGCCGATCTGGTCCAAACGCTATGGATATCCTTACTCTATCTATCGGCGCCGCAGAGTTCGCCCGTATTCTGGTCCGTGTCAGGCCCGTGCTCGCACGCGTCCACGGTGACTGGCGCCAAAGAAACCAGAATGTCGGACAATTCCGGAGGGTCGCATGCGCCTCGCGCATATATTGGGGGTTGGAATCTTGGTGCCCGCTTTGGCGGCTCTCGGCCAGCCGTCCATGGCCGCGGATTTCATCCTGTCTGGCGACACCACACAGTCCAATGGCGGAAATACAGTCGACGGCAGCGATACGCTGACCGTCCAATCGGGGGTTACCGTCAACCGTACCGGCCAGGCCGGAAACGCCGCCATCAACACCACAGGTGGCAGCAATACCGTCGTCAATAACGGTACGCTGATCGGCGATGCGACCGGGACCGGGGACGGAGCCCTTCTGGCGGGCGATAATTCGTCGATGACCAATAACGGCGCGATCCAGACCACGGTAAACGCCGCGCATGGCATCCGAACAACCGGAATATCCACCACTGTCGGCAATAATGGGACAATTACGACGACCGGCGATGGCAGCCATGGCTTCAGCATCGCCCGTCCCAGCGGGAATATTTACAACACCGGCACGATACTTGTTTCAGGTGCGGGATCCCATGGGATCTATGTGGCTGGGTCCAGTACAAGCTTGACCATCGATGGCAAAATCGTTTCGGAAAACGGCGCGGCGATCTTGCTGGAGAATGCCGAATACATCTTGGCGATGAACTCGACAGCCTTCCTGCAAGGGGCGCTGACATTGGGAAGCAGCACCAGCCTTGGCGTGAACCTCAGCAACGCCGGCCATTCCATCCAGTGGAGCTTTACCTGCCCTGCGTGCCAGAACCCGCCGCCCTGGTTTAGTCTGGTTGTGTACGGCGGACTGCCTTACGTCATCGATGGCGGGACGATCTCGACCATTGACCCCACCCAGTTCACGGCCCTGCCCAACGCCACGCTCGAAACCAACGACGAGGCATTCGCCGGCATCTCAACACGCACCAGTTCGCTTCTTGGCGGGAATACGGTGACCAGTTCTACCAAAATGGGCGCGCCGCCAGAGGACCCCGAGGTTGTCGGCCCTACGCTCCCGCGCCGTTGGGCAAGTGCCTTTGCGGCGGGCAATCGTCATGCCGCCGCGGGACTTTCGCTGGCCTACACCAATGCTCGGGCTGGCATCGTCGGCGGCTGGGACTGGTCCAACGGCCCGGACCGGATTTTTGGCCTGACCCTCGGTGCTGCCCAAGGGACCTATGCGGCGGATGCGGTTTTTATGGCATCGCAACGGGTGGCGACGACGACCGGTTTCGCGGGGGTTTACGCTGCCCGGCAAGCCGGGAAAACCCTGGTCGACGTCGCACTGTTGGGGGGGATGCAAGCCCATTCAAGCCGACGCGGTGTTAATTCCAATGCCGTGGTCGGCGGCATCGACACCGGTATCGCCAATTACAATGGCCATTTTATCGCACCGCGTATCGCGCTGACCCGCCCGCTGGTTTCGGGCCAAAAGACCACATTGATGGCGCGGGCCAATGCCGCCTACACTTTCGGCTGGTTGGATGGCTATACCGAAACCGGGACCGCCTTTACCGCCACCTATGCGGCGCGGGCCTATCAGGTGGCTAGTGGCGGCATGCATGTTGATCTGGCCCGCAGTTTCAACCGCACGACGGTCACTGGTTCGCTGGGGTTGGTCGCGGCCCAAAGCACCGCCGGCCAAGGCGTCAGCGGGACTTTGCTCGGCCAAGCCTGGACTCATACGACAACAAGCGGGGCTGCCTTCGCTGGCCAGGTGGGCGTGGCGGCAGAACACCGCTTTGGGAATGCCGCCACATCCCGTTTGGCGGTCAACGGCAATCTCGGGACCGGAGGGCTGACAAATATTTCGGCATCCGCGCGGCTGATGATCATATTCTGATCAACTGACTGCGTGTGGTGGGGGCGGATCGGGCCTTGCGCTTTGTCAAAGGACATTGAGCGCGAGGCCCGATCTTTTTTAACGGGTCGAAAGGGGGACTGGCTATAATCCCAATACCCCTGGCAACCAAAGTGTCAGGGCCGGAAAGGCCACCAACAAGGCCACACGCAGCAACTCGGCAATGAAGAAAGGGATCACACCCTTGAAGGTCTCGATCATCGGCACATCCTTTGCCAGCGCAGAGATCACGAAAACATTCATCCCCACGGGCGGCGTGATCAGGCCCAATTCGACCACTATGAGTGCCAGTATCCCAAACCAGATCTTCAGATCCTCGGTCGACATGCCAAATCCCGACCCTTCAGCCGGCATGTACAGGCCGCCATTGATCTCGATCAGGACAGGCCAGAAGAACGGGATCACCAAAAGGATCATCGACAAGCTGTCCATCAGGCAACCCAAAAGGATCAGCGCGATCAGCAGAAGGATCACGATCACCATCGGCGACAGGCCGGATCCGGCAATCCACACGGCGGTTTCCTGCGGCAACCCAATGCGCGACATGAAGATCTTCATCAGCTCTGCACCGAACAGGATCAGATAGATCATACCGGTCGTGGCGGCGGTTTCCTTCAACGACTCGATAAGTTCGGGCATTTTGATCGTGCGGGTTACGATGCCATAGAGCCAGACCAGCGCAACCCCGACCGTTGCCGCCGGTGTCGGGTTGAAAAACCCGCCATAGATACCGCCAAGAACGATGCCAAAGATCACCATGACCGGGACGACGCCGACCGTCGCGCTTCGGAACTCGGCCCAGGAGGCGCCGTCGTGGCGAGGGCCTGCCTCAGGCTTGAAAAAGACATAGACGGCGATGGTCAGGATAAACAGGATCACCGCAAGGATGCCGGGGAGCATAGCCGCGGCGAACATCGTGACAATATTGGCCTCAACGATAATGGCATAGATGATCAAGACCACCGAAGGCGGGATCAGGATGCCCAGCACACCGCCTGCTGCCAGCGAGCCGGTCGCCAGGGCGCCTGAATATTTATAGCGCTTCAGCTCTGGCAGGGCGACACGCCCCATGGTCGAGGCCGTGGCCAGCGACGAGCCGCAGACCGCGCCAAAACCCGCGCAGCCCGCAATTGCCGCCATGGCCGTGCCCCCGCGCATCCAGCCGAGCCAGGCATTGGCCGCCCGGAACAGGGATCGCGACAAACCCGCCCGCGACGCCAGCGCGCCCATCAGGACGAACATGGGCACCACCGACAGTCCGTAATTGGAGAAAATGCCCCAGCCGAGAGTTTTCATCTGCGACAGCAAGATCAGATGCCCGTTCACGATGACAATCCCGACGCCGCCAACCAGGATCATGGAATAAGCGATCGGCACGCGTAGAACGATCAGGGCGACAAGAACAGCAAGGCCCAGAAGGCCAAGAGTAATCGGATCCATTAGGCAGTCCTCGTCATATTTCGGAATTCTTCATAAACGGTCGTACCAGCGGCCACGGCCAAAAGGGCAAGCGACAGCAAACAGGCGCCATATCCCCAGCTTAGCGGGATTTGAAGAATGGCGGTGGTGGAATCATATGTCGCCATGTCAAGCATGCCGTAATACATCCGCCACAACAGCAACAGGCCAAAGCCCAGCGCGACCAGAGACGACGCAAGCGAAAACAGTGACAGCCAGAATTTTGAGGCTTTGGCTGTAAAAATATCCGCGGTCACGTTATGCCCGTTGATTTGGCAATAGGGCAGGAATGAAAAGGCAGCGACAGCCACACCGATCTCAGTCAGCTCGAAATCTCCTGAAAAGGATTTTCCGATCACGGCCGCGGTGATCACCGAATAGACATTGATCGCCATCACTATCAAAAGGATAAAGCCGCCAAGAACGGCCCACCCCGTAGAAATACGAAGGACGAGGCTGTGAAGCCCCGTCCCGGATTGTTGCGAACCGCTCATTTTCAGTTCGAGTTCTTGCTGATCAGATCTTTGGCCTTAGCGACCATTGCATCGCCGTCGATGCCTTTGCCATTGACCTCGTCGATCCATTTCTGCTGAACCGGCGCCAGAGCGTCAAGGAATACCTGGGTTTCGTCAGCGCTCAGCACGACATGCTTGCCGCCGTTTTCTTTGGCCAGCTTGATGCCGAAATTGTCGCCACCGCGCCAAACGTCGGCAACCTTGCCCCACCAGTCACGGCCAGACGCGTCTTTGAACGCCTTCTGGATTTCCGGCGGAAGCGAGTCCCAGCGGGCCTTGTTCATCGAGACCTGGAAGGTCGTCGTGCCAAGGCGTGTGCTGTCATTGCCTTCGATGAAATACTCGATCTGGTTATACAGCTTCAGCGGCGGAATGATTTCCCACGGCAGCAGCGTCGCTTCGGCCACTTTCTTGGACAGGGCCGAGGGCACTTCCGGCACCGGCATCGCGATCGGCGAGGCGCCAAGCGCTTCGATCACCCAGGCGCCCGTACGCGACGGGATCCGGATCTTCATGCCAGCAAGGTCAGCCGGGGAGCGGACTTCCTTGTCGACCGTCATGATTGCCTGACCGGCATGGACGTGCAGCCACATGACCTCAAGACCCTGATATTCCTGCTTCAGGTCAGACTCGAACATGTCGTACATCGCCAGGTTCGCAGCCTTGATATCGTTCAGATAAACACCCGGCAGTTCGAATACTTCGGTGCGCGGGAACTGGCCAGGAGTATAGCCATTGACGGTCCAGACAATGTCGACGACGCCATCACGGGCCTGCTGAACCAGCTCTGGCGGGGTGCCGCCAAGGGTCATTGCCGGATAGATCTCGATTTTGACCTTGCCGCCGGAGTTTTCCTCGACCTGTTTGGCCCATGGCTCCAGCATATTGGTCTGCGCCGGGGCTTTGCCGCCCAGCAGATGGTGCAGTTTGAAGGTATATTCCTGCGCATTGGCCGCAAGACCGATGGTCAAAGCGGTTGCGCTGACGGCGAGGGCCGTCAGAGTTTTGGTCATTTTGGACATTTAAGTCTCCTCCCGATTTGGTGTTCAACATATTTGAGTGTCGCACACATAAAGCGATCTGAAAGATCGGCTTGTGGTGCCTACTGTGCGGCCTCGCCTCGTGAACAGCCATTTAGATTCACGACAAATCTCATAAGTTCTTGCTATAGCATTCAGTGCATACGCAACGAAAATTTTCGAAAAAAAACCATTTTAACAAGGCAATATGCCGCAGTCTTTATTATAAAAGAATCGATTCATATGTCCTGCGCATCTCGGCCTTTTGCACTTTGCCCATAGTATTTCGGGGCAATTCATCGACGACAATTATTCGCTTAGGCTGTTTGAATCGCGCCAGAGCATCAGAAAGGGAAGCGGCAATATCATCAGGGTTGAGTGTCGCGCCCTTTTCCGGGACGACAACCGCGACGACCCCCTCGCCGAAATCCTTGTGTGGCACGCCGATCACCGCAGATTCGTTAACGCCGGGCATGTCGTCTATCAGCAACTCGATCTCTTTCGGGTAAATGTTGAATCCGCCCGAGATGATCAGATCCTTGCCGCGCCCGACAATGGAGACATAGCCATCACTGTCAATCTGGGCGAGATCTCCGGTGATAAAAAAACCGTCGCTCCGCAATTCTTCAGCGGTTTTGTCCGGCATCTGCCAATATCCCGCAAAAACGTTTGGGCCGCGCACCTCCAGAACTCCGATCTCGCCCGCCGGAAGCGTGGCGCCGGTGACAGCGTCACAGACTTTGACCTCAACCCCCGGCAGTGGAAAGCCCACTGTCCCGGCCCGGCGATCGCCGTCATACGGGTTCGAGGTGTTCATGTTGGTTTCCGTCATGCCATAGCGCTCAAGGATCGCATGCCCGGTCACGGCGCGCCACTGGTCATGGGTTTCCGCCAGCAAAGGCGCGCTGCCCGAGATGAAAAGCCGCATATTCTTTGAGGCGTCGGCTAATGTCGGCTGATCCAGAAGCCGCGTATAAAAGGTCGGAACCCCCATCAACGCCGTTGCTCGTGGCATGGCGTCAATGATCGCCTCGGCCTTGAACCCGGCCATAAATATGCAGGCCCCACCCGCCATCAGCGAGACATTTGTCGCGACAAACAATCCATGTGTGTGAAAGATCGGCAAGGCGTGGATCAACACGTCCTTGTCAGTGAACCGCCAGTAATCTTTCAGCGTTTCAGAGTTTGACGCCAGCGCCCGATGGGTCAGCATCGCCCCTTTTGAGCGGCCCGTCGTCCCCGACGTATAGAGGATTGCCGCCAAGTCATCGGCATCGCGAGCCACTGCTGCAAAGCCCGCCGACTGGGTGTCGCGGGCATCGGTCAGCGATCCGCTTTCATCGGCGTTCAGGGTCAGAACGGCCCTGCACCCGGCTTCGTCTGCGACCGGAGTAAGGTCGTCCCGTTTCGGTCCCTCACAAACGAAAAGGCGCGGGCTGGCATCGCCGAGGAAATAGCTCACCTCGCGGGCGGTATAGGCGGTGTTCAGCGGCAAGAACACGCCACCTGCCAAAACGGTGCCGACATATAGTTCCAGCATGGCGCGGGTTTTCGGGGCCTGCACGGCCACCCGGTCGCCGGGCGCGACCCCATTGTCCACCAACACCGCCGCCATGCGTTCAGCATTAGCAAAGAAATCCCCGAAGGTTTCCAGAACCGCACCATCTGTATCAAAAAGAAACGGCGCCGCGTCGCGCCTCAAGGACGATTGCCGCAAGAACCGCGCCAGGAAATTTGCGTCATACATCGTATCAGCCCTTCTTCTTTTTAATGGCCAGGCTGCGCACAGCACCCGAGGCCGCGATCGTTCGGTCGGTGGCATAGGCCTGGTGATTGGTCTCGATCTTGTCGCCGTCATAGAGGTAATTCACCATCACCCCCCAGGAATTTCGAATACCGCGCCGGGACAAATCCGCCTCGGCATGTATTCGGTGCAAAACAGCCCCGTTGCCAAGATGAAAATGCGCCACCGGATCAAAAACTGTGCCCGAGGTGCGGCGCGCTTCGGTCAAATAGCGCGCGGCAATCTCGCGGGCCATTTGCGGTTCAGGGCGCTGGTCGTCGTTCAACCCCGCCAACATGGCGTGCGTCTCGGCGCCCAGAATCCTCTCGGCATTGTCACCCTGCTCGACCCAACGGCGCAGTCCCGGAACCGGCGAAAGGGTGACAAAACAGTCCAACCCCTTCAATTCACGTTGCAGTTCAGTTACGACCTGCTTGATCAGGAAGTTTCCAAAGGAAATTCCCCGCAATCCAGCCTGGCAATTCGAAATCGAATAAAACACGGCGACGTTGGCCTCGGCCGGATTGGTGCGGTCACGGTCCTGATCCAGTATGGGCGCAATCGCCGACGGAATCTCGGCCACGAGTGCCACTTCGACAAAAATCAGCGGATCAGCCGGCATCGCAGGGTGGAAAAAGGCGAACAGACGGCGGTCCGGATCGGCGACACGCTGGCGCAGATCATCCCATCCGGTAATCTCGTGCACCGCTTCATAGGCAATGATCTTTTCCAGGATTGCGGCCGGAGTCGACCAGTCGATCCGCCTGATTTCCAGGAAGCCCCGGTTGAACCAACTGCTGAACAAATGCTGGAAATCCGCGTCCAGCCCGTGCAGATCCGGGTTGCCACGCAACAACGTCAAAAGCTGCCCGCGCATCGCAACCAGCCGCGCTGTGGCGCCGGGTACCCGGTTGAGGCGGCGGATCAATTCCTGACTGGGCGGTTCCGATGCGCTGTGGATCATACGCGCGCTGTCCCGATCCGCCGGGTCCCATGCGTCGATGGCGGCGCGCAGCTGGTCCGGATCAATCGCAAACTCACTGACCACCCCTTGAAAAAAGCTCAAAGCGTCGTCGGGGGACATCTCTTCTACCTGGTCAAGGATCTCGAGTGCGAGGACCATCCCCTCAACCTCGCCGGCTTCGCCCAAGAGACGTCTACAAGCCTCGATCAGGTCAAGCGACCGGGCATCTTTGCCGCGCCGCCGCCAGCCGGACAGGGCCATCAGGCTCAGAAAATCGCCAAGAGACCGACGTTCTGGCAATCCTACCTCCTATTGATGTGTGACGTTGGGGTCGACAGGCCCCCAAGGTCCGCCGAGCGCGTCTTCCACCGCGCGGGCCACAGCCAATAGCCCCGCCTCACCGCGATGTTTGCCGATCAGTTGCAGACCGATGGGCATGCCTTCGGGAGACATCCCGATCGGGATCGAGATCGCGGGCAAACCGGTCGTTGAGGACAGGAACGAAAAGCGCAGCCAGTCCAAATAACCTGTGAAGGTGACACCGTTTACCTCGTCCACCCATTCTGTGGTCACAGCGCGCGGCATGTTTCCACAGGTTGGAATTGCCAACACGTCGAAATCCGTCAGAAGCGTGACGGTGTTCTTGAAAATCGTTGTCCGGTTCAATTGCGCCTCGGCCATATCGTCAATGGTCAGGGATCGGCCAAATTCGATGTTTTCGCTGAGGGTTTGCTTCAGATGCTTTGTTATCGTTTCGGGCGTCCGTTTGAACACCGAGGCCCAAAACAGCCCGCGCAACGTGTGATAGGTTGCCTCCAGATCGGGCAGGTCCGGACAAGCTTCTTCGACAATGCCACCGCTGCGTTCCACGGTGGCAAGGGCGGAACTCATTGCTTCGGTGATGACGGGTTCGACGGGGGAGAACCCGTTCAGATCCGGTGCGAAGGCGATCCGAACATTGGCATCCGCCGCGACCACCGCCGCCTGATACGAGTTCACCCGCGGCGGAAAGCTGGACGGAATCATCGGTTGGAACCCAGTCATCGCATCCAGGAACAACGCGCAATCGCGCACCGAGCGGGCCATCGGACCCTGCTGACCCTCAGTCACGAAGCCAACCGCGCCATCGCTGGCCACCATACCGGGCGACGGTCGAAGCCCCACAATGCCGTTAAACGCTGCAGGTGTGCGAAGTGAGCCGGCATGATCCGACCCGTGGCTCAACCAAACCTCTCCGGTGGCCAGTGACACCGCGGCACCGCCGGAGGATCCGGCGGCATTCAACGTGGTGTCATAGGGATTGCGGGTCATGCCGAACACCTCGTTAAAAGTGTTGCCTCCGGTCCCGAATTCAGGGGTATTGGTCTTGCCCGCAACGATCCCGCCGCGGGATTCCAGACGCGTGACCAGGGGATCGCTCTCGTCCGGGACATAATCCGCCAGACCTTTCGTGCCCCAGGTCGACCGAACCCCCGCGACCGGCGTCAGATCCTTGATTCCGATCGGCAGCCCCGCAAGCCAGCCCGGATGATCGCTGGCCCCATCATCCAGCCGGTCCCCATGGGCAAAGGCTCGCTCCGGGCACAGGGTGGGTGTCGCGTTGACCGCTGGCTCAACCTCAGCCAGCCGCTGATAGGTCGCCTCCAGCAACTCCTTGGGTGAGATTTCGCGCCGTTTCAGCAGCGCGACGACCTCATGAGCCTCTTTTTGGCAAATATCCGGCCCTGAAAACCCCAAAGTCATTCCATTCCCTCATTGAAGATCCCGACGGCCCGAGGCTAGCGGCCGAGAACAAAGGCTTCAACGCGATTCTCGTCGCCTTTGTTGCTGATGCTACAAATTTGTTGAAACCATCTCAGCCAGCGGGTATTTCAGCCTGACGGCCTTGTTGTGTCTTGGCCGCAGGATCTGACAGGTGGAATCCCAAGACCATGGCGCGCAAAGCAAAGAACATCCTCTTCATCATGTATGATCAGCTTCGGTTCGATTACCTGTCCTGTGCGGGTCACCCGCATATGGACACACCGAATTTCGATCGCGTCGCCGAAAAAGGCGTGCGTTTTACCCGATCCTATGTGCAATCGCCGATCTGCGGATCGTCGCGGATGAGCTGTTATACCGGGCGCTATGTCCACAGCCACGGGGCCCAGTGGAACGGCCACCCGCTGAAAGTCGGCGAGCTGACCATGGGCGATCACCTGCGGGACAATGGCATGGATTGCTGGCTGATCGGCAAAACCCATATGAACGCCGATCTCGACGGGCTGAACAGGTTGGGCATCGCCCATGACAGCATCATCGGCGCGCGTGTCGCTGAATGTGGTTTTGACGTCTGGATCCGCGATGACGGGCTTTGGGGCCACGGCCCCGATGGCGCCTATGACGAGAAACGCTCGCCCTATAACGACTATCTGAAGGCAAAAGGATATCCCGGCGACAACCCGTGGCATGATTATGCAAATTCCGGCATCGATGAGGATGGTTCCATCGCGTCCGGCTGGATGCTGAAACATTCCGACAAACCGGCAAATATCCGTGAGGAAGACAGCGAGACCCCCTGGCTGACCAGTCGAACGATTGATTTCATCGAAGAAAAGGGCGACGGCCCCTGGTGCGCCCATGTCTCCTATATCAAGCCCCACTGGCCCTATATCGTGCCAAAACCCTATTTCAACATGTATGGCCATAACCAGATCCTGCCGCCGATCCGAAACGCAGGCGAGCGTGAGGATCCCCACCCGGTGTTCCGGGAATTCATGAACAACGCCATTGGCAAAGCGTTCAGCCGGGATGAAGCCCGTGAGGCGGTCATTCCGGCCTATATGGGCCTGATCAAGCAATGCGACCACCAGTTGGGGCGGCTGCTGGATTTTCTGGAAGAGACCGGCCGGATGGAAGAAACGATGATCGTAATCACCTCAGATCACGGCGACTACTTGGGCGATCACTGGATGGGTGAGAAGGCCCTGTTTCACGAATGTTCGGTCAAAGTTCCGTTGATCATCTATGACCCCTCCGAAGCCGCCGACGCGACGCGTGGCACTGTCTGTGATGAACTGGTCGAGGCGATTGACCTGACCGCCACCTTTATCGAAGTGGCCGGCGGCACTGTGCCCAAACATATCGTCGAAGGGCGGTCGTTGATGCCTTTCCTCCATGGCGAAAAACCCGAGGAGTGGCGCGAGTTCGCGGTCAGCGAGTTTGATTATGGCGGTACGATCATGGCCGAAAAACTGGGCCTGGAACCGTATCAGGGCCGCTTGTTCATGATCGCCGACAAGCGATGGAAATTCATGCATGACGAGGGCGGTAACGGCGCCATGCTGTTCGACATGGAAAATGACCCCGACGAGTTGCATGATCTGGGACGCGATCCGAAGTATGGCGAAATCATCGACCAAATGTATGAACGCCTCGGTCGCTGGGCCAGGCGGATGAGCCAGCGCACAACGGTTTCCGAAGAACGGCAATACAAAGGGCGTACCCGGTCGCGGCGGCGCGGGATCCTGTTGGGGATGTATGACGAAAAAGACGTCGCGCCGGAATTGCGTGAGAAATATAGCGGCATGCCAGAAGCGAACTATATCGACGACTGACCCAAACGCCTCCCGCTCGTGGATGATCTTCGATCACGCCACCTTTGAGCCAAACCCGTTTTGAAAGAACCGCGGGTCTGGCGCTGCTCCTGAGACCTGTCTGCGCTCCGCCCGGCTTGTCGCCGGGACGAACAAGGCCTATTCCGCGGCCACATCCCGCAGCGTCTTTGCCTCGCTGTCGGTCAGTTGGCTGCCTTGCTTTCGTTTCAGCAACACTTCACGGGCACGGGCATATTGCGGGTCCTGCCAGAAGATCAGGCAGCCATTACAGCCTTTGCCGCAGCATCCCTCAGTTCCAACGCGGTTGGTTTTGAACCGGCGCGAGGTCGTATCTTGGTCAATTGCTGCCGCCAGCGCGTCGCGGCGTTTTTCATAAGCTTTGTCGTTGCGCGTGCCTTTGGATTCCAACCCCTGGACCAGTTTGTCAAAGCGCAGGCGGTTCCATTGTTCTTCCGACAGGGGCTTTTCCTTTCGCAAGACGGTAAAGGCCGGGAACCGCGCCTTCAGATCCGCCGGATCCTCATGATCGAAATTCGCAAAAGGGATACGGATCGTGGTTTTGGTTGATCCATGGATCACGTCCTTCCGCTCGCCGGTCGCCGCCACTTCGAAATCATACAGGCGCAACAGCACAGTATCCCGACTGAGCGGCGAGACGAAATCCAGCACCTCGCCAGGTTCCAGCTTGTTCTTCACCTCGACATGGAACGCGTCTTCCGTGACCTCAGTGACAACACCGGCATATTCCCATGAGGCCAAGGATTGGGTCTGTTCGTAATCGTGGGCATAGTTCGACAATCGCCCGTCATGAAATGCGAGCGTGTAGCCGCGATTGCCGACGGTTTCCAGTTCCGCAATGTATTTCCGGGCATCCCAGTTTTCCGGGTCCGCATAGTAATCGTCGATCGCCATACGATAGGCGCGGGACACAACGGCGACATAATATTCCGATTTCCCGCGGCCCTCGACCTTCAAGGAATCGACGCCGATTCTCAGGTAGTCATCGAGTTTCGGCATCAGGCAAAGATCGCGGGAATTGAGGATATAGGATCCGCGACCATCTTCTTCGATCGGCATCAACTCACCTGGGCGGCAGCCTTCCTCCAGAAGAAACTCGAACATATTCACATTGTCCTCGTTGATCTCCAGATCCTCGATCGTGCCGTCTTTCAGGCGCATTCGAACCTTGTAATTCCAGCGGCATGAATTGGCACAATTGCCCTGATTGGCACCGCGTTCGGCCATATAGTTCGACAGAAGGCAGCGCCCGGAATAGGTCATGCACATCGCGCCGTGAATGAACGCCTCCAGCTTGATATCCGGGCATTTCTCGCGAATCTCGGCCAGTTCAGGATAGGACACCTCGCGCGCCAGAACGACCAGATCGGCGCCATGCTCCTTCCAGAATTCCACCGACAGCCAGCTCGCGACATTGGATTGGGTCGAGACATGTAACGGCAGCTCCGGCGCTCGTTTGCGGACATATTGGAACACGCCCGGATCCGAAATGATCAACCCGTCCGGGCCAACCTTGCGCACCGTGTCGATATATTCGTCCAGCTTTGGCACATCGCGGTTATGGCTGAACAGGTTCAGCGTCAGATAGGCGCGCTTGCCATGGGCATGGCAAAACTCGACCCCCTCGATCACCTCGTCCAGCGTGAACTCGGACTTGGTGCGCAACGACATATCCGGCGTACCGAGATAGACGGCGTCGGCACCATAGAGCACAGCCATCTTCAGTTTCCGCAGATTGCCAGCCGGCATCAATAATTCGGCGCGATGTTCGGTCATTGTCGGTGCCCTTGCGTTGCAAACTCGCCTGATACGTGATTTTCGGGGCAATTCCAATCCGCTTTGCGACGGACCACGACCCTCACCGGATCGGTGGGAAATTGACCACACGGCTGCAATCGCGCCGCACGTCCAGACCGCATTCCCGTGGCTCCAACTCCCGGGTCAGGCAAATGCGGACCTCCTGGAAATGGCTGCGCTGGCAGGTGACGGTGATCATGTCCGGCGTCAGATCCGGATTGGCAGCCAGAAACGCCTCTTCAACGACCCCGGCTTTCATGTCCACTGGCTTTAGCAGACGGCGGAAAATCTCTGGCCGCGTCACCCGGTCATAAGCGGTGCGAGAAACCGCGAAATATTCCGCAGCCGACAATCCGCTGCAACGGCCATGCTTGTCCCATTGATGCCAGGCAAGGCCGCTGGTGCCCATGATATCAGCCATCTCGGCAGTCAAGCGACGCGACGGATTGCGATGCGGTGTCGGACAAAAGCTGGGCCAACCCTTTTCATATTGCGGCCAAAGCCCGTGCAGCGTGAAACCAAAATCTTTGCCGTCATCGCATTGCGGCGACTTTCGCCGGTCACCTTCAAGGGCGCACCAACTCGGCGACCAGCTGAGCGACAGCACATAGTAATCGAAATCGTCGCCGTCACGCGCCCCGGATACAGAATGACCGATAGCGAAAATCGACAGCAGAAGGCATGCCATCAGACGCAGCATGACACCCCCCTTTTCAATTCCCCAGACTAGGTCTATATAGCGCAGTATTCCCCCTTAGAAAACGGCGAATGGCGGCTTCCGCAAAACCGGTTTCACCGAGCGGGAGAGGTTTATGTGTCGAAAGGATGAGGCATGGCGCTTCCTATCATGGCGAAAGCCACCGCAGTTTGGCTGGTGGACAATACGATGTTGAGCTTCAAGCAGATCGCTGATTTCTGCGGCTTGCACGAGTTGGAAGTGAACGGGATTGCCGACGGCGAAGTTGCCGTCGGAATCAAGGGGTTCGACCCACTGGCCAACAACCAGCTTGAGCCGGATGAAATCAAAAAGGGCGAAGCCGATCCGGCCCATAAATTGAACCTGAAATACAATCCCGCCGCCGAAGGGGAACTGAAACGTAAAGGCCCGCGTTACACGCCCCTGTCCAAGCGACAGGACCGCCCCAGTGCCATTGCCTGGCTGGTGAAGTTCCACCCCGAACTGACCGACGGGCAGATCTCGAAGCTGGTTGGCACGACCAAGCCGACGATCCAGGCGATTCGCGATCGCAGCCATTGGAACATCTCCAACATTCAGCCGATCGACCCGGTGGCGCTTGGCATGTGCCGTCAGATCGAACTGGATGATGTCGTCAACAAGGCCGCCGCGAAAAAGGCCAAGGATGGCGAGGTCATGTCTGATGAAGAACGCATGAAGCTGGTCTCGACCAAGGAATCGTTGCAGATGGAGGCCGAGCCGAAGATGCCATCGTCAATATCCGGGTTGGAAACTTTCACCCTTGGGAATGATGACGAAGAGGATGAAAATCCGAAACTGGTCGATGCCGACAGTCTGTTCAACCTTCCCGCCAGTTCCGATGGGGAAGAAGACGAAGAGGCGTGATCGCGTCCGCGCCGTGAACCTTTTGAAACCCCGGCCCCGGCGCCGGGGTTTTTTTGTTGCAGTTTGCGCCCCTTGGAACGACTTAATGGGCTGAAACCGCAACGGAATCCAAAAGCCCCCGCCCGCCATCGACATTCAACACTTGTCCCGTCACGAAACTGGCACTGTCCGAGGCCAGATATTGCACCGCTTCGGCGACCTCGGCGGCCTCGCCAATCCGGCCAAGGGGTGTGGCGTTTGAGACCATCTGGCGCAGGTCGGAATTTTCCTTGAACGCATCACGCAGGCTGGCGCTCATCACGCTGCCAATGGCCACGGCATTGACCCGAATCCTGTATTTTGCAAGCGCAACCGCCATGGATCGGGTCATCTGTTCCAACGCGGCCGCACTGATGGAAAAGGCCAACAGATCCGGCTGCGCACGAGTGGCTGCGATTGAGGTCAGATTGACGATAGAGCCGATTGACCCGTCATGATCCTCTTGGCCCTCGGCCTGTTTGATCATCCGCCTTGCCACAATCTGGGACAAGCGAAGCGAGGTGGTCAGGTTCTGCTCCATCAAGATGTCATAGGCATCGGCGTCCGGATCCAGAGGGTCCGAGGTCAGCATTTGACGGCTGGCATTGACCAGAATGTCGACCTGGTCAAACTCATCCAGTGTTGCGGATAACAGGTTGGCCAGGGTCAGTTTTTCCCTTAGATCACCGGCAAAATACCGACACTCACTGTCGGCTGAGGATATCGCCTGAACCTCAGCCTCGAGTTTTTTCTCATCCCGATCCGCGAACATCACCCGTGCGCCCTGCTCGACGAAATGCCGGGCAATGGCAAGTCCCACACCATTTGCGGCCCCTGTAACGATGGCGGATTTTCCTGCAATGGACAGTGTCATGGCGTCCTCGGCTGTTCAGCTCCGGCCGGAGCGTTTTGTTCGTCTGATTTTCTTTGAACCGACCCCGGATTTCGGCCGGGTTGCGTGGAATACCTTGAAATGCGGTGTTTCCTCCAGCCGTTCCACCCTTTGAAAGGCCTGATCCAGGGCGGATTCATAGGGCAATTGCCGGTTCGCCACCAGCCATAACCCGCCGGACGGCGCCAGTAAGGTCTGTGCCGCCGCGATAAAGGACAAACCAAGCCCCGGTTCGGCTTGTCGGCCTTGGTGAAACGGCGGGTTGGCGATGATCGCGTCATATGCCCCATCCGGCAAATCCGTTACATCGGCCCAATGGAACCGAGCCCGCGGATCAGTTATGTTTTGCCGGGCGGCGGTGAGCGCGGACAGTTCCGCTTCAAACAAATCCAACTGAACAGGCGCGGCCCGGTCCAGAAGCTGGGACGACAGCCAGCCCCAACCGGCACCAAGATCGGCCACAGAACCGGTGATCGCCGGAGAAAAATGCGCCGCCAACAGAGCCGATCCCGGATCGACCTTTTCCGGTGAAAACATTCCCGGACCGGCGGAATACCCATGTTCTTGGGGCCGAATCTCAGCATCTCGCGCCCAGGCAGACATCGCATCAGGCAAGGTTTCGGGCCGGGTCGCCGCAAAGATTTTTCCATGCGCCTTGGAGATTACTTCCCCCACAGGCAGCACCTTGCGCATTGATTTCAAAAGGCTTTCGACCCCGTCGGTCTTGGCACCATCGACAATCACCTGCCCACCCGTGGGCAACATCGTCATGGCCCGCGCCACCAGCCCCAGATTTTCGGCTTTGGAACGGGTCAACTGAACCAGAACCAGACCCGCCGCGTCGGGAGCCTTTTCGGCCACGCGATACCCCCGCCGCGCCAGCGCATCGTATGCCACCCGAAACCCGTTGACACAGAGCAGGCGGTCTTTTGGCAAGGCCGCGTAATCGCCCCCTGACGCAGCCCGTAGGATCACCACATCCCCGGCCTCGGGCACGCGAATTCCCTGTTCTTCAAGCAATAGGTTGAGGCGGGTCGAGGACATCGGTAACCGGTCGGAATGCCGACCTTATTCCTTTTCCATCGTGCATTGCAGTGGATGCTGGTTGCGCCGCGCAAGTTCCATGACCTGCGTGACCTTGGTCTCGGCAATCTCGTATGAAAACACACCGACCACGGCTACGCCCTTGGTGTGGACCGTCAACATGATATCCACCGATTGCTGATGGGTCAGGCCAAAGAACCGTTCCAGTACGTAAACGACAAACTCCATCGGTGTGTAATCATCGTTCAGCAACATTACCTTGTACAAGGGCGGGCGTTCCGTTTTGGAACGGGTCTTGGTCACGACGGCGGTATCGCCATCGCCATCCTCATTCTTCGACCCTGATACCCAAAAATCTGTCACTACAGTCTCCGCTCGACGCGTCCCGGACTTTCCATAATATGCCAATCCCGGATGAAAGGAAATTCCTTTCATGGCACAAGGCTCGTTGCAAGGATTTAAGAAACAGTTACGATTCGTGCAATGCGCGAAACCGTTCAATTGGGCAAAAACCTTAGAAAAGCCAGATTCCACCCTTTTTTCCAATACCTTGCCGTGATACGCTTCGCGAATAACGAGGGCCGGACCAATTCGGCCCCAAGAGGCAGGTATCGTCGGGGCACCGATGTTCGAAAAAGCACGAGCAGCGCTTTTCTTGATTTGCGCGCTATTCTGGGCGTCGGCTGCGGCCGCGGCGCCCTATGCGGCGATGGTCACCGACGCCCGGACGGGCGAGGTCCTGTTTTCGCGCAATGCGGATACGCGCCTGCATCCGGCCTCGCTAACCAAGATGATGACGCTATATATCACCTTCGAAGCCATCAAGAACGGTGAGCTGACGCTGGACACATATACAACAATTTCCAAACGCGCCGCCGCTGAGCCGCCCTCAAAACTGGGGCTGAAGGCCGGTCAAAAGATCAAGATCCGCTATCTGATCCGGGCGGCGGCGGTAAAATCCGCCAATGACGCCGCGACCGCCCTTGGCGAGGCTGTCGCAGGCAGCGAGGCCAAATTCGCGCGCCGCATGAACAAGACCGCCAAGGCGCTGGGAATGACGCGGACGACCTTCAAGAATGCACATGGGCTGACGGAAAAGGGCCATATGTCGACAGCCCGGGATATGACGACGCTGGGCCGCCATTTGTTTTTTGACCATCCCGAATATTATAACCTGTTCTCACGGATGCAGACCCGTGCCGGGGGCAAGACCGTCCGCAACACCAACCGGAAGTTCCTGAGCGCCTATAAAGGCGCCGACGGGATCAAGACCGGCTATACGCAGGCCGCCGGGTTCAATCTGGTTGCCTCGGCGCAACGCGGTCAGAAGCGCATCATCGCCACGGTTTTTGGAGGCCGTTCGACCGCCACACGGAACGCTAAAGTGGCCGAACTCTTGGACCTCGGATTCAAGAGGGCCAAAGCAAAGGTCGCCATTCGTCCGCCGAGCTTGCCCGCCTATACCAAGCCCAAGACCACGCCCCGTGGCGCTGTGGCCGCGTCGCCGCGCCCAAAACCCCGCGAAACTCTGCCACCTGAGGAGCGCGAAAAAATCGAACGCGCTATCGCCGAAGCGGTTCTTAGTGCCACCGGCAAAACGGCCGATCTGGAAAAGGCCGAGGCCGGCGCCGAAACGGACGAGGTCGCGGCCTCAGACCCCATAGCCGACACCACCGCCACTATTCGCCCCGAACACCGTCAGGAAGGCTTGCGGGTGGTTGCACGTGCCTCGACCTCAGGCGGGCGGCATTGGGGGATCACGCTGGGGGCCTTTCCGACACGCACAGCGGCGGAGAAACTGCTTTTGCAAACTGCGCTCGCCGATATCGCGGCTCTGGACGGCGCGCTGCGCAAGGTCGCCACAACGGGCGGACGGTATCACGCGAATTTCGTCGGCCTGTCCGAAGAGAATGCCAAACGGGCCTGTTCCCGGCTGGAGATGCGGCGCCAGGCCTGTGATCCGGTCGGCCCCGAAGGTTAGCGCAGGCCACAGCCCCGCCACATCACAATGCAAATGCTCCGGTACAGGCGTGTGAGGTCTTTTTGGTGAACGCCGCAGCGACGTCCCGACCGGTCAAGTGGTTCCGGCAAAGCGGGCTTCCATCTCGGCCCGGGCGTCGTCGGTGATCTTTGCAAACAGAACCTCCGGCACGGTGAAACCATGACCCGGAGGAAGGGCCGACAGGGCCGCGTCCAGCGAGTCTGGCCAGTCATCCTGCGTGGTCCCCAATGCCGTCATCATGGCGTCAGACGCATCAGGAACAAAGGGCCGCGACAGGATCGCATAGGCACGGATCAGGTTCAGCGCCGCCCGCACCATGGCTGCGGCCTGATCCGGATCATCTTTGAATACCGCCCAAGGGGCCGCCTCTTGTAGCCATTCGTTGCCCAAGGCCCAAAGCGCCCGCAGCGCGGCAGTGGCTTTGCGAAGCTCCATCGCCTCCATATGGGTCTGGTAATCTTTCAAAAGCGTGTCAAACCCAGCGAGTTTTTCCTTCGAGGCGGTGGACAATGAACCACCCGCCGGCACCTCTTCGCCAAATTTCGAGCGGCAGAACTTAGTGACCCTACTGACGAAATTTCCCAGAACATCGGCCAGGTCCTTGTTGACCGAAGCCTGGAAATTTTCCCAAGTGAACTCACTGTCCGAGTTTTCCGGCACATGGGACAACAGCCACCAGCGCCAGTAATCCGAAGGCAGGATGTCCAGCGCCTGGTCCATGAAAACACCGCGTCCCTGGCTGGTCGAGAACTGACCGCCGTCATAGTTCAGATAGTTGAACGATTTGATATAATCGACCAGCTTCCAAGGCTCACCCGACCCCATCAGCGTCGCCGGGAAACTCAGCGTGTGGAACGGCACATTGTCCTTGCCCATGAACTGGACATAGCGGACATCCCCGGCCCCCTTGTCGGTGCGCCACCAGCGTTCCCAGGCAGCATCGTCCAGCCCATTGGCATCGGCCCATTCTGCCGTTGCCGCGATATATTCAATGGGCGCGTCGAACCAGACATAGAAAACTTTGCCGTCCATCCCCGGCCAGTCTTGGTCGCCGCGTTTGACCGGGATACCCCAATCCAGATCGCGGGTAATACCCCGGTCCTGCAACCCGTCGCCATCATGCAACCATTTTTTGGCGATGGAGGTCGTCAGGATCGGCCAGCCTTCCTGGGCGTCGATCCACGCGTCAATCCGATCTCTTAGCGCCGACTGGCGCAGATACAGATGCTTGGTTTCACGCACCTCCAGATCGGTCGACCCGGATATCGCCGAGCGCGGCTCCAGCAGGTCGGTCGGGTCCAATTGCTTGGTGCAGTTTTCGCACTGGTCACCGCGGGCGCGGTCATAGCCGCAATTGGGGCAGGTCCCTTCGATATAACGATCCGGCAGATAGCGGCCATCAGCATTGGAATAGACCTGCTTTTCGCTTACTTCGGCGATCAGCCCGGCTTCGGCAAGCTTGCCGGCCAAATGCTGTGTCAGGCGATGGTTCCGCCCTGAAGAAGATCGGCCGTAATGATCGAAGGACAAGCGGAACCCCTCGGCCAGCCCCGCCTGAATATCATGCAGCCGCGCACAGTAATCCGCCACGCTTTCGCCGGTCTTGGCAGCCGCCAGTTCCGCCGGTGTACCATGTTCGTCGGTGGCGCATATGAACATCACCTCATGGCCGCGTTGCCGCATATAGCGGGCATAGGCATCTGCCGGCAGTTGGCTGCCGACAAGATTGCCGAGATGTTTGATCCCGTTGATATAGGGCAACGCCGAGGTGATGAGAATCCGTGCCATTCGCCTGATCCTGTTGTGATTGTGTGCACGGTTTATCCGAAGGATTTGCAAAGGGCCAGAGGGCGTTCTTGATCCCCTTGGTCGCGCCTTACAGAGTGCCACCATGGGGGCATAGCTTGACCTTCGCACCTCTTGACAGGGGGCTGCCCGGATCATTGCCGAAGCAGGCGCCATGCCGGAAGAAATCCGTCTGAAACAAATGGCGGATGCGAAGCGCTTCAAACTGGCGAAAATCGGCGATCCCTAGAGCCGGAAAGCCGGGAAGGCCCGTTTGGCCGATCTGGAATTGGGCGGTGATAGCGCGCGCGAAGCCCGGATGAAGTTCGAACGGGATCAAAGCGCACAATCGCCTCAGAGGGCGGAATATGCGCCCCAAGCCATACCCGCCATCAGGGACCCCGCAAAGGCAAAGCCCAGATAGCTGAAAAAGACCCGTGGCTTCACCAGCGCCCAGACCGCGATCGCCGCCGGAATACAAGAAACGCCGCCCGCCAAGACAAAGGCCATGGCTGCCCCCTGGCTCATCCCTTGTTCGATCAGCCCGGAAATCAGCGGCACCGCCGCATAGCCGTTCAGATAAGCGGGCCCGCCCAAGAGAGCGCCCAGCACGATGGGTTGCAACCCGTCGCCGCCCAGTGTTGCACCGATCCATTCCGCGGGGACATGGCGGATCATCAAAGCTTCGATCAAATAGGCGAGCAACAGCCATTTTCCCAGGAACAACGCATTGGCGATGACCTCGCGGCGGAAAGTGTCGATGCGGGTATTTTCCCGCCAGAAAGCCCAGACCGGCTTGCCCGAGAAAGGGTCGCTGCCACAGCCACAGCCGGTTTTCTCGACAGGACGCAGGATGTCGTTGAATATGCCAGTCGGCATCAGGAGTTTGACACCGAATCCGCCAAACAGGCCCAAGGCGACCGCCGAGATGGCCTTGGCCACCGCAAAATCAACGCCCAGTGTGCCAGACGTAATCAGGAACATCGGAGGGTCCATCAGCGGCGAAGCCAGCCAAAAAGCCATGACCGCCGACAAAGGGGCGCCCATCGCCAGAAGTGCCGCGATGAACGGGATCACCTCGCAGGAGCAAAAAGGTGACAACCCGCCAAAGGCCGCCGCAAGGACGATCATCCGGACCTCTTGCCCCTCAAATGCTTTGGCGATGGTTGCCTCAGCCCCGGAGGCCTTGAGATAACCAACCGCCAGCACCGCAAAAAGGATGAAGATGCCGGTATGGGTGATGTTGGACAACGTGGATTGCAGGACATATGCCAACTCGCCCGGGTTCAGAACAGCCACAAGCAGCACGATGAGGGCGCTCGCCCCCCAGGCCTTGTCCAGCCGTTTCCAGGCGCGGGGGATTGCGCCAGCCTGTGCTGTGAGGTCACTCATGATCTGCTCCGTGATCGTGGGATGTTTCGCAGGCGTCGGCACAACATTCCGACAGGATGAACTCCGCCAATTGCTGTACCCTTTCATAGGCAACGGCCGCACAAATCACCGAACGGCCCTGTTTGTCCTGGGTAAGAAGCCCGGCCTGCGCCAGAAAGCGGAGATGATGGGTGAGGGTCGCACCGGTAATCCCGGTCGCCGCCCCAAGTGCGCCGATCGTCAGCCCATCTGGGCCCGCCCGCACCAGGGTGCGCAAGACCGCCAGCCGCTGTTCGGAACCAAGCGCGGCAAATGCCTGTGCCGCATCCGCCAGTGTGGCATCATCTATGGGAATCATTTTCATATTTCTACAATATTAGAAATATCGAATGGTCGTCAAGGAATTTTGGTTGAGACAATCGCGTCGCTTGGATAATTTTCACCCATGGAGAGCCTGGTCGACCAGATCCGCAACTGCACCCTGTGCCGGGACAGGTTCCGTGCAACCGCAACCAGCCACAGCCCCCGACCCGTTGTTTGGATCGGGCCGACTGCCCCAATCCTTGTCGCTGGTCAGGCTCCGGGGTTGCAGGTCCACAAGAAAGGCCGTCCGTTTGACGACCGGTCCGGGGATCGGTTGCGCGACTGGATGGGGATCGGACCAAAGGATTTCTATGATCGGCAAAAGGTCTCGGTCCTGCCTATGGCTTTTTGCTTTCCGGGGTATGACACCGCAGGGAGCGATCTTCCGCCACCGGCAATCTGCGCCGAGACGTGGCATAGTCAGGTCATGGCGGCACTTGCGACCCCTTCGGTTCGTCTCTTGGTGGGCGGCTATGCCCAGACCTGGCATCTGGGTCGAAAACGGCCGGTCAGAGAAACCGTCGCGCACTGGCGCGACTTTGGTGACGGGGTTTTCCCCTTGCCGCACCCGTCCTGGCGGAATACGGGATGGCTGAAAAAGAACCCCTGGTTCGAGACCGAGCTTCTGCCGGCCTTGCGGTCCCGGATTTCGAACGCTTTGGAGACGACAGATGACCCCGCTTGATCAGGCCTTCGCCCGCATGATGGCCGAGCCAGAGACCGACGCCTTTCGCCTGCGCTATTACGAGGTGTTGGCCCAGAACCCGCTCTATCTTTTGCTGGACGGGGCCAGCGGCGACACGATTCAACCGACAGAAATCGAAATTTCGGGGACCCCTTATGTCCTGGCCTTCGACAGTGAAGCCCGACTGGCCGATTTCGCGACGGGTCCGGCGGATATGGCGGCGATGACGGGCGCGGAATTGGCTGCGATGGTCGCGGGCAGTGCCTATGGGATTGGCCTGAACCTTGGCGTTGCCGCATCGGAATACCTTCTGCCCTCGGACGCGGTCGCGTGGCTGGCCGGGATGCTGGAAGGCGGCGGCAATTTTCATGACTGGAAACCTGAAAGCCTGCATCGCCCCATCCATTTGGACGGCGAATTTGCCACAGCCCTTGCCGAACGGATCGCCACCCTCCCCGGGCTTGCAACCGAAGCCTGGCTGTCCGAGGCGCGCGAAGGCGATGCGGAACCGACCTATCTTTTTGCGATTGCCGGCGCCGCCCGCGCCGATCAGCCCCGCATTCGTCAGGCCGTGCTGGATGTGGTACGGTTTTCTGGCGTTTCGGACATCACCCTCGATATCGGCTTCTTTGAATTGGACGACCCGCTGATCATTCCGATGAAATCACTGGGCCTGCCTTTTCCCTTTCCGCCAGCGCCCGAAATTCCGCAACCGGCAGCCCCGGGAATGCAACCGGGCAAGCCGCCAAAGCTGCACTAAGAACGCTCCTGCGCCGCCACGCTGGTCATCGCCTCTTCGATGGCATGGATCGCTGCTTGGGCGAAGCTGCGCATCACCATGATCTCGACCCCGTGTGGAATATGGCTGATAACCACCATCATGTGCTGCAATTCGCTGCGCGCTGTCGCCCCACGTTTGAAAACCGAGGGCCGAAGGTCCAGCGGCGTCAACCTGGCCATCACCGCCAAACTCTCCGCGCCGGTCAGCCGCATGACAGCCCAGCCATCGCTTTGATCTGTCAGCGCAGCGTGTTTGGCCAGCGTGGCCGAGGCCGCCTCCCCGCCGATCAGGAAACACTGTCCCATCCCGGTCCAGACAGCCCGCAAAGCCGCCTTGCCCGTGACACGGCCAGGTTTCGGAAACGCCATGCCATGAGCGTCTTTCAAAGCCGCCGATGCCGCCTTTTGCTGCCCCTGAAAAGGCGCGATGGAGGTGATATGTTCGGGCATGGCCTCAACCAGAGTCAGGCCACCCTTCTCTAGCGGCAACAGCCCTTCGCCGGGTGTTCTTGCAATCAGGTTAACCACGGAGCTTGCCTCCTTCGGGGTCCAGAAAGGTCGGGTCGACCACCTCGCAGCGCGTTTCGACATCGCGAACGAAATCTTTCATCACCACTTCTTCGCCGATCCGCGCGCGACCATTTTTCAACAGCGCAAGCGCGATTGGATGGCCCAATGTGGGCGAGAAACACTGGCTGGTGACAAAACCCTGATCGTGCTCGCGGTCCATCGGATCGCCCATCGTGAAAAGATGCGCGCCTCCGGTCAGCATTTTGACGGCCCCGGACGGTTTCAGACCGACCAGCTGTTCGCGATGCGCCCCGTGGAGACCCGCGCGCTGGCTCATCGCTTTGCCGATGCTGTCCTTCTTGGCCGACACCATCCGTCCAAGCCCAACATCATCGGCTGTGGGGCGGCCAAATATCTCGGCATGGGTGACAAAGCCCTTTTCAATCCGCAGGACATTCAACGCCTCGACTCCATACCAACCGCCGTCAAACGCGGCCGCGGCGGAATCCAGCACGCGGGCCAACGCGTCGCCATACCGCGCCGGAATGGCAAGCTCATAGGCATGCTCGCCTGAGAATGATATTCGGAACAGACGGGCGTCGATGCCGCCGATACGGACCGGACCGCAGGCCATGTATCCAAAGCTGGTATCGTCGATCGGCTTGTCGAGAACCCGGTTCAGCACATCGCGGGAATTGGGACCCGCGATGGCAAACTGTGCCCATTGCTCGGTGACCGAGATCACCTGCACGTCCAACTCGGGGAACAGAACCTGGGCAGCAAATTCCAGATGGGTCATCACCTGGCCCGCTGCTGCTGTGGTCGTGGTCATCAGGAAGTGGGTGTCGCTCAGACGCGCCGAGGTCCCGTCATCCATCACAATCCCGTCTTCGCGCAGCATCACGCCGTATCGCACGCGCCCGACCTTCAGGGTCGAGAACATATTGGCATAGACCCGGTCCAGAAACGCCGCCGCGTCCGGCCCTTGGACGTCGATCTTGCCAAGAGATGTCACATCACACAAACCGACCGATCTGCGCACCATCTGTACCTCGCGGTCGCAGCTTTGGCGCCAGTTCGCCTCACCTTTCCGCGTGAACCATTGCGGGCGATACCATAGCCCGGCTTCAACGAAATGCGCCCCTTTTTCTGCGGCAAACCCATGACTGGGGATGAACCGTTCGGGCTGAAAGCTTTTGCCCCTGCCATGCGCCCCGAGCGCGCCCATCGACACCGGCGTATAGGGTGGGCGGAATGTTGTGGTGCCGGTTTCCGGGATCGAGCGCCCGGTCAGTTCCGCCATCACCGCCAGCGCGCCCATATTCGAGGTTTTTCCCTGATCCGGCGCCATCCCAAGCGTGGTATAGCGTTTCATATGCTCGACCGAGCGGAAGTTTTCCTGATGCGCCAGCTTCACGTCCTTGGTGGTGACATCATTGGCCATATCGAGCCATTGCCGCCCCTTTGCAGCGCCAACATTCCAGAA
>Ga0070726_10001248_pt1 | contig 26338 bp, 16 predicted proteins | sample tdAd471_FD_67275 | JGI IMG/M metagenome (GOLD analysis project Ga0070726, IMG submission 67275) | Marine sediment microbial communities from the Atlantic coast under amendment with organic carbon and nitrate - tdAd47.1 | ecosystem: Environmental > Aquatic > Marine > Coastal > Sediment | place...
ATTTTAGAGGAGGGTGTTTTTGTGTTAGACTAGGCAGATTTGATGATAATAGCCCAAGCTATTTGAAGAAAATCTAACGCAGTATAACGCAAAAAGAGCCCGCCATAAAGTGTCGAGTATATAGGTTCAGCTACTTATATAGGAAAGTAACGGGAACCGTCTTAATATCCTACGGAACTCCTTGAAAATTGTTTTACGTAGCTGGTTTAATTCCCGTACTTTTCCACTTTTGCCTATCTTCTCTAACTCAAAAGAGGGAAAAGAATTGCTTTGCCATGTCACAAAAACAAACAATTATGCCTTATCTATATATTTATTTCCAGCACTTTTGTAGACAACGCAGCGTAGGCTAGTTAGAAGTGAAACAGACAATCGTTCCCTCGATTAATTCAAACTATATACTGGTTGAAACTTATTGACTGCTGACGAGGCCAAAACCTTGGATTTACTGCCGAAGCTCTTTTTGAGCGTGTTTGCTGGCGCTAGCCAAGCAGGTTTCATACCTGGAGGTCTGGACGAACCCGTCTGGCTCCAGCCAGCCAGGAAACAGCTGAAGTACAAAAGATTAAAGGGTTTAGGTCGACGTTCAGATGAAGAAGCTTAAATCAGTTCTATGACTAGCTCAATCCTTTTCATTTATGAAAAAGATTAAAGGAACTCTTTTTGACAAAACTCCAATTCCTAATTTCACTCAGATTAAGCCATAGCTCAAAAAGGCTACTGGTTCCGCAAAAGATTTAAACAAACAGTTGTCACACCCAATTTTGATGTTAAACCACTTATTTGTAAGCGATCACTAATCAAGCATGAACTGTTTACTTAGAATATTTGAACTATCTTCTGACATGATCTTCATTTGTTCTGCCAAAGGAAAGATCGAGCTGATCAACCCCTCAGCAGCAGATGGGTTAGGGTATCAATCCGACGATATTACGGGAGTATATTTCTCCCATCTACTATACCAAGAAGATCAATTACATTTCGAAAAAAGTATTGATCAATTTCCCCATGAAGTGTCCTCCACAGAGTTGCGCATTCGCCACCAATCGGGCCACTACCATTGGATTTCGTGTCAGATGCACCCTAATCCGTCCGATGGCAAGAACATTGTCATTGCCAAGGACATCACCAGGTGCAAGGAAGCCCAACAGAAGATTGAAGAATCGGAATCTATCAAGAAATTAAATCAGGAACTTACTTATTTCACTCACCTCCTTTCCCACGACATAAAGGAACCCTTAAGAAATATCGTTAGTTTCTCCAACCTGGCCCTCAAAGAAATTCCTCCCAATTCAAAGTTGCAAGAATATTTCCAGTACATCATCAATAGTGGCAAGCAGTTGCATTTATTGATTAATAACCTGGTTATCTACAATAACATCAGCCAAGACCAGCTCTTGAAGTTGAAGAATATCGATATGGAACAGGTAATAGACCGGCTACGGGTCAATATGGATGCTATGCTCCAAGAACGGAATGGCAAACTTGTCTATGGTCACCTCCCTCAAGTTTTTGGCAACGAAAACCTTATATCACTGGTTTTCAAACACTTGTTTGAAAATGGGTTACTCTACAATGAAAGTCATGAACCTACCGTAGAAATCAAATATCATTGCGCTTCGCATGCACATGAATTCGTCATCACGGATAATGGTATTGGTATAGAAGCAGAGTATCACTCTTATATTTTCGACCTCTTCAAACGATTACACAATCGACAGCGATACTCCGGTACTGGAGTTGGGCTTGCTATTGTGAAAAAGGTTTTAGAAAAGATGGATGGAGAAATCATAATTGTACAATCTGTTCCAGGTCAAGGCACCTCAATCAAGCTTAGTTTTCCTATCCTAAAGAGGTCCGCAGAGAACAGCATTCTAATTGATCCGATGTATGCCTAAGCCCTGGCCGCTACCTTCCATTGTTGCAATTGAATGACGATCAACCCCAAGAGGATCAACAGCCCACTCCACAGGTGGTAGTACGCCAAGGTGGCGCCAAAAAGGACAGCAAAAATAGAAGTAAATAAAGGAATGGTGTTCATAAAAATGGCCGCCTTTCCTATTCCCAAACCAGCAACACCTCGGTTCCAGAAGAAATAGGCCAGTGCGGTACCTGGTCCTCCCATCCCCAAAGCTGCCAACCAGAAAATAGAAGGATAATCCCAGATCGTTGCCCAAGAAAAAGGTTGAATAATGAGTAAAAAGCAAAAGCAGCACACTGCCGTGATGAAGAACGTAAATTGCAGGTTTTGCATTCTTCCTCCATATTTTTTCACCCCCAAATGATAAAAGGCAAAAGCTAGATTAGCTAGCCACAAGTAAATATCTCCACTCGCCACCCTAAACGCGCCAATGCTGCCAATTTGGCCCTTCGTAATGAGTAATATAACGCCCAACAAAGCAATCAAAATGCCCCCTGTGTCCCAAGCAGAAATGGGACTTTTATAGAAAATCCTATTTAGAATCAGGGTAACGGCTGGATTGAGACTCATGATCAAAGCCGCATTAATCGCCGTGGTATGTTCCAAACCTACGAAGAAGCAGTAATTGAAAATGAATATTCCTCCAACACCTACCAATAATAGCGCCCTCGATTGCTGTCGTACCTCTTTCCAGGTTGGTAATTTCCGCCATAGCAGTAATCCTAAAATCAACACAGCTATGGCATAGCGCCAAAAGCCAGCTACAATGGCGGAACTGCTTTCCATCATCACTTTGGCCAAGAAGAAATTGAGTCCCCAGGTCGCAGTAGCAATTAACAGGTATAAGATGTTCTTCATTCGATTGACTTTATCCAGGTATTTCCGTTTGCGATTTACCTCCAGGTGGTCAACCAACCAACAAACGCTACATAAATGAGATAAAACGACAGCTACCTAGATCTGTCATTAAACTTTCGGCATTCCCATTTGTATGTTTAGAGACTTCTCTATCTAAGGAGTTCTTCTTTAAAAATAGCATCAACATGAAAAAGTTTTTGAAATGGGCAGGTATTAGCATTGCCTCATTGGCGGTCATTTTATTCATCGCCTTTAAAGTACTGCAATCGCAAACGAAAAAACATAGCCCGGAAGATAGGGTAGAATATGTAGATGGTGATACAAAGGTGAGCGTTTTCTACAATCAACCCTCCGTCAAGGGAAGAAAAATCTTCGGAGGTCTCATCCCCTACGGAGAAGTGTGGCGAACCGGTGCCAATGAGGCTACAAGCTTTACCACTAGCACTGATCTCACAATAGATGGAAAAACATTGGCCGCAGGCACTTATACCTTATGGACTATCCCAGCTGAAGATACCTGGACCGTCATCTTTAATGAGAAGGAGTATGGTTGGGGCGTTGGTTTTGATGGCAAAGCCAGTCACGATGCAGCTGGTGATGTACTGCAAGTCAAGGTTCCGATAGTGCCGCTAAGTGATACGCAGGAGCTTTTCACCATCGCTTTACAAGAAAATGGTAGCCCTGCCTTGGTTTTGAGTTGGGAAAAGACGAAGGTGGTGGTGCCCTTCAGGGGGTGAATTTTAGCATCTCAAGGGGTGAGTGATTCCTTCAGGGGGTGAGTGATTCCTTCAGGGGGTGAGTGATTCACCCCCTGAAGGAATCACTCACTTCGCAAGCAATCTCTCGGATTGGCATGCGCTGAGCGCAGCGCCTGGGAACTCACCGTGGCCCAAGAAATCAGCATCACCAAGAATCCCGCCAAGATGAAAAACCAAGGATTAAGATCGACATGATAGGCAAAACCGGTGAGCCAGCGGTTGACCATCCAGTAAGCTACAGGAAGGCCCAATAAGATCGAAACCAATACCAGACGTGTAAAATCTCGGGTTAGTAAAACCACGATATTAGAAACGCTAGCTCCCAATACTTTGCGGATACCAATTTCTTTCTTTTTACGCTCGGCAGTGAAGGCCGCTAAGCCAAACAAGCCTAAGCAAGATATAAGGATAGCAAATCCAGCGAAGTAGCGCGACAGAGAGGCTACCCGTTGTTCTGCCGCATATTGCAGGGCATATTGCTCATCGGTAAACTCCGGATCGAATGAGAAGCCAGGATTGAAATCTTCATAAAATCGCTTTAGCTCATTTAAAGCCACTTGTTCTTCCCCTGCCGTCAAACGAGCCATCATAGACCAGGTATTATCAGGGCTCAAGCGGAAAAATAAAGGCTCCACTTCTTCATGAAAAGATTGGAAGTGGAAATCCTTGACGACTCCGATGACTTCCATATCATATTCATCCCAAAGTCTAATTTTTTGACCAATCGGATCGGTCATTCCCATAATATTGATAGCCGTCTCATTGAAAATGATTTTACTGGAATCCGCTCCGAAGGCTTTATCAAAAAAACGCCCTTCTTTTAGCTCTACCCCAATGGTTTCTAATAATTCATAATTGACCCGCACATGCTCAAATAGTATAAGATCATTCGGGTCTTTTCCTTCCCAGTTTAGGCCACTCGTGTTATTTTGTCGACCAACGAGATTATGCGAAATAGTAGAAATCTTCTCCACCCCAGGCAGCTTACTGGCTTCGCTTAAGAAAGCTTCGGTTTGATCTTCCAACCGCCCATCCATATTAAAATAAATCAATTGATCCTTATCAAAGCCCAGGTTTTGGGATTGGACAAACTGAATTTGACGGTAGACAACCATCACCGCGACGATGAGTATGATGGATAAAGTAAATTGGAAAACGACCAGCCCTCGTCTTGCCCAAAGCTCCCCCCAGGAAGTCTTTATCTCTCCTTTCAATACTACGACGGGCTTAAAGGAAGACAAATACAAAGCAGGGTAGCTTCCAGCCAAAATACCACTAAAGAGGGTAATACCTAAGAAAGTGGCAATCAACGTGGGTGAAAAACTAAGGCTCAACATTTTATCTGTGATGAGGTTGAAGCGGGGTAGAAACAGCCATACTAATACCACACCGACAATCAGAGAAAAGGACGCGATCAAAATGGATTCTCCCAGGTATTGGCGCACCAGGGCAGAACGCATGGCTCCAACAGCTTTCTTCACGCCTACTTCTTTTGCTCTCCTCGACGCTCTGGCTGTCGATAGATTCATGAAGTTGATACAGGCAATGATGAGAATAAAGATAGCGATGATCGAAAAAAGACGTACATAGTCGATGCGACCACCGGCCTGTTTGCCATTTTCGTAGCGGCCATATAAATATCGCTCCGAATAAGGTTTGAGAAAAAGCGTCACATTAGAGTCTTCATTTCGTTCGGCTACAAAGCCAGCGATCTTTTCGCTTACTGCTGCTGCGTCGGCACCCTCCACCAAAGTGACTATCGTTTGTGGTGAGTTATTCCCCCAACTCAGAAGCCAATCATTTTCTTTTTTATATTTTTCATAATTCAGGATGAAGTCAAATTGCGCAGAGGAATTCGTTGGCACATCTTCAAAGACACCTGTAACCGCATACACTTCATCATGCTCTATTTCAATCGATTGCCCCATGGCTTCTTCTACCGAACCAAATAGCAATTTAGCTAGTTTTTCAGCGATGACAATCGCATTCATATCTCGTAAGACATCATTGGGCGTTCCCGCAATCAAATCAAAACTGAAAAGGTGGAAAAAATCGGGACCTACATAATGCCCTCTTTTCTTTACGTTTTGCTCTCCAACGCTTAGCGTATAATTGTTCTGCCAATTCCAAGTCGCAGCATGTTCTATTTCTGGAATCTCATCTGCTAGTGTTTCTGCCAGCAGGCCAGGAGATGAGATGGTGGTCATAATATCCTCAGCATATTGCTGATGCTCCATGACTTGAAAAAGTCGTTCGTCTTTTTCATGAAATTTATTCATATTCAACTCATCCTGGACCCAAAGGAGGATAAGCAGGGCGCAAGCCAGACCAGTAGAGAGGCCAATCAAGTTGATAAAAAAGGAACTTTTATGGCGTTTGAAGTTGCGAAACGCCAATTTGATGGTGTGCATGATCATGTTAGTCGGGTTTTGTAAAAGTAAAGAGTATACTTTCCCAAAATAGTTGCAAGAAATCTTCAAACTTTCCTATTGCCACAAGCCTACTTGAGTTTTATTAAAGGTGTAGGACATTTTTGTCAATTGGAAAATCCGGACGCTTGGTGAGGTCAAGTTAGCCAATTTTGGGTAAATTTAACTTCTCGATAAATTTGCCCTTGCAAAAAGGCAAATCAGGCGAAAGATCAAGCTAATCGGGAATCAGAAGCCATTTTGAACAAGTATTTGAAACGACCAACTATCATGCAAATCAAACAGCTACTAGCCTACTTTTGCCTTTTTATGGGTTTACCACTCTTAAGTCCAGCCCAATCTAAATCTAATAGCGATCGACCAAGTGCATCCGCCCAATACGTTGAAACAGCACCGCTGATTGACGGAGAGGTGCTGGGAGAAGACTATTGGCAGGCCGTACCAGCCGTGACAGAGCTTTGGCAAATTCAGCCCAATTCAGGACAGGCCGCATCAGAAAAAACGGAGGTCTACATTGCCTATACCAATACCACCTTCTATATCGCAGTGGTTTGTCATGATGCGCAACCTGACAAACTGGTGGTCTCCGATGCTCGTCGAGATGCCTCTCTTGATAATACGGATAGCTTCATTTTTTTGGTGGACACCTATCATGATGGGCAGAATGGATTCATTTTTGGCACCAACTCCCAAGGCGTAGAATACGATGCGCAAGTGAATAACGAGGGCCAAGGCAACTTCAATGTCAACCGTCAACAAGGGGGAATAATTGGTGGGTTTAATATTAACTGGGACGCTTCCTGGGAGGTAAAAGCCAAAGTGGGAACCTTCGGATGGAGTGCCGAATTCGCCATTCCGCTACGCACCCTACGCTTTAAGTCGGGCGAAAACCAGAGCTGGGGTTTCAACTTTCGGCGCAACATCCGCAAGTCAAATGAAATTGCTTACTGGGCACCCATGCCTATTCAATTTGATCTTAATCGAGTGTCAATGGCTGGCGAATTGACAGGCTTGAACCTGAAAAATCCCGGCAACTTGAAGGTAATTCCTTATGTATTGGGGCAGCTCGCTCGAGATTATGAAGATGCTGACTCCAAAACGGAACTACAGCCAGAGGTGGGTGTAGATGTAAAATACAGTGTCACCCCAAGCCTTACCCTTGACCTCACCTATAATACTGACTTTGCGCAGGTGGAAGTCGATGATCAGCAAGTGAACCTCGATCGGTTCAATCTATTTTTTCCAGAAAAACGGCCTTTCTTTTTGGAAAATGCTGGCCAATTTTCGGTAGGTAGTCCCGGTGAGGTCGATCTCTTTTTTAGTCGTCGGATTGGGATTGGAACGAATGGCCAGCAAGTGCCCATTATTGGTGGCGCACGGTTGTCTGGGAAAGTCAACAAAACCAATATTGGCTTCCTGAGCATGTTCACCGAAGGTGTGGAGGAAGAAGCCATTGATCCCAATAACTTCACCGTTGCAAGGGTAAATCACGAATTTGCCAAACGCTCAGCTATCGGGGCTGCCTTCGTGAATCGAGAAGGAATGGGTGAATTAGAAGATGACTTCAATCGCACCTTCGCCTTTGATGGTCGCTTAGGTATTGGGAAAAAAGCACAATTGTCCGGCTTTTATGCCAGAACCGTCACACCAGGCATCAATGACGGCGCTCAATCTTTTCAGTTTAAATCCAGTTATTTATGGAACGGACTCGACCTTTCCGCCGCATATACGGAAGTGGGCGAAGGATTCAATCCAGAGGTCGGTTTTTTGCTGCGCAACGCCTTCCGCAAGCCAGAGTTTCGAATTCTTAAGCAAATCCGGCCTAAAAATTTTATAGGTATTCTGGAGCTACGCCCTCATATTTCCTATCGCTCCTATTGGGATTTTAACAACTTTCTGGTGACTAGCTTTTTACACGTAGATAATCATTGGCAATGGAAAAATGGGACAGAATTGCATACGGGGATCAACTTCACGCTGGAAGGCGTAGTAGAAGATTTTGAGATTTCAGATGAAGTGATCGTCCCAGCCGGTTCTTACCGACACCATGAGGCTCAGTTTGTGTTTTTCACCAACCCCAGTAAGATGTTTTCCATCAATATTCGTTCGGTTACCGGTGGTTTTTTTGGTGGCAAACGTTATGCTAATAGTGGTACACTAGCCATTCGATTGGGTGATAAATTCAATTCCGAATGGAGTCTCATCCACAATGATATTCAGTTGCCTTATGGCGATTTCACCACTGATATCTTCCGGGCACGCCTTTCCTACTCTTTCACGCCACTGATCTTTGCACAGAGTCTTTTCCAATACAATAGCGTGAGTGGTATCTGGTCTTCCAATGTCCGTTTTGGCTGGTTGCAGCAGGCCAATACAGGACTCTTTCTGGTTTACAATGAAACGACTGCAGATGGACTAATTCGAAATCGTAGTTTTACGGTGAAATACTCGCGGGTATTTGATGTATTGAAGTAAGAAGATTCTTTTTTAAAGGTGTTTGATATTGACTGAGGAAAGACTTCAGAAGTTTTCGCAGTCCCTCCCGAGGAAACTTCTGAAGTCTAGCCCTAGGCTACTAACGGCCTATTTGTCCACAATCAGCACTTTCCCACTAGCCCAGCCTCCATCTGCCAACATCAATTGATAAGTATACAAGCCAGCTGGCAAGCCATCCCTTGACATTTCAAAAGAGGTATTTGGAAATTGTTCCGTTCTGATCAATTGGCCCATGATATCAAACAGTTGTAATTGCACCGCCTGTGAAGGCAGGTCCTTTATCCAAAAATTTGTCTGCTTATCAAAGGGGTTAGGAAATACGATAAGCTGCTGAGTAATCAGTGGCTTGTTCTTGACGTTGGTCGGTACTCCTGAGAATAGCGTACCCACTTTGTGCAGCGTCTGATTGGTGTAAATAGGTTCATTGAAATCGAAATAGATAGCCGCATTGTTACTAATCGTTGTTCCAATCGGTAAGTCCTTTTGTTGCGCTATGGTGAAGTTAACGAACCCCTGAGAGGCCGATAGATTCGTGCTACTATCCGGTAGTAATATATTATTGAAGGTAAACGTCAAGCTGTTGTTTTCTTCAATGGACCAAGTATAAGGATGGCTACTCGAACCAGGCCGCAGGCTTTTTACATCTAGCGTCGCAGGAATCAAATCCTTAATCAGCACGGTATAAGCAGTGTCTGTTCCGGTGTTCTGAAAACGGATTTTGTATTCTATCTCTGTATTAGGGAAAATCAGTTTTTCATTCCCCCACCCTATCGGGCTTCCTGCTTTATCATTGGGATCGAAAGAGTCGACGTTTTCGAGGCAATGGATATCCACAAAAGGGGAAGCATCCGACAAAGGTAAATGGAGTCGAAGGCTCGTAGAATCGGCTCCGCAATTGAGGATGGTGATGTTAGGATAATCGCCAAAAGGACTCCCATCAGATTGACGGGCAATAATCGTATACTCATTGGCCATTCCGATAATGGTATCCATCAAAAAAGTGCCCTTGTCTAACTGGAAATTCTTTTCGTACAAAATGATCTGGTCCTCTATCACGATATAAGTCTGCGGACTGGCCATGTCCCCTACCCCAATATTCTCAATTCTAAAAAATACAGTATCCGAGCGACAAAAACCATCCACCACAATCTCGGAACCATCCCAATTTTGATTGTCACCCAAACATAGTGTATCGGGAAAAGCATGGGCCTCTACACAGTGGACTTGCCCTACAGGAATATCCTGGTCACAAGCCAAGGTAGTATGTACTTTAAAGCCACCACACTCTCCTAGCCCAACTGTCCCGATCATAAAACGATATACCTGCTCATCCAGCATGGTATAAGCTAAATCAGCTGAATCTACCGTCAAGTGTTCATCTAGCCTCAAGTCAATGTAGCTATCTGCACTAGGGCTGGTTCCGGTATTGCAATAGTCAACCTCATAGGTATTGGAAAAACACCTACGAAGCCGACTAGTCGCAATCTTAACATCAATTATCGGGCATAAAACAATAGCTTTCATAGCTAGATCCACGGTCAATGTATCTGCTGCTGTACCGAAGTTGATCGTATAATTGTCTTGACATGCATTCGCCCAATAGGCACTGATGGGGATAACCTCGACCTCATATTCTCCTGCGGGCACATTGATTTCATAGTTCCCTATTTCATCGGCCACACCATAATAAGTTTGACCATTTCCTGTTGCCTGTACTACCCAATGGGGTAGACTTACCTCCGTCCCAGCAAAAGTACAGTCTTCATTTTCATCATAAAAAACAGTACCTCTGACGAAGTTGGGATAAATATTACCAAAGGCATCCGTTTTGACGATATAGGCTAATGAACCGCTCCCCCCGGTGAGAATGAAGCCTCCATCAGACGTACCTTTTAACGACCCAAAATATTCCGTTTCAAAGACCCCATTGTTATTCCTACCATAGGATTTCTCCCATTTCTTCTCTCCATTTACGTCCATTTTCAATAGAAAGATATCTGACGGCCCAGCCTCTGTTCGCCATTGATAGCCCGCTATCGCAAAGTCTCCATTGACCGTAGCTGTACCACCATTAGAGCCCTGGATATAGTCTCCTGCAAAAGGCTTGATGCCTAGTAAATCGCCATTCGAATCCAGTCGGGCATATACCAATTCTGATTCGGATCCATCGGATAAAACGGTATATCCGCCATCAGGCTGAGGGCTAATATGGAAAGAGGTAAGATTATTTGTCTCCCAAAAAAAATAGTTATCTAATATGTTCCCCGCAGCATCTATTTTAGTTAGATTAGCTTGACCATCAACTCCACTCAATAAAAAGTCACCATTAGGTAATTCTATTATAGCATCGAGTGCTATAGACCGGGGATTAGCGTATTCACTTCGCGATATAAAATTCCCATCAGCATCTAGCCGCAGTAGATAGGCACGATTATTAGCAAACATTTCTTGTAAGTAAGAACCGGTGATGATCAAGTCCCCATTATTCGCTTCAAAGATTTTATCCACTCGTTCCTCAAAGTTAAAGTTGAATTCGATGTCCCATATCGGCTGTCCCGCTTCACTCAAGCTCGCGACAAAAATGGATTCGATGGTATCTTGCAATGTTCCGCCATCCAAAATACCTGCCACGACTAAATCGCCATTAGACAATTGATCAATAGTTCGGCCAACCCGGCCGGGTAAAGTACTCTTCCATAGGATATTTCCTAAAGCGTCCAGCTTCAGCGCTACGGATTGTCCTTCCTCGACACCCGCTACAAAAAAGTTACCGTTGGCATCTTCTATAACATCCTCAGCCCCTCCGATAAAGGGTGTAATTTCCCAGGTCTGGGCCGTCAGTTGACTAAAAGACAAAGACAGGAAGAAAAGGATAAATAATCTGCTCATTAGTTTACATTTCATCTGATAAGAATTAGGTGCGGTGTAACGAACTGGAGCAAGACTGCTAAAGTCTAAGCCTCGGGTATTAACTAAATCTGTTGCCAAAGTACTAGGCCTGCAGTGTAGAAACAATATCAAATCTCTTTAATTGCCAATATTTCATTCTTTTAAATATTCCCTTATTACCTTTATATCAACTATTTATAATTTCAATTGCCAATATTTCACAAATGAAAGGGAGCCAACTCATCGCATTATTAAACACCTTTCGCCGCAAAGAATGGATAGAGAGTACCAAATTCGTAGCATCTCCCTTCCACAATAGTCGAAAAGATGTCGTCGACCTCTTGGCCTATTTCAAAAAAGTGATCCCTAGAGGGCAAGCAGATAAACTTGAAAAGCCAGTTATATTTAGGGCCCTTTTTCCCAGAGAAGCTTATGAGGAAAAGCGCATACGATATGCCCTATCTTTTTTGTTTCAAGTGCTGCAAGATTATCTAGCTTATAGTGAATGGACTTCGGGACAATTACGCCCCCAGCTTGCCTTGTTGCGTGCCTATCGGAAAAGGGGTTTGAATCGATCATTTGAAATTAGCAGTCACAAAACCGCCAAACAGCTGGATCAGCAGGCCTTCAGAAACCAGGAATACCACTATTGTCAATTTCTATTTCACCAGGAGCAGTATATTTTTTCGGCTACCCAGAGTCGCCGTTCCACCAGCGGTTTTCAGGAATGGGCGCATCAGAGCACACTCTTTTTCATGATCCAGCAGTTACAACAGGCCTGTGTAGCGCTATCTCACCAGACCGTCCTGGAAAACACCTATGATTTACCCTTATTTGAAGCTGTATTACAAGAGGTACGAACCAAGGATTATAGCCACAGCCCTGCGCTCCTAGTCTATTTTCACCTCTATAAGACCTTGAAGGGACAGGAGGAAGACCAGCACTTCCCACACCTTAAATCATTGATTGTCAATTCCAATCATTACTTCCCCTCCCACGAATTAAGATCGATTTACTTATTAGCTATTAACTATTGCATTCAGCAATTAAATGCTGGAAAGAGTGTCTTCCTAGAACATGCTTTCGCCTTTTACAAGGAAGGCCTAGCCGCCGATATTTTCTTAGAAAATGGCTACTTATCTCGCTTCACCTACAATAATATTGCTTTGGCAGGGATGGGGTTGAAAGCTTTTGAGTGGACAGAGAACTTCCTTAAGCGGTACCATGTTTACATCGAAGCTAAATACCGAGAGAGTACCCTCAATTTCAACTTGGCGAATCTATATTATAGGAAAAGAGATTTTTCAAAAGCGATGTCACTTTTGCGCCAATCTGATTTTCAAGATGTGCTTCATGGTTTAGAAGCCCGGAAGATGTTATTGGTAAGCTATTTTGAAATGAGCGAAATGGATGCCCTGGAGTCTCTATTGGAAAGTTTTAAAAACCTGGTTTATCGACAAAAAGATATCGGCTATCATCGCGGAAACTACCTGAACCTTATCCGCTTTACACATCAACTCCTGCGCCTTCATCCATCGGATGACAGCGCTCGACTCAAACTAGAGCAGCGTATTCTTGATACAGGCCATGTAGCCGAAAAAGAATGGCTGTTGAGGAAGGTCAGGGGGGAAGAGATGAAGAAGTGACAGCCGAAAATTTCACCTCTTCACTTTCTCATCTCTTCACCTCTTACCCCTTATCTCCTACTATAATTAGGCGCTTCTTTCGTAATGGTAATATTATGTGGATGACTCTCCTGGAAACCTGCGCCTGTAATTTTAACAAAGCTAGATTTCTGCAGGTCTTCGATTGTCCTAGCACCGCAATAGCCCATGCCAGCCCGCAAGCCACCTAAGTACTGAACCATCACTTCTGCCACGTTCCCTTTAAATGGTACGCGACCTTCAATGCCTTCTGGCACCAGTTTTTTGATATCATCTTCTACATCCTGAAAGTAGCGATCTTTAGAACCTTTCTTCATGGCTCCAAGTGATCCCATCCCACGATAGATTTTGAATTTTCTTCCATCAAAAATAACCGTTTCGCCTGGTGCTTCTTCTACACCCGCAAATAAGCTACCGGCCATAATGGTATTAGCTCCGCCAGCCAAGGCCTTTACGATATCGCCCGAATAACGAATACCACCATCGCCAATGATTGGCACACCTGTTCCTTCCAAACCTTTGGCAGCTTCCACAATAGCATACAGTTGGGGTACACCGACACCGGCCACCACTCTCGTCGTACAGATACTACCTGGCCCTACTCCGACTTTTACACCATCCGCACCAGCATCCGCCAAAGCCTTCGCACCCGCCGCTGTCGCCACATTTCCGCCTACCACTTGCAAGTTGGGGAACTGGGATTTCACTTCTCGTACTGCATCCAAGACCCCTTGCGAATGACCATGCGCCGTATCCAGACAAATAGCATCTACATCCACATTAACCAATGCTTGTACACGTTCCAACATATCGGCTGTCACCCCGACAGCAGCGCCTACCACCAGTCGACCCAATGAATCTTTACAAGAATTGGGATAATCCTGCACTTTCATGATATCCTTATAGGTGATAAGTCCTACCAATGTTTGTTGGTCGTCTACAACAGGAAGTTTCTCAATCTTATGGCGTTGCAGAATATCTCTAGCCAGCTCGAGGGTGGTCCCGATCGGTGCTGTTACGAGATTTTCGGTCGTCATTAAATCCTTGACAGGGCGCGATTCATCTTTTTCAAAACGAAGATCACGATTAGTCAATATACCAATCAGCTTATTGTGTCCATTTACAATGGGAATACCTCCAATCTTGTAGCGACGCATCAAAGCTTGTGCATCTCCTACTTTGGCATTTTCCTTCATCGTGACGGGGTCTACAATCATGCCGCTTTCAGAACGCTTTACGCTTCTGACCTGCTCGGCTTGCTCGCCAATCGTCATGTTTTTATGGATAATACCAATACCTCCTTGCCTGGCAATCGCAATCGCCAATACGTTTTCTGTCACCGTATCCATGGCGGCAGAGACGATAGGAGCATTCAACCTTAATCCTTTTGTAAATTGAGTGGAAACGTTCACTTCTCTGGGAAGAACTTCAGAATAAGCGGGGACGAGTAGCACATCATCGAAGGTCAGCGCTTCGCCTAAAAACTTGTCGATTTGTATTTTTTGTCGTTCCATGCGCAAAGGTATAAGAAATGATGGCAAAAGAAAAACTCTTATCGTAAAAGTTTTTTTATGTCAAATCCTTGTTCCTTTTCTTCGCATTATTGAACTTTACAAATATGAAATTGAGTGTATTTAGTGATGAGCATTTTATGCGGCAGGCCCTGCGCGAGGCCGAAAAAGCCAAAGAGCTAGGAGAAGTCCCCGTTGGAGCAGTGATTGTTTCCAATAATCAGATTATTGCACGCAGCCATAATCATACTGAACAACTGAATGATGTAACAGCTCATGCCGAAATCGTGGCCCTAACTGCCGCCGCCAATCACCTGGGTAGCAAATACCTGATCGATTGCACCCTGTACGTAACCCTCGAACCCTGTGTAATGTGTGCAGGGGCATTGCAATGGGCACAACTCGATCGACTGGTATACGGCGCCGAAGATGAAAAACGAGGTTTTATGCGTTTTGGTAAACGTCTTTTACACCCCAAGACAAAAGTAGAGTTTGGCATCTTGGAAGCAGAGGCTCGACAATTGATGCAAGATTTCTTCCGTGCAAAACGACAATAAAATTCCTTCTCTCCTAAAAATCGAAGTATGTTTTTACAATCATTTGTCGACCAATCTTCGGCGCGCCGTAAATAGCTCGATAATCTTCTTTAAATACGTTTGTAATCGTTAGGTTGAGTCGAAAATTTTGTGGGAAAGTATATCCCAAACCGATATCCGCCAATGTAAAGGCATCTACGGGCCCCGACCAAGGAATACCATTTATGCTTGTCCATCGGTTTTGATACCGCAACATTAAGAAAGCATTAAAGCCAGCATCTGGCGCCAATTCCATCCCCATCTTGACTTTAGTACTAGGTACATTCAAACTAAAATCGGTGGTTAAGCGATCAAATCCCTCACCAACAGGTACATCTTCAAAATACACCTGACTGAGCCAGGTCAAATTACCAAAAACTGAAAACCCTTTAGCGATATAGTACTTCAAGGATAGATCCAATCCATAATAGTCGATTTCGCTAATGTTGTAATAAGCCAAGTCTACAGTAGGCAAAACAGCATCCACTGGAGCTTGATCCGAACTTATCAATCCCAATTGTTGCGGCTCTCCGGTATTGGCATCGACTGACAAACTACGTGCCAATTGGGCATAGAGGCTCGCTATGGAACTAGGTGTTTCACCCAAATCTGCTAATGTTTCCTCATCCAGGCTATTTTCCAAAGCCTTGGATAGATCAGCGGCTAAAGTAGGCTGCATCACAAAAGGACTAGCTTGAATGGGTGCAGATAGAAGGTTCGTTCTTTTGTTGTAATAAAGGTCGATTCCAATACTCCACTGATTATTCACCAATCCTTTGTAGCCAATTTCGTACATATCGGAGCTGGATAAATCCAAAGTCGGTCGTGTTAGCGGTTCTTGGGTCAAAACACCTGCCGAGAAACCTGAGACTTGTTCTTCAAGGCCGTTGAGGTAGGCGATTACTTGATCTGATGCTAGTCCCTGTTCGGTCAATTGTTGCGTCAATAAAGCATATATCGGATGTAAATCAACGCCTACTCCATCTGTCAAACCTACCCCTGGTAGGAAACTATGGGTCTGCTGATTATCAAAACTAATTTCATCAGCCCCACCCAGTAAATGGTAGGAATAATTCCCGGCATCTGCCAAGGCCAAATCAGCATACAAATTAATAGCAGAAGGAGCTCCCACTGCGTGATTGAAAGTAAGTCGCAAAGTATGCAGTGGAGTAGGTTTGTAAACCAGCCCCAGACGAGGCGAATAGGAAGATTTTTCCAAGGCTGGGAAATGATCAAACCGGGCTGCGCCCACAAAATCTACATCACTACTGATCATCATTTTGGCTTGCCCGTAGATACCAAAAATTGCATAGTCATCTACTGCTTCCCAACGCCCATGCACGGTTCCTTTCGTATCGACGGTATTCAAACGATAATCGGTACCAAATACATAGTTGATCATCTCATCTCCAAAATCAAAAGTATACTGCAACTGGCCTTCAAATTGGTGAGACTCAGTGATCGTAGTCAATCCTGTGGCATATAGATAAGACTTGCCATCTTTACCGCCCTGGTAGGACCAAAAGGCTTGTCCAAACCAGCCACCAGACTGTACTCGTGTTTGGGCAAAAGGTCGTGGTGCGGCCGTGTACCCCACTCCTTGTGAAGTACGAAATAAAGCCTTACCAACCGACCAGCCAGCCGTGCTGGTAATCGTTGTTTCATCATTGGGTCGATAGGCCAGTGTCCCGGTAACACCCATCGATTCAACCTTGTAGTTGGGTACGGTATTAGCCACCAACTTATCCGTCAAACTACTAATCACTCGGGGTTTAAAACTGGCAAATTGACTGGCTTCGGTAGGATCGAGGCGGTCAATTTCCCAATCATTGGCTTTCCGATAATAAGCTGTCACTTTATAGCCTAGCTTACCATTTTCGGAAACACCTGCTTGTCGAAGGGAAGCCTGTAATAAGTTCCGGGTGCCTGCCCCAAAACTAAACGTAGTACCCTGTTTGTCAAAAGGACTTTTAGAAATAAAATGGACAATCCCAGCTTCAACACCAGGGCCATACAAGGCAGAACCAGGGCCTTTGACAATCTCTATTTTTTCCAAATCTATTGGGTCGATAGGCTGTTGACCATAGGCTAGCGTCCCCAAACCTGGTAATATCAAATTGCGATAGTCCGACATAACAAAGGTTTCTGTTTGGAATACAGCCGAACGACCACGCAAGGTGATATGTCCGCCATTAACGCCGGTTTGCGTAACATCCAAGCCAACCTTATTCCGCAGGGATAGAAACGGATTACTAACCGCATCGGCTAATAACTCTCGTTGTTCTATGACATCCACAGCGGAAGGTGCCTCTTGTACTTTTTCTCGCTTCCTTGATACCGAAACCACGACCTCCTGGCCAATCAAGGCTCCTGGCATCATAGATACTAGCAAATTATTAGTAGGGCGATCAATCATGATTTCTCGCAATTGATACCCCAAATAGGTGACCACCAACTTGGCAGGCAAGGCCTGCTTGATAGTGATCGTAAAAGAACCATCTTCTTTTGAAGAAACGCCTTCACTTTCACCCCGTATTTCGACGTTTGCGCCGGATATAGGAACATTATTGACATTGTCCATCACAAGCCCACTTATCGTAGTTTGTGAAAATCCTGTGAATAATGAAGTGACTAAGAACATGACGGTAAAGAGAATTTTACTACCTCTACCATTTGGGTTATTAAATGCCATTTAGCTAAGAATTAGACGAATTGCATATGAATACGTCTGATGTTAGAATCAATTGTATGCTTGGCCTAGCATAGTATATCTTCCAAATGAATAGGAAAGTATACCATGCCAGCTAGCTCTAGTAAGAATTAGGGAATAGAAGGCAAAGCTTCTTATTTTACTTGTGCAGAAATTAGCGCCTGTAATTCCCCAAAAAACTGAATCAATTCTACATTTGAAAAGTGTACGCGAGAATTGAAAATATAACTGTTATTATAGGCGTCTTCAATCAGTAGTTGATTTTCATCCACGTATTTAGAGAAAGAAAGATTGATAAACTCGTACCAAGGAAAAAATTTGTAATGATCATAAGCATCATAAGCTACCTTTTTGTTCTTTTTCCTTTTGTTCTTAATGGGCTTTAGCGGTTTAGCTTTTAGGTTTAACCCCACTCCTTTTTTGGTAAGAATCACATCGTCAAGAAAGGAGATCGGATGATCTTCATAATCAGTGATATTGTACTTGGTAACCAATCCCCTCACGTGGGTTTGGTTCTGGAGTGCCAATGGGTCTTCCTCCTTGCAGTCTTCCAAACAAACAAAAGCATTCCCATCACTTTGTGTATAGTAACGTTCGTTATATTTTCTGCACAGTGCAGGGATCTTTTCATCCATATCATCCAAATCCAATAATCCGCCCTTCAATACCACGTGTTTTACATCGCAATGCCCAACGCTGGCTAGCACTTTATTGCCGTTAGCCGCTAAGTTGGCGCAATTGTCAGTGGCCACAAAGAATACATCTAATCCACGAAACAAGAACAACTGCTGAGAATATCCTCCTTCATTCATGAACCCGCGCAAATCAAGGATAAAGCTATTGGGTTCATTATAATTAGACAGGGCCAGTTTGGGCATCTCTACATCAATAAAAGGCGTACTGGTATCCACTACCATATTACCCGTATCTGCGGTCGGTTCTGTTTTTTTAAGGAAATTCGACATGTCAATGATAACAGGCGTATTGACAGATCCCGGGTTTACCTTGATTTCATTGCTACCCGTTTGCTCAAGGTATCGTGAAGATTTTACATGCAAGAAATTAGTCGTGTTGGCATATGTCCCCTTTGCCGAAATTTTAATCCCCTCTCCTGTCCAGGAAATTACAATGGGGAGTTCCTTTAAATTAGGATTCAGATATCCGATTTGTGCATGTGAGTGAAAAGAAAAACCCATACAAACAATCATCAAGGTTAGTAAGATTGTGTTTGTTTTTAACATTTTAATGGCATTTAGTGTAGTTATATAAGATCAATATTTTCCGAGTAAATTTTAGCTTTAGGTTGCTATTGGGCATCAGCATTTCTAGGCTTATTCCGTCACAGAATAGGTCTTAGGCTAATGCTCTGGATAGATCTTTTTATTGGATGAGTTGCTTGCGTGTAAAAAGTAGAATTGGGTTTCTGTAGGACAAGCTTGGCTGATGTGCATAGCGCACATCTGGAGCGCTAGATTAATAGCACTACATAGCAATACCTGCAATAGCATGTTGGATAGTTAGAACGCTTATTCACTAGCAAGAAGCAAAAGTTATTGGGATGGCCTAAAACCGTTTATCCATTTAGATAAGTAGTTAGTAGACAAGCATTAACTATAGGTACCGAACTATAATTAACAACAACTTCTGAAATAAAGGCTAAGGATATTTTACTAAAGGTAAGCAACGTTTGAACGATAATCGGATATGAAAATCCACTACTCTAGCAGGGGGGAAATACCATTTGCTTGCTTGATCTAAATCTGTTTTGGTGTTTATGGTCTTACTGCTAATACGGACATATTGAAAGAATGTTGCTCAGACAGCAATTATATTTATAATATTTTAATATATTTTTCCTCTATAAACCTTAGAGCATTCCTTACAAGGGTCAATTAGAATAAAAAAATAAGCTGTTAAAAAACTGCAAATCATGTTAAAGTGTCTTAATCCATTGGAGTGAGCTAAACTATGTCCTTATTTTTCAGTCTAAATATTTATCATTAACAATCTACAAATATGAAAAACACAAAATTATTTCTCTTACTAGCGGTCGGCATGAGTATGCTGACATCCTGTAGCCCATCCCTCACTCCCTTCACCCAACGTTTGCAGCGGCAATACGATTGGTCTGATGCCGAATTGAAACGTATTCAGTTTTATGTTTCAAAAGATATCGTCCTGAAACGAGAGGCCTCTGGGGGCACATCCGAGATCATCGCAGGTGAAATCAAGGTAGTAGACGGTCGCAACATCGACCAAGTAGTTATCCGCAAGGGTACTCCTGGGGTATTGCTTTTCCAGCCTAAAGAAAATCGTTTTGCCATTGGTTTTGAAGCCAGTAGCGATAGCAAGTATTTGATTTTTGGCCCGAGTCCGCGAGCTGGGGAACGCTATGTGTTATTAGCCTCACAATGGCAGCGAAGAGGCGGAGAGGTTACCTATGATGGTCGTAAATACCGCGTGGACTCCGAGAACGCCTACGCCGCACTGATGGTAGATTTAAAGAAGATTAGAAAAGTGAATGTCAAGAATAGACGGGCAACGGGTAGAAGAGTGAATTAATTTAGACCGAGACTTCAAGAGTTTGGCCAGCACTCTACTGGGAAGCTGCAATTTCGTGTGAAAGCGGAAGTCCGAAAGCGGAAGTCTGAACCTAGGTTGAACTAGGCTAGTTTTCCAATTTCCGACTTCCGATTTCCAACTCATTGATTTCGTTTTGCTCCTTCTAATTGAACTTTCAAACCTAAACGCTGTGCATGGAATCACTACAGACTTCTGCAGCCGAGCCCAGCTTACTTCAAGCCCTTTAGGAATGGAACAAAGCGAAAACTCCCTTTTTCTTCCGTTTCAAACGTCTCCGCTCCCGTCCGAGTGATCACCAACATATGCTGCACTTTTTCGCCGACGGGAATCACCATTCGCCCCCCTATCGCCAATTGCTTCAGCAACTTTTGAGGTATTTCTTTCGCACCGGCAGTAACGATGATCTTGTTAAAAGGAGCAAACTCGGGTAAACCTTTGAAGCCATCGCGATGAAAACAGCGAATATTGCCCAATTGCAAATCATGAAGTAATTGCTTGGCCTTGGCATGCAAGGCTTTGTGCCTTTCAAGCGTATAGACCCGCCCTCCTAGCATTCCTAAGATAGCCGCCTGATAGCCCGAGCCAGTTCCTACTTCTAGGATTTTCTCTCTTGGCTGTACTGCTAGCAAACTGCTTTGGATGGCTACCGTTAAGGGTTGAGAAATGGTCTGCTCATTGCCAATCGGAAAAGCCTTGTCTTGATAGGCTAATTCCTCAAAAGCCTTGTCCATGAAAAGATGACGTGGCAAGGCGGCCATAGCCTGAAGAACCTTCTCATCACACATTTTCTTCTCCCTAATAGACGCTATTAGCTGCTTACGTAGCCCCTTATGTCGGTAGGTATCCTTGCTATTCATATTTGATCCACTAATGACTTTCGTTCGTATTCCTGCTTGCAGTAAAAGTAGCTATTCCTGCTACCAAATCCTATTTCAAGACCGCTGTTTTGGCAGGGTAAAGCAAAAAGAGGTTCCTTTCTCTTTTCCGGAATCTATCCAAATCTTCCCCCCGTGTTGCTCTATTATTTCCTTACAAATGGCTAATCCGATACCTGTACCTTCATAGACTTTTTTGGTATGTAAGCGCTTGAAGATCATAAATACTTTGTCGTAATACTGGCTTTCAATACCTATACCCTGGTCTTTGATCTCAAAACGATAATCTCGATCCTGTTCCGCAAATTTGATCTCGACAATTGGAATTTGTCCTGGTTTATGAAATTTCAATGCGTTCTGAAGGAGGTTTTGTAAAAGCTGTGTGAGCTTGATCGAATCTGCCTCAATACTAGTTGGCGGAACCTCCACGGTCACTTTGGCGCCCACTTCCTCGATCATAGGCTGATTTCTTAGCAGAATATCCTTTATCAATTCATCTATTTTTATTTTTCCAATATTCAGTTTCTCGCGCTGCACGACAGAATAGTTGAGTAGGTCATCTATCAGCGATGACATTTCCTTGGTTCCTGATATGATAAAGTCAAAATACTCTTGTTCTTCTGCACTTAATCTGTCCTTTATTCGCCTAGATAGCAATTGACTAAAGCTGACCACATTACGAAGTGGTGATTTCAAATCATGAGAAGCGATATAGGCAAAGTTTTCGAGTTGCAGATTATAGCTGATATATTTTTCCAATACCTCATTCTTGTTTTGAATGATCCGATTACTTTGATTTCGTTTATATAGATAGCCCGAAATAACCACGGAAGACAATAGGGTCATGATAATGAGCCCTATCAATAATTTGATATTTTTCCTTTGTTCTTGCTGCCGTTCTTCGAGGTATTGTACCTTTTGTTCATAAATTTTATTTTGGTATTTGGCCTCTATTTCCAAGGTAATGGCCGACCTTTCTTCCTTGGTAATACTATCCCTTAGTTCCAGGTGCTGCAATAAGAACTTAAAGGCTTCAGAATGATTACCCTTCAGCGCTTTGGCTAGTGAAAGCTGGTAAGATGCTGTTCGTTCGTGTCGCAAATTAAAAATTCGTTTGGATAGCTGTAGCGCACTATCGGCATAGGCTACTGCTTGATCTGCCCGCTGGGTAATCCTGGCAATCTCTGATAACTTATTGAGTCCATCGGCTAATAAGATAGGAAAATCGCGTTCGGAGGCTACAGCGATAGCCTGCAATCCCAGCGCTTCGGCTTCATCATATTTTTGCTGTTCCATCTTCAATTCCAGGAAATGCAGTAAGGAGTGAATACTGGACTCGTAATCTCCAAGCTCTGTCTGCAAATCCAAAGATTTTTCAAAATATTCCTCTGCTTTTTCAAATTCGCCCATATTCGCTGCCGATCGGGCCAAGTCGTCCATATATTGTGCAGGAATAGACTTAATCCCGTACTCCTCCGCCAACTCAATAGCCTCCAATTGGTAGGCAAAAGCCTTCTTATAATCTTCCAAACCAAAGTAGGAATACCCTAAGTTAGCCAACATCAAAGCCTTGAGGGACATCTTACTTTGATCCATCACCTTCGTATCAAATAAGGCAATCGCTTCATGAAAATACTTTACACTTATATTATAACGACCCTGTATATTGGCTACCAATCCTATGTTATTCAAGCTGGCAGACTGCGTATAATAATCAGTGACCTGCTTGGCCACATCTATAGCCTGTTTATAGTAGTAGACGCAAGTATCTGGCGGAGAGCCAGTTTTTAGATGCCCATTCCCCAAATTCTTCAAAGCAATCGCCAATCCTTGTTTGTAATGAGATGTCGTAGCTAGTACCCTAGCTTGCTCCGCAAAATCAATCATTTTTGACAAATCAATTCTTCGGTAAGCATAGCTGATCTCATTCAATTGATCCACTTTTTGTCGCGGATCGACCGTTTCGTTGAGCAGATGAACTAAACTATCAATAGTCTCTTCGTAAGTTTGGGCCCGACTTTTGGAAGGGGTAAGAAAAAGCCAACCCAAAAGCAAGGACAATGCTATGATTGAACGGCACTTGATAGCCACTAGAATATTGGGCCATTTGAATTTCATATCCTGAATTTGGACAAAAAATAGGTTTAAAGGTGGTGCAGAGAATAGTTTTTTTTTACTGTAGTCGTTTTAAAACCGCTTCAGTATTAAACAGTCAGGAGTAATGCATGTTGAATGCTGAAAATCTACTGCTCTTGTATTAAGGGCTAATTATGTAATGAAATAAAGAAGCGCTCAAGAGGCAATAAAAGGCGTTGAATGTTGATTTTTTCAATTATAAAATTGATGAATCTATAATTACTTAGAAGTCGGAAGGGCCATATATATATACAAATATAATTTATTATTTATAATAGTTCAAACTATTTAAGAGCATGTTTGGGCAAGGCTCTAAGCCCTGTACCTACCATCAAAGAACGAAATTTAAGTGCTTACTTTTATTATAACACACCAAGCAAAAACACGCTATGTCTAGGACGAAGGCTTTAATTATTTTCATCAGAAATCCAGAATTAGGCAAAGTCAAGACCAGATTGGCACAAAGCCTGGGCGATAAAAAGACGCTACAGATTTATGAGGCTTTATTAAGCCACACGCGAAAAATAGCACTAGCACTAGATGTTAGTAGATGCTTATTTTATTCTCATTTTATCGACTCAAAAGATGATTGGTCTAATACGGCTTTTAAAAAGCAACTACAAGTGGATGGCGACTTAGGTCAAAAAATACGCTTTGGATTCGAACAAGCTTTTCGCGATCATAATAAGGTGCTTATTATCGGCAGTGATTGCGCCTCTTTGACGGCTCAAATCGTGCAAGACGGTTTTGATGCACTAGATCGGAATGACTTTGTCCTCGGACCAGCATTGGATGGAGGATATTATTTGTTGGGAATGCGTCAGTTTACACCCAGCCTCTTCCAGGGTATTCCTTGGAGCACCGATGAAGTGGCCCAACTCACTTTAGCCAAAATGGAAGCCATGGGAGCTAGTTGTCACCTACTGCCCCCTTTATCAGACATTGATTATGCGGAAGATTGGGAAAAGTACGGTTGGGAACTTTAGGGCAGGTTTGTCTTAACGAATCAGCTAAGAAACGGGCGCCAACTCTTCGGCAGCTTTGTAAGGCAAACGAATGATAAATTCTGTGAATTGATCTACTTCACTATCCACTTCCAACTGTCCCTCCATACCCTGTACTATAATGTCATAACTAATGGAGAGTCCTAAGCCCGCATTCCCATCGCCAGTAGGCTTGGTGGTAAAGAAGGGGTTAAAGATTTTCGCCAACACCTCTTTGGGGATACCGGGACCATTATCTCGAATTCGAAGAATCAGCTGATCTTCCTTTTTCTCGGTCATCAATTTGATCTGCGGCGAGAAACCTGCACCTTCTTTCCTTTGTTTTTTATTGAGTGCGTAGCAAGCATTATTGATGATATTCAGAATCACGCGACTCAAATCCTGTGGAATAACCTTAATCTTAGGCAAGTCCTCTTCGAATTGCGTTTTAATATCGACGCTAAAAGTAGTATGTAAAGCCCGATATCCATGATAAGCCAAATTCATATTGTCTGCTACTAAGGTATTGACATCCGTCAACTGTGGTACGCCCTTATCCCCTCGTGCATGCTCCATCATGCTATTGATGATTCGATCTGCCCGTTGGCCATTGGTTAGGATATCCAGGGCATTTTGCTTGAGATCAGTGATAATTTCTAGCCCCAGTTCATAATCATCAGCATCCAATTTATCTTTGTTCCCTCCCAGGGTCTCAGCTAGTTCTTCGCTTAATTCTACGGAGCCTTCAGCAAAATTATTGACGAAATTGAGCGGGTTCTTAATCTCATGGGCAATTCCTGCCGTAAGTTGGCCTAGGGTGGCCATTTTTTCTTGCAACATCAGTTGCCGCTGTATCCTGATTTTTTCAGCCATACTCTGCTGTTTCAGTCGATAGTTTCTGTATAACAGGCCAATAATAAGAAGGGCCGAAATCAAGCCTAAAGTCAGCACAACAGTCCAAAAACGTTGATCTTTCAATTGGGCATCATAGGCGAGAATCTCATTGTCCTTTTCTGCTATTTCAAGCGCGACCATTGCGGCTTCGTTTTCCAGTTTTGACTGAGCGAGTTCCAACTCTGCTTTGTCTTGCGCTAACCTAGCCAACTCTGCTTCTTTCGTCAATTTCTCCTCCAAAGTCAAGGATAACATATCCTCTACTTCTTCTTTTTCCCTAGCCAAACGGTTTCGTTGCACCCTTGAACGCCTCAGTTCTTTCTCTTTTGAAGCGTAGTCTTCCTCCGTCTCCTTCAAGAGGGCAGCCGTCATATCTAAATCGACCGCATTCTTTTTGTTCCGATACAGTTTCTCTGTTTCTCTCCATTTACCTTCTCGCTTATCCAGTAGGTATAAGGTTTTTAGTAGATAAAGGCCATCTACCTCTCCTTCATCGTCTTTTACCGCTTGAGCTGCTTCTATGCTTTCTTTCGCTCGATTAATGGCCCGCTGATATCGTCCTGCGTCCCTTTCCGCTATCCCAAGAAAATAGGCACTGACCATGATTCCCTGCTTAAATTTCAGTTTCCTACTCAACTTGAGCGCCTCATCAGCATATTCCTTCGCTTTTGTAGGTGACTTGGCCTTCAAACGTTTGCTTAATTCATTCAAGCTCGTTACCCTATCGTGTCCTTCAGCTGTCGCTAAAACCTTTTGCAAACGCACTACCTCTGCATCCTGCCCACTGAGTAGATGGACAGATCCTAAACACACCAACAAAATGACTAAGCGGTAAAATTGCCTCATTCTCTGACGTTTTTGAAAAAGATATAAGCTATCGCGCACAAAATAAAACTAAAAAAAGAGGGAAATTCCTTCTATTGTTGCAAATGGGTGGACTAATGTCTCATTTTTCTCCACCTCTACTGGCTACCCGTTCCCCTTAGTAATGAATAATAAATAATTTGGGCCAAGGAGCTAAATGTTTTTTCACCAGGCTAGGCGAGAAGACCGTCC
>Ga0070726_10001251_pt1 | contig 26322 bp, 20 predicted proteins | sample tdAd471_FD_67275 | JGI IMG/M metagenome (GOLD analysis project Ga0070726, IMG submission 67275) | Marine sediment microbial communities from the Atlantic coast under amendment with organic carbon and nitrate - tdAd47.1 | ecosystem: Environmental > Aquatic > Marine > Coastal > Sediment | place...
GCGCCCTCCACGGGCCATTCATCGCATATATTTCATATCTTATTTGATCAAAACATTCGATATGACAGCACGAATCCAAAAATTAATACTTTGTTAATAAATTGACTACGATGGTAGGAAAGCATGATTCATCGACGAATCTGCATGTCGGCTGATCTGAAAGCCGATGATCAACGTAACACTTTGGTACGCCCCGTTGATGAGGAAACAGGATTGTTCGAAAAAAAAGCGCCACCGCGCGGGCTGCAACTCCCAAGCCTTGCTCGACCCAACGGGGACACCGGAAAGACCCAACCAGCCAGAACCGACAGAAACAGCCTTTATTTCACCCCCAATTGAGGATTCCTAGATTCCAGAAAAAGGGAAATAAGGACGTCATCGAAAGCACACCTTTTCAAACTTCACACTTGTCGAGGACAAAAAATTGTTCGGAAGAAAAAGCGCTACCGCGCGGGCATCTGGCCGCGACTCCCAAGCCCTGCTTGACGCAATCGGCGCCTCCCAAGGACTCATCCAGTTTGAGTTGGATGGGACGATCATCACCGCGAATGAGAATTTCCTGAAGGTCGTCGGCTACGCGCTTTCCGAGGTTCAGGGCAAGCACCACAGCCTGTTCGCGGACCCGGAATTCGCCAAGAGCGCGGAATACCGGGAATTCTGGGCCAATCTTCGGGCCGGCCGGTTTCAGGCCGGAGAGTTCCCACGTGTGAACAAGAAGGGGGAGACCATCTGGCTTCAGGCTGCCTACAACCCGGTCCGCGACGGAAGCGGCAAGGTGATCAAGGTCGTCAAGAATGCGATTGATATCACGGCGCAAAAGCTTGCCGCCCTGGACAGCATGGCGACGCTCGACGGCATCGGCACATCGCAAGGCATCATCGAGTTCGATATGGACGGCACCATCAGAAACGCCAACCGGAACTTTCTGAACGTGGTCGGGTATCAGCTTCCGGAAGTGCAAGGCAGGCATCACAGCATGTTCGCATCGCCGGAATTCGCCAAAAGCCGTGAATACGCGGCCTTCTGGGACAATCTCCGGGCCGGAAATTTCCAGGCCGGAAAATTCCCCCGCGCGAACAAGCAAGGCAAGATCGTCTGGATTCAGGCTGCCTACAATCCGGTTCTGGGTCTTGATGGCAAACCGTACAAAGTGGTGAAGAACGCGGTCGACATTACCGCGAGCATGGAAGCCCAGCAGACCTTGGCCGCCGACCTCGAACATGTCGCAGATACGGTGTCTTCGGCGGCGACCGAACTTCTCAGCACCTCCCAGTCCATGGCGTCCTCGGCCGAGGAAACGAATGCCCAGGCCCAGGCCGTCGCCGCTTCCGCCGAAGAATTGAGCTCGTCGATCAAGGAAATCTCTTCCCAAACCCAGCGGACGAATGCCTCGGTGGAGCGCGCCGTGGATGCCGCCAAGCAGTCGAATATGCGCGTCGCCACATTGCAGCGGAAGGCCGAAGACATCGGCAACATCATCAGCGTGATCAGCGAGATCGCCAGCCAGACCAATCTGCTGGCCTTGAACGCCACGATCGAGGCCGCGCGCGCCGGCGAAGCGGGCAAGGGCTTCGCCGTGGTCGCCAACGAGGTCAAGTCCCTGTCGACCCAGACGGCCAAAGCGACCGAAGAGATTTCGTCCGAGATCAGGCAAATTCAGGCCGAGACCAAGGACGCCGTCAGTGCCATTGCCGGCATCATTGAACTGGTGAACGAAATCGCCCAAATGGCGGCCGCCATCGCAAGCGCGGTCGAAGAACAAAACGCCGCGACCAACGAGGTCAGCCAGAACATCGCGAATGTCACGGAGGCTTCGGCGGAGTCCGGTTCGGCTGCGTCGCAAACCAATGCCGCGGCGGGCGAGTTGTCGGTTCAGGCGGAAACGCTGCGCGGTCGCGTGAACGACTTCCTCGAAGCCAACACAAAATAGCGTAAACGCTCGAACGCCGGAATTCGCAGGGTCGCCATGTCACAGTCCGAAGCGAAAGCCCCGTGGCAGTTGCCGGCTTCGACATGCCGGCCGTATCGAAGCCATCGCAACATTGCAGGGGGCGAATGGAAATCCCGAACCGATCGGTCTGCTGTGCTGAGGGCAAGCAGATTGATCGGTCCGGCCATGCCTCAAACCCGGATTCAATCCCCGGATGATCCAATCCCGATGCGGCGCCGTATGGATGGTTTGTCCAGCGGAAAAGACGGCCAAGCGACGAATGGCGGATTGGATCATGCACAAGGCCGTGCAACGGCTATCAGGTCTGCAACCTCGCTAGGCGGACCTCGTTCTTTGGCAAATGCAGCGCCGCTTTTTCGGCGCTCCCCCAATTCACCCGAATAGAACTCGCAATAGCCCCACCAACCCAGGAGACGACGCAGATGAAACTCTCCAACTTCCGTGTTTCCAGTCGAATCTTCGCACTGGCGGCCATGCTTATGGTGCTTCTCGCTTCGGTTGCGGGCACCGGCATCTGGAAGATGCACAAGATCGGTGCCGAAATCACCGAAATCGCCGAACGCGACCTTCCATTGACCGAAATCGTCACCAAGGTGACCGTACATCAGCTTGAACAGGCAATTCTTTTGTCCAAGGGTACCGGGCACCTCAACCCCGCGAATGTTCAGGACCTTGCGCGGAAGTTCACGGAATTGGGCCATCAGGTGGACGCTGAACTGAAACAGGCGGTCGAGATGGCGAAAACCGCCGTCCTGCATGCCCCGACGCCTGAGGCACGGCTGGAACTGGAGAAGCTGACGGATACGCTGGCCCGGATTGCAGAAGAGCACCTTAGCTATGAGAAGCATGGCGAGGAAGCCCTTGCGCTGCTCTCGTCCGGTGATGTGGAAGGCGCGAAGAGTATTGCCGCGACAACGGAACGTGAGCAGGAAAAGCTGGACAAGGAGTTGGTAGAGGCACTGTCCCAGTTGGAGCGGTTCACCGCCGCCGCGGCCAGGAAAGCGGAGCAAGACGAAAGACTGGGCATCCAACTGCTCATCGGCAGCACGGTCGCCGGCCTGTTGATCAGCCTCGCCGCCGCCTTCGTCATCGGCCGGTCCATCGCCACGCCGGTCACGCAGATCACCGAAGTCATGGGCCGCTTGGCCCAAGACGATACCGAGGTCCGGATCGACTACACTGAAAACCGGGACGAAGTGGGTGCGATGGCCCGCGCCGTCCAGGTGTTCCGCGACAACGCCATCGAGGTGAAACGCCTGAAGGCATTGCAGGAAGAGGCGGACCGCAAGGCCGCCGAGGAACGCGCCAAGATGCTCGCCGATGTCGCCGCCCAGATCGAGAACAACATTGGCAGCATCGCCCAGCGCATGGCGGCGGGTGCGACCCAGGTCAAGGGCGCCGCACAGCAACTGAGCGGGAACGCGGATCAGGCGTCGAGCCAGTCCAGCGCAGTCGCCAGCGCCTCCGAAGAGGCATCGACGAATGTGCAGACGGTCTCTTCGGCTGCGGAGGAGCTTGCGGCTTCCGTCTCCGAGATTACCCGTCAAGTCAGCCATTCCACGGAGATAACCAACCGCGCCGTGCGGGAGGTCGAGACGACAAACGCCAAGGTCCAAAGCCTGACCCGCGCCGCAAGCCAGATCGGCACGGTCGTTGCCCTTATCAGCGATATCGCCGAGCAGACCAATCTGCTTGCCCTGAACGCCACCATCGAAGCGGCGCGTGCAGGCGAGGCTGGCAAGGGATTCGCCGTCGTCGCATCGGAGGTAAAGAGCCTCGCCGGCCAAACCGCCAACGCGACCGGCGAAATTTCCGCGCAAGTGGCCGAGATTCAGTCGGCGACGAATGAGGCGATCCAGGCGATCCTGGCGATCGGCAAGGTAATCGACGAGATCAACGATACGACCACCGGCATCGCCGCAGCCGTCGAAGAACAGGGCGCGGCAACGCGGGAGATCGCTCGAAATGTGGAAGAAGCCGCGGCAGGAACCCAGGAAGTATCGTCCAATATTGCGGGTGTGGCACAATCCGTGACGGATACCGGCGCCCAGGCACGGGAACTCCTTTCCGCGTCGGAAAGGATGGACCAGGATTCGACTGACCTGCGGCAACAGGTCGTCGACTTGGCAAATCGTGTACGAACCGCTTGATCGACCGCCGGGGCGGGGGCGCCTCAACCAGCGCACCCGCCTCTACCGGTAACAACCCGGTTTCTTTCCAATCACCTGGGCAGCGCCTTTAAAACCGCCGTCAGATAGTGCGCACATCCTTCAGGAAAGAGGCGACTGAACTCGTCATCTGATCGGATTGCCGGCCGATCTTGTCCGATGCCTGTCTGACATCCGCCGCGGCGGTTTTCGTGACCTCGGCGCTTTCGCTGACATATTGGATGTTCTTGCTGACATCTTCGACCGCCACGGCCGCCTCTTCCACGTTTCGGGAAATCTCGTTCGTCGCCGCGGTCTGTTCCTCGATGGCCGCCGCGATGGCCGAGGATATCTGGCTCACCTCGTTGATGGTCTTCGACACCGCCGTGATGCCGGACACCGTGGTACCCGTCGCCGATTGAACCGAGGCGATCTGACGTTCGATCTGCTCTGTCGCCTTTGCCGTTTCGGCGGAAAGCGACTTCACTTCCGACGCGACGACCGCGAAGCCCTTGCCGGCGTCTCCGGCGCGGGCCGCCTCGATGGTCGCGTTCAAGGCAAGGAGGTTCGTTTGTTCCGCGATGTCCTTGATCAGATCCACGACCTCGCTGATTTGCGACACCGCCTTCTCAAGTTCGGTGACCGTTTTCACGGAGGAGTCAGCTTGATCCACGGCCGAACGCGTAATGTGGGCCGCATTCTGAATCTGGCTGCCGATCTCGACGATGGACGCTGAAAGTTCCTCCGTCGCCGACGCGACGGTCTGCACGTTCATCGCGCTTTCGGACGACGCCGCCGCGACGGCCGCGGCCTGTGACTGGACATCCGCCGAGGCCTTGTCCATCTGGCCCGCCGTCGAGCCCATGAGCGTCACGGCCGACTCCACTTCGGCCAAGATGCCCTGGATGAGTGAGTCGAATTGCTGCGTTCGGTCCATCAACCGTTTGGCCCGCTCGACCTGCACCTGCTGCGCCTGCCGCTGTTCCTCGGCGAGGCGGTCGGCTTCCATCAACGAATCCCGGAAACTGAGGACGGATTTGGCCATGCGCCCGATTTCATTGCCGTAATCGGTTGCCGGAACCTCCACGTCCCGGCGGCCGCCGGCCAACTCCCCCATGGTTGCGGTCATTGCCAGAACCGGCCCGTTGATGGCGCGCGCCACACCGAAACCGGCCAGGGCGGCGACGAGCGTAACCGCCGCGATCGTCGAGGGAATGATCGCCTTCGTCTGGCTCGTCACCGCATCCGCGGCCGCGATCGCGGCCTTCCCGTTGCCTTCGATCTCCTCGGCAACGCGCCGCATGACCGGTTCGATCTCGGCGAAGATATCGGAGAGAGCGCCCGTCTTCTCATCAAGGTCCAGAATCAACGCCGCCAATTCCTTGAAAGAGGTGACATAGACGGTCATCAATTCCTCGATCTCCGACCGCGTGCCCGCTTTCATCCCGGATGCGTCCATCAGGGACTGCAATTCAGTCCGGCGGTCGTCGATACGCCCGATATATTTCGGATCGACGCGAAGCAGGAAGTCCTTCTCGTGCCGGCGCATCATCAGCATCTTGACCAGCATTTCGGGGGTGCCGAATTCGTTCAGCTTCTCTTCAACGTTATGCACCGCAGCGCGCAGCTTGCCCCTCAACCCCATTTCTTCCGTCAAACCGATGGCGACGACATCGGCGGCGACCAGCTTGAACTGCCCGTGATAGGCGGAAATGCCGTCATCCACGGCGGCGATATCCGATGCGACGGTTGACGGGACGCCGAGCTCTTCCAGATGCTTCAGATTACCGTGGATCTCTCCGACGGTGCCGTCCAATTGCCCGATGTATTTTTCGTCCCGCCTCAGCAGGAAGTCCTTTTCCCGGCGCCTCGCGTTCAGGAACAAGTATTGCACTTCCTGAACAACCGACATGCGTTCGGCGGCTGCCGCCGCGGCCGCGCGCTCGGCGCTCACCTTGCCGTCGCTCCAGAAATACACGCCGCCAATCACCAAAAACCCAAAAACCGCGATACCCACGATCATCAAAACCTGCTTCAGGATACTGAGGTTGCGCATCCGGGATCCCCTTGCCGCTTCACCATTGCCCCCGCCGAGAAGAAGTGCGGCAGACGCAGTACACTACCGTAGCATTAAATATCTCTGTTATTTAATATAAAAGATCAGGTGCGCTGGATCGGTCAAAGCCGTCCGGCCATCCTGTCCGCTTGCGGCAAGCGTCTGTCCGATCAGTTGGACAGCACGTCCAGGACCGTCGCCGCGCCGGCGGCGGAGATTGCGTGGCGGGCATGGCTTTCGTCGATGGTTACGGCGAACCCGCCGCCTGCTCCGGTCCCGTCGAGAGCTTCTTTTACCGCACCCTCGTAATGTCTGCCTTTGACATTTCGGAAACAGCACCGGTCGTACCGGTTGAACAGCTGCTGGTACAGGCGTCCCTCGCCGCTGCCGGCCAGGATGAAAAGGTCCAGGAAAGACACCGGCCCGTTCTCCGCCAGTTCCCTGGCGATGCCGAACAGCTGGTCCTGCCCTTCGCGCAGATAGGGCGGCAGGATACCCGCCGCCGCGACGGTCCGGCGCAGCCGGGTGTCGATCGCCGCGGCGAGGGTGACGGTCGCCGCGCCGGCCGAGAAGCCGAGAGCGTCCACCTCATCGAAGCCGAGCGATTCGAGCAGGTCCAGACCCGCCAGGACAGGCTCCACATGCAGCGCGACCGGATTGTCGATCAGCGCCAGGTCGCTGTGAAGATTGGCAAGGCAGCGCGTGCCGGCGGCGATAGGCGACCCGTCCGCTTGTCTGTCGCAAGTCACTTCCCGTGTGTTTTCGCCATATCCCAACTGGTCGAAGGCCAGCACCGTCCATCCCGCCGCGAGCAAGGGTTCCAGCCAATCGCGCGCCGCCGTGAAGGTCGACGCCATACCGTTGTGATAGATGACCGCCTTGCCGTCGCCCGGGCCGCCCGCGCCGTCCAGGGGCCTCAGCAGATAGGCGTAGGAAATCACGTCCGGGCGGACATTGATGTAATACTGCCCGACGCTGCCGAGCCCCTTCCAATCCGCGATTTCCGGCGCGTGGGACCAGCCGGCATAGGGGTTGTGCAGTTTCGCCTTGCGCCGCGCGGGCGGCAGGGTTCCGTAAACCCAGCCCAGCAGGGCGTGTCGCGCCGCCGAGATATCCTCGGCCGAGCGGAGCGTGATCAGGCCGGACGGATCCGTCCCGGTCAGGGCCGGATCGATCTCTTCGTAGATATAGGGGGAAGAGGCCTTCATGCGTTTGTAGAGGACATTGACCGGGTCCAACACGCGTGAGGCGACGGCCAGCCCCCCGGCGAGCACGAGGATCACCGCCAGACCGATGCCGATCCGCCTACCCAGCCTTGCCCTCATTGCCCCGCCGCCCCGCTTCTGTATCAACGCTCACGGCAGGAAACCCGCGGGCGGGGATTTTGGCAAGCCGAGGCAGGATCGGTGAATTTTTTCTTTGGATGCTAGTTTGCCGGTAATTTTCCCCTCATTTCCCGTCATAATCGCCTGCAGAGAAAAGAAATTTCCCCGTTTTCCGGTCATGTTTCGCAAGGAGAGCTCCGTATCAGACCGGGAGAATTTTCGTGCCCCTTCCCATGCCCGACCGCGACACCCCCGAAACGCCGGACATTGACCATGACTATTCCCTGGATGACCGGTACGCAGCCCGGTCGGGGCGCGTCTTCCTGACCGGAACGCAGGCGCTGGTGCGTCTGCCGATGATGCAGGCGCAGGCCGACAGGGCGAAGGGGCTGAACACCGCCGGCTTCGTTTCCGGTTACCGGGGCTCGCCGCTCGGCATGGTCGACCAGGCGCTGTGGCAGGCGAAACGCCATCTCGACCCGCTGAACATCCGGTTCCAGCCGGCGATCAACGAGGATCTGGCCGCCACGGCCATCCTGGGCACGCAACAGGTGGAGACGGAAGGGTCGGCCACCGTCGACGGCGTCTTCGGCCTTTGGTACGGCAAGGGGCCGGGAGTCGACCGGTCGGGTGATGCGCTGAAACACGGCAACGCCTTCGGGTCCTCGCCCCATGGCGGCGTGCTGGTCGTCTGCGGCGACGATCACGGCGTCGTCTCCTCCTCCATGCCGCATCAAAGCGAGCAGGCGCTGATGGCCTGGTCGATGCCTGTCCTGAACCCGGCAAGCATCGAGGAATATCTGGGCTTCGGCCTCTACGGCTGGGCATTGAGCCGGTTCTCGGGCGCCTGGATCGGGTTCAAGGCGATCTCCGAAACCGTCGAAAGCGCCGCCTCCGTCGCCTTGCCCGAGGGTTTCCCCGCCTTCGTGACGCCTGAAGATTTCACGCCGCCGCCCGGCGGGTTGCATTACCGGAACGGCGACCTGCCGAGCCTGGCGATCGAGGAACGCCTGCGTTTCAAGCTGGACGCCGTGCGCGCCTTCGCCCGCACCAACCGGGATGTCTTCCCCATCGACCGCGCGATCGTCGCGTCGCCGGATGCCACACTCGGCATCGTCACGGCCGGCAAGGCGCATCTCGACCTGATGGAAGCGCTGCGCCTGATGGGCTTGGACGAAAAAGCCCTGAAACAGGCCGGCGTAAGGGTCCGCAAGCTGGGGCTGACCTACCCCATCGAGCCGGTCGCGATGGAAGGTTTCTGCACCGGGCTGTCCGACCTGCTGGTGGTGGAGGAAAAGGGTCCCGTCGTCGAAAGCCAGATCAAGGACCGCTTCTACAACGCACCGGCCGGCCGCCGCCCGCGCCTATGGGGCAAGACAGACCCCGACGGCGCCGCCTTCCTGCCCGGCTGCGGGGAGATGCGCCCGGCGCGCCTCGCCCGGCCGCTTGCCGAATTTCTCGACGCGGCCGCCCCTGCCCTGCAGGCGGGCGCGCGGCTGGTGCGCGCCGGACTTGCCCCTGCAGATCTGGCCCCGAAAGGCCCGGAAGCGGCCTCGCTGGCCGGTATTTCCGGCGCCGCCAAGCGGATGCCCTATTTCTGTTCCGGCTGCCCGCACAATACCTCCACCAAGGTGCCTGAGGGATCGAAGGCCTTCGCCGGGATCGGCTGCCATTTCATGGCGAACTGGATGGACCGGGAAACCAGCGGCCTGACCCAGATGGGCGGTGAGGGCGTGAACTGGATCGGCCTCGCGCCCTTCACCAAGACCAAGCATGTCTTCCAGAATCTGGGCGACGGCACCTATTTCCATTCCGGCATCCTGGCGATCCGCCAGGCCGTCGCCGCCAAGGCCAACATCACCTACAAGATCCTCTACAACGACGCCGTCGCGATGACCGGCGGCCAGCCCGTGGACGGCACGCTGACCGTGCCGCGGATCATCGATCAGTTGCGCGCCGAGGGCGTGACGCGCATCGAATTGGTGACGGACGATCCGGCGAAATATCGCAAATTGGGCGTTTCGGCGCATCACAGGGACGAACTCGACGCCGTGCAGCGCGGCTTGCGGGAAGTGCAAGGCGTCTCCGCCCTCGTCTACGACCAGACCTGCGCCACGGAAAAACGCCGCCGCCGCAAGAAGGGCGACTATCCGGACCCGCCGAAACGCGTCGTCATCAACGATTTGGTCTGCGAAGGCTGCGGCGATTGCGGGGTGAAATCCAACTGCCTCTCGATCGCGCCGCTGGAAACCGAATTCGGCACCAAACGCGCGATCGACCAATCCAGCTGCAACAAGGACTTTTCCTGCCAGAACGGCTTCTGCCCCAGCTTCGTGACGGTCGAGGGCGGGCGTTTGCGGCATCGGACCGGGGCGGACCTGTCAGACGCCGATTTCGCCGCGCGACTCGCCGGCCTGCCCTTGCCGGAACTCAGGAGATCGGCAAAACCGGCCGAAATCCTGGTCGCCGGGGTCGGCGGCACCGGCGTCGTCACGGTCGGCGCGCTGATCACCATGGCGGCGCATCTGGAAGGGCGGCCCGCCAGCGTGCTCGATTTCATGGGTTTCGCGCAGAAGGGCGGCGCGGTGTTGAGCCATGTGCGCCTCGGCGCGCCGGGCGTCACACTGAACCAAGTGCGGATCGAACCGGAACAGGCCGATCTGCTGCTGGCCTGCGACCTCGTCGTCGCGACCTCGCCGGAGGCTCTCGCAGTTCTCAAACCGGGACGCTCGCGGGTCATCGCCAACAGTCAGACGATCCATACGGCCGCCTTCCTGAAGGACCCGAAAGCGATACAGAAACCGGACATGATGCTGGATATTCTGTATCATGTTTTGGGGGAGTCCCGGGTCGACAGCCTGAACGCGACCCAGGCCGCCTTGACCCTGATGGGCGACAGCATCGGCGCGAATATCTTGATGCTGGGTCATGCCTGGCAGAAGGGCGAAATCCCGGTTTCGCTCGACGCCCTCACCCGTGCGATCGAATTGAACGGCGTTGCGGTGGCGGCGAACAAACGGATCTTCGGCTGGGGCCGGCTGCTGGCCGCCGATCCCGCCGCGGTCGCGGACCTGCTGGCCGATGACGGTGCGCCGACGCGGTTCAAACCCGCCGAAAGCCTGGACGATGTCATCGCCCGCCGCGTGGAATTTCTCACCGATTATCAGGACGGCGCCTATGCAAACCGCTTCGCCGCTCGGATCGCGCGCCTGCGCGGCGCAGAGAAGTCTTTGAACGGAAGGTCGGAATTGACCGACGCGGCAGCCCGGTCGCTGTTCAAGCTGATGGCGTATAAGGACGAATACGAGGTCGCGCGCCTGTTCACGCAAAGCGATTTCGAAAGCCGCCTCGCCGACCAGTTCGAGGGCGATTACAGCATCGCCTATCACCTTGCCCCGCCGATGTTTTCCAGCCCCCGCAAGCGCCGTTTCGGCCCGTGGATCCGCCCGGCGATGAAAGCCCTGGCGCGGATGAAGGGCCTGCGCGGAAGCTGGGCCGATCCCTTCGGCTACCTGCCGGACCGCCGAACCGAACGCGCGCTGTGCGCCCGGTTCGAGGCGATGGTGGACGAAATCGCCCGCAGCCTGACCGACCGGAACCGGTATGCCGCCCTGGCGCTGCTGGCCCTGCCGATGGAAATCCGCGGCTTCGGCCCGGTGAAGGAGCGCGCGCTCGGCACGGTTATGCCGCAATGGGACGCCCTGGAGGAAACCTACCGCAACCCGCCGGAAACAGCCTTCCGCTTCGCCGCGGAGTAGCCAGACCGGCAGCGGGACCGATGGCTAAACCGGCAGGGCGGTCGCGTATTTCACGCGGCGCAGCGAGAACCGCGAATTGACCGAGGCGACCTGCTTCAGTTTCAGCAGCCGGCCGGAAAGGAAGCGCTCGTAATCCTCCATATCGGCCGCGACGATGCGCAGGTGATAGTCCCGGTCGCCCGACACCGCATGGCATTCCAGCACTTCCGGCCAGAGTTCCACCGCGCGTTCGAAAGCCGCGACCGTGTCGTCGTGATGGTCGTTCAGGGAAACCGTGGCCAGCACCGTCAGGCTGAGCCCCGCGCGTTTGGGATCGACCAGCGCCACCTGGCCGATGATCACCCCCTCGTCCCGCAATTTCTTCACCCGCCGCCAGCACGGGCTTTGCGACATGCCGACCCGTTCCGCAAGTTGGGCGATGGGGATATCCGCCTCCTTCTGCAGGATGGCGAGAATCTTCCGGTCCATGTCGTCGAGCGTGCTCATGCGCCGGAGATTAGCCGAGCGCGAGGCGGTCAGCCAGTCCGCTTGCAGCGCCCCGCCGCCGGTGCAACCCTTGCCGCCGATTCATTGCAGTTCATTCCAGGCAAGGAGGCCCGCCGTGACCAAACCCGTCATCATGCCGTTCAAAGGCGTTTCCCCCACCATCGGCAAGGACGTCTTCATCGCGCCCACGGCGGCGATCATCGGCGACGTGCGCCTGGGCGACCGCAGCAGCGTGTGGTTTTCCTGCGTGCTGCGGGGCGACGACCACTATATCGAGGTCGGCGAGGACACGAACATCCAGGATGGCACCGTCGTCCATGTCTTCGAAGGCAAGTTCCCGACCCTCATCGGCAAGCGCGTCACCGTCGGCCACGGCGTGATGCTGCATGGCTGCGTGCTGGAGGACGACTGCATGGTCGGGATCGGATCCAAGGTGCTGGACGGCGCCCACGTGGAGAGCGGCGCGGTGGTCGCCGCCGGCGCCGTCGTCTCGCCGGGCAAGCGGGTCAAGTCCGGCGAACTCTGGGCCGGCGTCCCCGCCAAACCCGTCCGAGAGGTGAAGGACGCGGAGCGCGGTTTCATCAATGAGAACTGGCGGCATTACCACCAGAATCTGGCGAAAGTCTATTTGGCGGAAGACTATCGTGTGGAGGACTAGGCGAACCGATCAAATTTCCCGTTTGAAACGATCCTATCTGATCATTTCACTCAGTTTCCGAACCAGAGTTCTCTGGTCGCCTTGTCTGTATTTACCTCGACGATACTTACATAAGTTCCGTCTTCTCGGATTTCCTTCAACACCGCGTTTATCTGCTCCAACAAGTGGGATTTCTTCATGATTTTCGGGATTCCGAGATAGTTGGGGTCCAGTTTCACCGGCGGTTCGACGACAAGGAAACTGTCCCTGTCCTTCTCCAATTCCTTGTCCTCCCGAAAAAGCGGCTCCAGGGCGAACGAACCCGGACTTACCAGAACCCCGTCCAGACGGCCGCGCGCCAACATCTTAAGCTGCCCGACGCGATCATGCGTTTGTACAACGTCGAACAGGCCGGTTTTGACGGCATTGTCGAAGTCGTCTCCATAGGAGGCGCCAAGTTTTATGCCTATTGTCGTCCCCCGAAGGCTGATCAGCCCCGAATACGTTAATGGACGGTTTTTCCAAGCCACGAGCACAAGCGGGTCTTCATACATGGCCGAGGAATAGGCCCAGATCTTCTCGCGTTCGGTCGTCTTGGAAAGGCCTATGATAGCGCCCTCCCCGTTCTTGCTTTTCTCAAACGCGGTCTTCCACGGCACCATCGTGTAGTTGAAGGAAATGCCGGTTCTTTTGGTTACCTCGGACAGAATATCGATCATGATCCCGTGCGGCTTGCCGTCCAGCCCCCGCCAATTCTTGGGATATGCCTTATAGTCCGCCAGAACGTGCACGGTCTCTGCGCAAGACAGGCCGGTTCCGAAGAGCAGGGCCAGCCCTGCGAGCATTATTGACGCCGATGCCCGAATTCTTTTCATCGCTTTCTGTCCCATCCTTCCGCCCCCCCGGAGCCAAACATAGAACGAAACTAATATAAAAACATGGCAGAACTGCGCATCCGCACAGGTCTGAATGAATCGGGTCCGCCGGGGCAGGATGGGGCGTCAGGAATTCAAGTCGGGGCGTGTAAAGGTGCCTTGCCGCCAACCCCATCCGCGCAATGAAGGGCCTGGAGGGCGGCTTCACCATCGAGAACTGGCGGCATTACCACCAGAATCTGGCGAAAGTCTATTTGGCGGAAGACTAGAATAAGTAGACGGAAATAAACGACAAATAGAAACCGGACGAGGTTTCCGGTCACAAAAATGACAGGTTCATGACATTTTCCTTCGAAATGCGCACAATGTGCGCTATTCTGCTCGAACGAGGGGCGGAAATTGGAGGTTTGTCATGGAGCTTGCGCTGTTGGTGCTGCTGATCGATCCGACCCCGTCGGCCTCTTTCCAGCCGATCAACCAGATCTTCCGCTATGTTCCGGTCTATGAGTGCCGGGCCACGGAAGAGATGTACAAGGCCTATCCGGACCGCATCGCGGTTTGCCTGGACGGGGTGGACGAGGACTTGTCGATCGACGAAATCGTCGCCCTGGCCAACGAGAACAAGGCGATCCCGCTGACTGACAAGACGGTCCAGTAGGGCCACACGCCGATCCGACCGCAGACCACGGCATAAAGTCGCGAAGACGGACCTTTGGATTCTATCCCGAATAGTGAAGTTTTCGGAGCGTCACCGCCGGGTCACGAGACCTTGTGGCGCAGGCGCCAGCCGTTCTCGCCCTCCTTCCAGAGATGGGGCGAGCGGAAGGAATCGGCGATTTCAAAGAACTCGTCCTCCTCCATGTCGAGGTAGTCTAGGAATTCCTGGAAATACTTGGTCGGGAATTCCTCGTCGTAACGGTGGACGAGGGCCACAGCTTCTTCCCGGTCGATATGCTGGTTGCGGATTTCCTGGGACGCATCATAGGTCGTCCGACCGATGCCGAACTTAATCAACGTCGTCCAATAGTGATAGACATCGGTCTTGTCGTCGATGCTGTTGTACTTCGAATAGGTCCCTTCGGTCCTTTCAGTATTGGCCTTGAACCCGCAATGTTCGACCGAATAGTAATAGTTTTCCTGGGGTGTCCAGGGCAGATAGTAGCCGAGATAGCGGACATCCACTTTCGCATCGCGCAGCAACTTGGCGGGAGCCGGCAGATAGGGCTCGATCGAGCCCAGGCTGATCCCGTGTTCCGGCAGGTCGTTATAGGGAATGCCGCCGAAATAGAGCGAGTCCGTGTCGATGTCGTCGGACGCGAAATAGGTCACCTTGCGCTGGGCACTCTCGTTCTCGTCCGTCGGGTTGCCATATTCGGCCTCATTCTCGCCATAAAAGACCAGCGGCACGTTGAACTTGGCGGCCATGCGCGGCGCATAATTCTTCTGCCCCAGGATGAAGGGCTGGAACGGATGCAGTAGGTTGCGATAGGCCAATTGCGTCAGCTTGCGGTGCGTCTGTCCGTCCGGCGTGAACAGGTAGTTGTCGAATCCGCCGATATGCAGCCAGTTCTGGAAATTGTGCCAGCCCGTATCGGTGTAGAGATGCGGCGACCAGGTAACGGTCAACGGATGCATCCCGTATTTCGTCTTCAAGACATGGCTGGCATAGACGGAATCCTTGCCGCCCGAACCGGGCACCAGGCAATCGTAAGACCCGTTTCGCGAGCGGTATTCGTCGCAGAGCGCGATCAGCTCCGCCTCGCGCTTTTCCCAGTCGATCGTGGCGCGTTTCTTTTCCGCATAACGGCAAGCATCGCAAACGCCTTCCTCGTCGAAGCCGATGGTCGTCTTCTTGGAGTCCTTGTTATGTTTGAATTCGACCGCGGAGGACGGGCGCTGATTGGAAATGACGCAGGACTTGCAGAACTTCACTTCCCCCGGAAGGCCGTATTTCACCTCCAGCGGTCCGTCCTCTGCATCGATGACGTAAGTCTTGCCGTCGATTTCCCTAACTTCAGTCATGCTTCTACTCCAGAATGGGACTTCAGGTTTTGTCTGCGAAAGCCTTCAGGAAGGCCAGCCCGGCCGCGCCGCTTTTTTCGGGATGGAACTGCACTCCGGCAACCGATCCGCGCGCCACGGCGATGGCGACGTCCTTGCCGTTGAAGCTGATCGTCCCGGCGACATCGGCAGCGTCATCCACCACGGGTGCGAAGGAATGGACGAAATAGAATTCCGCGCCAGGCTCGATCCCCACCGCCGCCGCCGCGGGGCCGGGATGGACCTTGCGCCAGCCGACATTTGGGATCCGGTCGGCGTCCTTCGTCTCGCTGTCCGGCAGCCGCCGAACGGTTCCGGGCACGAGGTTCAGACCGTCGTGATTCCCGAACTCCTCTCCCTTGGTGAAGAGCAACTGCATGCCGACGCAGATACCCAGCATCGGCACGCCGCGCGCAACCGCCTCGCGGATCGGCTCGACGAGGCCCCGTTCCTTCAACCCCAACATCGCGTCGCCGAAAGCGCCGACGCCGGGCAGGATCAGCTTGGTCGCCGCCTCCACGCCGTCTCCGGCATGGACGCGCTCGGCCTCCGCGCCAATCTTCTTCAGCGCCTGATCCAGGCTGAACAGGTTGCCGCGGCCGTAGTCGATCACCGTAATCATAGCCGCACCTCGAAACCTGCATCCGCGATCGCCCGCTTGAGGTCGGGAATATCCAGTTTCCCGTAATGGAAGATTGAGGCGCAGCAGACGGCGTCGCAGCCGGTTTCCTTGATCATGTCGATCACATGCGCGGCCTTGCCCGCGCCGCCGGCGGCGATCACCGGTATGCGCACCGCATCGCGGACCAAGCCGATTAGGTCGATGTCGAAGCCGGTCTGGGTGCCTTCCTGGTCGACGGAGGTCAGCAGAATTTCCCCCGCGCCCAGGCCTTCGCCCTGCTTCGCCCATTCCAGAACATCGACGCCGGTCATTTCGCGCCCGTTGTCGGTCAGCGCTTCCCATTTGCCCGCGCCCCGGCTCTTCGCCTCGATCGAGAGCGTGATGCATTGGGATCCCAGCGCGTTCGCGCCGCGGGTCAGAAAGTTCGGATCCTTGATCGCGGCGGTGTTGATCGCGACCTTGTCCGCGCCGCTACGCAGCGCGGCGACGATGTCCGCTTCGGTTCGGATGCCGCCGCCGACCGTGAGGGGCACGAAAATGTCCTCGGCCGCCTGCTGCACCACGGGCAGGATGTTGGAGCGGCCGTAGAGCGAGGCGACGGTGTCCATATAGACGATCTCGTCCGCGCCGTCGGCATAGTATTTCGTCGCCAAGTCGAAGGGCTTGCCGATGACACGCAAGCCTTCGAGATGGATACCCTTGATGACGTTCTGGCTCTTGACGTCAAGCCTTGCCAGGATTCGAACCGGAGTCATGACGCGATAAACTCAAAACGGTGGCCGAGACCAAAGGCGGTCGCCCATGTCGCGCCAAGTCTATCACCATCGATAAAAATAGATATCACGAGACTTTGCATCTTAGTCAGCGAAGGCCGCGCACGGCTTTCGTGTCGCCACCCAGCCATTCAACCAATGCAATCACGGCTTCCCGCGCAGGGATCAAGACTGCCCTGCACTCCCCAACATTCGCGACTTTTGCAATGCCACCGGAAATCAGGAAATCGACGCCATCGTCGAACCAAGTCACCGGATATTCAAAGTCTTCCGCTTCCACCCAGTGCACTCCCTCAACGTCCTTGATCGGGTATCGTTTCACCACTTTGTCTTGGTCTGGAAGGAATGTCCGAACCAAATGGAACAGCGAGACCGTATTATACGGCGCCCCAAGTAAGAGTACGTAGCCGCCCAAACGGCATAGATTGCCGAGTGGCGAACTCGCACCAAACCGGAAATTCAGTTCGTGCCCCGCCAACAGACGTTCCGCATCCCGTCCGTTCGCCGTGAAGGAAGACTGGGGATGAGCGCTCCGGATCGTGCCGGGATAGGTCCGAAAATACTCCGCAACCGCCCCCATGAACCGTGTCGGCGTATTTTTTTCGTCGAATGGAAAGACCTGACTTCTCACGAATTCTATTTCATCTTCGGGAATAGCGGGAAACCGCCACTCGGCAGGGTCCGAGATGTCTCCCGAATAAGCGGGCATCATAATTGTCCCGTGTGTCCCGGCCCATTCCAACAACGCTTCCACGACCGCCTGGACTCCGCCGACGACGTAGCCGATCCGTTTCATCGCACTGTGGACGCAGACCGCCGCATCCTCCGGAAGGTCGAACCGATTGAGGTCGTTAACCATGGAGGCCCGCGTTACCACATTCGACACCGAATAGGGGACTTTCGGTGGAACCCTCATGCAGCTTTGTCCTTGCCGCTTTCCAGTGACACCTGAAGTCCGGCGAAGATCTCATCCACCGTCTCGGGCGCGATTTCATCGGACTTCAGCGTATTGAACTTTCCAAGATCAATGGAAATCGACAGCATCGCGTTGAGAAAACGGGCACCGTCGGCACGGGCCTTTTCATGGTCGAAACCGGGGCTGAGGCATTCGGCCAGCACCGGGCGCAAGTCGCCCAGGTCCTGTACCACGTGGACATGGTCCAAGAACCCGAAGATATTGTGCCTTCCGAAACTTATGACAGGCTTGCCCAGCACCGCCGCTTCATAGCCTGCGGTCCCGGTGATGGTGAGCGTTACCGCCGCTTCCTTGACGACGTCCAACCCCAATTCCATCGTCTCAAGCATGACGACATTCTTGAAGGCCATGATCTGACGGTGAAAATCGCGCGGTCGCCGGCCAAGCGCGTGGTAGGCTTCCTTCACGACCAGTTTCACATCGGCGGGCAAGTCCCTGGCAATCGCCGTGATCGCCTCCAGTTGAAACAGAAACTCGGGGGACATTCCCTGCAGTGCCGTTTCCGGTTCAGTATGCAGCGGAAAGAAGACGAATTTCTGGCCGGCCATTTCCGCCAGCGACTTCGTCACGGGCGGGCGAAGCTTAATGAGATCGGCGCGCTTGTGCCAAAAATAGGCGACTCGATCCCACAGGAAATATCCAATGCGCTTTTCATACCGCCGTAGGATCCAATAAATCTGTTGGGTCACGGTATACCCCATGCGGCGGGCCACACCGACGAGAGAAGTGTCCCGCAGGAATTTCTCACGGTAGTCCATATGCGCATTGTAGGGTGTGTTCATCTCAACCGGGGCGATTTTCGACGGCATCGCGCTGAATGCGGCTTCGATCGCGGGACTGGTCCGCAACATGGAATCCGACCAGTAGAAGAAGTTCTTGTAACGTGATGAAACCAAGTTGCGGATAGGAACGCCGATTCGGCCTGCGACGGCTTCCAAAATGCGATAATCACCAACAATCAGGTCCGGATCAGTATCCTCGATAAGTTTCCGGCAGGCCTCTATTTCAGTGATGTATGCTTGAAGCATCTGGGGATAGGACGTGTATTCCGACATGATGGAACGGGGATGCCGCGTTCCGCCCGGCGCGAAGCCTTTTCCGAAATGCCTGTCGTATACGACCAGACGATTGATGTTCGTCCCAAGCCAGGCTTCCGTCTCCACGGCCTTTGCCACGACCACGGCCTCGTCCCTCACCGGCTTCATCGCTTCAGCGTAGAAACCGTTCGCCGTGACGATACGATTGAAGGCGTCTCCGAACCTGCTGCTGTAGAAATCGCACTCCTGTCGCGTGGAGCATATGAAGGTGACGTTGCTGCCTTGTTCCCGAAACTTCCGGGCCAGCCCGACCATGATGCCGCGCATCTCTGAATGTGCAATGACGATAACGTTCTTCAACAAAGTTGCTGTCATAAGCACCTCGGTTCGCGAAGGCTGCGGCTGCAGAGCGTGTCGCGGCAAAACTGGCGGCACCACACCCCTACAGATGCACGCCTTTTCGGAATGGGCCGGGAATTTTTGGGCAAGCTACAGCGAAATTGCGCCCCTTGCATCGGGCCCTCTCTTGCACCGCTTCACGCGGGTCAGTCAAGTTGTTTCCGGCCGTCCCAACGGTGCCGGACGGCCTTGCCTATCAACCATCTTGTGATAAGGACTGGTCGTACTGGGAAAGGTCCATCGGCATAGGAAAGCCAGCCGATGTTATTCGCGAGGACAAAGCAATTTCTTGGCGCGAACTCAATATCGCCTATAGCGACCTGAAGACGGAACTGGCGGAAGGCCGCCCAACCGGGGCGCCTTGGGAGGGATTCACCGTTGCAGCCCGCCAGGTCTTTGTCGACCCGCCGTATCATTTGGTCTCACTGCTTACCGCCTTGAAACAGGCGCAGGGAGACCGCGGGCCGGAAGAAATCACCATCCTGGACCACGGCTGCGGCGGTGCGTTGACCTGTCTTCTGCTGTTGGCGAATGACTATACCGGTATCTTCGGTGTGGACGTGGAAACGTCCGACTGCGACAAGTGGAATGCGTTCCTGCGGGACCAATACGGCATAACCGAACCGCGCTTCTTCCGCTATGACGGCAACCGCCTGCCGCTTGACGACGGTTCGATAGATTTCATTTTCAGCCAGCAGGTCATCGAACATGTCCGTCCAGACGTACTCGATTGCTACTACAACGAGGAGGTCCGGGTGCTTCGCTACGGCGGTGGCGCGTTCCACGAGGTTCCGCACCGCCTCACGCCCTATGATTCCCATACTCGCGCTTGGTTCCTGCATTTCCTGCCCAGAGAATTGTGGCTGTGGCTGCTGGAGAACATCCTGAAACGCGACACGGCGACCGCACGGCAGGCGATCTTCTTGCGTTGGCCCTGGATCCACAAAAACGCCGCGCGGCGAGCCTTCGGGACGCTGACAGACCTGACGCGCAAGCGGCTGGCGAGCAAGCCGGACGCGTCTGTATACGACGGCCCGATCGGCTTGCGGATGATATTCTATCGTATGTTCAACGCCCCCTTGATCGGCGGTCTGCTTGTCGCCGTCCTGAGCAATTTCGTGATGATGCAGACATTCTCGGTCAAATCCCCTGAAAAAGCCTTGGGTGCCGGAAAATGATCAGTGTTCTCCGCTCCGCTACGGAACTGACGGGACGCGCTGTCATCCTGCCGTCTTCATCCTCACTCGACAAAGAGGGGCGTCGGCGGGTACTCACCGTGTTGGATTGCCGGAGATGACGGGGAGCGGGATCATACTGGTTGGTGCCGGCGGCCACGCCGCCGGCGTTCTCGAGGCGGCAGTCCTCACCGGCTGGCGAATAACGGCCTATGTCGACCGGCATCCGGCTGATTGGCTGGGCCGGCATGGTAGCCCACACCACTTCGAAACTGACGAGGCGGCGATCGCCGAATTGAAGGGCAGGGGTACGGTCGTCATAGGCATCGGCGGGATCGATCCGACGGGCCTATCCGCGCGGACCGCCCTTCTGGAGAAGTATCTCGACGCTGGCTTCACATGCCCGGCCATCATACATCCCTCCGCCGTCGTAAGTGAGACAGCGTCACTCAAGCAAGGAGTCATCGTGCTTGCGGGCGCGGTGCTGCAACCCTATTGCCAGATCGGCGAAGGCGCGTTGATCAATACGCGGGCGATTGTCGAGCATCACGCAGTCGTAGAACCCGGGGGCCATGTCGCCCCCGGCGCAACGCTGTTAGGGGCGGGCCGATTGGGCCGGAACGCCTTGATCGGCGCCAATGCAGTCGTCCTGCCGTCCACAACGGTGCCGGCCAATACCCTGGTCCCGGCTGGATGCGTCTATAAAGGTGCGCAGGGCCGGGATGCCGGCCGCTAAGGGGTGGGCCAGCCTCGCGGATCGACAAGAAAAGGGTCGACGTTTCCGATCCGCTGATCGAGTTCGGAATAAGCGGGCTCGTATTCCGTAAAGTTGCCCTGGAACCGTTCTATCTCGCGCAGTTGCGCATTTGTGTGGAAACCCAGGACCAAATCCGCCTTGGGCAAACGCGTGAGCACATAACCGATCGCCAACACTGCCGGAGATATTCCCACACCGGCGGCGATTTCGCCCACGGCGCTGACGATGGGCGCCAAGCGAGCCAGGTGGTCGGGCAAGCGATCCGCTGCGACGAGCAGGATGCCTTGAAGAAAAAGGCTGCGCACCGCGACGGTTACGTTCCGCGCCGCGGCCGATGCCGGCAGGTCCGAGTGTTGGACGCGCCGGTCGATCAAGCTGGCCGGCAATTGGATGAAGGCTGTCGCCGGGTCGAGCGCCATAGCCTTCAGCGCTTCCTCCGGCCTGTAGCAGGAAACGCCGAACCGCGTGATACGGCCGCGCGCCAATTCCTCGTGCAGTGCGTCCCGCACCGAGGTACGCTCGAAATCCTCATGCCGATGGCAAAGATACACGTCCAGTCGGTCCAGATGCAGGTCCCGGCGGCTTTCCTCAACGCAATTGGCGACGAAGGCGGCAATATCCGCATCCGGAATTTCATCCATGCGCGGCACCTTGCTGGTCACGATAGGGCGGTTGCCGGTCTGCGCGATCCAATCGCCGATACGCTCTTCCGAATCGCCGTAGTTGCGCGCCGTATCGAACCGGCGCACGCCCATCTCCCATGCATAGTCCAGCAGATTGGCACTTTCCTTTCGGCTTTGCCGACGGCGGGCCAAGCCGTACCGTTTGCCGATCTGAACCGTGCCGAGCCAGAGCCTGTCGCACAATTCCATACGCGGAAACTCCACTCGTTAAAACTTTCTTCAGCCCCGACGAAACCGGGTTCAGGGACAATACGCAACTGCCGAGCCCCAGTTGACAAGCCCAATGAAAGAGCCGATAAGTCAGCAACTGCCGGCGAGAGCGATTCTTCCGCGGTGCGGTAGCATTTAACCAAACCCTCCCCAAATCAGGTAAGACTGTTCGCAGAGATGTCGCCATTGTGAGCGACCGCCCAGGCGACCCTACAGCCAATGTCCGATATCAACCAATCCAGCCCCACGGTGATCGCCGAAGCCGGTGTGAATCACAACGGCGATGTCGCCCTGGCCCTGGCCCTGGTCGACGCGGCCAAGAGCGCTGGCGCGGATATGGTGAAATTCCAGGCGTTTTCCGCGGACTCCTTGACGAGCGCAATCGCACCAGCCGCGAAGTATCAGTCGGAGCGTACCGGCCATGTGGATCAACATGCGATGCTGGCCGCATTGGAACTGACGCGCGATGAGTTCAGAGAAATAGCGGGCCATTGCGCGGAGCGGGAAATCGCGTTTCTGTGCACACCCTTCGATCTGGAGCAACTGGACTTTCTGCTGTCGCTCAACATGCCGGCAATCAAGATCGCGTCGGGCGAACTGACTAACGGCCCCGCATTGGCGCTGTTTGGCCGGCAGCGAATGCCGATCTACCTGTCCACCGGCATGGCGACGATGGCCGAGGTGGAGTCCGCGGTCAAAACACTGCGCATCGCCGGCGCTGACGACGTTACTGTCTTGCACTGCACATCCCTGTATCCCGCACCGATCGACAAACTCAACCTGCGGGCCATCGCGACGATGCGGGACACGCTAGGCGTTCCCGTCGGTTATTCCGACCACAGCACCGGCATCCACGCCGCGCTAGCGGCGGTCGCCTTGGGCGCCACCGTGATCGAGAAACATCTGACATTGGACAAGTCCATGGCTGGACCGGACCACGCGGCTTCGTTGGAACCACAGGAACTGGCAGCGATGATCGCGGGTATCCGCGATGTCGCCAAGGCCCTCGGTGACGGCATCAAGAGACCCGTGCCCGAGGAGGCCGAAACTGCACACATCGCTCGGCGCAGCTGGCACGCGCGAGAAAACCTTCCGGCCGGCCATGTTCTGACGGAGGGCGATATCGTGGCACTGCGCCCGGAAACAGGTGTCTCCGCGAACCAGACGCTTGTGGGAAAGACCCTTGTCAAAGCTGTCGAAGCCGGGGCCCCGATCCAAGCGACGCTTCTTGCGTGACCATACCAATCCGCCTGTGGCCATGGACCTGATCTTCATCGTTCCCGCGCGCGGCGGATCCAAGCGGCTCCCGCGGAAGAATATCCGTGAATTGGCGGGAAAGACGCTTCTGGGACATACCGCCTCGGCAATCGCGGAATCCGGCCTTGCCGGACCGGTGGTCCTGACGACGGACGATGCCGGGATTGCCGAAGAAGGCCGGCGCCTGGGATGGACCGTTCCCTTTCTGCGTCCCCCGGAACTGGCCACCGACACGGCGACGACGGAAAGCGCGGTGTTCCACGTTCTGGACTGGCACAGGGATACGCACGGCGGCCGCGACCCCGACGCGCTCGTGTTGCTCCAGCCGACATCCCCGTTGCGCGGCGGCGCCTGCATCCGCGACGCCGTCGATATGCTGCTCGAGGATCCCTCCGCGGACGGTGCGGTGAGCATGACGTCGGTCCATTTGCCCCCCGCGCATTTCTACACGATGGAGAGCGACGGCACCGCCAGCCCGCTCAGCCAACGACACGATGCGCCGGTCTATTACCCGAACGGCGCGGTCTATGCCGTTCGCACCGCCTCGTTCCGGGAGCGTGAGACGTTTTATGGCGGAAAGACGAAGATCCTTCCGATGCCGGCATGGCGAAGCATCGATATCGACACCCAGGAAGATTGGGACATCGCCGAAGCCTTGCTGATGCGGCGGTCCACATCACCCATCCTATGACGCGCTGCACCAACAAACGGCGCCCGCCAAACGATATTCACGGACATTCCGACCGATGACCTTGCTTAAGATCACCAAGACGACGGACTATGTCTGCCGCGCCGATACCTCCTTGCGGGATGTTCTGGCCCGCCTCAATTCGGCCAATCCGCTATATTGCCAGATCGTCGTCGATGCGGATGGCAAGGTTGTCGGCACCATGACGGACGGCGACATCCGCCGCGGCCTGTTGTGCGGCCTGACGCTCAGCTCGCCGGCCGCGGATTGCATGTTCACCGCGTTCAAACACGGTCTGGCGAATGACCCGGAAGGCAATATCAAACAGCTCTACGACAAGCGCCGTCCGGTCAATTTCCTGCCAGTCCTCGATGAGGCGTCGAGGCTGACGGAGATCATCGCCTATGACCCGGAAGTGGACATCGGCATATCCCAAGCGGTCATCATGGCCGGCGGGTTCGGAACCCGTCTGGGCGAATTGACGCGAAACACGCCCAAACCCCTGGTCGAGGTCAACGGGAAGCCAATCCTGGAACATGTCCTGCAATCCCTGGAAGACGCGGGCATCGACAGGATTGATATCACCGTGCACTACAAGGCCGATCAGATCCGGCGGTTCGTGAAAGCCCGGACAAACAAGGCCGCCATCGCACTGGCCGAGGAGAGCGAGCCGCTCGGTACAGCGGGCGCCCTTGCCCTGTTGCCCGAGACGCCGAAGGACACGACACTGGTCATCAATGGCGACGTGATCACCGATGTCGATTACGGCGCCCTGCACCAATTCTACTTGCGGCACAATTACGACGCCGTCGTCTGCGTTTCCCCCTACTCGGTCGACGTGCCGTTCGGAGTCGTTGAATTCGATCAGGCGGGTGGCTTCCGGGGCATTCAGGAAAAGCCAAAAATCACCCGCCACATCGCCGCTGGCGTTTACTATCTCTCTCCCGAGGTGTTCGCCCTCATTCGGCGCGGCGAACGGATAGACATGCCGGAAGTCCTGGAACGTGCCCACGGCATGGGTATGAAGATCGGGGTGTTTCCAATCCATGAATATTGGATAGACCTGGGTCGCCCGACGGACATCCACGCCTTCACAAAGGACCGGTAACGCCGGCCACCCCTCAAATCGGACATCGTATCACGTGCTTCTTCCTGGAATAGTACAGAATCTGCGGACCTTGAACGTACCGATCCACTGGATCGTGGTGCTGGTCGGCCTGCAACTCGGCGCCATCGTATTCGAGGGAATTGGAATCGGCATGCTGTTGCCGATCCTGGAATACCTGTCGAACGCATCCGCCCAAGACGCGGCGGCGCCCGCCGGCCGGGTCTGGGAAATCCTGCGCAACATCCTCGCCATCGTAAATTTGCAGCCGACCCTGGTCCCGCTGCTGAGCATGTGCTTCCTTGCGATCCTGGTGCGACAAGCCTTCTTCTTCGCGCGGGAGATGTTCGTCGGCTACGTCGCCTCCGAACTTGCCCGGCGCATCAGGGACATGGCCTTCGAGCGCTTCATCCGCACCAGTCTTTCCTATCATGACAGACTGCGCGGCGGCGACTTCGTCAACGAATTGACGACGGAGTTGGAAGGGACATTGTCCGCGGTCCGTTCGGCGATCAGTTTCGTCGGTTTCACCTTCCTCCTGGTGGGCTACAGCGTCGTGGCGGTCAGTCTTTCGCCCATGCTAAGCCTCGGCGCGATCACCGTCTTCGCCATTTCCGGCATCGGATTGAGCTTCCTGTTCCGTCGGATGCGGGACATCAGCATCAGGGCAACGAAGACAAATCGGCGGCTGCTCACCTTCCTTGTTGAGCGGTTGAAACATGTACGCCTCATCCGGCTGGCGGGCGTGGAGGACGCGGAGACGGCCTTGCTGCGGGACTTCACCGAGAATCAGCGCGACGTCGCCCTGGAGCGCCGGCGCATCTTGGCCGTGATGTCCACGGTGATTGAACCGGTGATCCTTCTGGCGGCCTTCGTCCTGCTCTACCTGTCCTCCGAAGTGATGGATCTAAAGCTTGAACGCATCCTTCTGTTCTTCTTCATCCTGATCCGACTGGTTCCGGTGGTCAAAGATCTCATCGCGACGCGTCAGGGCTATATCGGCAATATCGGTTCCGTCGAGGTCGTCGTCCGGCGGCTGAACGAGTTGGAACAAGAAAGGGACGAGAACACCGGCACCCGGAAGATCGACAAGATTGCCGACGGTATCGTTTTCGACGATGTGCATTTCGCTTATGGAACCGCCGCGGACGACGCGGGCGGCGCCAAGGCGCTGCACGGTGTCACCCTGGCATTCCCAGCTGGCAGAATGACCGCAATCGTGGGCCCGTCCGGCGCTGGAAAGTCGACCTTGGTCGATCTGCTTCCGCGCCTCCGTCGGCAAGACGGTGGCAGCATCACGATCGACGGCACGCGCTTGGAGACCTTCGACACCGAAAGCCTGCGGCAGGCGATTTCCTTCGCGCC
>Ga0070726_10001253_pt1 | contig 26285 bp, 29 predicted proteins | sample tdAd471_FD_67275 | JGI IMG/M metagenome (GOLD analysis project Ga0070726, IMG submission 67275) | Marine sediment microbial communities from the Atlantic coast under amendment with organic carbon and nitrate - tdAd47.1 | ecosystem: Environmental > Aquatic > Marine > Coastal > Sediment | place...
CATTCCTGCGCTCGACGAAGTGCCATACCCAGTGATCATGGAACCGAACCTGGTGGTGGAATTCTACTCCCGTTAATTTTTACGGGTCTGGACATTTCAGGAAGGCCGTCCGGCATATGCTGGGCGGCCTTTTCTTTTGTTGTTCGTGCCTTCCGTTGCTGCGCAATCAGGCAATGAGGGAAGTATGCGACAGCTTGCACCTTGGCGAGAGTGGGTGGATGGGCTACACAGGCGTCAGAAGTATAGGGGATCAGTGTGGCAAACTCACTTCAGGAACTATGGAATCAGGCACAGCAGGCCCAGGCACAGGGACAGCTGGATCAAGCCGAAGCGTTGCACAAACAGATTGTCGCCAGTAAGCCCGATGCCTTGCCGTCGTGGCAGTTCCTTAGTGCGCGGGCTGCGGCACGCGGAGACTATGCGACCAGCGCACACGCCATTCGAAACTATCTGAAGGTCGATAACCTGTCAGCCGAGGGATGGCGTTCCTTGGGCGTAGCCGAAATGCAGCAGGAAAATTGGGCCAAGGCGCTTGAAGCGTTCAAGGAAGCTCTGAAGCTTCAGCCGGGTGGGATGGCCAATTTAGTATATTTGGGTGGCGCCGCACAGAGGGCAGGTGAAGATGTTCTCGCCGCTGATTGTCTTTCTCTGGCCCTGCAGGGCATGCCTGTGGCAGATATTTTGTCCGGTAACAGCAAAGCCGAACCCATGCTAAAAGCCATTCTTGAAGGAGCTCCAGCCTTCCTTGAAGAGTATGTTGCAAATCTGGTTTGGGGAGATATCGCTCACGATGGCGCGCTCGAAGGTGCACGCTGGCGCTTCCATGAAACGAAGGAGCCGGTATGGAATGATCCACACCAGAAACCTGAGCGTTTCTATTTGCCGGCCATAGAGCCCAAGCCATGGTTTGGGCATGAAGACCTGACGTGGGGTAAGGCCCTGGAGGGTGCTTTCGACGATATCCTGGCAGAGGTTCAGGCTGCCTTGTCGCTCGATGATGCAACGCCCTATATTGCGACGCACATGGCGGAAGCGGAACAATGGCAGAAGCTGGCTGGCAACAAAGACTGGAGCGCGATCCATCTTTATAACGGCGGTATCCCCAATGAACGTATACTGTCCAAGTTTCCGAAAACCATGGAGGCTCTTGAGAAACTGCCGCTTTGCCGAACCGGGGGGCGGCCTGTTGAGGTGTTTTTCAGCCTGCTGCAGCCTGGCATGCATATCGTGCCGCACCACGGTACCTCGAACGCAAGATTGACAGTCCATCTGCCAATCATCGTGCCAGAAGGCGAGGGCTGTATGCTGCGCGCGGGTGATGAGACCCGAGTGATGGAAGCGGGCAAGCTGTTCGCTTTCGATGACACGTTCGAGCATGAAGCCTGGAACAAGTCAGATAGCCTGCGGGTCAACCTTATTTTTGAGACATGGAATCCCGCGCTTTCCTCAGAAGAGCAACAAGAATTGTCAGAAGTCATGGACCGGTATGACCAGTGGTTCTCTGGTCGTGGCCGGCGTATGGATTTCTTGGGGACAACCTTCGCACAAGCTGCGCAAGCAGAGCGTCTCTTTCAGATGGCGGAGCAGACTATCCGTTCTGGTGATCCCCAGGCCGCAGGACAACTGAGGCAGGTGATTGCGCTTAGCCCGAAACACAAGAAGGCGTTACGTTACCTTGCAGATATGGCGTTCGATGCGGGCGAAGACATCAAGGGGCTTGAGTACCTGAGGCGCTGGGGCGCAGAGGTGCCGACGCATGCGCCCACGCAGTACCGTCTGGCCGTCGTGGAAGAGCAGATAGGGAGCGTCGAGCGTGCCCGAGCAGCCTACCTGCGTTGCATTCATGCCGCGCCTGGCAACATTCTGTCCTATCTGTATGCCGGATATTTCTTCCAGCAACAGGGCGACGAAGAGCTCGCAGCCCAGTTATATTCGATAGGCAATGATGTGGATGGGCAGTTGACAACGCTCTTCAAGCGCCTGGATTCTGATCCAGAAACTGCGCTTCGGTCGAAGGCCGCATTCGATTGCCTCTCACGTAAAATGCATGAGTTGCACAGAGAAGCCGCTCAAGGTTCGCCAAGGATATTGGAAGCCCAGTGGGTACAAAATCTGGGCCAGCCCCCCGCATACCGTGAAGAAGAGCAGAAGCCCCATGAATTTTATATACCTGGCATCCGCCCACTTAGTTTCCTGACGCGGGAGCAGATGCCGTGGGCGGAAAAAGTCGAATCAGCGTTCGAGGACATCAAGGCTGAACTGATGGCGGCTCTGCCCCGCGCGGACAAAGCTGGAAGGCCGTATCTGGATGCAAGGATGGATCTCGGTGCAGCTTTTGACCCAATCAATGGCACCATGAACTGGACCGCGCTTGACCTCTATAGGGACGGTAAGGCGAACAAAGCGCTTGCGGGTGCCTTCCCGAAGACGCTCAATGCGCTCAAAGCCGCCCCCCTTGTCTGCGTTGGCGATGCGCCGTTTGAGGTTTTTTTCTCGCTGTTGAAGGCGCATCAGCATATTCCGCCTCACTTTGGTCTTTCAAACCACGGCATTACGGTCCACTTGCCGCTTCTGGTTCCGCCGAACTGCCAGATACGTGTAGGGCAGGAATGGCGTCCGTGGGTTGAAGGCGAGCTGATCGCCTTTGATGACAGTTTTGATCATGAGGCCCGCAATGACAGCGATGATTTACGTGTTGTCCTGATTTTTGAGGTCTGGCATCCGGATTTGACGGACGAGGAGATTGAGGCCGTGAGGAATAGCTTCACTGCACGGGACAGCTGGTTGAAAGCCCGCCAGGTGCCGGAAGCGCCAGCAAGTGCGGAGGAAATGTGATGCAGTTGCGCAAGGTTGCAGACAAGGATGCAAAGGGCTTGATCGAGCTGATTGGCGGCATCTTCAGCGAATATGAGGGTGTGTATTTGGAGCCTGATGGCCTTGATGAGGACCTGAAGGCTTATGCCAGCTACATTGAAGGCATCGGCGGAGAAGGCTATGTGGTGGACGGCGACGATGGCGCTCTGTTGGCCTGTGTTTCCTATGCGCCGCTTGAAGGACCGCGCTTCCAGCTCAAGCGTATCTATCTCTCGAAGGACCTGCGTGGTTCAGGCATGGGGCTGAAGCTTTTGCACCATGTCGAAGACAAGGCCCGTGAACGCGGCGCGACCGAAATGGAATTGTGGTCTGATACCCGTTTCACTCGCGCTCACCGTTTCTATGAGCGGGAAGGCTATGTGAAGCAAGACTATACCCGTGACCTGAATGATAGTTCCAATACGACGGAATTCTGCTTTATCAAGGCTCTCTGACTTTACCGATCAGGGTGTTGAAGCGCTTGATGGCGTCAGGCCTCCAGATGTTAGCCTTGCGGTAGTATTCGGGCATTGCTGGCGTGCCGCTCCCAAGCGTTACCCATGGCTGTTTGCTATTGGTGAAAATATGCACATCTGGGGGCAGGGCAGTGGGGTCATCCAGAGTACCTACGCGCACAAATGAAACCTGTTCCCCCATGCCCGCATAATGGCCCCATAGCGTTGTCAGGCAGTCCGGGCACTTGATCAGGATCTGCCCCTTGCCACTTTCGCTCGGCACTTCAAGGCGTGCCAGGCCGCCTTTCAGGACTTCTAGTCGGTCACTTTCGATCAGGGCGTTTAGCGCGAAAGAGGCACCGCTTTCCCGTTGGCACCACCTGCAGTGGCAGCAATGGACGACCAACGGTCGACTTGTCATTCGGTAGTGGACCTGACTGCAGGTGCAGCGGCCCTCAAGCTGGTGTGTTGTCAAAAAGCTCCTCCATTCTGAAGGCGAATATTTGTCTCGTGCAAATCGCCAGCAAGCCGTTCAGTTAGACACTATAGCCGATGCTCTGATCTTGAAAATGTTTGCTTTTCATGGGTTTTTTTGCACTGGTCAGATTCAGGTGGATTTCTGTTGAGGCAAATTGGGGGACAACAATGTTCGGATTACTTCGAACCTACCTCGCATGTCTTGTGATGTGGAGCCATTATGGTGGTGGGGGTGTGGCTGGAAACTGGGCAGTTGTGGCATTCTTTATCCTTAGCGGATTCTTGATGACGGCAGTCATGACCGGCACCTATGGGTATAGCCCTCAGGGCATTGCACGGTTTGCTGCCAATCGGGCCCTCAGGCTGTTTCCCAGCTATTACTTCTTGCTGGCTCTTGTAATTGGCGCCCTGATATTGCGGCCCGACGGCGCCAGCGACAGGGTGCACTTGCCAGTCACGCTGGAAGGGTGGTTGGCTAATTTCAGCCTTGTCTTTCCCCATTGGCGACCGGTGGAGTATTTCCCAAGGCTGATCACACCTGCCTGGGCGCTTACGATTGAACTCTTTTTTTATGCCTTGATCGCCATTGGATTGTCGCGTTCGCTCAAAATGACATTGCTATGGTTTGCAGCCAGCCTGATGCTGGTTTTGAGTATGCGTATTTTCGGGGGTGCCAGTTTCGGCCTTGCCTATGGCACGGTGTTGGACGGGGCTCTGCCATTTTCGCTAGGGGCGCTGGCATTCCATGTCCGGGGCCGCCTGGGCGACTGGCTCAACCGCGTACCATTTGGTGCAGTGCCAGTATTGGCCGTGCTCTATTTCGCGCTCCTGGTCTTGGGGGCCAATGCTAAGGGGCTTTGGGGCGATCATGCCTGGGCCGCGAATGCCCTTGGGTCCTGGGCTAACCTGTTGCTGGCGGTTCTCCTGATTGTCGCGCTGTTTCATTGGAAGCCTAAGCAGGGACTGAAGGTGATAGATGCGGCGATCGGTCGGCTTAGCTACCCACTCTATCTGTCCCATGTGCCAGCCAAACTATTTTTAACTTGGTTTATCCCTACGCTGGGGGGCGGGGCTTTAGTGCTTTTTGCTGTAGGGCTTGCTTTTGCCCTTAGCAGTTTCTGTGCCTTTGTGATCGACAGGCCAATCGATGCTTGGCGTCATTACGTGCGCAAGCGGCAGGCTGTAGCCGATAGTCAAATCTGACAAAATAACTCGTATTATTGATCAGATGCCGTTCGATTGGCCTTGATCCGGCAAGGCAAGAAGCGTAAACCGGGGGCCTACACACATGTGTTCCGAGGGGAGCCCCGCTGCCAATAAGGGCGAGAAGGGCTGAGAGTCTGAAAGCAGCGTCCACGAGTGGAATGTCCGCGTAACAGTGACCCTTAGAACCTGATCTGGCTAACACCAGCGAAGGAACGGAGCTTCTTATGCCTGATACAGCAAATACCGATTTCAAAATCACCACGGGCCCTATCTCCGGCTCGAAGAAAATCTATGTGCGTTCTGAGAACGACCCATCTGTGCGTGTGCCGATGCGGGAAATCCACTTGCATCCAACCGCGAATGAAGTGCCTGTGCGCGTATATGACACGTCTGGACCCTATACGGATCCGGCGGCCGAGATTGATATTTATAAAGGCCTGCCCGAGCTCAGGAAGGAATGGATCCTGGCGCGGGGTGATGTAGAGGAATACGAAGGCCGTGACATCAAGCCGGAAGACAACGGCAATGTGGAAGACAAATATCTCGCGCCTGAATTCCCGGTGAAAAAGCGGCCTTTGCGTGCCAAAGAGGGCATGAATGTTACCCAGATGCACTATGCCCGCAAAGGCATCGTGACGCCTGAGATGGAGTTCGTGGCTGTGCGTGAAAACCTGGGCCGCAAAATCCAGGCTGAGAAGCTAGAGCGCTCCGGCGAGGGCTTTGGCGCTGAAATTCCTGACTATATCACCGGTGAATTTGTGCGGTCCGAGATCGCGCGTGGTCGTGCCGTTCTGGTGAACAATGTGAATCACCCGGAAAGCGAACCGCAGATCATCGGCCGGAACTTCCTGGTGAAAATCAACGCCAACATTGGCAATTCAGCGGTCTCTTCCTCCATTGCGGAAGAGGTGGACAAGATGGTCTGGGCCACGCGCTGGGGCGCGGACACCGTGATGGACCTCTCCACCGGCCGCAACATCCACAATACACGCGAATGGATCATCCGCAACTCGCCTGTGCCGATTGGCACCGTGCCGATTTATCAGGCGCTCGAGAAAGTGGACGGCATCGCCGAAGACCTGACGTGGGAGATTTACCGCGACACGCTCATTGAGCAGTGCGAGCAAGGCGTTGACTATTTCACCATCCACGCCGGCGTGCGCCTGCCATTCATCCACCTGACGGCCAAGCGCGTGACCGGCATTGTGTCCCGCGGCGGCTCGATCATGGCGAAATGGTGCCTGGCGCACCATAAGGAAAGCTTCCTCTACACCCACTTCGAGGACATCTGCAAAATCCTGAAGCAGTATGACGTAGCCTTCAGCCTTGGCGACGGCCTGCGCCCGGGCTCCATCGCTGACGCCAACGACGAAGCCCAGTTCGCTGAGCTGCGCACGCTGGGTGAGCTCACCAAAATCGCATGGGAACATGACGTGCAGGTCTTCATCGAAGGGCCGGGTCACGTGCCGATGCACAAGATCAAGGAAAACATGGAAGAGCAGCTCAAGCACTGCCATGAAGCGCCATTCTACACGCTTGGGCCACTCACAACTGATATCGCACCGGGCTATGACCATATCACCAGTGCGATCGGTGCGGCGCAGATCGGCTGGTACGGCACGGCGATGCTTTGCTATGTGACGCCGAAGGAGCACCTTGGCCTGCCTGACAGGAACGACGTGAAGGAGGGTGTGATCACCTACAAGCTGGCGGCGCATGCGGCGGACCTCGCCAAGGGCCACCCAGCCAGCCAGATCCGGGACGACGCGCTTTCCCGCGCGCGCTTCGAGTTCCGCTGGGAAGACCAGTTCAACCTGAGCCTGGACCCTGACCGCGCCCGCGATTTCCATGACCAGACATTGCCCAAGGAAGCTCACAAGGTGGCGCATTTCTGTTCCATGTGCGGGCCGAAATTCTGTTCGATGAAAATCACACAGGACGTGCGCGATTACGCCGCCAAGAAGGAAGAGGCAGAAACCGGCATGAAGCAGATGTCGGAAGAGTTCGCCAAACGCGGCGCAGACCTTTACCTGCCTGCGGACGAGGTTGAGGCGGCTGAATAGCGCATCGGCCTTCCCAACACGAAATATCCCGAAAAGGCGGTCCATGGGGCCGCCTTTTTTATTGCGGCCTTTTTATCCGGTTGCGCGGAACGTCCTTCACAATGCGTCTTATAAGTTGTATATAGCATATCAATAATTGTTAAAGCCATGAAATGCACAGCCACAGGAGACAGGAATGCCACAACCGACAAAGGGCGACACCCATCAGGACGATGGGGCCCTGCAAGCAGTATATCTGAAGGCCATGGGGGAGATTGAAACGGTCTTCTCTAACGCGATGGGCCAGATGCTGATGAATACAACCAACACCCAGCAGCAGCTTCAAGTGATGGCAGAGGCGTCCACAACCCAGGATGTCATGCTTATCCTGAGCGGCGGCAATGATCATGCGACGCCCATCAAAACAAAGGGAGGTGCATCATGACCAGCCAAGAGCAGACAAGCGGGACAAAAGCGGCCAAACCTTCGAAGTCGGGTAACGGCGCCTCCAATAACCTGAACGCGCTTGCAACCGAGGCCGTCAGTGCCGCGACCTCCGCAGGCACAGAGGCAGAGGCGCTCACCTATGTGGATACGGCGCTCGCCGCACTCTGCAACGCCTACAGCTACGCCCAGTCGATGGCCTATCAGGAAGAAGTATTCAACCTGCAGCGCTGGGAAGTGCTGATTCAGGCGTCCTACAGCCGCACGGTGGAGCGTATCGGCAGCCAAAACCCGCAGGAAATGAAAGAACAACTGGCGCTGATCGAGGATGCCATCAACCTGTATCAGGGCGCGGATGCGCGCATGTCCTCCATGCTGACGCAGATGTCGGCCCAGTTCCAGGACGCCACCAACCTCCTGATGCAGGTGAAAGCCCGCGCTGGCCGCACCTAGGACTGCCCGAAGGCAGTGTTCCAAATGCTGAAAGGGCGGTCTCCATGGGGCCGCCTTTTTATTTGCCATGACAGGCTTTCACCAGCCGCCTGATCCCCCCCCAATTGCCACCGGCGCCGATCACATATTTTTGTTCTCACGCCTTCCTGTTTGACTGGCCGCCTATCCGTCATCCGGTTATGGTTTGGCCACGTATCAAGAATACTGATGTCAAACAGTTTAAGGGGGATATTCGATGAAAACTTTCTTCAGGTCAGCTGCGGTGGCCGTATCAATGGGCGGCATGCTCGCGAGCACAGCCACGGCAGACCACCACGGCCATGGCGCGTCGGCCAAGCTTGACGGTATCCTGGCGGCCCAGCCGGATGAAGCCAAAGCGCGCTACCAGTATCGCCACCCCAAGGAAACGCTTGAGTTCTTTGGCGTTGAGCCGGGCATGACGGTCGCGGACACGCTGCCGGGCGCCTACTATAGCCGCATCCTGCTGCCGTATCTGGGTGACGATGGCGCGCTTATCGGCGTGCAATATTCCATGACCCATCGGGGCATCGACTATAAGGGCGACGCTGAAAAGCTGGCCAAACACAAGGCCTGGCCCGCGCGCTTCACCGAAATGGCGGAAGACTGGCGCGGCGGCAGCAAGGCAGCCATCAGCGCCTATCTGTTCGGCGATTTCCCGGCCTCAATGGACGGTACGGTGGATGTGTTCCTGATGCTGCGCGCCACGCATCATCTCAATAAGCACGACGGCGCGGCAGACACGCTCAAGTCAGCGCTGGCGGATATCATGCGGGTGCTGAAGCCCGGCGGCACGCTTGGCATCGTCCAGCACCGCGCGCCAGAAGGGAGCAGCGACGAATGGGCCAAGGGCTTCAATGGCTATGTGAAGCAATCTGCGGTGATCAAGGCCGTGACAGACGCGGGCTTTGAATTTGTTGAGGCGTCAGAAATGAACGCGAACCCCAAGGACCAGCCAACGGAAAGCGACTATGTCTGGCGCCTGCCGCCCTCCGGTGACGCGAAGGATATCGGAGAAAGCGACCGCATGACACTGAAGTTCCGCAAGCCGGAGTAGGGCACGTCATCCCGTCACCCTGAACTTGTTTCAGGGTCCATCTTTCGAGTGGATATGCGGTTGATAGGTTAAATCGGTGCTGTTTGCGAAGCTGGCGGTACGCCACCTGATCGGCGATCCATTTTGGCGGTAAACATAGACTCACCGGTCAAGCCGGTGAGTGACGAACAAAGAAAAGGCGGTCCCTGTGGCCGCCTTTTTAGATACTTTATTCCATCTGACGAAACCAATCACGAAGTCCTAGATGTAATCTGAGTTCTTCGTCTTCCGCTAACGACTTACAGTGCGCGATTGGACCTCGTAATGTATTAAGAGTAGCGAGCACTTTTTCGACTGCTCGGATGTCGCGGAACATGTCGCCAAAAATATCCCAATTTGTTTTAATTATCTCCCCGAGTTCACCGAAATTGGTGAAATCAATTAGTTCAGAGGATCGTGGCGTTACACCTGATGCAGTCTCTTTTTTTCTATTGGCTTGGGCGTTTTTTTTGACTGTTTCAGGTACGGCCAAATTCCACCAATCTTCGCCGTGCGTTTCCTCAAGTCTTTGAACCAGCAATTCACGAATGCTATTTTCAAGGCAGTAGAAAATAGCATAATTTGTCGACATCCGGGCAGCTTCATGTCTCAGCCTTTCGACAAATTGAGGGTAATAGGTCTGATCAATGCGTTGCTCATCGTCGGTCCTATGACCTAAATCAATGTCGTAGCCGCGTTCTATCTCACAAATGTCAGCTTCAATGGTGAGATTGTTGAGACCAAAAAGTTTGATTGCTTCTTCTGGGCGCATCAGTTTCTCAAGAGGTTTTCTCGGAGTGCTTTAAATATTGCATTAAAGACCTCCGGGTCTTTTGTTTCAGGAAGGTTGAGGTTTATCGTGTATCCAACGCGCAACTCGACATTATCCTGTTCTACAAAGCGGCTTGGAGTGTTGTGATCGGTTGAAGGCTCAGGAGCTCTTTCAGCTTTTTGCTCTTGGGCATCAACGGGGTCTGAATCAAAATCGGCCAAGTCTTTCAATGCGAAGAACGTACCTACAATGGCTTGAGTGCTTCGGTCATCTTTGGCAGCACCAGTAATTTCTACTACTTGGCCAGTCAACTTGTCGCGGGACAGTTCATAAACGTATTCGTTTCTTTCAAACAGCTCATTGAATGCTGACTTTATGCCTTCGGCTATTGCAAAGCCTTGTGTGGCTGGATTTCTGAATTGATCGTAGAGGTTTGTAGGTACTCCGTCAGACCCCAAAAAGCCCATTCGCTTTAAAAGTGGTATGACTGGACGTGCACTTCCCCCACTGTGCCCTAATTTGGTTTCCAAGAAGTCTTGCGTAAATCTCGCAGGTCGACGGGCATTTTGTATTTTCTCCAATATTTTTGGAATTAAACCGGGAGAAACCATATACGGAAGCTTTGCCGCCATTGTTGAATGTCCTTTTAAAGCAAATAGTCGTATTTGATACACGGATTGGTTTACCATAAAATATGTGGTGATGGGAACTTTGCTGTTTTCTGAAGTAATGACCTGCATTGATTTTTCGTATTGGCGGATAAAGGCTCGCACAAGACATTCACATCCATTCGCAATTTGCCTAAAAGTTTGATATAAGCGCGGTGGGGACACTAAAGGGAACGTATCGGGGGATATATGCCTGACATTCAGACAGATAAGGAAGCCAAGCGCGCGCTTGACAAGCAAAAGGCCATGGGCGTTGGGCTGGGTTGCGCACTCGGCGCTGGTTTTGGCTCGGCAATCGGGGCTGGTTTCGGGGCCGTAATGGATGATATGGCCGTTGGCATGCCGCTTGGGATATCCGTTGGCATGGGGCTTGGCGTGATGGGCGGCAGCATTTATGGCGTCATTCTGGAGCGCCGCGCCAGGGAAGACAGCGAACAGTCTTAGGGCAGGGCCAGGCTATGTCCAGTATACTTCCACGCAGTCGAAAATAGGGCAGGACATGCTTTCGCAGGGCATGAAAGCCTGCTAGGCTTCGCGCTGGCATCCATCACTCTTTTGGTTGGCCCGGGGAGGCCTTTATGACGTCTGAAACACTTCAAACTTACCGTGTGTGGGACCGCACAACCCGCCTGTTCCACTGGATCAATTTCCTCAGCATTCTGGTGCTGATCGCCGTAGGGCTTGTTATCTACAACAGCAAGGCGTTCGGCCTTTCCACCGAAGGCAAGGTTTTCGCCAAGGAACTGCATGTCTATGCGGGCTATGTATTCGCCATCAACCTGTTCTGGCGGCTCATCTGGGGCTTCATTGGCGGCGCTTACGCGCGCTTTGGCCGCATACTGCCGTTTGGCAAAGGCTATGGCGCAGACCTGAAGGCCTATCGTTCTGGCGAAAAAACAGCCTGGCTGGGCCATAACCCCATGGGGCGGCTTGCTGTCACAGCGCTGCTGATGCTTTTGACCATACAGGCGGTCACCGGCCTTGTGCTGGCGGGTACGGATATCTATTTCCCACCCTTTGGCGGCATGATCGCCGAATGGGTCGCCGCAGAGGGTGTTGACCCCGCCACTTTGGTGCCATACGCCAGGGAAATGCTTGACCCCGCGGCCTATAAGGACATGCGCGAGTTTCGCGGCCCCTTCATTGAAACCCACGAAATTGTTTTCTTCGTCTTGGCTGGCATGATCGTGCTGCATATCGCGGCGGTGGTCTGGTCTGACATCCGGCACGGGGGCGGCATCATTTCCGCCATGTTCACCGGCCGCAAGGCATTCAGCGAAAAACCGGCGGACGCTGACGAATAATCAGCGCAAGAAAACGCAACATGCAAAAGGCGGCCCGCTTGGAGCCGCCTTTTTTATGCGGACGAATACAGAACGCCACGGCTTTAGCCCCAAATTCTTTGTGTTGAATGAGCCATCCATCGTCATTCGCCGGCTTGACCGGCGAATCTATAATTATTGGAAGACTTGCAGTGGACTCGCCGATCAAGTCGGCGAGTGACGAATTAGACAAGACCAAGTCTCGTATTGCAGGGCGAAGCGCGGGCGTAAGCCATAGAGCCACGGGTTACCGGCGGGTATCTAGCTGCTCTAGCGGGCGATGAAGGGGTCTGAGAAACGCTCGTCAACCAGCAGGCTTTCATCCGTCAGGGTGTTCAGGAAGGCCAGCAGGGCGTCCTTTTCCGCCTGTGTCATATTCAGCCGCCGGGGCTGGCCGCCCGGCCGCCTCAGCCGCTGGTCCAGGTTCGGGTTTGGCTGAACGCCTGAATTATAGAATTCAATCACTTCCTCAAGTGTTTCAAACCGGCCGTCATGCATATATGGCGCGGTCACGGCGATATTCCGCAGGCTTGGGGCCTTGAAGCGTTTGTCGCCTGCGCCGTCGTCGCCCGTGACGGTGATATCAAGGCCGTTGTTGTGAATATCGTCCGCGATATGGCCGGGTGTGCCGTGGCACGCCGCGCAGCCAAGGGTGCGGCCTGTGCGGTCGCCGCCCTGGCCGAACAGCACAAGGCCTTGAATTTCCTGTGGTGTAAACACGGCCTCGAAGTCCGGCGGGTTGCCGCCGCCGGTGAAGGCGCTGTCATACCGTGTATTTGTGCTTACAATCGCGCGCACGAACTGCGCCAGCGCTTTTGCGATGCGGTCGCTTGTCACTGTGTCGCTGCCGAAGGCGGCTTCAAACAGGGGCCCATAATAGGTTGTGGCCTGCAGCTTGGTCTCAAGTTCAATCAGGGTCATGCCCATCTCAACGCTGTCCTGAACCGGCATCAGTACCTGGTCTTCCAGCGTTTCGGCGCGTTCGTCCCAGAAAAAATGGCCGCGCTCATAAAAACGGGCGTTCGCCAAACTCATGGAATGGCGGGCTGTCTGGCCGCCGTCAAAGCCGGTTGAAAGCGTCGCGGGGTCCGAAAAGCCATTCGCTTGCTGGTGGCAGGACGCGCAGGAAACCGTGTCGTTCGCAGACAGCTTCACGTCATAAAACAGCACGCGCCCCAGTGTGGCGCCTGTGTTCGTAATAGCGTTGTCCTCTGGCGTGTTGTCAGCCTCTGCCAGGCGGCCACGGCGATAGTAAGCGGGCAGGGTGGCGTCTGTGTAATTCAGCAGCACATCAGGCAGCTGCGGTGCCTCCAGCCGTGTGGCTGGGGGCTGCGTGGTGTCGCCTATAGTGTCGGTCGTGCCTGTATCGTCGGATTGCGGCGCTGGTGGCTGTACCGTAGGTGGCAGGGGCGGCTCGGGCGGCCTTGGCCGTGTGGGGCGGACCGAATCCGGTCGTGGCGGGCGCTCCTGGGCCTCGGCTGTGCCTATAGGGCCGGACGCAGCCATCAGGGCAGCCAGCATTAATGTGCTCATTGTTCGGCAAGTCGTCATTGCTTCCCCTTCCTTCGTTGCTCAAGGCTGGTACGGGCGGCAGGGTCAGCGGCCTTCGAAAAAATACTCAGGCAAGGAAAAGCAGGTAGGCGGACGAAAGGGTAATCCAGCTTGCGGCAAAGATTTTCAGGCGGAATGGCCCAAGCATTTCCGCGAACGACCGGGCAATAAAGCCGCCGGTGATTGCGCCGGGCACTACATACAGCAATATGTCCCACGGCTGGGGCGCGGACAGCAGATGGTCCCACACGCCAAACAGCACGCTGACGGCGCTGGCGATCACGGCAAGGGCCGCGGTTGTTACCAGCGGGAAGTTCCGCACGAACAGGTAAAGCGCCACCAGTTCCCCCACGCCGACGCTGAAGAAAGCCGTGGCCACGCCGCCGATCAGGCTCAGCCCCGCAAGGGCGGCATAGTCCGCGCCGGTGGGGTGAGACCGGTTCTGTGCCCGGCCGCGCCCCAGCCAGCTTGTGACAAGCACCAGTATCCCAAGCCCCACAGACACTGCCTTGAACGCCCACAATACCGCCTCTGGCGGGCTGGTGTGCAGCGCCTGGGTGGCCAGCATGGCGGGCAGGGCGCAACCCAGCACCAGGGCAAGCATGCGCAGGAAGATGGCGGGCGGCACGCCTGTGTCGGTGCCTCGCGCGTCGTGGATGCGGTGCAGCCAGCGCAAAGACCCGGTCGACATGCCGAAAGACTGGATGATGAAGCTCATGCCCACGATCTGCCCGGCGACGATGGCGATGTGTCCGTTCGTGCCCAGAAACTCGAACGCGGGCAGAAAAACAACGCCGCCGCCCACCCCGGTTGAGTTGGCGATGGTGGCGGCGCCCAGGCCCACCAGATAAAGGAACAGGCCCTCAAGGGCCGTCAGGGCACTATGGTCCACCGACATCGCCATGCCGCCATAGGCTGCCACCATGGTGGCGGCGGCCCCGGCAGTGGTGCGCGTCAGCCAGCGGGGCTTTCGTTTCGCATCCGTTCTGGTCTGGTTTATGGGGGTGGCCATGGGGGTGAAAACCTCGGTGCAACAAAAAGGGCACTTTTTGGGCACTACCACTGTGCCCTTTTGTGCCCCAAGGGCACATGCAGTGTGCCCATTTTTATGCCCGCCGTTCAATAGAAAAGCTCATGCTTTCATGAAGAAACTCTGGCTTTAAATGGGGTGGTCGCGTGCCCATGTCAGAAGGGCAAGTGAGGAAAAGTGGAGGATAAGATGCCGCGCAGTAACCACCCCGGCGAGGGGTTCGACCCAGCGAATTTCGAATTAGCTCAGCTTAACGTGGGCAAGATCAAATACCCCAAAGACAGCCCCGAGATGGCCGATTTTGTCAGTGCGCTTGACCATATCAATGGCCTCGCCGAACAGTCGGACGGCTTCATCTGGCGGCTCAAGGACGAAAGCGGCAGCGCCATGTCTTTCTCGCTGTTTGATGCTGATACGCTGCCGAACCTCAGTGTCTGGCGGGACAGGGAGAGCCTCTTTGCTTATGTCTACAAGACAGCCCATACAGACTATCTGGCGCGGCGGAAAGAGTGGTTTCACATGCCGTCAGAAGGGCATCTGGTGCTGTGGTGGGTGCCGATAGGCCATCGCCCCACGATTGAGGAAGCCACCAGGCATCTGGAATATCTCAGGAAAAATGGCCCGACCCCCATGGCCTTCACCTTCAAGCGGGCTTTTGGTGCGGATGGGGAACCGCTTGTTGGCAAGCCTGTGGCCCAGCCCGTCTGATTGCCGCCTGACGGCGGTTTTTGGCTGGCGTGCCGGGGTGTTTGTCCCGCTTATGGCTCGGTCTGTCGCTTTCTTGTGGCGCGTATGGTCTGGCCGCGCATGCTTCACGTCTATATGATTTGGCGCCTTTTTGCCGTGGGGGTAGGCTGGCACCTTGATCTTGACGACAGCAGAAGTGGGGACATCAGATGACCATTAGAAATTCTTTACGCGCGGGCGCGGCAGTGCTGGCGCTCTCGGCAGCGTCCTTGGGCCTCCTGCCGGCCCAGGCAGACCATCATGAAGCCGCGATCGAGGCGGCGGTGAACCATCCGGACAGGCCAGAGGCCGACCGCGCGCGCGACCCGCAGCGCAAGCCTGCCGAAATCCTGAAATTCGCGGGTATCAAACCGGGCATGACGGTCCTCGATATCAACTCCGCGGGCGGCTATTACACAGAACTCCTGTCCCGCACTGTTGGTGAAGAAGGCAAGATTTATGCTCATAACGGGTCGGTATATTGGGCTTTTATGAAGCAAACCACACCTCCTCGGTGTGAAGAGGGCCGCTTGCCGAATGTGACGCACATCCATGACGGCAACGAGACATTTAGTCTCGCGCCCGAGAGCCTAGACGCTGCCATGGCAGTGTTAGCATACCACGATTATTACTTCACCCATGAAGCCCGTCCGGGAGGCGGATATGAAGACGTGCCAGCTGTACTTGCCTCTCTCTATGCTGCGCTAAGGTCCGGCGGATACGTAGTGATAGTAGATCATTTAGCTCCTGCAGGAACTGGCCCAGCAGATTTTGACAGAATGCACCGCATAGATCCGGATGTCGTTACAGCACAAATGCTGGATGCTGGATTTGTGTTGGATGGGGAAAGTAATATATTACTCAATCCTGATGACGGACTGACAGGCTCGCCATTCGATCCAGCTATTCGGGGCAAAACAAGCCGGTTCATTCTCAGGTTTGTCAAGAAGTAGCAATAAAAAAGGCGCCTTGAATTGGCGCCTTATTATTCCGGCACCTTAAGCTGTCCCAAGGCCTTTGTCTTTGAGAAGCTGTTGAAGCTCGCCGCTTTCAAACATTTCACGCACGATATCGCAGCCGCCAACAAACTCACCTTTGACATAAAGTTGAGGAATCGTGGGCCAATCGGAAAATTCCTTAATGCCTTCACGCAGGTCGAAGTCCTCAAGTACGTTATAGCTTTCGTAAGGCACACCGACATGGGTCAGCACTTGGGCTACAACGCTGGAAAACCCACACTGTGGGAACACTGGAGTGCCCTTCATAAAGAGAACCACGTCGTCCTTACCGACATAGTCTTGGATACGATCGAAAACAGGATTATCACTCATTACCAGTTCCTTTGAAATTCCACTTTCGCCTAGAAATAAGCCCCCAGGGCCATCTTGCCAAGGGGGTGCGTCTAAATTAGACGAATTTTATCAGGATTAGGGTGCGAAGGCTATTCTGGTGCGCTGGTCTGAAGTGCAAGTGCGTGCAGTTCGCCGCCCATACGGCCCTTCAGGCTTTTATATACCATCTGGTGTTGCTGGACACGGGTTAGGCCCTTGAAGCCGTCATAAATTACATGTGCTGCGTAATGATCTCCGTCGCCACGCAAATCCTCAATGTGAACTTTTGCGCCCGGGAGGCCTTCCTTAATCAGCTTTTCAATGTCTTCCGCATGCATTGCCATGTGATTTTTCCTCGAATACTCGGTTGCTTCAACGATAGGTTTGTCGCCAGCCCATACCAATGTGATGGTACACATGAGATACGTTCAGCCTTTGTAGCCGGGGACATTGATGCTTTCAATGTTTTTGGGCCTGGGAACCACAAAAAGCTATCAGGGTAAGTTGATGGATCAATTGTCCAAATGCAGGTTGACTGGGCGGCTTCTCTTAGGCTTTATCGCATAGATATCAAATAGATCGGTAGCATGACGACTGTAGCAGCAAAGCATATAATTATCACAACGCACTACTGTCCTCTCGTTGGTGGTGCCCAAACCGTATATGATGCACTGGCATCAGCGCAGCCCGACAAGATTGAGATACTGACCTCTTCAACGGACTATACAACCGGCCAAAAAGTGTCGGGTTGGGAAGAGTTTGACGCTAGTGCCCCTTATTCGATTGTCCGATTTGAGGAAATACGACCGCCGCTGGTGGAAGGGCCGGTCGGGTTCTTCAAGCGCCTGTCCATGGCAGCTTACGACTTGCTTCTGAGGCGGCGGATTGTCGGTCGGCTTGAACGCCTTTCCAAAGAAAAATCTTATGAAACCATAGTGTTAGGGTCTGTTGACGGCCTTGGCTGGATGATGCGACCCCTGCGTAAAATTTTCCCTGATGCAAAGATTGTGATCTATACACACGGCGAGGAGATATCGCAGCAGGCCTACTCCGTGAGGGCGGATCAAAGGCGGGGTTATGCCCTGAGAGCGGCAGACGGTGTGGTCACGGTGAGCAGCTTTACGGCAGGCCTGCTTACAAGCAAATACGGTGTCCCTCGTGAGCGTATCGAGCTTGTGACCAACGGCGTGGACCTGGCCATATTCGATAGTCTGCCGCAGGAAAACATCCGCTCACACTTTGGTCTCACGAGCGGTCCCCTGGTGCTGGGAGTAGGGCGGCTGGTACGCCGAAAAGGCTTCGATACACTGCTTGCCGCGTGGCCTAAAATCTTGGCAGCTGTCCCCGGCGCCCAGTTGGCAATCGCAGGCACAGGCCCGCTTTCAGAGGAATTGAAGGCAGCTGCGGCTAGGCTAGAGATGGGCGGAAGCGTGCATATGCTGGGGTTTGTTGCGGATGAGATGTTGCCTTCGCTATACGCCAGCGCGGACCTGTTTGCCATGCCGAACCGTACGATGCCGGATGGCGACACCGAGGGCTTTGGCCTTGTGTTTCTGGAGGCTGCTGCTACAGGAACGCCGTCGGTTGGAGGGAACGCGGGCGGCGCTGTTGACGCCATTCTGGACGGCGAAACAGGGCGACTGGTGGACGGCGAGGACCTTGGTGCCGTTGCCTTTGCCATCAGCGAACTTTTGAATGACGAAGTCACCCGCAGAAGGATGGGAGAAGCAGCGCGATCCCATGCGCTAACGCAAGGGTGGGACGATAAGGCAAAGCAATTGCTGAGCTTTTTCAAACGCTTGAGGGAGGAAAGCTGAAATGCTGCGGCTTCTTGAGCAACGTGTCATGCGGCGCTTATCAGCCCATCCTGGGCTTGAGCGGACCGCAGCCCATGCCATGGGCCTCTTTCGCGCTAAAGCACCACTGCCTACCTATAGGGAGGCAGATAAATTTCCCAACAATAACAATTTATTACGTCCCGATGGACCTATATTCATAACGGCCCGTTTCAGGAGTGGCTCGACCCTTCTGTGGCAAGCGTTCGACCGGCTTGCGGGCTTTACGGCCTATTATGAACCACTGAACGAGCGCCGATGGTTCGACCCGGTCACAAGGGGCCAGGGCACAGATGAGACCCATCGAGGTGTTCAGAATTACCATAGTAATTACAATGGATTGGAGCATCTTTCACAGTGGTTTACGGACGAATGGACATACAAAAATCTGGTTTTGGGCCATAGTGCCCATGCGTGTGCCCTTGAAAAATACATCGCCGGGCTGATCTCAAAGGCCCCTGAACGGCCTGTTTTGCAGTTCAATCGCGTGGATTTCAGGCTGCCGTTTCTCAAGAAAAACTTCCCGGAGGCGAGCATCCTGCACCTGCGGCGGAGCCCGCGCGATACGTGGCGGTCGACCTTGAAGGGGCACCAGAATGATCAAGGTTGGAACCTTCTAAGTTACTCTGACCATTGCCATTTTTATCTTCTTCCATGGTATCGCGATCTGGTGATCAGCTACCCTTGGCTCTTGATGGATGGTCGGAGCACACACCCTTACAGGCTGCATTATCTGGTGTCTCGGCTGTCTGATCTGTTTGCGGCGGAATGGGCTGATGTGTCCATCAGCTATGAAGCCTTGTGCAACGATTTTACAGGCATTTTCGAGCGTATTTTTTCCGAAAAAGGGCACACTCATAGTGCCCAAAAATCGAAAAAGGGCACACCCATAGTGCCCAAGGAGTGCCCATTTGACCTGAGCCCTCTCAAAGGCCTGATGGCCCCACGACAGAAGGCATATGATCACAGCGCGGATGAAGAGTTTTATGCGGCCGAAGAAGCCGCTGCGGAGCGGCTACTGCGGGCAAACCTTCCCAACCTCGAACGTGATTGATTTCAGGGCTTGAAACCGCTAGCGTCCAATTACGAGACTGATCAGTTTGATAAATGGGGCGCATATGGGGGACTGGGCAACAATCGACAACGGTAAAGGCGCTTCTGTGCCGGTGAATATCTATGCGCCGGATGGTGACCCGAAAGCTGCGATGTTGCTTTTACCGGCGCTTGGGGTGCCAGCACGCTTCTACCGCCATCTGGCCGAGCACCTTGCCGCAGCGGGTATCGCAACCTGCCTTTTTGAACAGCGCGGGCACGGCAAAAGCCCATACAGGGCGGGGCGGGGGCAACACTTCGGGCTGAAGGCCTTTCTGGAAGACGACATCCCGGCTGCTATCAGCCATATGCAAAGTGAGTTGCCCCAAACGCCGCTCTATCTGGGCGGCCACAGCCTTGGTGGGCACCTGAGCTCCATCACTGCCGGGCAGCGGGATGATATCGCGGGCGTAGTGCATCTGGCATGTGGGTTTCCATACCACGGGCTTTTCGGCAGCAAGCAGGCAGGCCAGATCAAGTGGTTGTGCCGCCTGTTGCCTGCGTTGACAGCGTTGGTGGGCTATTTTCCCGGTGACCGCGTGGGCTTTGGCGGCCGGGAATACCGCAGGCTTATGCTTGACTGGCGCGACTGGGCCATGGGCGGCAGCTATGACGGTCCGGCCACTCCAGACGCCATGGCCGCCATCGCCGGATATGAAGGCAGGGTGCTGTCATTAGCGTTCGACAGGGACAGGCTTGCTCCGGATAAAGCCGTGGAGTTCAGTCGTGGCTGCTTCAAGAATGCCGACGTTACAGGCAGGAAATTGGGGGAGCCAGAGCAGGGAAGGTATGTCGGCCATTTCGACTGGGCTCGCAAGCCAGACGGCGTGATCCGCGAAATAGTGAACTGGATAGCCTAGCCGGTTCACTTGCCCGAAGCCGGTTTCCAGCTATGTCACCTTTTAACAAGGGAGACTTTCAATGAGCCATATCGATCCAGAGCGCGACCAGTTTGAAGCCTTCAAGGATTTACCGCGCGATACGCCCATCAATATGCTGAATCTGGTCCGCTTCAAGGACAGGGCAGACTATGAAGGCACAGCGCCCAAAGGCGTGGTGACTGGGGCAGATGCCTACAAGGCCTACAGCCGGGAAAGCGGGCCCATCTTCGCCCGCGTTGGTGGTAGCATCCTGTGGCGCGGCGCGCCGGAGCTGATGCTGATTGGCCCCAAGGATGAAGCCTGGGACGTGGCGTTCGTGGCGCGCTATCCGAACGCAGGCGCCTTCATGGAAATGGTGACAGACCCGGATTACCGCAAGGCGGTGAAGCACCGGCAGGCTGCCGTGCTCGACAGCCGGCTCTTGAGGTGCGCCGAACTTGGCGATGCCAAAGGGTTTGGCTAAGCCTTTGAAATAATAGTCTCTTGCCTCAGTTCCCCAAGCTCCGGTACACTGCTGCCGGGCGCATAAGAAAGCGCCGTTTAGGGAAAAGGGGACTAATCTTATGAATATCAATCTTGGGCGTAATGATATCATCACGCTGGTTGGGTCGCTGATGGTGGCGATCGGGGCATTTCTGCCAATGATCAACATCGGGGGCATTGGCACCATGAGCTATGCTGACGCGGCTGACCCGGAAGTCTATCTTCTGGTGGTATTTGCGCTGGCGGCTTCTGTTGTGATCTTCCTGGACAAGCGTAACTTCAGCCTGTTCGCGGCTATTGGCGCGTGGCTGGTGCTGTTGTGGCCGGTTATCAAGAACATGGGCGGCGACAGTGGTGACGATGGCGGCCTGATGGGCAAGCTGTCGAAAGTGACAGACCCGATCCAGAAAGCGGCATCGGATGTGGCCGGCAAGATTTTCTCGAACGTGTTCGATATGGAAATCGGCGGCCTGATGTTCGTCCTGGGCATGATCGTGATGACGGTTGGTGCCGTGATGGCGTTCATGGCAGCCAAAAAAGCCTGAGGCCGCAGCCGTGAAACAACCGAATAGAAACATCAGCTTGCTGATGTTCGCAGGGGCGCTGATGACAATCATCGGCGCCTTTTCGCCCATGCTGGAGGTGCTGCACCTCAAGGTCATCAGCTATGCCGATATCGGCAAGCCCCAGCTTTATTTGCTGATTGCCTGCGCCCTTCTGGCCCCGGCGCTTGATGCTGTTCGCTCTCGCTGGGGGGCTTTCCTGGCGGTTCTTGGTGTTTGGGGCGCGCTTTGCTGGCCGCTTATTCGCTGGCAACTGCACCTGGAGCGGGAGCGTGGCCTTTTGGGCGAAATTGAAAAGCATGTTACCGACCCGCTTGAGGAAGCTGGCGAACATATCGCCGAACGGCTGTTCCTGCATGTGAAGGATTTTGAATGGGGCGGCTATGTGTTTCTCGTAGGCATTGTGCTTATGACTGTCGTTGCGTTGGCTGGCGTCAGAAAAAGCGGGAAATAGCCAAGCGTTAGGTGGCAGGAATCCTTCTGAAGCCGAAACGGTTGTTACCCGGGTCTACCAGCATTTCATAGGCCATCAGAACGTTGCGGCCTGTATTGATAATGCGGCCCTTTGGCGACGTACCCCAACGAACGTATTCTGCTGCCATTGGCGGATTTTCCTCATGCTCGCCGACGGTAAAATCATAGCTGATTCCACCGTCAAACTTTATGGATATGCCGTCCAGAAAATGTCCTGCCTCTTTGTTGCAGAATCCGGGCGGCGCTTCAGTTGGTGACCGCAGCGAGGGGTTCAGGATCATGTATCCGATGCCGCTATCGATCAGGGCAGGGGCCTTGAAGTGATAACGCCCGTTCTTAGCTTTGCCTGGCGGTATCAGGTGGACGGTGGCCTTGAAGTCATCCATGGGAACCGTTGTGGGAAACTGGCTGATAATTTCCTCTGATAGCCCCAGCGTAATGCCGTCTTTGCTCAGGGTGTAGCCTTGGGTAACATTTGTGTTTGGGCTGCCCTTCAATGTGATGCGGTCGATGCTCAGGAACGGGTTGAAGCTTGCAGGCTTGTCCCCTTGTACGCCCACGCCGCACATGGCCACCCCCGGATGGCTCGTGGCACTGAAAACGGGAAGCTGGTTCGTGACGGCGCAGCCACCCATGCCCGGGATGGTGACATCTACGCTATACCATGCGCCCGCATAGGCCTTGTCGCTGCTGCTGTAGCCAACCTTGTATGGCGGCTGAGGGTCCATTTTCACCGCGCTTGGCGGCAGGTGTTCATGACCAATGACAATGCCGGTTGATCCCGTATCCAGAAGAACGCCAATCGGGGCGTTTTCGCCCAGCTGGATTTTTATGTGGAATGGGCCTTTTTCACGCCGCTGAATGGGCACCTGCAGGCTTGCTGGCTCCTGAGTATTGGATGTCATGCGTTCCTCCTTCTTGATGGCGTTAGACGGAGAAAACGCTAATTTATGAAGCTTCGGTGATCGTTTTCACGCGAAGAATTGTGAAACCCATTGGCGTTATCCATTAAGCCAAGACGATGTTGCCAACGAGAGAAAGGCGCCCGGTAAGGCGCCTTATTATCTTTGTCACCCTGAACTTGGTTCAGGGCCCATGTGTCAACCTCTTGTATGGTTGAACCGTGGATATGGATGCTGAAACAAGTTCAGCATGACGGGCGGACTTAGCCTGCCATGGCAAGGATGTCTTCGAATGTCTTGCCGCTCAGTTTGTCGCCCATTTTTTCATAAAGCGTTTCGGTCAGCGATTTGCCGGAAGCCATGCTTTTGGCAGCGTCCATCAGGCCGCTTGAGCCTTCCTTGCTGTCTGCCACCATGCCGGAAAGGGCATCCATCAGCTTCGACTGGTCCTCAGCCGACAGGGAGCCTTTCATGTTCGCGAGGCTGGTCTTGAAAGCGTCGAGCGAACTGGTGTCCAGTTTCAGGGCTTCGACCGCTTTTGTGGCCATGTCCTTGGCGGCATCAGTGGCTTTATCCATGGTGGATTTTTCAGGCGCGCTCGCTTCCGTGGCTGGGGCTTGGCTGGTATCACCCTTGTTATCGCTGCTGTCGCCGCAGGCGGCGAGGGCAAGCAGCATGGCTGTGGCGGTCAGGGGCTTCAAATAGTGTGTCATGCGTTGTCTCCCTTTTTGATTGTCTCTGTACGCGCACACTATAGCATAAGATGTGGAAAATTTATGGCATCATTCAAGCTCGAGCGCATCCCGCACCATATGTGACGGTGGAGGCTCAGGCGGCAAAAGGCAGGCATGAAAACAGTTCCGCACAAAAGACATCGGCATTCGGAAGGTCCGGGCTATTACAAGTGGGTCATCACGGCGCTGGCGGCTTTGGGGCTGGTGCATCTGTGTTTCCGCGTTGCGGGTGAGCATTTTGACAGTTTCGGTGGGGCGCTCATGACCGTGTGGGTTCTGCTGCCAGCTTTTGGGGCGGTGAAGGTTGGGGCTCAGGGCGTTATCAAGGGCGGTTTGCCCGCACTTATTGGAACGCTGTTCCTGGCCGCAAACTATTTTTTGCCGATTGTGGGCTATGTGGGGTGGGAGGACGGCCCCTCAACCCCCGTGCTTCTTGTGTCGCCTGCCATTCACTGGGTGGTCGTTTTTGCCGTATCCGTGCTTTTGAAGGCGCTTAAGCGTTGAGCCCAATAAAAAAAGGCGCCGGGTAGGGCGCCTTTTTTGTGATTTGGTTGCGTTGGCTGACTAGGCCGACAGCGGCTCTTTCGCCATGAAGTTTGGCATCCAGCCTTCGTGGGCTGCCGTTAGGTCGGCAAGCGCCAAGTCAAGTGCACCGCCGTTGACTGTCAGGCGATCACCGCCGGTTTCGCCCAGAACCGCAACCGGAATGCCAGCGTCCTTGGCTTCCTGGCGGATGGTCTCTGCCGTATTGGCATCGGTCGCCACGAGGTAGCGCGCCTGTGTCTCAGACAGAAGCGCCGCATGCAGCGGCAGGTCGCCCTCGACAATCACGGTCACGCCAACCTTGCCTGCAATTGCCATGTCGGCAAGTGCCGCAATCAGGCCGCCGTCAGACAGGTCATGACAAGTGGAAACCTGACCGTTTTCAATGAGCGCACGGACGAAATCGCCGTTCCTACGCTCGATATCCAGGTCAACGTGTGGCGGGCAGCCTTCGTTCTTGCCCAGAATCTGCTTCTGGTAGAGGCTTGCGCCCAGCTCGTTCTTGGTTTCGCCGATCAGCACCACAGTCTGGCCCGCGCCCTCAAAAGCGATGGTGGCCATCATGTTGCTGTCAGCCATCACGCCTACGCCGCCGATAGCGGGCGTTGGCAGGATGCCGGAGCCGTTGGTTTCGTTATAAAGCGACACGTTACCGGACACGATCGGGTAATCCAGCGCGCGGCAGGCTTCGCCCATGCCTTCAAGGCAGCCGACGAACTGGCCCATGATGTCCTTGCGCTCCGGGTTACCGAAATTGAGGCAGTTGGTGATCGCAAGCGGCGTTGCGCCCACAGCCGTGATGTTCCGCCACGTTTCCGCCACAGCCTGACGACCGCCTTCAACCGGGTCGGCGTAGCAGTAGCGCGGGGTCACGTCTGTGCTGATTGCCAGTGCTTTTTCCGTGCCGTGCACGCGCACAACAGCGGCGTCGCCGCCCGGGCGCTGGATCGTGTCACCCATCACCATATGGTCATACTGTTCCCAGATCCAGCGGCGCGAACACAGGTTCGGGCCGCCGATGAGGTCCATGACGGCCTTATTCAGGTCAGCTGGCGCTTCCACGTCTACCACGTCGCGCTTCGGCGTCGGGATATAGGGGCGCTCATACTCTGGCGCATCTTCAACGAGGCTGTTGATCGGCATGTCGCCAACCACTTCGCCGCCGAACTTCAGCGTCAGGTTGCCGGTGTCGGTGATATGGCCGATCACGGCGAAGTCCAGTTCCCACTTCTCAAAGATGGCTTTGGCCATGTCTTCGCGACCTGGCTTGAGGACCATGAGCATGCGCTCCTGGCTCTCGGACAGCATCATCTCGTATGGGAGCATGTTTGCTTCGCGCTGCGGCACCTTATCAAGGTCCAGCTCAAAGCCCACGCCGCCTTTGGATGCCATCTCAACCGATGAGGACGTCAGGCCAGCCGCGCCCATGTCCTGGATCGCGATGATGGCATCAGTTGCCATCAGCTCAAGGCAGGCTTCAATCAGCAGCTTTTCGGTGAAGGGGTCACCCACTTGTACGGTTGGGCGCTTTTCTTCACTGTCTTCGGTGAATTCGGCGGACGCCATGGTGGCGCCGTGGATGCCGTCGCGGCCGGTTTTCGAACCCACGTAAACGACAGGGTTACCAACGCCAGCTGCCGCGCAGTAGAAGATCTTGTCCGCGTCCGCGAGGCCAACGGTCATGGCGTTCACCAGGATGTTGCCATTGTAGCTTTCGTCGAAGTTGGTTTCGCCGCCCACGGTGGGCACGCCCACGCAGTTGCCGTAACCGCCAATGCCTTCAACCACGCCCGCCAGTAGGTGGCGGGTTTTCGGGTGGTCAGGCTCGCCGAAGCGGAGTGCGTTCATGTTGGCCACGGGGCGTGCGCCCATGGTGAATACATCGCGCAGAATGCCGCCCACGCCCGTTGCCGCGCCCTGGTAGGGCTCGATGTAGGACGGGTGGTTGTGGCTTTCCATCTTGAAGATGGCGGCCTGGCCGTCGCCAATGTCGATCACGCCTGCGTTCTCGCCCGGGCCCTGGATAACCCAAGGGGCCTTGGTCGGCAGCTTCTTCAGGTGGAAGCGGGATGATTTGTAGGAGCAGTGCTCAGACCACATCACACTATAGATGCCAAGCTCTGTATAGTTTGGCTCACGCCCCATGGCGCCGACGATGCGCTGATACTCTTCTTCCGTCAGGCCGTGCTCTTTAACGAGCTCAGGGGTGATTTGAATTTCGTTACCGGTTTTCATGTCTCTTCCCCTTAGCCCAGTCGGTTCATGACGGATTCGAACAGCTTGCGGCCGTCAGAGCCGCCCAGCGCTGGTTCGATCATGCGCTCAGGGTGAGGCATCATGCCAAGGACGTTGCCT
>Ga0070726_10001254_pt1 | contig 26284 bp, 30 predicted proteins | sample tdAd471_FD_67275 | JGI IMG/M metagenome (GOLD analysis project Ga0070726, IMG submission 67275) | Marine sediment microbial communities from the Atlantic coast under amendment with organic carbon and nitrate - tdAd47.1 | ecosystem: Environmental > Aquatic > Marine > Coastal > Sediment | place...
GTGCTGGCGATGTGCAGGTCATGTCCGCGGGTCGCGGCATCCAGCACGCTGAATATAACCGCGAAGACGAGATGACCCGTCTCTACCAGATCTGGATCCTGCCGGACCAGGAAGGCGGCGATCCGCGCTGGGATGCGATGGAATTCCCCAAGGGCGACCGTACAGGGGAGTTTGTCACCCTGGCGTCGAATGATCCGGAGGCGCATGGCGGGCTGATGATCCGGGCCGATGCACGGGTCGCCGGCGCCACGCTCAAGGCTGGCCAGTCGACGGAGTATGCCCTCGCGAGCGGCCGCTACGCCTATCTCGGCGTTGCCGAAGGCCATGTCAGCGTCAACGGAACGACACTGGGTCCGCGCGATGCCGCCGCGATCAAGGATGAGGACGTGCTGCGGATCGAAGCGAGTGAAGATGCAGAACTCGTTCTTGTCGAGACGAATTGATCATCCGTTTTCACACTTCTGAAATGGGAGGGGGTGAAGCTGGGACCGAGTTCTCTGGAGACCGGTCGTGAAACAGCTTCGCCCCTTCCTGCTTCTGCTCGCTGCAGCCCCCCTTCTCAACGGGTGCCTCGCGATTGGTGCTGCCGCCCTTGTGACGGACGTCGCCGTCGGCACTGTCGGCAATACGGTCGAAGCGGCGGTGAAGGTCGGTGGCGCTGCGATTGACGTTGTCACCCCCGGCGATGATGACGACGACCGCTAGGTCCTGACCACCCCCAAATCGTGATCAGACCGCTCCCGTCTTCCCCGTGACAGGCGAAGCGAAGCGCTGCTACACTCCTCTCAAGGGACTGAGACCCAAGGGAGTGCGAGATGACGAAAACCCTTCTGGCTGGCCTTCTGATGTGTGTAACGGCGCTGCCAGCGCTGGCGGACGAGCCTGTCACCATCGCGGATATTCGCTTTGGTCCGGACCTGCTCGACAAGGCCGCTGAATATGGCCCGGAAGAGCTTGATGTTCTGGCCGAGTATCTTCACGAAGACCTCAGCGAGGCCCTTGCCGGCATCATGATGGATGACGGCACCGTACTGCAGGCTCGCATCATGGACGCCACGCCGAACCGTCCGACGCGCGAGCAGATCCGCGACACGCCGGGCCTGTCCTATCAGCACAGTTTCAGCATGGGTGGCGCCGAGGTCGAGGCCGATCTGGTTTCCGCGAATGGCGAGATTATCGACCAGTTCGAATATTCCTGGCGCACGCGGCAACTTCGCGACGCCCAGTACCGCCGGACCTGGAGCGATGCCCGCCGGACCTTCTCCCGTTTCGCGACGCAAGTTCGCGAAGAAGTCCAGGAACACGCCCGGACGGGCAGCTAGTTCAGGGCGCACCGATCCATTTATGGGTCTGCAGGCTGAGCGACCAGCGTGGATGCGCCAGGCAGTATTCAAAGGCTGCCTGGGCATTGCCCATCATGTCAGGACCGTCCATCGGCTGTAGCGAAAACCGCTTGAAATCCAGCCCCTCGAACTCCGCCGGGTCGAGCTCGACCTGCGGGTAGACGAGTTTCAGCTCGTGTCCGCTTCGCTGGACAAGTTCGGCCGTGCCCTTGGGGCTGACGGTGATCCAGTCAATGCCCTCGGGAGCCGGCAGCGTTCCATTGGTCTCGACCGCAATCTCGAATCCGACCGCATGCAGCGCATCGACCAGGGTCTGGTCCAGCTGCAGGAAAGGCTCACCGCCCGTGCAGACCACCAGCGGCACACCGCCGCCGGGCCAGTGACCGAAGGCCTCGCGCGCCAGGTCCTCTGCGGTTTTGAACTTGCCGCCGCCGGGACCATCAGTGCCAATGAAATCGGTGTCGCAGAACCGGCAGACTGCCGTCTCGCGGTCTCGCTCCAGCCCGTTCCAGAGATTACACCCCGCAAAGCGCACGAAAACCGCCGGCCGTCCGGCCTGGGCGCCCTCTCCCTGCACGGTCATGAAAATCTCTTTCACCGAATAGGTCATGCCGCCGGCTCTTTCGCGTAGTCCTGCCAGCCCTTCGCTCGCAACTCACACGCCGGGCAGCTGCCGCAGCCATAGCCCCAGTCATGGCGCTGCGAGCGGTCCCCCTGATAGCAGGTGTGCGTCGCCTCGCGGATCAGTTCGACCAGCGCGCGCCCGGCAATCTCCTCGGCGAGCGACCAGGTCTGTGCCTTGGACAGGTGCATGAGCGGCGTCTCGATCCGCAAGGATCGGTCGAGCCCGAGCGAGAGCGCCTGTTCGGCCGCGTCGATTGTGGCGCGTCGGCAATCGGGATAGCCGGAATAATCCGTCTCACACATGCCGCCGACGAGGACATCCTGCCCCCGTCGATAGGCCAGAGCCGAGGCGACGGTCAGGAAAACCAGATTGCGTCCGGGGACGAATGTCGACGGCAGTCCCGACGCTTCCATCTCGATGGCGCGGTCGGCCGTCAGCGCGCTTTCGGCGATGGCGCCATAGCCGGACAGGTCGATGACGTGATCCTCGCCCAGACGATCCGCCCAGGCCGGTTTCAGCGTCCGCATGCCATCGCGCACCTGCAGGCGTGCGTCCATCTCGACGCCATGGCGCTGGCCATAATGGAAGCCGACCGTCTCGACACGCTCGAACCGGTCCAGCGCCCAGGCCAGGCAGGTGGCGGAATCCTGTCCCCCGGAGTACAGGACCAGGGCGGAATTGGCTTTCGACATCTCGTTCATGGGACCGGTATATAGACGCATGAAAGGCTGATCACCATGAGCGAATACCACTCCGTCTACACGACCTGGCCCGATGACGCCTCGGCACGCAGCGCTGCCCGTGCCCTGGTCAGCGAAGGCCTGAGCGCGTGCGCCAACATCTTCCCGGCCGTGACCAGCGTTTACGAATGGGAGGGCGAGATCGTCGAGGACGCCGAATGTGTGATGATCCTGAAGGTCGCCGGAACGGATCTGGCCCCGCTGCGGGCCCGGATTTCAGCCCTGCACAGCTATACCGTCCCCTGTATCGTCACGCTTCCGATCGAACAGGCACACAGCAATCCCGATTACCTTGCCTGGCTTGACGATCACAGCCGCCGCGAAGTGTGACACCAAGCTCCGGTCCGGACCTTGTCAGAAGGTTTCGACGGACCCGGTGCCCCTGCCCCGTATCAGGCTTGCGAGGGACATGACGCAAGCAAGGGGATTACCATGCCCGCCAAATACTTTGCCCTGGCTCTGGCCCTCGGCCTGACAGCCGCTCCGGCCTATGCCCATCCGTATCACCAGGCCCGCGACCTGCGGGAAGATGTTCGCGACGCCCGGGAGGATGTCCGTGATCGTCGGGAGGATTACTTCGACCGTCGGGAAGATGTCCGGGATCGCCGCGAGGACATTCGCGACGCCCGCCACTTCACAGGGGTCGGGGACATCATCGAGGACTATTACGACGCGCTGGAAGACGTGGCCGACCGCCGCGAGGACCGCCGTGATCGCGTGGAGGATCGTCGCGACCGACGGGAAGACGTCCGGGATCGGCGGCACTGACCGCCATCACGATACACAAAAGTCGAGAAAGGGAGCCGGGACGGCTCCCTTTTTTCTGACGTTCGGCTCAGTCCGCGTGATCGCGCCTCTGACCCGGATCGACCTGACGGGAGATTTCATGCGCCGCCTCATCAAAGCCGCGACGACGTCCGATCACCAGCACCGTTGTCAGCACACCGCCGACGATCACCGAAAACCCCACGCCCAGCGCCAGAGCGAACCAGCCATGCCCGCTCATCGCCTGATCCGGCAGAATGGACGCGCCGACCATCAGGTAGGCGATACCCGCCACGACCGTGACAGCGGCGGCAATCAGGGAAAGGAGTGTGGCTTTGCTCATGGGGACATCCAGGCAGTAATTTCGGAGCGACAGGACCTAGCGCTAAACGCGCTGCGAGCCCATACGGCAAAAGGAAGCACACGCGGATTGCCGCTCCGCACACCGACTTCATCTTGCATTGAGCGGTAAACCCGATAGAAGAAAACTCCATCCTTCGCCCGTTATCCTAGCTGAAAACGCTATGATTTTTCCGCGCTCGCAGAGTCAATTCGAGGAATAGATGGTCTTTTCGTCGCCGGTTTTCCTGTTCCTCTTCCTGCCGATTTTCCTGACCTTTGCGGCGCTCTTCCGGGGCTCGGGGAAGAATGTCGTCATTCTTCTCTTCAGCCTGCTCTTCTATTCCTGGGGCGAGCCGGTCTACATCCTGCTCCTGCTGGCCAGTATCGGGATCAACTATGCGTCGGGTCTCGCCATCGCGGCGTCGGACAGGCCCAAACTCCTGGTCGGGCTGGCGGTCGCCCTGAACCTGGCCCTGCTGGTGATCTTCAAATACCTGGGGCTGCTGACATCGTCACTGGAAGCGATCCTTCCGATTGACGGCATCAGTGCGGACATCGCCCTGCCACTGGGCATTAGCTTCTACACCTTCCAGGGCATTTCCTACATCATCGACGTGGCCCGGGACCGCCGTCTCGCGGACAAGAGCTTCATCAATATCGCGACCTATATCTCGATGTTCCCGCAACTCGTGGCCGGCCCGATCGTGCGCTTTGAAACCGTCGCTGCGCAATTGCGAGACCGCGTCGAGAATCTCAGCCGATACCGGCTTGGTCTGACCATCTTCATCATCGGGCTCGCGCAGAAGGTCATCTTTGCCGACAATTTCGCCCCGATTGCAGACCGCGCCTTTGACGGCACGATTTCCGAGCTCTCCATGCTCGACGCCTGGATCGGAGCCATCGCCTACTCGCTGCAGATCTTCTTCGACTTCGCCGGCTATTCGAACATGGCGATCGGTCTCGGGGCCTTCCTCGGTTTCACCTTCCCGAAGAATTTCAACTATCCCTATATCTCGCGCTCCATCACGGAGTTCTGGCGACGCTGGCACATGAGCCTGTCGAGCTGGTTCCGCGACTATCTCTACATCCCGCTTGGTGGCAATCGCGCGGGGCCGTGGCGGACCTATTTCAACCTGGTGACCGTCTTCTTCCTGTGTGGTCTCTGGCACGGAGCATCCTGGTCCTTCGTCTTCTGGGGACTGCTGCACGGCGCTTTCCTCGTCATCGAGCGCGTCGGTCTCGGCAAGCTGCTGGAACGCCTGCCGGGCGTGGTCGCCCTGGCCTACACGCTGTTTGCCGTCCAGATCGCCTGGGTCTTCTTCCGCGCCGAGGATTTCGGCGATGCGGGGGCCTATCTCGCGGCCATGTTCGGTCAGAATGCGGATCCGGTCTCTTCGATCTATCTCGAGGTCGCCAATCTCAAATACCTCCTGCTCACGGCGTTCGGCCTGTTTTGCGCGAGCGACCGGTCGGAATTTATCGGACGCGTCTTCGGCGATTGGCGGGAAGCCTTCAATACCGGCCAGGCGCAGGTCACGATGACCGGCGTATTCGCCCGCTACAGCCGCTGGATCGAGCTGGGCGTGTTCCTGGTCTTCCTCCTGTCCATCATGGCGATCGCGTCCAATGCGTAGTCGCCCTTCATCTATTTCCGGTTCTAGGGGGCGATGATGAGCGAGACGAGCCAAACCACGCCGAGCCTTCTGGAGACGATCGCCGACTGGGTGTTCAGCATCTTCGGCTACTTCATGATCACCGTGTTCGGAATCTGCGTCCTCACCCTGGCGGGGAGTCCGAGCCTCGTCACGGTGGAGGAAAACCGCACGCTCGCCTCGGCGCCGACCCTTCCCGGCTCGGCGGGCGAGATACTCGACCTGCCCGCGCAAATCACGGATTACACGGCGGATCATTTCTTCAGCCGCGACCTGTTCGTCGTGCTCAACAGCCGGGTCCATGTGGACCTGCTCAACACCTCCCCCATCTCCCGGATCATCTTCGGCGAGGATGGCTACTGGTTCCTCGCCGGAGGTCAGCTCGAGGATCAGCTCGCCGGCTTGCAATCGGCCTGCGGCCTGGTCACGCCAACCCAGGCCGAACGGGATCGTCTCCTGCGGCTCGCGCAGACGATGGAGGACAGCCTGCCATCGACGCGCATCCGCTACGCCATCGTGCCGTCCAAGCTCGACGTTCACCGTGATCGCCTGCCCTATCTGCAGCGTCTGGCCTGTGCCCGCGGTGACGGCAATATTGCGCATGTTTTCGCGGATGACCTCAATGCGCGCTTCGGCGCCGGGACCGTCTTCTATCCGTCCGAGTCGGTCGCCGGCTGGGAGGGCCCGCTGCTCTATGCCCGCCGCTTCCACTGGGCGCGCGGCGACCGCTATACGACGCAATTCCGGGACGGGGTTCTGCAGAACCTCGGGGAACCGGCTGCGCCCCAGGAGGTCTTCGCCTCCCGCCCGCAGACGATCGGAACGGACTTCGGTTCGCAGATCCCAGGGATCCCGATTGCCTATGATTTCGAGCAAACTTTCTGGACCCGGGAAGGCGGCGAAACGATCCGCTGCCGACTGACTGAATGTCGACCCGATTTTGCCGAAGTCGCGGGTCACGGCTTCGGTCCGGCCAACGCGGTCTATACGCGCAACGCAATCGCATCCTCCGAGGAATCCCTGCTGATCATCGGCGACTCCTTCGTCTCCGGTGTCGAAGACAGTTTCGCCGCCAATTTCGCCGAGACCCTCGTCATCAATATCAAGGCCACCCAGAACGCGGACGGTGTCTGGGACTGGCTGCTCTCCGAATATGCCCCGGAAACCATTCTGGTCCTGATGCATGATGGATCCGCGGACTTCATGTGGTCCTTCCTGCCCGGCACGCAGATACGCCACCCGGATGTGCGGACGACACCCATGCCGGTCGAGGCTGAGCTGGAGACCGTCGTGCGTCGACAGCGGGGCAACCGGACACCGCCTTTCCGCATCCGGCGTTTCGTGCGTGATGGCGGCGGTATCTTCGAGGTCGATGCCTCGGGTGTGTTCCGCTTTACCCCGGGCGAGGACGCCGACCAGCGCGTGCTCAAGGGCCGGGGCATGGATGTGCGCCTGAACGATGCCGGGCAGCTTGTCCTGTTCGGCGACCCCGTCCGCGACAATCCTGGCGGCCAGACTGGCGGGCTCGCCTTCGCGCTTTCCGCCGAGCATGAAGCCCGGCTTGCGGAACAACGTGTCCGGGTGCGTGCGATCGTCGAGGGCACGGCGGACGCCGAAGCGCGCATCGCCTACTCTACGGCGGACCGTGGCCACTCCGGCTGGCAAACCTTCACTCTGACCGGCGGTCAGGACGAACTGGTGTTCGAGTATGATGTTCCGGCCATGGATCGCGGACGCGGCGATTTCGTCGGCCTTATGCCTCCGACGGGCGATGAGCTCATCGTCCACGGCATCACCGTGGAAATCCTGCCGACCGTCGAGCCTGAAAACGCCGACTAGCCGGTTCGCACGTCAATGCAACCGTCGGCCAACACGCCGGGGGCCTCTGTACGCGCCTTTGCCCTGGCCTGTATCCAGGTCTGATTTTACCGGGGAATAGTGGTGGCGAGGGAGAGACTTGAACTCTCGACCTCACGATTATGAGTCGTGCGCTCTAACCAGCTGAGCTACCTCGCCACACGGGGTTCTTCCGAAGAAGAGGGACGCGATATACGCGTACCGCCCGCGGCTGGCAAGCCACGGGCGGCAGCAGAATTCAGATCGATGTGAACTAGGCGCTGCGGACGTCGCCGAGGAACTGCTCGACGGCTTCCTTGAGCGTGTCGGACTGGCGGGACACGGCCAGCGATGCCTCGAGCACCTGACCGGCGCTTTCGCCCGTTTCCGAGGTCGCCTGATCGACTTCCTGGATGTTGGAGAAGACGTCACGCGTGCCGTCGGCCGCTTCCTGTGCGGAACGGGTGATTTCCGAAGCAGCCGCGCGCTGCTCTTCCATCGCGGCAGCGATCGCCGTGGCAATCTCGCTCATCTCGTGGATCGTGCCACCGATGGAGCCCATCGCCTCGACGGCCGTCTGGGTCGCAGACTGGATGCCGGAAATGTGCTCGGAGATATTCTGGGTCGCGTTGCCGGTCTGGCTGGCCAGCGCTTTGACCTCGGAGGCGACGACCGCGAAGCCCTTGCCGGCTTCGCCGGCGCGAGCCGCCTCGATCGTGGCGTTGAGGGCCAACAGATTGGTCTGTTCGGCAATGTCGTTGATGAGGCCGACAATGTCGTCAATGCTGCGCGCCGCATCATTGAGACGCTGGACATCGACATTGGTCTTTTCGACCTGGTCCACGGCGCTGCCTGCGATCTCCGTGGAGCGGGCGATTTGCTGGCTGATTTCACCGATGGAGGACACCATTTCCTCTGCGGCTGCAGCCACAGTCTGGACGTTCTGCGACGCGCCTTCGGAGGCCTGGGCCACCGCGGCAGACTTGCCGGTAGTGGCTGCAGCCGTGGAGCTCATCGCCCGGGCTGCGGTTTCCATCTGGGTGGCCGCCTCATTGACCTGGCCCAGAGCCCCGGTTGAAGCTTCCTCGAAGGCCTGGATGAGGCTCTCGACGGCCGCCGCACGCTTCTCTTTCATGCGACGCTCTTCCTCGGTCTCGGCCTCGAGACGTGCACGCTCGATGGCGTTCTGACGGAAGACGTCGACACAGCGTGCCATGTCACCGATCTCGTCCTTGCCCGGCGTGAAGCCAAGATTGACGTCGGAATTGCCCTCGGCCAGCGCCGTCATGGTGCGAACCATTTTGGAGATCTGGGAGAGCAGGACGTTGGAGACGTAGAACCAGGCGATGGCTGCAGCGATCACAATACCGACGGCAGCAATCACCAGCAGCAGGATGCGACCCGTGATCACGGCGCCATTGGCAGCACCGGTGGCACTCTCGACCCGGTCAGACACGTCAGCCTTGAAGTCCTGGACGCGAATTTGCAGCGTCTGGGCGGCAATGCGGGCCTCTTCAGCGACCGCGATGGCCGTGGCTTCAGCAGCCAGCTCGTTCTTGCGGAGCTGGAAGATGCCGTTATTGCCTTCACCGAAGCCGATCAGCGCCTCAGCCTGGCTGTGCATCTGGTCCGTCGCAATGTCGCCGAGGATGGCGAGATTGACGTCGAGTTCGCCCAGAGCGTAATCGAAATCATCAAAGATGACGTCAACTTCAGCGTCCGTGGACGCGACATCGACCTCATTGAACTGGATCATGATCTGGTTGGACGCGACGAGAGCACGCAGCAAGCTTTCAATGTCCGCTTCGTCACTCTCATCCAGCGCACCTTCAACGGCGGTGGTCAGAGACGTACGAGCCTGGCGGGCCTGGGTCACGGTGTTCCACCGACGATCGCGGATGGACAGGCGCTCGCCGACCACTTCATTCATGCGGTCAACAAGGCCGGCAAGGGCTTCCACCGACTCGGACAGGTCCTGGGTCGCCCCATTACCGGAAAGCTGGCGGAGTTGCTGCAGATCGGCATTCAGGGCATCGCGGAGCTGGGTCACCCGGGCATAGTTTTCCAGTCGCGCTTCAACTGTGGGAGACAGGGCGAAAGTCGCCATCCCCTCGCCGAGCGCGGCACTGTCTTCAGCCAGAGCGCCAACCGCGCCCATTTCCGGAATGGACTGTTCGGCAATTTGCTGAACCGCCGAGTTCGCGGAGTTGAATCCAAAAACGCCGACCCCCGCGGCAATCAGGGTCATAGCAGCCGATACGCCGAAGGCTGCAAGCAACCGAACCCGGATGCTGGAGGTTTTCTCAAAGAAGGTCGCGAAGAAGGATTTCATAGCCGGTGCCCTTTGACATTCGAATCCGCAAGCAAAAAACAAAGGCGACGCTAACGCGCCGCCGTAAATGAATTGTTATTATTGATTTTGCTTTTCGGTTCTCATGCCGAATGGCAATGATTCAATGACGTTAGCCACCGAGATTGAAGTCGAACCGCTGGGTCATGCCCGTGGTTGCTTCACCTGCCGGGGCATAACCCCAGCCATTGATGGCGCGGATAACCGCACGATCAAAAACGCCTTCCGGGTTGGCTTCCACGACAACCGCATCGGTCACCGTGCCATCCGGGGCAACATTGTATTGTACGACTGCATAGCCTTCGACATTGCGACGCTCCGCACCACGCGGATACTCAGGAGCTTCGGCGTGCGTACGCTCGCGATCCTGCGCCATGGCAGGAGCGGCTGCGAAGCTCATGGCGGTCATAGCTGCAGCAAGAAACATAATTCCCGTCGTTTTCATCGACATTACCCTATCCACTACTTTGCGCGCTGCCGGGGCTTATTCCCCTCTTGTCGGCGCGACGTCTGAAACTCGCCGGTCTTTGCCGGCCCGACGTGATGGAGAATGCCCCAAACGGGTTGCAAAACGCTTAATTCGATTCGGAAATTTTCAGATGGTAATACGATATTTTATGTAGCATTTTCAAAGACTTGAAAATATAAAATTTGAATCAAATCTCGCCTGTGCCACAACGATACAGATTTCCGCCCCCAAAGGTGGTTAAGATTAACTTACTGGCTTTCGCGAAGTTTTATGCATCACCTCGCCGAGCGCCGGAAGGGAGCGAATGTCCGCCGCCGAACCCCGTTACTCTGCCGACGCGCTGCAGACCTTTGCCCGCCACGTCCTCATCCAGGCCGGCGCGCGCCCGGACGATGCCGACCGGGTTGCCCGCCATCTGAGCGACGCCAATCTCTGCGGCCATGACAGCCACGGGATCGGCCTCATCCCGGCCTACGCCAAGCATTGCGCCGAGGGTCTGGTCGATGTGAGCGCGACGGCATCGACTCATAATGAATCCGCCGTCCTCCTGCAGCTGGATGCGCGCCGCGCCTGGGGCGCCCCCACCGGGGACCGGCTGGTCGAGGGCCTCGCCGCCAAGGCGAAGGCCGAGGGTCTGGCAGCCGGAACCATCGCCAATGCCCACCATCTCGGACGCATCGGCGCCTACGCCGAAGCGCTGAGCGCGCACGGTCTGGTCTCGCTGCACTTCGTCAATGTGACGGACCACGCCCCTCTGGTCGCGCCCTTCCGGGGATCCGACGCGCGCTTCGGGACCAATCCGGTCACGATCGGCTTTCCCGCAACGCAGACGCGCCCCGCCTTCCTCCACGACATGGCGACCTCGACCATTGCGCTCGGCAAGGTCCGGGTCGCGGCGGCCAAGGGCGTGACGGTTCCGCCCGGCACGCTGCTCAATGAGCATGGCATGCCCACCACCGACCCCAGCGGCATGGCCGGGTTCGAGATCAAGGGCGCCCTCACCCCACTCGGTCGGCACAAGGGCTACGGGCTGGCCTATGCCTGTGAGCTTCTGGCGGGTCTGCTTTCCGGAGGCGGCACGATCCAGCCGGAGCATGAACGTCGCGGCGGCATCCTCAACTCCATGCTGTCCTTCGTGATCGATCCGGCGCGCTTCGGCGATACCGGGTGGATGGCGCAGGAAGCCGACGCCCTCGCCCGCTACGCGACCCAGTCCCCGCCGATGGACTGGGACAGCCCGGTCCTCACCCCCGGCGACCCGGAACGGGCCTGGCGCGGCAAACGCCAGCGCGACGGCATCCCGCTCGCCCAGGCCACCGTGGACGCCCTGAACCGCACAGCGAAAGCCGTGGGTGCGGAGACGTTGGGTTAGCCTTTACTTACTCCCTTGTAATCCCCGCCTCATCCCTCCGCAGGTCGCGTTCGGCCAGGCTGGATGAAAATGGGGACATTCATGCAGATTACTCGACTGGCCACCGTGGCCCTTTTCGTCAGCCTGTCACCGGTCATGGCCCACGGCCAAACCGTCGAAGCGCTGTCGCAGGATATCGACACGCACGGCGTCGACCCGGCGAACTTTGTTTATGAGGCCCTGGACGCCCATCCGCTCGTGATTTTCGACGACGGGCTGCACAATCTGGCGGAGCCTTGGCATTTCTACGCCCGCATCATCCCGACAGAGGCTTTTGCCTCGCGGGCGCGGCATGTCTGCCTGGAAACGCTGAATGTGAATGACCAGCCGGATATCGACGCCTATCTGTCGACCTATCCGGAAGACCGAAGCCTGCTCTATCCGGCCCTGCAGAACGCCAACATCCATGGCTGGCGCTACGGGAGTTATGTCGACCTGCTCTCGGCCATCCATGCCTTTAACGCTGACCGGACGCCGGAAACGCGCATCGAGGTCCACGCGGTCAGCACGCCGGGCTATTGGCGTGAAGTCGCGACGCCTGCCGACTATGAGAATTATATCGGCATCGCCCAGGCCGGACGCGACGCCTTCATGTACGCCGCCATCCGACGCATTCTTGACGGCATGTCCGGCGAGGAACGCGGCGTCTTCCTCACCAATACCCGGCATGCCTATACCGGACTGCGCAATGCGGACGGCGAGCTTTTCTGGAACACGGCCACCTATTTCGCCGAGCGCGAGCCAGGGCAGAGCTATTCCATCCGGATCAATGCACCCTTCCTTGTCATCGAACGCGAACGGTCCGGCGATGCCGGGCCGACCAGTGGCGAGGGGCTGGAACAGGTTCAATACCGATGGGGCCGGGCCGCCGACGGGAATTGGGACCGGGCCTTCCGCGCCCGGGGAGACCAACCTGTCGCGCTGGAGCTAGACGGCACGGCCTTTGCCGCGACGCCCTATGTCGGAAATTCCATGCTCCACGCCGCACCGGGCCAGACCATGGCAGCGGTCTATGACGGCCTCATCCATCTCGGTCCGATTGACCGCATGCATCAGGCGCGCGTCGAGCATGCGCTTTACAGCCCGGCCTACCGCGCTGAGGTCGAGCGTCGCTACCGAGCCGCCTACACGCCGGACGAGCTCGCACAATTTCTGGAGAATAATGAGGCCGGCGACCTGACGGAAGTTACCGGCTATCTCGCGGAGCCCGCAGCGGAGCGTCTCTCACCCCAGGCCGAAGCGCTTCCGCCTCTGGACGACCGCTAGAGCAAGTCCTTCACACCGAAGACATCCAGCGTGGCCTCGTCGATCCGCATTGGGCGACGGGTCGTCGCGCTGAGGCGGCACCACTCCGTCGTAGCGCGCGCGGAAAATCGTTTGGCGCCCGGCTTGCGGATGTCGACATGGCGGTCGAAGCGCGGACCGTGCACCCGGCCGAGCCAGGTGCGGATTTCGGCCGTCTCGCCGGGCAGGATGGGGTCGCGATACTCGATGGTATGTTTGAGGGCGACCCAGACTTCCGCGGCAACACGGTCTGGCGGACAGATCAGATGCCAGTGGGTCACCGCCATCTCCTGCACCCATCGCAGATAGACGACATTGTTGACGTGACCCAGCTCGTCAATATCGCCGGGCTGCGGCGTGATTGTCCGCATCAGTGCCGTCTCAAAGGAGATACAGCCCATCCCCTCACCCGCGGCGAGTGGTTTGTCGTCGATAATTCCGGTCAGGCCGATCCGATCGTCCATCTCACCCTCTTCGCACTTGCACAAATATAGTCATGCGCGCCGTCGCGAGGGAAGTGTATGGCGGGTATGCGTCGCGGAAGCGCCTTATCTTCCCCTCGGGGAAAGTGGGCCGATGCATGGCATCGGGTCGAAGGGGGCGAGCGTAGCGAGCTGCAAACCTCCGCGCTTCGCGCTCCGGCCCCTCCGTCCCGGACGCTGTCCGGGACACCTCCCCCGGGGGGAGGATTGAGTGTCGCGCGCTATTTCTTCGGCGCAGAAATATGGATCGGGTGGCCGAGCGCGGTCAGGGCCGATTCAGCGAAGCCTTCAGTCAAGGTCGGGTGGACGTGGATCGTGCCGGCGATGTCTTCCAGGCGAGCACCCATCTCGATCGCGAGGGCAAATTCGCCGGAGAGTTCGGAGACATGTGTGCCGACCGCGTGAATGCCGAGGATGACATGGTCGCTCTCACGCGCAGTGACGCGGACGAAACCGCCGTCGAGACCGGCTTCCATGGACAGGTAACGTCCGGACGCGGCGAGCGGGAATTTGCCGGTGATGACGTCTTCACCCTTGGCCTTCGCCTCATCTGGCGTCAGGCCGACGCCGACGACTTCCGGCTCGGTAAAGCAGACCGCCGCGATGGAAACCGGATCGAAGACGCGTTTGTGGCCGGCGATGATCTCCGCAACCATCTCGCCCTGTGCCGTCGCCTTGTGCGCCAGCAGCGGTTCACCCACCACATCGCCGATCGCACAGACATTGCGCATACCCGTGCGGCACTGGTCATCAACTTTGATGAAGCGCCCATCAACCAGGTCGAGACCCATGTTTTCCAGGCCCCAGCCATGGAGGCAGGCCTTGCGGCCCACCGCGACGAGGATCTTGTCGGCTTCGATGGTCTGGATCTCGCCCTTGGCGTCTTCGTATTCGAGAACGGCCTTGTCGCCCCGCTCGGTCACGCCCCTGGCCTTGCAGGAGAGGTTCACCTCGACCTTGTGCTTCTTCAGCCACATGGTGATCGGCCGGGTGATCTCCTTGTCATAGAGCGGCAGGATGCCGTCGGAGGCCTCGATGAAAGTCACCTCGGTGCCCAGCTTGCGGAAGGCGATGCCCAGCTCGAGACCGATATAGCCCGCACCCACAACGACCAGCTTTTCCGGTTTTTCGGACAGGTCGAGCGCATCGGTAGAGCCGATGACCTTGTCGCCGAAGGGCAGGAAAGGCAGTTCCACTTCGACGGAACCGGTCGCCAGGATGACATGCTCGGCCGTGATCTCGATCTCGCCCGCATCGGTCTCGACGACGCAGGTCTTGGCGTCCTTGAACTTTGCCCAGCCGGCAATGTGTTCGGCGCCGGCGGCCTTGAGAAGCTGACCCACGCCGCTCGTCAGCTTGGAGACGATGCCGTCTTTCCAGCCCACCAGCTTGCCCATGTCCAGCTTCGGCGCCTCGGAGAGGGAGATGCCCAGCACGTCGCCCTCGGCGTGCTTGACCATGTCCTCATACTTCGTCGCCGCATGGATCATCGCCTTGGACGGGATGCAGCCGCGATTGAGACAGGTGCCGCCCAGACCGTGCTTGTCGACGATGATCGTCTCCAGACCCAGCTGGCCTGCGCGAATGGCTGCGGGATAACCGCCGGGACCGCCACCAATGACGAGGACTTGGCACGACCGTGTCTGCATGGGGAACTCCTTGGAAGAAAAGCTTCAAACCGCGCGGTTTCTTGGCACGCGTTTAACGCTTTCAGCTCCGAAGGGAAAGACCCGCGTCAGGACAGTTTGCGTTGCGAGATGATTGACTGCCCGAAGGCCCAGGCAACACCGCCCAGCACCATGACACCGCAGCTGCCGAAAATGATCCAGGGCAGGCCGTGTTCTTCAATGCCAAGCTTTTCGAATTTGAACATGAGCGCAAAGACGCCGACGCCCCAGATCGCCAGAGCGCTGATGATCTTGTCCCAGATCTCGCGAATATGCGGCATGCCTCTCCCCCCATTGTGGTCTCGCCACTATAGGGTGCGACCGCCCGTATTGGCCAGAGGCGGCGTCCGGTTCGGTTGGTAAGCGCACTGCACTTATTTAGCACCGCCCGTCACCCGCAAAACCTGCCCCTCGATGACGCGGCTCACCTGATCCGTGAGGAAACCCTCCAGGGCCTCGGGCGTCCGTGGCGCAAGGGTCATCGAGCTCGCCAGCGAAATGAGGCCATAACTCGTACCCAAAGCGGAAAAGACCAGATCGCGGCATTCTGCGCTATCGACATCCTCTCCCAGGGCGAGGCGGGCTGATCGCATGAGATGCTCGAGCATGGCGCGGACATCGGCTTCCAGCTCCGCGCCATCGAACAGGACCTCACGCGGTCGCGAGAGCATGAGCGCATAGAGATGAGGGCGCGCCAGGGCAAAGCGGATGGAGACCGTGAAGTCAGCGACCAGACCGGGCTCGCCGTCTGCCGCTTCCATTTCCTGAAGCAGATTGCGATAACCGATCACTGCGACTTCGGCCAGAAGCCGATCCCGGTCCTTGAAATGGCGATAAATGGCCCGGTGGTCCACACCGACCTTGCCGGCCACCGCCCGCATGGTGACCGCATCGGGCCCGTCGTCTTCGGTGATCGCGAGTGCGACCGCTACAGCCGCACTCCGCACATCGCCATGATGGTATCGCTTGCTCACCCTAGCTGAGCTTTTTGATGTGCCAGGCGACCGTCATTTCCGCACAGGTGTTTTCATCCGCATCGCGGATGTCGACATGGACGTCGAACACCACCTTGCCGTCCTCATGAAAGGCTTTGAGGGCGTCCGCAGCGGGGAGGCTGGCCGTTGCGATCGCAGTGATGTCCGTTTTCGCCGTCTTCACATAGTTGATCGAGGCATTGGCCGCGACCGGGCGCGCCGCGAGAATCTGGTCCGCCAGGACACCACCGACCGCGGCACCGGACGCCGCCTCGCCCAGCGTGAATATCGCGCCGGCATGCATCGTCTGGATATGGTTCTCGACCTCTCCCCGCTTGGCCAGACTGGCCACCCCGCGTTCAGGCGAAACCTCTTCCAGCTCCACCCCGGTATATTTGGCAAATGGCACACTGCCAGACATGTGCTGCTTGATCATTTCAAAGATTTCCATCGACCTTGCCTTGTTATGTCACCATTGGTGACATTTGGTATAAGGGAGGGGGTGGAGAATGGGAATAGGGAATGGGAACGACATCGCGATTGCTTTGCCGCCTCGGACATCCCCGATGACAATTGAGCCGGAATACAAATAGAAACGCCGCACTCGTCGAGTGCGGCGCTTGCAAAATACGAAGGCGATCAACCGATCACATGAACAGCGTGGCCGGGTTTTCCAGATAGCCCTTCACGCGCTGGATCAGCATGGCCGCGTCATACCCATCGACGATGCGGTGATCGAAGCAGCTCGACAGGTTCATCACCTTGCGCGGCACGACCTGACCCTCGGCGTTGTAACGCGGCAGGGTCTGCATCTTGTTGACGCCGATGATGGACACTTCCGGTGCGTTGAGGATCGGCGTGGTCACCAGACCACCGATCGCCCCGAGCGAGGTGATGGTGATGGTGGAGCCGGACAGCTCGTCCTTGCTGGCCTTGCCATCCTTGGCCGCGCTGCCCAGACGCTTCAACTCGGCCGCAATCTGCCAGATGTCGAGGCTTTCCGCGTGCTTGATGACCGGCACCATGAGCCCGTTCGGCGTCGCGGCGGCGACACCGCAATGCACGGCGTCATACTTGGTCAAAAGCATGTTCTCGCCATCGAAATGGGCATTGGCCTGCGGCGTTCCCGGCAGGGCGCGGGTGAGCGCCATGACGAGGAAGGGAATGAAGGTAAGCTTGGTCTGGTCATCCCGCTTGGTCGCATTGAGATGCGCCCGCAGCTCCTCCAGCGCCGTCACGTCGATTTCCTCGACATAGGCGATGTCCGGAATGGTGCGCTGGGCGTGGGACATGTTCTCGGAGATGCGTCGGCGCAGGCCAATCACCTTCTCCTCGACAATGCTGGTGCGCGGAGCGCGCATGGCGGAGCCACCGCCCGCATGGGCGGCCAGGCGGCCACCGGATGCGATGAAGTCGTCCAGGTCTTCATGGGTGATGCGGCCCGCCGGGCCCGTGCCGGGCACGGTGGACAGGTCGAGATCGGCATCCAGGGCGCGCTTGCGAACCGCCGGGCTGGCGAGCGCTCGCTCGCCGGACGGACGGGCGGCGACCGTCGGGGCAGCGGCGGGCTTGGCCGGCGCCGGCTTGGGCTCTTCCTTGACCGGCGCTGCAGCTTCCGCCTCGGCGTCCGGCTTGGCCGGAGCCTCCTCCTCGGCCGGGACCGCGCCATCCACGGCGATGAACATGATCTCGGTCCCCACCGCGATCACTTCGCCAGGCTGACCGACCAGCTTGCTGACCGTTCCGTTCACGGCGCAGGGAATTTCCACCGTCGCCTTGTCGGTCATCACGTCGAGGACGTGCTGATCCTCGGTGACCGTGTCGCCTTCCTTGACGTGCCATTCCACGATTTCCGCCTCGACGATCCCCTCGCCGACATCGGGCATTTTATAGCGGTATTCGCTCATGGATCAGGCCTCCAGAATATCGCGGATCGCGGTGGTAAAACGATTGAGGCCCGGGAAGTAGGACCATTCATGGGCATGCGGGTACGGCGTGTCCCAGCCGGTGATGCGCTTGACCGGAGCTTCCAGCGCGTAGAAGCAGTCTTCCTGGATCTGCGCGGCCAGCTCGGCCCCGAAGCCGGAGGTACGCGGCGCTTCCTGGGCAACGATGCAGCGACCGGTCTTGTTCACGGACTTGGACACCGTCTCGATATCATAGGGCACCAGCGTGCGCAGATCGATGATCTCCGCATCGACACCGGAGGCGGCCACGGCGGCCTCGGCGACATGGACCAGCGTGCCATAGGTGACGATGGTCAGCTCGCTGCCCTCGCGGACGATCTGCGCCTTGCCGATGGGCAGGGTGTAGTGATCTTCCGGAACCTCGCCCTTGGGATGCGCGCCCCAGGAGCTCAGCGCCTTGCCCGGATCGCCGTCGAACGGGCCGTTATAGAGACGCTTGGGCTCGAAGAAGACGACCGGATCCTCGCTCTCGATGGCCGAGATGAGGAGCCCTTTTGCATCATACGGGTTGGACGGCATGATGACCTGGATGCCCGGAATGTGGGTGAAGAAGGCTTCCGGGCTCATCGAGTGGGTCTGGCCGCCGCGGATGCCGCCACCACAGGGCGTACGGATCGTCACCGGCATGGTGAACTGGCCAGCGGTGCGGTAGCGCAGGCGTGACAGCTCGGAAACGATCTGGTCGATGCCCGGGAAAATATAGTCCGCGAACTGGATCTCCGCGACGGGGCGCATGCCCTTGGCCGCCATGCCGATCGACATGGCCACAATGGCGGCCTCGTTGATCGGAGCATCAAAGGAACGGTCGAGGCCGTATTTCGCCTGCAGGCCCGCTGTGACGCGGAAGACGCCGCCGAAATAGCCGGCGTCCTCGCCGAAGGAGACAACGTTCGGGTCTTTTTCCATCATGTTGTCGAGCGCCGAGTTGAGCGCCTGGATCATGTTCATCTTGGCCATGATTTAGACTCCCAGGTCCTGGCGCTGGCGACGCAGGCGCCAGTCCGGTTCAGCATAGACATCCTCGAACATGGAGGAGACCGGCGACAGCGGACCATCGTGCAGCGTGCCGTGGCTCTCGGCTTCCTTGTAGGACGCGATGACGAGCTCGTTGAGCTCCTTCTCGAGCGCTTCATGGCGCTCTTCATCCCATTCGCCCAGACCGATCAGATGGTTCTTCAGGCGCTCGACCGGATCACCGAGCGGCCATTGCTCACCCTCGCCCTTCGGACGGTATCCGGACGGATCGTCCGAGGTAGAGTGCGCATCGGCGCGGTAGGTGTAGCTTTCGATGACCGTGGCGCCGTGACCCGCACGGGCGCGCTCGGCTGCCCACTGGGTCGCCGCGTAGACAGCGAGGAAGTCATTGCCGTCAATGCGCAGCGTGGCGAGACCATAGCCCTGCCCCTTCATGGCGAAGGTCGGAGCCTGACCACCGGCGATCCCCTGGAAGGTCGAGATTGCCCACTGATTGTTGACGACGTTGAGGATGACCGGCGCCTTGTAGGTCGAGGCCAGCACCAGCGCGCCGTGGAAATCGCCCTCGGCGCTGGAACCCTCACCGATCCAGCTCGCCGCGATCTGGCTCTCACCCTTGAACTGGCAGGCCATGGCATAGCCCACGGCTTGCGGGAACTGGGTCGTCAGATTGCCGGAGATGGAGAAGAAATTCCCCTCGGCCCAGGTGTAGTGGACCGGCAGCTGGCGGCCCTTGAGATTGTCACGGCTGTTGGAGATGCAGTGGCACATCATTTCGACAATGTCGCGACCGCGCGCAAACAGGATTCCCTGCTGGCGGTAGGACGGGAAGACCATGTCCCCCTTGTCGAGCGCCATGGCGGCGGCGACGGCAACCGCCTCCTCGCCCGTCGACTTCATGTAAAAACTCATCTTGCCCTGACGCTGCAGCTTCAGCATGCGGTCGTCATAGACGCGCGTCAGCACCATGTGCTTGAGCCCCTCGCGCAGCACGTCCGCGTCCAGCTTGGGATCCCATTCGCCAACCGCCTGGTGGTTGTGATCAAGGACGCGAACCAGGCCCAGGGCGAGATCCATCGTCTCAGGACCGGCCACGTCGACTGCGGGGCGCTTGGCCTCACCGGCGGGCGGAATCTGGATGTGGGAGAAGTCCGGCGTATCGCCCGGGCGGACGTGCGGAGCAGGAACGTGAAAGCGGGGATCAGACTGAGTCATGGGCTCTCGCGGTGACTGGGGGCCATGCGGCCGGGACTACGCCGGAGAGGAGTCCGGCGCGAGGGGCGTCTAACGCGGATGGGGCAGGCTTGTCCACTCTTGGATCAATGTGCCATTTCCCGGCCCGCTCCAGCGCATTGGCAGATGATTTTCTCACACTACGCAACCGAACGAAAAAATTTGACCGGAAACAAGTCGCGAAAATGCGCCCGAACATCCCGTGAGGATTTGCTGTTCCGGTCAATCCGGGCTTTTCTGCCTCCCTCAGACGCAATGAGGGGAGACTTGCGATGAACAAATATGTGCGCGGTGCCATCGGCGGCGTTGTTGGCGCCCTGATTCCTCCGGTCTTCTTCGGGGGCTTTATCTATTTCGCGGCGGGACGGGATCCGCTCCCCATTTTCGCGGAACTCGCCGGATCGCCGGTTTTCCTCATCATCTATGTCGTCATCATCGGCTTCGGCTTCGCACAAGGCTTCGGCGGCCCGGGCGGTGGGCGTGGGGGCCGAGGCGGCCGGGACAGCCATTTCAGCCAGGACGCGAGCCGAGACTTCGGCGATGGCGGCGGCGGTGGCATGGGCGGCGGCATGGGCGACTAGGCCGTCCAACCCGACGCTTTGACATCAGCCTGCCATTTCCGGGTTCGCAATTGGCGGTTAGTGCACTAATTTCCCGCCAAACAGTGAGTTGAGGAAAAAATGATTGCCGACCTGGATTCCATTGATGTGCGCATTCTCGCAGCCCTGCAGGAAGATGCGGGACGGTCCGTTGCCGAGATCGCCGAACTGGTCGGCCTGACGCCGTCTCCCTGCTGGCGCCGGATTCGCCGCCTGGAGACCGAGGGCATTATCAAACGCCGCTCCGTCGTCCTTGACCGCCGCTCCATCGGCCTGATGTTCACCGCCTATATCGAGGTGAAGATCGCCCCTGCCCTGCCGGAGAATTTCAAGACGTTCGAAGCCGGCATCCAGAGCTTCGAGGAAGTCACCGAGGCCGTGATCATGACCGGCCCCTACGACTATCTGGTCAAGGTCGTGATGCCCGACATCGACAGCTATAACGACTTCGTCTCCGAGAAATTCATCCCGCTCGGCGTCATCGGCGATTTCCGCACCTCGGTGCAGATCCGCAACGTCAAGGAAGGCCGCGGCCTGCCGCTCGGGCATATTGATGGCTGACCGTTTCCGGCTCGGCCCTCGCAGCTGGGCGGTCATCGGGGCCGTTGGCCTTGTATTGATCATCGGGTCCCGCTTCGAATTCCTGCACCATCTGGAAGTCGACGCCTGTCTGGATGCCGGCGGGCGCTGGGGCGACGCGATCGATGAATGCGACTTCAGAACCCTCGAAGAGATTCGCGCGTCTGACCGTGCCCGCGTCGACAGCCGGACCGGGGACTGACAGGAGACGATGATGATGAGCTGGGAGACCGCCTATTCCGCCCTCAACCTGCTCGTTATCCCGGCCTGGGCCCTGCTGATCTTCCTGCCGGGACACGCGATCACGCGCCGGCTGGTGCATTCCGCCCTCTACCCGCTCACGCTGGGGCTGATCTACCTGGTGTCGCTGGGCGCCGCCCTCCTCTTCGGCGTCGCCGACCCGGAAGCGGGCATGTCGAACCTCGCGGGCGTGATGAGCCTGTTCGACCACCCCAACGGCATTCTCACCGGCTGGACGCATTTCCTGGTCTTCGACCTGTTTGTCGGCGCCTGGATCGCGCGCGACGCCCGACGCTGCGGGCTGGCCCACCTGTTGACCGTCCCCGCACTCCTCCTGAGCTTCCTCTTCGGACCGCTGGGACTTCTGCTCTACCTTCTGATCCGCAAGCTCTCCGGCAAGGGCGGCTGGGGTCTGTTCGAGGACGGGAAGTAAAGAAAAAGGCGGCGCCATGGGCACCGCCTTTTCCGGTTCTGATTGAACGCCTTGCCTTACGACAAGCGCTCCAGGGCAACCGCGGTGGCTTCGCCGCCGCCGATGCAGAGCGAGGCAACACCCTTGGTCTTGCCCTGCTTTTCCAGGGCTGCCAGCAGGGTCACCATGATGCGCGCACCGGACGCACCGATCGGGTGACCGAGGGCGCAGGCACCGCCATTGACGTTGACCTTGTCGTGGGACACGCCGAGATCCTTCATGGCGATCATCGGGACAACCGCGAAGGCTTCGTTGATTTCCCAGAGCTCGACATCATCGATCTGCCAGCCGGCGCGCTCGACGACCTTGCGCATGGCCGGAACCGGCGCCGTGGTGAAATAGGCCGGCTCGTGGGCGTGGGCGGCCGTGGCGACGATCTTCGCCAGCGGCTTGAGACCGCGACGCTCGGCCTCCGACTTGCGCATCAGCACCAGGGCAGCGGCACCGTCGGAGATGGCAGAGGCGTTGGCCGCGGTGACCGTGCCGTCCTTGTTGAAGGCCGGGCGCAGGTTCGGGATCTTGTCCGGCATCGCCTTGCGCGGCAGCTCGTCCGTATCGACCGTCAGGTCACCCTTGCGGGTCTTGATCGTGACCGGCGCGATTTCCCGCTTGAAATCCCCCTCTTCGGTCGCGCGCTGGGCGCGGGCCAGGGTTTCCAGGGCGTAGGCGTCCTGCTGCTCGCGGGTGAACTGGTATTCGTTCGCGATCATGTCGGCGAAATTGCCCATCGGCGCCTTCTCATAGGCGTCTTCGAGACCGTCCTGGGCCATGTGATCCTTGACGACGTCATGGCCGTATTTGAAGCCACCGCGGTGAGAGGGCAGCATGTGCGGCGCCTGGGTCATGCTCTCCATGCCACCGGCGATGATGATGTCCGCATCCCCGGCCAGGATGGCCGCGCGGCCCATGATGGCCGCCTGCATGCCGGAGCCACACATCTTGTTCAGCGTGGTGGCCTCGACGGATTTGGGCAGACCGGCCTTGAGCGCCGCCTGGCGTCCCGGGGCCTGGCCCTGACCTGCCATGAGCACATTGCCCATCAGGATCTGGTCGACGTCGTCACCGGCAATACCGGCCTCTTCCAGCGCGGCCTTGACGGCCACGGCACCGAGCTCATTCGCACTCTCGCTCGCCAGCTTACCCAGCAGGCCGCCCATGGGCGTGCGGGCCATACCGACGATGACGACCGGATCTTCCTGTGTGCTCATTTCAAGTCTCCTCCTCTTCGCCATTCGGCGTTAGTCTGCGCGCATGATCAAAGTATGCGGCACCGCGTCAAGTTTTTTCGCAGTTGCAGCATCAGCCCTCCGGACACGCCCGGACGGTCGCGCCTGGCGCGAAACGCTGATGGCGCTTGCACTTTTCGCACTGCTGGCGGGCCTGGTCAGCGCGCTGAGCGAGGCTTTCACTTTTTCTCTGCCGACGGGACTCGAGGGCGTATTCCCGCTGATTCCGGTAGTTTTCATCGTCCCGGCGCTGTTCGAAGAGATGGTTTTCCGGGTCAGCCTGCCTGCACTGACAGGCGGGACTCGCCTCGCCGACGCGCTGGCGCTCGGCCTGTTCATTCTCTGGCACCCCGTGCAGGTCTGGCTGGGCCTGCCACTCGCCCAACCGCTCTTCCTGGACCCGGTTTTCCTCACCCTGGCAGGTTTGCTCGGCCTCAGCTGCGCCATTCTCTATCGCCGCAGCGGATCCGTGTGGCCCGCCGTCATTCTGCACGGAGGTGTGGTGGCGGGCTGGAAATTGCTTTTCGTCTAGCGACCGCAGGCCAGTTCGTAGCCCAGCTCGCAGGCGCGTTCATAGAAGCTCGACGCCCGGCGGGCATTGCGGGCCGAAGGCTGATAACCGTCCCGGCCCCACTCATAGATATTGCCCCGGCTATAGCAGGCCCGGCCATCTCCCTGCTCGCAGGCCTGCTCGCAATAGGAGGCCTTCGGCGCATAGCCCGGACGCGCGCCATAACAGGCCTCGGCCAGCGCGTGGCGCGTATCCAGACCCCGGGACGCCTCGATATCGGCCTGCAGGGCACAGCCGTCAGAATAGCCACCGGCGCAGGACCGGCCTGCCCGGTCGAGCGCCTCGTCCTCGCGCCCGAGTGCCAGCAACTCCGTCCCGGCCTGCCAGCAGGCCATGGTGGAGCCATTGTCGCAGCCTGACATCACCATGGGAAAGAAGCGTTCAGGGTCCGCGCGGACCGGGGCGTAGGGGTTGGGCTCCATGCGACGTTCGAACTTCCAGCACGAGCCGTCGAGCCCCAGCGTGCAGGCCCGGATGTGCAGCGCGACATTGCGTTCGGTCAGCCAGGACTGGGCGTCCTCCCGCTGGTAAAGCGCAATCGCGTAACCGCAGGCATAGCGGTCTCCCGCCTCGCACGCAGCCAGATAGGTCGCGCGCTGCTCTTCGACATCATAGAGCTGCGCCGCGGTCGGGGCCGCCAGCCAGAGTGAGACGAGTAATCCGATCAGAACACGCATGTTTTCCCCGGGTTTGCGGGCCGAGAATAGGCGTGTCCGGCGGGCGGAATCAATCGTCCCTCCCGAAGAGAGTATCGATGTCGCGATGACCTTCGAGAACACGGATGATTTGTAGAGCTGTGCCTTGGTACCGGAAGATGATGACATAGCGGCGGTGGGGCAGCATCCGTATACCCGGGCCCAGCTCTGCCCGCTCTACGCCCAGAAGAAATTTGGAATTCGCCAGATCTTCGCAATGACTGAGGATGCTGTCGGCAAACCGATAGGCAATGTCGAAACTGCCACTCTGTCCCGCTATGTCGCTAAAGATCTGGTCGAGGTCAGCCTGTGCCGCGTCCAGAATCTCAAGCCGAAACACTTTAGGATCCTTGATTTTTCAACTGTTCGGCCGATGCTTTCAAATGCGCCCTGACTTCATCGATCGTGTGCTCACCCCCTTGGTCAATCGCGTCCTGGATCGACGTGCGGAGCTCAGCCAGCTTGGCTTCCCGCTCCTCGACAAGACGCAGGCCTTCGCGCACGACCTCGCTTTGGGACTGGTAACGCCCCTGCTTCACCTGGTCCTGGATGAAGAGCTCCCAACGCTTGCCGAGTGAGATGTTCATGGCGCGTCCCCTTTGGCGGGAGACTAGCACGAATAACAAAAACTGCGCAGTTTTTGTTATTCAGCCGATCAACCTGACACCACCCGAACGCGCCTTGCCAGATGTCGACGCGATCCAGCCGCCGCCCAGGACACGGTCCTCATCGTCCGGCGAATAGAAGACACAGGCCTGTCCCGGCGCGACGCCTTCTTCGCCGTCTGCCAGCACAACGCCGACACCCGCGTCCGACACCGACAGCGCAGCCGGAACGGGCGGGCGCGTGGAGCGGACTTTCACGCGCACAGGCGCGCCGTCAGCGATCCCGTCCTGGCCCAGCCAGTTGACGTCCTTCAGGCGGATGGTCTCGACGGCAAGGGCCTCGCGCGGACCGACGACGACCTCCGCCGCCTCGGCATCCAGACGCACCACATAGAGCGGATCCCCCGCTGCGATACCCAGACCGCGACGCTGGCCGACCGTGTAGCGGATCACGCCCTCATGCTCGCCCAGCACACGGCCATCAACATGGACAATCTGGCCAGGACGCGAGGCGCCCGGGCGGATTTTCTCGACGATGTCGACGTAACGCCCCTCCGGGACAAAACAGATGTCCTGGCTGTCCGGCTTGTCGGCCACAATGAGGCCGAAGGCTTCGGCGAGCTGTCGGGTCTGGTCCTTGTTAAGGTGCCCCAGCGGGAAGCGCAGGAAATCGAGCTGTTCATGCGTGGTGGCGAACAGGAAATAGGACTGGTCCTTGCCCTTGTCGGCCGCCCGTCGCAGCTCCGGGCCGTTCGGCCCATCAACGCGCTGGATGTAATGCCCGGTCGCCATGCAGACAGCGCCCAGCTGTTTCGCGGTGGTCAGGAGGTCCGCAAACTTGACGGTCTGGTTGCAGCGCACGCAGGGAATGGGCGTGTAGCCCGCCAGATAGGTATCGGCGAACTCCTCGATGACCGCTTCCCGGAAGCGGCTTTCATAGTCGAGCACATAGTGCGGAAAACCACACTCCTCGGCGACCCGCTTGGCGTCGTAGATGTCCTGGCCCGCGCAGCAGGCGCCTTTTTTCTGGATCGCCGCCCCGTGGTCATAGAGCTGCAAGGTCACGCCCACGACATCATAGCCGAGATGGTGCAGCAGCGCCGCCGTCACCGAACTGTCCACGCCGCCGGACATCGCCACGACAACGCGGTGATCGCCAGGCTGGCCGCCCAGTCCCAGCGG
>Ga0070726_10001255_pt1 | contig 26274 bp, 20 predicted proteins | sample tdAd471_FD_67275 | JGI IMG/M metagenome (GOLD analysis project Ga0070726, IMG submission 67275) | Marine sediment microbial communities from the Atlantic coast under amendment with organic carbon and nitrate - tdAd47.1 | ecosystem: Environmental > Aquatic > Marine > Coastal > Sediment | place...
AAAAACAGACAACCATCGGGCCCGAAAAAGGAATTTGAAGTGCTGTTGGAGAATGTCAAGCAGATCACCACGATTGCGATTAAAAATCAAAAAGAGTATCGTTTCTTTGGCGTGGATGAGATCATGTATTGCCAAGCAGATGGAAATTTTAGCTACCTCTACCTGGGAGAGGAGCGTCGAAAGGAGCACACGTCTTATTCATTGGGTAAAATGGAGGAACTATTGCCGCCTCATTTGTTTTTCAGAATTCATGCTTCCTTTATCATCAATCGGAACTATCTCAAAAAATATACGACTAAAGAAGGAGGCTATCTTATCATGAAGAATGGCGTTAAGCTTTCTGTAGCTAAAAGTAGGAAGGCAGAATTTGATAAATGGTTAGGTTTTAATGATAGTTAGACCTTTTTGGGGTTTAATTGAACCAAAACGGCTTTTTTGAGCGGAGGCTTGGCCCCTATTTTTATACCACATTACCATTCCTACCGATTACATCGTTTTTCGGATGTCTTATCATGGAGTAATTGATAGAAGAGCGAAGTGCCCGTATCTTAGAAGAAACCAAAGCACCTTTTCCATCATTTACTAAAAATATTGGATGGGAAAACGTGCTTACTCCAAAAAACTGACTTCGACATTCTACATCGATTTTACAGCAAAGTATTAACCAAAGAGCATGATACTTCCTTCAATTCAACTTTACAAAAGGCTTTGAAGATAAACGTATCATCAACTACATGCAAGTATCGGAACCCATAGCGTAAGCTGTTGTATCTGTGCTTTGCAAGGCTAGTAATTCTTATCTAAAAAGAATTCGGCAAGTGCCTGCCATCTTAAAGACCTAAAACCTCAATTAACCATGAAGCCTGTGGCAGGCATTTGCAAGCCTTTTTGTGAATAATGAAGAATTAGTAATGAATAATGAGTAATGAAGAATTAATAATTACCCATTCTACATTTTTCATTAAACTTCCATTATCCATTATCCATTATCCATTATCCATTCCTCAAATCGAATAGTGAGCAAGCGGTTATCCAATGCCAGTGGTGGTTTATCAAATAGGAAATAAGCGAATACCATTCCGCGTCCCTCCTTGTACATGGCTAACATTTGACAAGTCAGGCGGGTACTGAAGTCTTTTTTAGGTTCAAAGAAAAAGACTTTCGCCCAATCTGCGTTAAGGTCCGCTGCGGTTAAAGTATCGGGTAAGGATAAAGCAGAAATGACCTTCTCTTCCTCATTGGAGGCCAGGTTGGAGATCATCTGTAGGCAACGGATATGCGGTAGGCTGGTCATGGGGCGTTTTTCATCCTCGACTTCCAGGTGATAGCGAATTTCTAGTTTTTCTTTCCTTGATCGAATGGCGAATTCATAATTTTGATGGCGATTCGAATAAACGCGGATATCCTTGTAGCCAGCATCTAGTGGTGCCATGAAGTCGACCCCCATTTGCACCGCCAATAAACTGAAGTTTTCTGGCAGATCGATTTGAGCCAGTGAGGAGGAGGTACCAACCAATAAAAAGAGTAATATAAGCGTAGAAAGGTATTTCATAAACAGTCGGCTTTTAATTAAACATCCATCTTGCGTGATCAGGTGAAGTAGATTCCTACCGGGCCTTTACAAGCTTCGCTATAGTGAAGATAAAGAAAATGAGTGGGGCGAGCAACTATCCATACTGCGCTAATATCGCCTGCAAATCAGCCAGTGTATTAGCCTCTGCTGCCTTTTTATCCTTTCGCCAACGTAGAATCCGAGGGAAGCGAAGCGCCACCCCGCTTTTATGTCGCTTGGATACCTGAATCCCCTCAAAGGCAATTTCAAAGACGTGGAAGGGAGTAACGGAGCGGACAGGGCCAAAGCGATCGATCGTATGCTGGCGAACCCAGGCTGTGATCTCTCCAAATTCTTTATCTGTCAAGCCCGAATAAGCTTTAGTGAAGGGCACCAGTTTTTCTTCTTGCCATACAGCAAAGGTGAAATCGGTAAAAAGATTAGCTCGCCGGCCATGGCCTCGCTGGGCATAAATCATTACTGCATCGATGGTTAAAGGGTCTACTTTCCATTTCCACCAGTCGCCGCGCTTCCGCCCAGAAAGATAAGGAGATGTCTTTCGTTTGAGCATAATGCCTTCACTATGCTTTTCGCGCGCTATCGCTCTTTCTTGTCGTAAGCTCTCCCAGTCAGAATAGGATACGATAGGTGAAAGTTGAATCAGGCCATCCGTAGGATGCTGTGCCAGTAGCTTTTCTAGCAAAGCTCTTCGTGCCTGCATACTTTGCGCTCTAATATCCTCCCCTTGCCACTCCAGCAAGTCGTAGGCCATGAGAATCACAGGAGCCGTCTGCAGTATCTTCTTGGTCACATTTTTGCGGCCAAGGCGCGTTTGTAGTTGTTGGAAAGAAAGCGGTTGGCCCTCTTTAAATGGAAGTATTTCTCCATCTATCACGGTACCATCAGGTAGCCGTTTAGCCAGTAGCGCATATTCAGGAAATTGGGCTGTCACCAACTCTTCCCCTCTTGACCAAAGAAAAAGCGTTTCCTTTCTCACGATCAATTGGCCTCTAATTCCATCCCACTTATGTTCAGCTTGCCATTCATCGGGTGATCCCAATGCTTCGGCTGCTCCTTCCAATTGATAGGCGAGGTAAAAAGGATACGGTTTTGAAATGTCGTCCAAACTATTTTCACTTCGAATGAGGGCCTCAAAAGTTGTGTTGTCGGGTGTCCATTGCCCCATCAGACGATGTGCTAGGCTACTCTCTTCTTGTCCTGTATATTGAGACAAGGCCCGTACCATCAATTTTTGCGATACGCCAATTCGCATGCCTCCAGTTATGATTTTATTGAATACAAAGCGTTCAGTGGGACTGAGTTGGTTCCAGGCAGCGAGTACTTGTTCGCGTTTTTCAGTTTCTTCGAGGGGCCCGAGCGCCTTTATGAAATCTATCCAATAGGTCAAAGAATAGTGACTCTCCTCATTAGGTGGTGGTAGCACCAAAGCAATGGTCTCAGCCAGGTCGCCGACTACATGATAAGATTCTTCAAATAACCATTGAGGGAGTTGTGAATATTCAGCGGCCCATTGTCGGAGTAGGGTAGTGGTAACCGTCCTTTTAGGTCGGCGGTGGGAAAGCAGGGCCATTGTCCACATCCGGTCCTGGTCATCTACCCGCTCAAAATAGGCAGCCAGGGCCTTGACTTTGGTATTGGTCTTAGTCGTTTGATCCAATTCGGTGAATAGTTGGGCAAAATGCTTCATAGGGCCTCGTCTTTTTGACCTGATTCCGAAGGTGATGCCTCTTCATTCATTTCTACCAATTCACCCGTATACGCTGTTTTTACTTCGTGTGCTTCTAAGCCCTGATCAATTAACCAACGACGAAAGATATCCGTGTAACCATGGGTGACGAAAACGCGTTCGGCTCCAGTGGCTTTGACGGTTTGATTGAGGCCTTCCCAGTCGGCATGATCGGAGAGTACAAAGCCGCGATCCACGGACCGTCGTCGTCTAGCTCCACGCAAATTCATCCAACCCGAAGCGACCCCGGTGGATGCGTTTTTGAAGGGTTTGACCCAGGAAGTACCCAATGCACTAGGAGGTGCAATGACCAGGCCACCTTGATGTGTTTTGGGATCAAAATGAGACGCTACTGGAACAGTGGCAGGCAAAACCACGCCTTGCTGACGAATAACCTGATTGGTATTTTCGACGGCGCCATGCGTGAGGATAGGTCCTATAGAGGTATCTAAATGTCGTAGTATACGCTGTGCTTTTCCCAGTGCATAAGCCGTAAGTATAGTATATTTTCCAGCCGCCTTATTAGCTGCCCACCAGTTATTGATGGATTGGAAAACTTTCTCTTGGCTTTCCCACTTGTAAACGGGTAAGCCGAAGGTTGATTCAGTGATAAAAGTATGACAAGGCACCGGTTCAAAGGCTTCTGCTAATCCATCATCCTCCAACTTGTAATCGCCGGAAACCACCCATACCTCTCCCTTATAGGCTACTCTGATTTGAGCAGATCCCAAGATATGACCTGCCGGAAAAAACTGAAAAGTAACCCCATTTACTGTACGTGTTTCTCCGAAAGCAACGGTAGTGACATTGATTTTACCCAAGCGATACTTGATCACGGGCATGGCACTTTCTGTACAAAGGTAATATTGGTGTCCCCAACGGGAATGGTCGGCATGACCATGGGTAATCAAGGCTTTCTTGACGGGGCGCCAAGGATCAATATAGACATCGGCCTGTGGGCAATAAATGCCATTAGGCGTAAACGTAAGTAAACTCATATTCTTACTTAGACTACCTGATATTTCTTCCGTTGGATAAGACTACTTAGGATCCATGACCATCGTACAAAGTCAAATTTACCGATTGGAGGCCATTGAGGTTTGCCCCAAGCTGCTCTTACTGTTCGCTTTGATTATGAAACACCCCGAGCTTCTATTTGTTCTTCCTATTTATAAGGTTTTCTTGATCGTGAAAAAGAAAGTGGTGCCTTTATCAATGACGGATTCTACCCAAATCTCTCCTCCATGCTGTACGACAATCTTCTTGCACAATGCGAGGCCGATGCCTGTACCATGAAAATCCTTGCGACTATGTAGCTTTTTGAACAAAAGGAAAATCTTATCAAAAAATTCTTCTTCTATACCTATTCCGTTGTCTTTGATTGAAAATTGCCAAAATAGGCCAGCATCCTGTGCTCGTATATCAATGACGGGTGCTTGATCTAGGTGTGAGAACTTGATGGCATTAGCCAATAAGTTTTGGAAGAGTTGTTTCATTCGCGTCAAGTTGGCCTGAATACGGACGGGAATGTGATGGATATTGATAATAGCCTTCTTCTGTTGGATGACACTATCCAGGTCTTGTATAGTCTCCTCCAATATGGTTAGTGGATTAATCGTCTCAAAAAGTAGTTCTTCCGTATTAACCCGAGAGTAAGTGAGCAAGTCCTCAATCAATTGATTCATATTATGCGCACCATCGATGATAAACTTCAAGTAGGAGGCGGCGGCCTCATCCATTCCTTCTCCATATCTTTTCTTTAGCAACTGTGCAAAAGTCCGCATCGTTCGGATGGGTTCGCGGAGGTCATGAGAAGCGATATAAGCGAAATTTTCCAACTGCATATTGGAATCAATATACTTTTGAAGTTCTCGATTCTTCACATCCAATTCGCGGTATTTTTCTTGGAGCGTTTCTTGAAACTTTTTGCGTTCAGAAATATCTCGGATAACCGTAATGACTTCATCATCATCGATGGCGCTAAGCCTGGCCTCAAAGTAGGCGAGCTTCCCATCGGCAGGTAGCGCATATTCAAAGCGCTGAACTTCCTTGGTGGCTAAGGCTTTCTGCAAATTGTAGGACATGCCTTTAGCCAGATAGGTAGGCATCATTTCACTAATGCTCTTCTGCAAGAAATTACCAGGCTGGGCATAGATACCCGTCACCTGCGTGGTGGAAGGGTAAAAATCGGTATAGATTCCGTCTTTATTGATTCTGAATTTTAAATCTGGTAGGGCTTTCAAGGCTGCCTTTTGTAGGGCTTCACTTTCTTTTAGGGCTTCCATCACCGCTCGTTTTGTGGTGATATCTTGCTGTGTCCCCCAGATCCCAACTAGGTGATTATCTTGGATCAAACCGACGGCCTGATTGGTAAATATCTTGAGATTGCCAAATAGATCTGCCTCAGTAGTCTCTACATTTTCTACCCGGTAGCCTCCTTTGATAAAAGCCCTGAAGGAATTTTGATTCTCTTCAAAGTGTTCGCCTGCGTGGAGGTCAGCTATCCGGAGCCCTATCAGGCTATCCGGGGAATCATAGCCATACATTTTTGCCATGGCAATATTGGATTCTTCAATTTTTCCCGATTGGTAATACAAGTCCACCTGCTCTTCCATTGGGAGGTCGATCGGGATGGGCGTACTACAAGCCATGTAGTAAATCCCATCTGTACTATATCGGATGAAGTTGCGATACCTTTTTTGGCTTTCGAGAATCTTAGCCTCGTTTTTCTTGTTGTCTGTAATGTTTTGTAGGAAGGAAATATATTGAGAAAGTGAACCATCTTCTGCTCGTTTAAAGACCCTGGCTCTTTCGTGAAACCAATTCCACTCTCCCTTCACATCTTTGATGCGGTATTCGGCCTCAATAATTTCATTGTCGTTGGCTTTTTTGATCCTTTCTATAAATTCGAAATGGGCCTTATCTATATCATCTGGATGAATAATTTGATGAAACAATTCGAGGGGGTCATCTATCCCCAAAAAATCATGTCCCAAGAAGTCTGCCTTTAAGTTGGAATACAGAATTTTACCTTCTTTAAGATTGATTAAAGCAATGACATCGGGTGTTGTACCGGAGATCATTTCGAGCAATCTTTTTTCTTCTTGTATTCCATACTCTATTTCCTTTTGATAGGTAATATCCGTGGCGATCCCAATGAGTTCTTTGACTTCACCTCGTTCGTTAGCCAGCGGCACCTTGACGGTTTGGTAAAACCTTGTTTCTCCGGCTGAATTAGTGACCTTCTCCGTAGGAATAAATTTGGTTTGTTGGCTTCTGATCACTTCTAAATCATCCTCATGGAAATGATTGACCTGATTCAAGTCAACATTAAAATCTACATCACTTTTCCCAATTAGGTTTTCTGGAGTCGTCCCATAGACATCAGCTACACTTTGATTGGCCATCACATATAAGCCTTTTGCATCTTTAGCAAAAACCATCGATGGGATATGGTCAATGATGTTTCTGAGGTAGTCCCGCTGAGATTTCAACTCATTCTCTACTTTTTTCCTGGCTAAGAGGTTCCCCATCGTTAGTAGTAGCGGCTTGACGAGTTTAGTGCAAGGCGCTGTCCAGGTGCTTTGTGCTGTTCTGGCCGTAATGGTGAGAATACCCCAAGTCCGATTATCTACACAAATAGGCAAATGGATGAAGTGATTCAAACCTGAATCCTGAAATATACCTTGGCCATTTCCATTGGAAGAATCTAATCGGCCCGTAATGATTTCACCTTCATCATAAGCCTTTACCCACTTTTGCGAAGGAGGAGCATCTATGTTCAATTCACTGTTGAAGGACGTAGTGCTAAGTTCCCACTGCTCTCCTTGGTTCTGAAGTGCTAAGCGGATATCAAATAGGATCTTTTGTGATGAATCTTTGTCCGTTTTGATTAGAAAAAGATAATCTCCTCCGAGATGCTGTCCAATGACGCGACAGGCTTTCTCCATACCTTGCATGACATCCTTGACTTCGAGGAGATAGATGAGGGCTTCATTGAAGGCTTCAATTTTGCAAATTTGTTTTTCTTCCACCATTTATTAAAGAGCTTTATGAACGACGACTATATGAATATAAAGGTATCATTTTATCAACAGTATTATACTTAGCAGGCGTGATGTATTTAAGAAAGTAGAGATGGAAATACTTCCACTTTCAAATGATCTTTAACTTAGTTTCTACCCTGGACAACAAGTGTTTACGATTTCGTAAGATACATAAATATAAGAAAAGTAGATGTATCTATGTGGTTTATAACTCTTCTGACTACCTACTAATTAGCACTAAGCTACTTTTTAGCTTGAGTGAGCATCTAATGACAATACAAGCTGTCATGGAGTAACTTTGCCTAAGAGCATGTTTGGGCAAGCGTGATTAGCCGAAAGTGAGCAAATTTTAATTTAGACAAGGCAGATTTTGCAGCCCAATGCGGGCACAGGCGAAAAATCTAACGGAGAATAAAAGAAAATTTGCCGCTTGGAGGCAATTAAGGCCTGCCCAAACATGCTCTAAGAGCATGTAAGTTATATAGAAGGTGTACGGAAAGAAACGCGAAGTGTTCGATTGATGGGTAGTTGTTTGGACATGTTTATAGGCTAAAATAAAAAAACCGGTGTAAGTGACCACTACCTTCAGGCTATGGACTTACACCGGAGTAAAAGGGACTGAATTATGGTGCTAAATTAGTGCCGACTGATATTGAACTTACTGCTCCATTGTTGTTCACCTTGGGTTACCTGGATAAAATAGGTTCCTTGGCTAAGGTGATTAATGGGCAGCGTCTCTTGGCGACTGCTTTCAGGAGTTGTCACCGATCGTTCCTCCACAACTTGTCCGGTTGCATTGTAAATGCGAACCAGTGAATTCCCTGACTTTGAGCCTGGAATGGCTACATGCAACTCTTCTTGTGCAGGATTAGGGAAAACAGACAAGTCTTTTGCTGGTAAGTCCATGGTTTGGGCCGTGCTTTCGACCAAACCTTCGTAACATTCGTTATTCTCACGCTCATACAAGACTACATTTCGATAGAATGAGGTGCCGTTTCCAAAGCCACTATCGTGATCTGCCAGGAAGAACATGTACTTATAAGATCCAGTATAATATTCACCGATAGGGATCGTGTAGGTAGTCCATGTGGAGGCCCCGTCATAGGTATTGTAGTTCTGAACACCCCAGCGTTGCGTTCCATACAACTGGAATGTCTTGGTAAAGGATATGGTATTATTGTCATCCAAACCGATACCATGTATCTCTCCCTCAATATTGGATCCAAATTCGAATTGGAGAACAGTGTTTGGCGTGACGGTATATCTAATGCCAATGGCTTTCCAAGCGTTATTATCTATTTTGAGCGTAGTACCATTGTTCATTATTTCGGCATCTCCCACATCCTGGAAGGATCCATAGGATTCAATCACATAATCGTTGAAGTTGATTCCTAAACAGCCATCATTATCATCATCGGGCTGGCCTAGACAGAAATCTGCCATGTCTTCGGATTCAAAAGAACCTCCATCTGCATAGACATTTCCATTTTCATCCCATACTTGGTAGCCTCCTTGACCGTAGGCACAGCAAATGCCATCTCCATCACTATCCATCAATTTAAGGCTATAACAAGCCTCAGGAAGGCAAAACGAATCGCGAATTACTTCTCCTGCTTTCTTTTTTGCATAAGGTCCGCCGCTGGCGACAGCTGTACCATTGGCATCTAGTAATTCCCAGGTGGTTTCCATGCCAAAGTTATCCAAGGTAAGATCTAGGTATACTTTGTTTTCGTTACATTCATTGTTGTTTCCGCCATTATCACCTCCTCCATTATCTCCGCCACCATTATCACCTCCTCCATTATCTCCGCCACCATTATCACCGCCACCATTATCACCACCGCCATTATCTCCGCCACCGTTGTCTCCACCGCCGTTGTCGCCGCCTCCATTATCACCACCACCATTGTCTCCGCCACCTGAACAGGCAGAAGTACAACTTGAACTAGCTATATTATTCCGGATTACATTACCCGGCTGTGTACCAAATCCTTTTGTGAAATTGATACCTGTACTACTAATATGACAATAGGACATCACGGTACCCCCATTGGAAGGAATCCCTGGATTTCCGCAACTCCCCTCTGTAAAGCCTGCGCAACCATCAATGGCTGTATTGTTGCCATTCCAAACACAAGCATGGGTGTGATGTGAACCTAGTAGGTGTCCCAATTCGTGCGCAACTACCATCACAGAAAAAGAATAATTTGGAATAGCTCTATAAGTCTTATTGATACTAGAGAAACTCAAACGAGCTGCTGTGTATGGATGACACAAACCATCAAGAACAGCGATTCCTCCGCTAGCTTGATAGGACAGTAGCTGAGCTAGATCACCATTAAAACTTCTGCGCGTATTTTGAAATTGGGAGAGCATAGCCGAACTACTGCTACCTGCATAGGGACTATTACTGGTCCAGATAAAAATTTCGGAGATGGTTATGTTCACATTCTCATTGGCGTATAGCGTCGCTACTTCATTAAACAAACCTGTAACATAATTGGTCACCTGAGCAGAGCCTCCTTTGTCGCGATAAATATCATTATCTACCTCAAAATAGATTCGAATACAGTCTCCTACATCCCTGGCGCCGCTTGCCGTGGCATCCATTAATTGTTCGCGAGTGTAGCCTGGGCCATCATCTGGCGTACCACATTCGAAAGGGGTGTTGCGGCTTACTTCCTGATCATTATAAAGGATATATTGGTCGGTAGGGGTTTGGTTATCATCGCCTAGTTTACCCAAAACAATATTCCCTTGGTCGGGGAGACTGAAAAGCCCCATTACTTCATTTTCGAAGATACTGATAGCGACTACCGACTTTTCAACACCTTTCACGACGCCTCTATAATGGACACTCATTTCAGGAATCATGGGTCGGTTTCCATCGCTCTCCATTACTCGAAACCCCTCCGCTAACAGATCCACCTTGACGAGTTCTACCTCCATCTCCTGCCGATTCTGTGAGGGAATCAACATTTGAAAGGTTTCAGGTGATTCGGCTAGTAGGGCTTGTACTTGTTCTTCTTTTAACTGTAAGTGATCATAGGTGCTGATACCGGCTTGCGATATTTCAGAACGGTTTCTTCCCTCGGGATTTAGATCAAATAGTGTCTTAGACTCGAAGGAAAGCCCCTTAGTTTTACTCATTTTGACCAATCCTGCGGGACTTAAAGCAGTTGATGGTGTTTGTGTATGAGCTAGGCCTACTATAGCCAATACCCATAGGAGGGTGAAATAGATTCTCATGATTTTGAAATCGGTTTTCGGTTTACAAATTAAATTAGGTGAAGTGTGTTTGTTCATTGTGTTTTAGTGTTTCTAGTTTTGGGCAATATGCTAGCTGTCCGCATAGTGACAACTATGCAGTTATTGGACAGCAAAGGCTATTATTTTGCAGTCGTATTCATCTTCTTAGGGATGAATAGTGTTCAAACTTGTTGAAGCTTAATTTTCAGTTAACACATAGTTTTCCTAGCCTTTCGATGTGTCGAAAAGAACTGAGAAAATTACTTTGTGGGATATACAGCCGAGGCCGATAGATAGCCAGCAAAGTACAGAAAACTAAAAATGGTTAACTGGGTAGATATGTCATGGATTACTAAAAAAGTTCTTTGGGAAGAAGAGTTGAACTACTGGGGATTGTGTCAGAAATGAACAAATAGAAAGGGAAGCCTTTTTTCTTCGTTCATAGGGATTTGTTTTCATATTCAATTCCCAAACTAAACGCCGAACTTTTTCAGAAAAGTGTTTAGAAATGAAAAAAAAATTAATTTTTTAGGGAACGTGCTTTTTGAGTGAGGGAGTGGTAGGAAGACCTATTAAAAAAAAATCCATGCAAGCCCAATCAAAGGCCATGCATGGAACAAGAAGCGTATTTAATTTACTATTTTGGTTAGATTACCTACACCACGTCTTTACCCTTCGATGGTATCAGACGAAACAATGTGCTTATAATCAGTTTTGAACAGGTAGCATTGCATTATACCAACTGCTATACGCTAGAGCAGTATAAAATCATAGCTTAGATCAGGCAAAGGCCATGACAAGCTGAGAAAATCCGAATAGGGTTTTACATGTTTACTTAAGACAAGCTGTAAATGTGCGGGTGATCAGATCAGAATAAATAACCCCAGCATCTAAGGTTTAAGGATAAGAGTAATGAATAGGGTTTTAAATGTCTACCGTGCGGTTAGAATTGCTGATTAATTAAAATTAGCAGTAGCAAAATTATTAATTTTGCGAAAATTGCAAAAGAAAGATTACTTTTTTTTTAATTCTTTAAGTCGACTATGATTATTTGTAAGTACTAATGATTGACTCAACAATATTTTGTTTGGGATATTTTGATAAAAAGAAATGCTATTATGAAGATTTTCTTACCACTAATACTTTGTACCTTTTTGCTAGCCTGTACTGATTCTTCGACAGAATCAAGTCAAGCGGCCACACCTACACCTGTTTTGGACGAAGCACAGAAAATTGTGAATCGTGCGGTGGAAAAACACGGTGGATCAGCCTATGATAACCTAAGTCTTGCTTTTGATTTTCGCGATCGACATTATGAGGGTATGCGTCAGGCGGGAAAATTTGAGTTCAAGCGCTTATTGAAGCAGGAGGATGGGACAGCGTTGCTGGATATTCTTGATAATGAAAGATTGATTCGGAAGAAAAATGGCGAGCCCGTGGCGCTATCGCCCAAGGATAGCAGCGCTTATGCTAATTCCGTTAATTCTGTGTTCTATTTTGCACTGCTTCCTTACTTTCTCAATGATCCGGCCGCGAACAAAAACTACCTAGGACAAACGGAAGTGAAGGGCCAGGCTTACCACAAAGTGAAAGTTACCTTCCAACAAGAAGGAGGGGGGAAGGACTTCGAAGATGAATTTGTCTACTGGATTCATGCTACAGATTATACCATGGATTATTTGGCGTATAACTATCTCACCGATGGGGGAGGGGCTCGCTTTCGGGAAGCTTATAATGTAAGAACCATTGAAGGGATCCGTTTCGCAGACTACATCAATTACAAACCCGAACCCGATTCAAGGGCGGTGGAGAATTTTGATTCGCTATTTGAGGCGGGACAAATGAAAGAACTTTCCCGAATTGATACCGAAAATATTGAAGTAAAGGTAGGTTTGTAGCTATAGCGCTTCATAAAAAACTTTACTTTTGTCAGGTGAAGAAAATCCTGATCATTCGCTTTAGTTCTATCGGTGATATTGTATTGACGACACCTGTGATTCGCTGTATAAAACAACAGCTGGGTGCTGAAGTACACTATTTAACCAAGAAAGGCTTCCGGCAAGTACTGGAGCATAATCCTTATATTGATAGGATTCATACCATCGAGAAAAAAGTAGCAGAAGTACTGGATGAGCTTAAGGCTGAAGCTTTTGATTTTGTAATCGATCTGCATCGGAATATTCGGAGCACCCAAGTCAAATGGGCCTTGAAGGCTAAGCATGCTTCTTTTGATAAATTGAATGGAGAAAAGTGGTTGATGGTTCGTTTCAAGGTGAATCGTTTACCCGATATCCACATAGTAGATCGCTACCTGGCTACAGCAGCAGCATTGGGCGTAAAGAACGATGGCAAGGGCCTGGATTATTTCATTCCAAGTGAGGCAGAAGTGAACCTAGCAGATTGGCTGGAAAACCCCCAACAGTCCTATGTGGCCTTTGTCATTGGAGCTGCACATGCGACCAAACGACTCCCTCAAGATAAGATCATTTCTATTTGTCGAAAAATACAGCAGCCCATCATGCTACTCGGTGGCCCAGCGGAGGCAAGGGTAGGGCAACAAATAGCGGAGGCCGCAGGGCCACATACCATCAATACTTGTGGGAAATTACGACTCCATCAATCAGCCTCTGTCGTTCAACAGGCCGGGAAAGTTATTAGTCATGATACAGGTTTAATGCATATAGCTGCCGCCTTTCAAAAAGAGATTATTTCGATATGGGGAAATACCATTCCTGAGTTTGGGATGTATCCTTATTACGCTGCTGGCGAATCCCATAATAAGACCATCGAAGTAAAACCGCTATCCTGTCGCCCCTGCTCGAAGATTGGCCACCAAAGTTGTCCCAAAGGGCATTTCAAATGTATGGTGGACCAAGATGAGTCCTTTGCGCTAGATTTGTAAGTGCCTATTTGACCCAACCTTAGACTACTTTTTCGCTGTCTAGCCACTCAAAGAATAATATGAAAAAGATAATTTTCACTGTAATTTTAGTAAGTACAATTTGCCAGCTTTGGGGGCAGAAGAAGCTAGCATATTTTCTTGCTCCTTCTTTTACCATTGGGGCTAATCGTAGCCCCGCCAGTACTGAGTTTAGTCAATACACAGGGTGGGTGACTGACAAGCAATATTTTAGCCTTTATGAAAACGGAAAAAATTTCGTCCCTTATCAGCTAGGAGGGAAATTAGATATTGGCCTTTCCTTCCAAGCGCGTTTATTGGTTTTTACGGGTCTGGCTTATACGATACGCAAAGAGGCTGTTTATCCCCGCTGTGATGTTTGTGATATAATCTTACCAAATAAGCCCTTTCGAACTTCGACTGAATTTTGGGAGATTCCATTGGGTGTGAAACTGCTATTATTAAAAGAAACAAAGGTCAATCCGTTTATCGGCTCGACCCTGTTTTATACCTTTGGAAGCCCTGATGCCGAATCAGGTTTAGAAGGACCGGGGCATAATTATAGTAGTATAGGGTATCGATTTTCTACCGGAGTTTCCATTGCTCTTCCCCAGGCTTTTTCTCTACAATTGGCGGCTCAGGTGCAAAATAATTGTCACCCTGATAATCGTTTCCCAATCTATCGGTTTGCGGAAATGGGAATAGAATTGGGAGTAATGAAAATCTTTGGCCGCTCCTAGAAGTAGAAATTTATTAGCAGGATTTTCGATTTTTCCACTACTGGACTTTTGATCTTTAAGGAATGCTGAAAGCAATTTACGATTGTTTTATCAGTCGAAACATTTGAAAATTTCTTTATCAAAAGTTGGAGTTTATGAAAACGAAATTACTGTTTACACTATTCGGCATGGGGATTCTTACGTTGGTCGTCCTGGGAATGAAAAGCGATTATCAGGATGCCCGAAAAAGGGAGACTCACCTTGATTTAGCCTATTATACCGGGCCTGATGCCGATGCTGACAAGCACAAGTTGGACTTATATCTACCTCAAGATAAAGCAAATGCTCCCGTCTTATTGTGGATTCATGGGGGAGCCTGGGTCACGGGTAGTCGAAAACAAGAGGCCGCATTAGCTAAGAATTTGGTAGCAAAAGGGGTAGGAGTGGCTGTGATGAGTTACCGCCTCAGTAATGGTACTTGGATGAACCCTGACTTCCAAGGTACCGCACAACATCCCGATCATATCCAAGACTGTGCTAGGGCTTTTAAATGGTTGCGGGATAAGGCTGCTACTTATGGTTATGATGCGAGCCAGTTGTTTGTAGGTGGATATTCAGCGGGTGGACATTTATCGGCTTTGTTGTGCATGGACGAACAATACCTAAAGGCGGAAGGCCTGCGGTTTTCTGATGTCAAGGGAGCCATCCCGATGGCTGGAGCCTATGATATGGTGCACTATTATAATGGCCATGTGGAAGGCAATGGAAAAGAAATGGCTGATGCACACGTACTGGGTGTTTTTGGTGATTTGGCTGATGTAAAGAAAGCTTCTCCTACGGAATACATCGAGCATTCTACTGTGCCGATGCTAGTGATCTCCGAGACAGATACCTACGACCTTACCAAGGTACTCGAAGAACAAGTACAAGATAAAAAGCATATCGAATTCTACCATGTCCGAGATAAGAACCACAATGAATTATACTTTGATCTCGTGAGGAACCCGAAGAGTGAGCATACGGAGAAAATGGCCTCGTTTCTTACCGCCAAAGGGGGATGACTCCCCTTGGAGGTGTTTTTTCTTCAGTGGATGAGTCGCACTCATCCACTGAAGAAAACATACCATATTGTATGGTATGTAAAAAACACTTATCTTTGTGCTATGGCGAGATTATCCAAGGAAGATTGGTTGCAGGAGGGCTTCAAGATTTTAACCGAGTTTGCACAAAATAAACTCCGGATTCTATATCTCTGCGAGCGACTGAAAGTGACACGTGGATCATTTTATCACCATTTTACAAGCATAGAAAACTATGTGGAGGCACTTGTGCGGCAGTGGGAGTTAGAAAGTACACGACAGTTCATAGAAGCAGCAGATCGGGAGGGTAGTGCCCAGGGACGAATGGACGTATTGAATAAATTGGTTTTGGAAAAGGATCAATCCATTGAGGCGGCTATCCGATCTTGGAGTTTTTATCAGCCGATCGTCAAGCAGTATTTGGCGCGAGTGGATAAAACCCGGATCGCTTATTTGACGGATATTATGGAGGGGATGGGCTATACCAGAAAAGAGGCGAGTATTATGGCTGAGATGGAATACGCCTTACTCATCGGGGTACAACACATGTATCCTGGGAAATTTGGGAAACGTGTTCGATCCATTTATAGGAAGTATAGCCAGTTAGTCGAGGCCGACTTGAAAGGGGAGGCTTAATTTTTTAAATAATAACATACAATACTGTATGGTATGTAAAATTAATCAGACATGAAAAAAATACCGATGAAAAAAGAATGGAAACAGATTCGAGCACATTTTCGGCGTTCCATGCAGGCGAATTCTCACGTTGTGGTCACATTAGTGGATGATGAAGGTTACCCCAGGCCGATGCCCATTGGCTCGGTAAGCCTGAACCGAGAAGAGCCCGGCGGTTATTTTATTGAGAAATTTACGAGTTCTTTTGCACGCTTTGGAGAGGAAGGGCAGCGCATTTGTGTATTGGCGGTCAATACCAATAAATGGTTTTGGTTACGCTCTTTGTTGAAGGGACGTTTCTATCGTCCGCCCGCTATTCGGCTATATGGGCGATTGGGAAAACTTCGAGACGGAACGGATGCAGAAAAGGAACGGTTTCAGCGCCTGGTGCGACCGGTGAGAAGAACCAAAGGTTATAAGATCATGTGGAAAGATATGAACCGAGTTCGTGAACTCACTTTTGAAAGGGCAGAAGGGGCCAATTTAGGGTTGATGACTGATGCCTTATGGAAGGATTATGTTGGACCAGCGGTAGAAAGAGTCGTGCATTAGCACCTAATTATAATATAAATAGTTTAGGTTTGCGGGGCGTGGGCCAGAAAGCATGTCTTAGAGCTTGTTTGGGCAACACCATTTGGGCGTAAAATATCCTTTTTTCGCTAATACTTCGTTCTTTTTTTTGCCCGTATCTATGGATATGCGCTTCAAAAAGAGCCTCGTCTTAGCAAAAAAAGGACTCTTTTTTGCTCCAAAAGCATTGCCCAAACATGCTCTTAATGGTAGACGCATAACCCGAACGCAAGGATATTTAACTGGTTTTAGCTTGAGCGAGTTGGACATCAAATAGAGGGAAAGGAATCTCAGGTCTTTTGCCTTTATATAGATTAACCCGGTCTTAGTTTGGCCTCCTCGAAGTCTTGCGTTACAATTGTGCAGTATGAAGACCTTTACTAATCAGGACGTTGAAAATTACTATGATCATACAGAGCCTCACTATCGAATGTGGTGGGGGCTGGATGAGACGATGGGATTGCACTATGGTATCTGGGATGAAGGAATAAAAAGTCTCAAAGAGTCTATACTCAATACCAATCGGCAGCTGATGAAGTTGGGCCGACTGCAAGCTGATGATGTCGTATTGGATGCCGGTTGTGGGGTAGGCGGGAGTAGTATTTTTATGGCCAAAGAATTGGGATGTAAAGTTACAGGTATTACCTTAAGCAAGCGACAGGTGGCTACAGCGACTAATTATGCCAGCCAACATGGAGTGAGTGAGCTGGTACAATTTGCACAAAAAGATTATACGGATACAGGATATGAAACTGCATCTTTTGATGTCATTTGGGCCATTGAAAGTATGCAGACCGCACAAGACAAAGGATTGTTCTTAAAGGAAGCCCAACGGATATTAAAGCCTGGTGGAAGAATCGTTATCGCCGACTGTTTCAAACCCAGGCCCTATGCTATTGGGCTCGAACCAGATATGCTGACCATGCTCAATGGTTGGGCCATATCTGATATTCTCACGGTCGGAGAATTAGAACGGATGGCCAATCGGTATAGTTTTCAACTAGAAGGCCAGCGGATAGTAACACAAGAAATAAAACCCTCTGTGCGCCGCATCTATTGGGCGGCTATTGCGGGTAGGCTGGGAACAAAAGCATATAATTTACTTTATAATGCGACCCACTTTTCCAAAATACACTACAAAGCAGGCTTGGCTCAGTACAAGACTTACCATAAAGGACTTTGGGATTACTGCCTAGTAGTGCTGGAAAAAAGTCAATAGTGCAGGCTAGGCCGAAAGATATTGCGCTACCGCCTCATGCCCATCTTTCTTCGCATAGTCCAATGCCGTTTCTCCGCTATCCATCTTGGCCGTTTTATCTGCACCAGCGGCTAGTAACATTTGCACCATCGGTAGATTACCGCGATGCGCGGCAGCATGCAATGCCGTTACGCCTTGTGTCTGTTTGGCATTGACATCGGCTTTATATCGGATTAACAGCTCAACCAGGCCAATGTGATTAGCGGCTACAGCGGCATGAATCGGGGCTACCTTGGCTGGATTATTAGCGGCTAAATTGGGATTAGCACCAGCTTCCAGCAGAAATTGGGCCACCGCTTCTTGACTAAAGAAGGCCGCGATACAGACCGGGGTAAATCCATCGCTAGAATACTGATCGAGTAAAGCGGAATCTGCTGCCAATGCCGCTTTTACCTCCGAAAGTAAGCCATAAGTGATGGCCTCATGAAAAGCAAAATTATCGGTGAGATTAGGGACTTCAGCCATAACCGCTGGCAAACGATGATAAGCAATGAGCATTAAGCCACTCACTCCATTTTCTCCTTTTTGATGTAAGACCGTAGGATTAGCTTTGATAAAAGCAGTAATATCTGCTTCATTTCTGGCTTGCAGTAAAGGGTTTAACTGAGCTAGGTGATCTATATCTTGACTCATTTGGGTTCTTTTTTAAATTAATAATACAACTTTATTCCTGTTTTCTCCCCATCTGAAACCCAATCTGGAATACGACTTAATTTATTCCACCTCAAGTCTAATAATTGTAATTGTGGAAGCTGTTCCACCCAGGAAGGAATCTGGGTCAAGTAATTGGCTCTTAAGTCCAAGTGAGTGAGGTTTTGCAAGGCGGCTAGCTGGGAGGGTAACTGCTGCAGCTGATTATTCCTTAATTCTAAGACTTGCAATTGCTGTAGTTGTGCAAGCGTTTTGGGGAGCCGATTGATCCTGTTGTTTTGCAGATACAGGGCCGATAAATGGCTAAGCTTTCCGATACTATCGGGTAGGGTGTCCAATTGATTATTATACAAGCGGCATTCTCTCAGGGCCTTCAAGTCACCTATCCATTCCGGGAGTGCTATAAATTGATTGTCGGTTAGGTTGAGGTAGGTCAACAACTGCAACTGTGAAAGCGAATCGGGTAGGGTTTTGAGTTGATTATTACTGAGGTACAAGAAGCGGCTTAATTGGCGAAGGTTGCCCATTTCATGGGGTAGCACCTTCAGCTGATTATGAGCAGCGTCCAGGGTATTTAAATGAACCAATTGACAGATGCCTTCCGGTAGCCGCTTGGCATGAATGTCGTGTATATAAAGTTCGGTTAGGTGTTGTAATTGAGCGATTCGCTCAGGTAGTTCCCCCAGTGGGTTACTACCAATGACGAGTTTTTTCAGCATTTTCAAATCCCATAGGGTATCGGGGAGGCGTAGTAGCTTGTTTTTGTGTAACGAAAGGGTTCGTAACTTGTCTAGTGATCCAATCTGAAGGGGAACATCTTTTAGCTTATTATTATCCAGGTGTAAAGCAACCAGTTCGCTAAGGTGTGAAATCGTCTTGGGTAAGTCCTCGATAGCATTGTTATCGGCATAGAAAAGTTGTAATTTTTTTAGCTGGCCAATCCCACTTGGAATTTCAGGTATTTGATTGCCACTAATATCCAAGTACTGTAAATCTGATAAGTCCAAGATGGCCTTGGGAAAGGCTGATAAGTTGGAATGTCGCAAATTGAGGCCGATAATGGAGCTGTCTTTTTGGTATATACCCACTTCCTGGCGGAAATTAGTTACCCCTTCTTCCCACTTATGAACGGAGACTTGAGCTAATGAGTCCAATATTTGTTGCTGAATCGGCTGTTTCTTCATATCTCAAAATTGCACCTTTTTTTCTATTTTGAGGAATTAAAACCAGCTGCCTCAGCGAAAAAATAAAGCTAATTGTTGAATTACATGAGATACATCATCTTTCTATTTTTAGGGCTGCAGTCCTTAGCAGCACAGGAGGTACATATTCGGATCAATATTGTAGGTTACTTACCTGAGGATAGCAAGCTAGCACTCATCATGGCACAAGATCCTATCGGAGAGAAGGCTGAGTTAATAGAGGCTCAATCAGGTAAGCGTGTTTTCAGTGGGAAGGTGAAGGCCGCTAAGGGGCAAAAATGGGGGCAATTTCAACACCAGTATCTTTTTGATTTTAGCAAGCTAGAGCTAGCCGGTAACTACTTCGTGCAGGTAGGGGAGACCTCTTCTGCTACTTTCTCTATTGGGGCTTCCGTTTTTAATCATTACCAGGAAGACCTCCTGGCTTTTATGCGGCAGCAACGATGCGGGTACAACCCCTATTTTGATGAGGTTTGTCACCAGGGAGATGGACGACTTTTCTATGCACCCGTTCCCGATTCTACCTATCTCGATTGCAGTGGTGGTTGGCATGACGCAGGCGACCAACTCAAATACCTTATCACGAGTTCCAATGCGACGGCTCGCATGCTGCTAGCCTATGAGTTGGCACCCGATCGTTTTGAGGACAAAGTAGATGACTACGGCCATCCTTCCCCCAATAAAATACCAGATGTATTAGACGAAGCTCGGTGGGGCTTGGAATGGCTACTCAAATTGCATCCAAAACCGGATTGGTTGATTCACCAGATTGCAGATGACCGGGATCATCGAGGCTTCAAATATCCACATCGAGACAATGCCGAATATGGTTGGGGGCCTAATTCTTATCGAGTCGCCTATTTCGCTACGGGTGAACCACAAGGTTTGGGGAAGTGGAAAAGTAAAGCAACAGGTGTGGCCAACCTAGCAGGGCGATCTGCTGCCGCCTTGGCCTTAGGAGCACGTATTTGGATGCCCTATGATAGTATTTTTGCGCTTCAATGCCGGCAGGCCGCCGTAGAGCTTTATCATTTGGGGCAAAAGAAGGAGGGGTATCAACAAGGTAATTCATATGGTGCACCCTATCGATACAATGAAGATACTTGGGCAGATGATATGGAATGGGGAGCGGCTGAGCTATTTAGGCTCACACAAAAGAAAACCTATTTAGAAGACGCCATGCGCTATGCGCACTTGATTAAGGAAGATGGATGGATGGCCCGCGATACGATGCTGCATTATCAAAAATATCCTTTTATGAATATGGGGCATTTCGTTTTATACCAGATCGCTCCTTCGAACATGAAAAGCCAATTGGCCAGCTGGTACCGCACCAATATCGAAAAGGTTTTAAAACGAGCCAACACAAATGCTTATCAGGTGGGCATTCCCTTTTTATGGTGCTCCAATAACCTCACGGTGAATTTTATTACGCAAGTGATACTCTATGAAAAAATGACCGGAGATCGGCAGTATCATGCGGCTATGCTATTACACCGAGACTGGTTATTGGGTAGAAACCCTTGGGGAACCAGCATGTTTTCTGGTATTCCGGCCAATGGAGAAACCCCGCTTGCGATTCATGTTCCGCCCTATGCCCTTTTAGGTGAAAGCCCCGCAGGGGGATTGGTGGATGGCCCTATTTATCAAACCATTCATGAAAATTTGATCGGTTTGGTGCTCACAGAAGCAGATGAACTAGCGGCCTTCCAGAATGATTTTGTCGTTTACCATGATGATATAGGGGACTATTCGACCAATGAACCCACTATGGATGGTACTGCTGATGCGATCCTCATGATGGCTATTTGGGTAACCAATGGTCTTGGGCATAAATAAGGATTGAGTATATTTAATTAGTTTTGAGATATGAAGGCTGAACGTATTCTTTCCATCGATATTTTTAGAGGATTGACCATTTTCTTAATGGTTTTTGTCAATGAATTGGCGGGTGTATCCAACATTCCAGACTGGATGAAGCATGTGCCACTCGGTGAGGATGGGATGACTTTTGTTGATGTTGTTTTCCCTGCCTTTTTGTTTATCGTCGGGATGGCTATCCCTTTTGCGGTACTGAGCCGGGAAGTAAAAGGAGAAGGTGCCTGGGCATTTTGGGGGCATGTACTGACCCGTACCTTGGGACTGCTCGTACTGGGCGTGTATATGGTAAATTCGGGTGAAATGAATCGAGAGGCTAATCTTATCTCCTATGGCTTATGGGCTAGTTCGTTATATGTGGCGGCTATTCTCATTTGGAATCGGTATCCTAAAACAACTGATAAAAAACAGGAACAAATTTATTGGGGTTTGAGGCTCTTGGGGGTTGCTATCCTCATCGTGCTTTATTTCCTTTTCAGGAAAGACTCGGAGGGAGACTTGATAGGTATGACCCCGAGTTGGTGGGGGATTTTAGGCTTGATTGGCTGGGCATATTTACTATCGACTATTAGTTATATGCTGTCCGATAAAAACACGGGGGCACTAGTTGGCATCTTTGTAGGCTTACTTTCGGTACTGCTGATATTGCGGACTGAGGCGGTAAACTTGCCGAATGGCTTGGAGGGCTTGAAATCGCAAACGGGACATTTGGCCCATACCTTGGTGACGCTTTCCGGTATTATTTGTTCCTTATTATTAATGAAAGGAGGAGTGAAGGAGCGGCCCTTGGTCAAAATCCGCCATATGCTAAGCCTTGGTGTGGTACTCTTGGTGATCGGTTACTTCGTTCAACCTTTTGGGGGGATTTCCAAAATAGCCGCTACCCCTAGCTGGGCTCTCTTCTCGGCAGCAAGCTGTTGTTTTCTCTTTCCGCTTGTTTACTGGCTAGTGGATGTGAAAGGCATTAAAAACTGGGCTTCTTTTGTGAGACCTGCTGGACAAAATCCGCTGCTTACTTATATCCTCCCTCCACTCCTCTATGCTATCTTGGGCTACAGTTTTATTCCTGATCTACTGACTAGTGGACTTCCTGGGTTCTTGCGAGCAGTGGTATTTTCCTTACTCATGTTATGGCTCACGAAATGGCTTACCCAAAAAGGTATTCGTTTGCATCTTTAGTCTAGTTGAGTTAGGAGGCCAAATTGATACCCTTTTTTCTTTAAGACTTTGAGTAGTCGAGGTAAGTTAGCATAAAACTTGTCTGTACGATCGGGGTGCGTGCCGATGTGGATGAGTAGTAGGAAGCCATTTAACCCTGTGGAAGATTGTTGTTCATATTGTAGAATACTCTCAAAGATTCTTGCACTATTTACATACCTTTTGCCCATATCTGGCGTCGTGTAATCGGCATTGGAGCGAGTACCTGGCGTGAAGTTGACGAGTGTCAAATCCAATTCATGGGTCCAATCACTGATCTGCTGATTATACCATTCATAGGGCGGCATAAAAAAAGCGGCAGCGTCTTTTGTGATTCCAAATTGGGACATGATGGCGTAATTGGCCAGAAGATCTTCTCTAAACTCCGCTCTGCTTACCAGCAAGGAATCTCGATCTTCCCAAGTGGCGTACAGCAAATGCTGATCGGAATGAGGCCCAAGGTAATGGCCTTGCCGTTTCAGTGTCCTGATTAATCCCCTATTTTCTTTATTTCTGTAAAAGCCTCCCGTAAAGAAGAAATTGGCTTTGACGTTCTCCTTTTTTAGGTAGCGTTTGACCTTATGCCGGCCATCATTGTAATCTCCACCCGTAAAAGTCAAGTAGATGATCGCGCTACTGGTATCTAAACGCTCTATTCCACCAAAGCGGTAAATAGCCTTAGAAAATGGTGGTGTTTCTTGCGCCAGAAGTTGCCCAACGAATAAGCAGAAGAGCCAAGCAAGCACTGCGTTTATCCTCAAATCACGGATTAATGCTCTTCTCATAAAAGAATGTATTAGACGTTCAGAAACTGTAGTAGACTTATACCTTCAACAGAACAGCTAGGTTCTGAGCAATCCGGTCTCGGGTTTGTTTGTGTTCTTCAATTAGATAACGGTTTTCCTTGATGATTTCTTCCAGCTGATATTTGAGTTTAGTGACTTGGTCTTTGCTATGGATAAAATCTCTATCTAGGTCATTTTTTTTGACCATTTGAATGAAAAAATTGTCTGTAAATGCTTTAAGCGAAGCCAACTTCTGCTCCCAATCTGGTAACTGCGGATTCCCCACGCTTACCCCTTTGCTATAGGCTACAAGCAGCGCTTCCATCTTGGTGAAACCGATTTGCAATTTAGCCAGGTTACTATGGACGTTATTCAATGAGTTTAGGATTCGCTTATTTGTTACCTTTAGGCTTTTCGAACTATGTTTAGTCACGTGAATTTGCCAGAGTGAAACTTCAATTTCCTTTATCCGAACCAGGCACTCACTGCCTTGCTCATTGATCGATTCTATCCCCTCGATAATAGTGCCTTGTCGATCGTGTTGCTGCTGTAAAATTTGAATGTCGGTGTTATTTCGAATGAGTTGTTGCGCTTTGACTTGTTGTAGATCGTACAACTTACTGCGTAGCGCCTCCATCTTTGCTGCCTTGTCCTTGAGGATTTTAATTTCAAAATCAATTAGACTTAATTCTTGCTCTATCTTTCTAACAGCTAAGACTACTTCGAAATATTCTTGTTTCTCTTTTTCTAGTCGCTCCTCATCGGGTAGCAAAAATAGGTTTCGCAGCGCTTGCTCATTTTGATCTTTTACCTTTTGGTAGTCCTCATATTCTTTTTCAACTTTTAGCTCCAACTTAGCTTGACTTTTAACCAAAACATGCCTTTTCTCTTCCAAAGTTTTCAAGTGCAATTGAAGCCGTTCCAAGGTATTGAACTGCACTTTCAAGGCTGCTATTTCTTGATCAATATCCATCTTGTTCGCTTAGATTTTGTAGGCTAGTAAGCCAACAACAAATATAATAATTAGAGAATAAAAATGGAAGATCCACAAAGCCTTAACGACCCATAATAAGACTTTATTCATCCTCCTATTATACGTCTTTTATCAAAAAAATGACAGCATTTGACGGTAATTCTTGATTGAAAACCTTATATTTTACACCTTGAGCACATCATCAGCCAATAAGCTGCAATGAGTGCAAGTTCTACCCAAATTGAATATTGAGAAAAACTTACTAAAATCCATAAATATGTATTGTCTGAAGAGCTTTGTACCCAAGCTCCTTTTCCTATTTTGTATTGCAAGTACATTTGTCTTACCCAAACTATCTGCACAAGACACGACGGAAACTTTTTTTAATCGCCTATACAAGGAAGAGGTTGAACCTATTGAAATGGAGTTGCAACTAGACCTCAAGGTTTTCCTGAAAAACAAAAATAAGGAAGAATACCAGGAGGGAAAACTCACCTATGTCGATCCCATTAGTAAGGAGGAGGTCAGCTGGGATGTTGAGCTTCGCCCTCGAGGAAATATGCGGCGACAAATTAGTTACATTCCACCCATTAAGTTGAAGCTAAGTAAGAAAAGTCTGGTCAAGGAGGGTTTGGAGAAATACAATAAACTCAAAATGGTGGCCCAATACCGTTCTGGAATATTGGCTGAACAATATGTCATCAAGGAATTCCATGCCTATCGAATGTATAATCAAATTTCTCCTTATAGTTTTCGCGTGCAATTGATCAAGTTGAAGCTCCGTGACCTTAGCGCTAAAAAGCGCGTTATCGATTACTGGGGCTTCCTGATCGAGCCCGAAGAGGAGTTTGCACAGCGCATGGGAGGAGTCATGGTCGAAAGAGAAAAGGTGCGGACTAGCTTCCTAGTCGAAAAGGAATTTCATCGAATGAGCTTGTTTCAATATATGATAGGCAACACAGACTGGTCGGTCGGCAATAGTCATAACCTCAAACTCATCAAGGTGCCAGAGCATAGTCGGCTTGTTCCTGTTCCCTATGACTTTGATTATGCAGGCTTGGTCAATGCGGTTTATGCCACACCCTTTCATACGCTTCCGATCAAGCGGGTGACTGATCGTTTATACAGAGGGAATACCTTTTCGGAGGCTGATATAGAGGAAATTATACCTCAATTCAAGGATAAAGCATCTGATATCATTCAGATTATTGAAACCTGTCCTTATCTCGATCCAAGAAATCGAAAGTTTGCCTTGAATTATCTACGTGACTTTTTTAAGGAGTGTAAACGACATAAAGGCATGGCTTACGTCTTACAGAAGCGAGGATATTAACGCTTTAAATTTAACCTAAAGAAAATCCCTTCTGCATTAGCCTTTTTAGCATTTAATACTATCTTTGCAGCAAATTTTAAGACCAGTTACCGCTTGTGCGATGAATAATGAATAACGATTAATGAATAACGGTCTTTTAAGCCCACCACGTTTTTGTAAAAGACCCGTATTCCTCATTCCGAAATTGTTCATTTCTATTTATTCATTATTGATTAACAAAGCTTTAATATCCCTTATTTCATGGAAGAAATGGAGCAACAAACGGCAATGCTTTTACTCGAAGATGGCACCCTTTTTCGCGGAAAAGCAGCCGGCAAAATTGGCACTACAACTGGGGAAATTTGCTTCAATACTGGGATGACCGGTTACCAAGAGATTTTTACTGATCCTTCCTATTACGGCCAAATCTTGGTCGCGACAAATGCCCATATTGGAAATTATGGCACCAAACAAGAAGAAAC
>Ga0070726_10001257_pt1 | contig 26270 bp, 17 predicted proteins | sample tdAd471_FD_67275 | JGI IMG/M metagenome (GOLD analysis project Ga0070726, IMG submission 67275) | Marine sediment microbial communities from the Atlantic coast under amendment with organic carbon and nitrate - tdAd47.1 | ecosystem: Environmental > Aquatic > Marine > Coastal > Sediment | place...
GCCCGCGCCGGTGATGCACAGCCAGTTGTTGGCGGCCATAAGGCGGCTGAACTCAACACACGCCTGGTAGTCCGGGTTCTCCGGCGGAGTGCGTGCCGAGCCGAAGATCGAGATCTTGTGCCGGTCCGGGTACTTGCTGAACACCTGGTACGCGTAGCGCAGCTCCTTGAACGCCGTGGTCAGCAGCTTCAGCTCGCCGGTGTCCCGATCGTCGGTGATGAGCTTGAGCGCGGTGATCAGCTGCTCGCGGATCAGCTTGCCCTCGTAGACCTCGGTGTCCCCGCCGCACTCGGCGATGATCGAATCGAGCTTCTCGATGAAATCGGGCTGATCGACCCGGCGTTTGCCCTTCATCGGCGAGTGGATCGCCGGGTACGCGTCCTCACGCGTCGGGTCGGGGGTCACCGAATCGAGGCGCGACATGTTGTTGATCTTCTCAGAATCGTTCTGGTTCATTCGTTCTTTCATGGTCTGGTGCGGGACGCATCGTTCGCGTCTTTACGGGCGCGGTCTGTCGTCCTCGCCTCCGATGATCGCGTCGAGAAGCCTCCGCGTGGCGGTCAACTGCTCGACCTCGACCCGCGGATCATAAAGCGTGCCGCCGACCCGTGCCGTAACCAGTTCGTTGCGGACCCGCTCGAAGATCTCCGTGAGCAGCGAGACATCCCGCAGAACCACCGTCGTGAAAGTGAGATCAAGGCCCAGATCCGGCAGCGTCATCGTGCCCGATCCCTTGATCGAGACAGACTTCGACTCCGCCGAAAGGTCGTGGAGGCTGACGACCGGTCCCTCGATGAAGGCTTCGGCGTAGGCAAAGTCGATCGGCTCGCTCACGGGTGCCTGCAGGCTGGAGAGCTTGACGAACTGGATCAGACCCGGCAGGCGCAGGACCTCGGTCCCGTCCGACCCGGGCGCCGGTTGCACCCGGATCAGCGCACGCCCGCGCTGCGCGTTGACGTTGCCGAGCCGCCCGGTCAGCGAAAGGTTCGCGTCGAGCAGACCGCGGTTCTCGGGTGCGCTCGCGATCCCCGCCGGGTCACGCGAGACCTCGGCGAGCAGCCGCCCGAAATCGAGACCGCTCAGGTCGGCCTGCGCGCGCCACGCGCCGCCGACGAACGATGCCGACTGCGCATCGGGACGGACCTCGCCGCTCGCCGCCAGCCTACCCCCGGCGATCGACGCCGACACCGAGGGGACATAGACCGTGCCCGGCGCATCCGCTTCGCGTCCGTTCTCCGCGCTGATGAACCTCGCGCCGGTCTCGACGCGAGCACGAACATCCGACAGCTGCGCGCCGCCCACGACCGCGCGCTCTCCGCTCAGATCGACCGCCACCTCCGGCGCTCGCCCGTCCGTGAGACGAGCTTCGATCGATGCCCGACCGACGAGGTCTTCGAGGCGCAAGCCGATGCGCACATCCATCGCCTCGAAGCCGACCACGCCCTCGAAGAACGCCCCGCCCCCATCGATGCGCAGATTGGCATCGCTCATCGACAGCGTCGAGTCCGACGCCATCTCCATCCCGTTCATCATCGAAACCACCGCGTCCGGGAGCATCGCCCGCACCCCGTCGTGCAACGAGGCCGCCGTCGCGCTGATCGTCGTTGCCAGACCGAACGGTTCGGCGTCGGTTCGACTCCAGGCCCCGTCGACCGTCGCGTTCAGGTCGGTCGAACTCAATTCGAGATCGATCGCCCCGCCGCTGTCGCTCACGCCGATCGAACCCTCGACGCGATCGAACACCGCCTCGTACCCATCGCGGCTCAGCGCCAGCGTGCGAGGACGCACCTCCGCGTCAAGCGAGGGCTCGTCGCCGCTCCGCAGCGTGAAGTCGGTATCGAACAGCCCGGCAAGTTCCAGAGAGGCGACCCGCTCGCCAAGCGCCGGCGAGAATCGCCCCACCACCGCCTCCGGCAGTTGCGATTCGAACAGCGCATCGCGCACCGAACCGGCCAGGCTCTCGGTCGTTCCGCCACCCGCTCCCAACGCTTCGAGGCTGTACCCACCGTCGACACGCAGCCGTCCGGCCAGCGCGTCGTTGAACCGCAACACGCCTTCGACCGAATCGAGCGCGACCCGGCCCGGCGTGATGCCGACCGTCCCGGTCGCGCCGACCACCTCGGCACGCCCGCCGAACGCGTTGAAGACCAGCCTCTCGATGCGGTCCGCTTCGACGGCGTAGCGCAGGTCCTCTTCGCTGCCGTCCAGCGTCAGCCGCGCATCAAGGCGCCCCGCCGGATCGAACTGTTCCCGCAGCGACACGACCACGCCAGCGCGGCTCGCGTCCGCAGCGTCCAGCACTCGCTCCAGAGGCTGACCGACCGCGATCGACCGCCCTTCCAGGTCCACATCGATCAATCGCGTCACGCGCCGGGGATCCCCCTCGCGCGCCGGATACTCGACGCGAACCGAGCCCGAAAACGCGCCCTGGTCCTCTCCCACCCGACCGGCGAGCGATGGCATATCGAGGAAGTCGTCGGTCACAACAAACGCGCTCGACAGATCCGTGAGCAGCGCCGGCGCGATCCCCGGATCACCGGCTTTGAAGCGCATCAGGTCCTCGTCGCTCACGCCGATCGCGCCCGGCGGGTGCGCCGCAACACCGTCGAAAGCGACCTCGACGCGGAAGTCCGTGGAACCTCGCTCGGACGCGAAAATGTGGGCCTCGCAGCCGGCCGTTCCGACGAGGTTCAGCCGGCGCAGGAATCGGTGCACGCTGAATTCTGAATCTCCCCCGTCGCCTGACGCCCGCTCCTCGAAACGCTCGCGCCCCGGCAGTGCCTGGATCAGCAGGCCGTCGATCGGAACCTCACCGGCGCTGATGCGGATGTCCGGCGCGTAATCATCGCTGGTGTATCGCACGCCCCCGGAGATCGTCCCCGCCCCGCCCCGCAAGCCGCGCAACACGCTCGTTGCGATCGTCGCTGTGCGGTCCTCGATCGTCAGACGCAAGCGCTCCGCCGTCGCCGGGTACGGGAACCGATCGACGACCAGACCGGCTTCGGGGATGTCGATGACGATCGTCTCCTCGTAGCGCGAGTCATCGCCCTCCTCGCGCCGGATCGCGATGTCCAGCGTGCCCGTACCGCCGAGTTCGAACACCGGGGTCTCAAGCGCCGCATCGATCGACGCGAGCCTCACTCGCAGCCGCTCCACCTCCACCGCAGAAGCCGACGCATCACCAGCAAGCCGGTCGAGCGACGCCTGTACTTCGATCCGCTCGGACAGCAGCCCGTTCCGGTCCGCGATCGACAGCACCGCGCCCGACTCGCGGAGCCGCTCATACTCCTCCCGGCTGAATATCGTCTCGTACACCGATCGCCGGTTCTCCGGGAGGGACTGCGCGAACAGCGCATCGGTCTTCAGATCCTCGATGCGAACATCGATCTCCACCGCCGCGCCGTCGCGCGGCGGCCAGATCCGACCCGTCGCGAGCAACCGAGCCCCCGTTGCGCTCTCGCCGGTGATGTCCACGAGCCGGACCTCGCGCTCATCGAACTGCACCCGCCCTTCGATGTTCTCGATCGGGTACGGATACTCGGCAAACCTGCCCGAACCGTTGGAGATGTTCAGGATACCCTCGGTCACGGTTCGCCCAGGGGACCCGTCGGAGCCCCGACCGCGCGACACCCGCACGAAGCCGGCCAGTTCCGCCTGCGGCTCGAGAAACCGGTCCATCACACGCACCATCAGCGGCGGCGCAAACCGGTTCAACCCGCCCTCATCCGCGAACGTGAACCGATCGGTTTCGATCTGCGCCCGGTACGACGAGTCGAAGCTGTACGAGTCGTACTGCATCGTCACCCGACACGCGAGTTCTTCGATCGCGCCGGCCAGATCAGCGGTAAACCCGCTCTGCGCGAACACGATCGAACCACGCACGTCCCGCATCTGCAGCATCTCGCGTCGGCTGCCACCGGGCGCGCCGTCGTCGGCCACCGTCATCGGAATCAGCAGGTCCACATCGCGCGGCGTCAGACGAACCGCGAGACCCTCGGCCGGCCCGTAGGTGAACGTCGCGTCGTCGATCGCCCCGCGCACATCGAGCGCCTGCCAGAATTCCCTGATCCGCGTCGGCGCCGTGCGCGAAGACCACTCGGCGAGGTCGAGCCCGGTCAGCGTCAGCACCACCTCCCCGCTCGACTGATCAATGGACCCGACCAGCCGCGCGCCGGCACCGTCGACCGCGGAAGGCATCTCCGCGAGCTCGATCGAGTACCGGCGCGGAGCGTCGGCGCGCTCCACCATCTGCCCCTCAAGATTCAGCGTGGTCAACCGCGTGTACGAAGCCGCCGTCCCCGGCCCCGTCGGCCTGTGCTCGCCGAGTTCGATCGTCGCCCCGCGCAGTTCGATCCTCGGGTAGCCGCCGCTCATCCCGCTCCCGGTCCGCGGCCGCAACCGCGAAAGATTCACCTCGCTCGTGTCCTCGTCCAGCGACACCCGCACCGTCGCGTCGTTCAACTCCATTGCGGTAATCGGGCTCTGACCGGAAAGCAGCCGCCCCCAGTCGATCTGCGCACGCAGTTGATCCGCACGCAGATACTCGGCGGCCTCGCCCTCCAGCCCGTTCAGACGCAACGACAGGTCGCGGACCACGAGTTCGCCGTCCATGGACACGCGGCACGAACCCGCGCTCGCCGTCCCGCCCAGACGCCCCTCGATCTGCCCCATCACGATCCAGCCCAGCATCGGCGTCTGCGTCACCGTGAGGACGCCGAGGACGACGACGATCGCACCGATAACGGTCCATCGCACAAGGCGTTTGCGCCAGGTCCGGCGCACGCGCGGCGGACGGCGTCGGGATGACTCGCTGGCTGAGGAAACCATCGTTTGGATCGTAAGGCCCGCCGTTCTCGGACGCACCGCCGTTCACACGCGACGGCCGCTCGCTCTGCGTCGGTATACTCCGATCCAGCGTCGCCAGATGCGACTCCGACACCCCCTGCAGCGGGCCCGGCCCCCGGCGCAGGCGTCTGATCCGCCCAAAGCAGCCGAACCACATCAAGCGCTCGTAGCTCAGCAGGATAGAGCAGCGGTTTCCTTCTTTATGACACGAAGAGGGGCCCCCGAAGGAAACAACGGGAGGCGAACCGGGTGAACTCGGGGAAGCCCACACGGATCCCAGCGATCCACGGGTAATCCCGAGCCGAGCCGCCGACGGGGCGGGTGAGCCAATTCACCCAGTCGGCGGAAGGTGTAGAGACCAGCGGGTGAGCCACCCCGGCGATACCCCCGCACCGCATGGGCGTTGAGCCCATCGGAAGCGCCCGGCACCCCACCGGCCAACGGGCCGCGGGTGAAGAGATGGTCCGGTCCCGCGGGAAACCGCGGGGTGAGCTGAAACCGCAGGTCGGAGGTTCGAGTCCTCCCGGGCGCGCTTCAACCCGTCGGCCCCGCGTGTAACCCCGTCCCGGACCCACAAATAGTGCGTTCAATCCCATGACACGGGAATACACCGAAGTGAACCCGGCGTTGTGGCGACGGTATAAGATGCGAAGCGAGGTCCGGTGGGCCTCATTTCAGGGAAAAGACGCACACAGTTTGCGGGCAAACTACCCGAGCGTACGCTTGGAAGACTCGACGCAGCGTCCGCATCGCGACGCCGCGGCTGAATCGCAGCAGCGAAAGAGGAGCAGAGATGGCAGACACAAACGAGACAGCAGCCGGCGCAGTCCCGGTCGGACGCATCGCCGGCGTCGTCGTCCTTACCGGGGCGGTCGTCGCATTGGCGGTCGTCGCCATGACAAATAAGGCGCCGGACGTCGATCCGAACGCGGGCCAGACCCAGCAGGTCTCCAACCAGTCCGCTCCAGTCGAGCCCGATGAGCGCGCCGACGCGCTCGCCAAGGCCGACCTCAGCGACAGTCGCATCACCCCTGAACTCACCCAGGCCCTCACGCAGGGCAACCAGGAAGAGTTCAACGCCGCCATGGATCAGCTCAAGCAGATCCTCGCCGAACGCGAAACGGATCGCGATGCGAACACCGCCGATCAGGACTCTCGCGCCGCCCAGAAGGCCGCCGCCCTTGCACGCGCCGACCAGAAGGTGCGGAACGCCAACACCACGCCGCAGGGCCCGGCCACCTCGCCCGCCAACCCGAACGCCAAGATCAACTTCAAATCGATGGAGGTCGATTTCGGCGACGTCTACAGCACCAACCCGGTCCCCGGCACCTTCGAGTTCACCAGCGCCGGCACCGAGGACCTCATCATCGAGCAGGTCCGCACGACCTGCGGCTGCACCTCTGCCAACGCAGCCGAACTTCGCAACTCGCGATGGGAGCCCGGCACGGGCGCGTCGATCGACTTCACCTTCACCCCGGCCCAGAAAGCCGGCCTGCAGTCGAAGAACATCATCGTCATCACCAACTCCGAAGAGAACCGCACGATCAGCCTGACGCTCAAGGCCAACTACATCCCGGCGGTCAAGACATCCTCCCAGACCGCGACCTTCGGACGGGTGGAGGCCGGCAACATCGGTCAGGCCCGAGTCGTCCTCGAATCGCGCGATCCCAATTTCCAGTTCAAGAACTTCGATCTCGGTGACGCCGCGGGCGACTACACATGGTCCTACACCAAACTTGAGTCCGTGAGCGAGGACTACCCCAGCCGCGGCCAGCTCCTCATCCAGACCAAGCCCGACGCGACCATCGGTCAGATCAACCGGGTGATCGGGCGCATGATCGTCATGAGCACCGAAGGCGACTCCGCCGAGCAGTCCGAGCTCGAGTTCAACGTCGTCCTCCGAGGCGAAATCGTTGGTCAGCTCGAGGTCGAGCCGACCTTCGGCCGCTCGCCGCTCGCCGAACCCGGCACCGCGTTCGAGCACCAGATCGTGGTGACCTCTCGGAAGGGCGAGCCCTTCCAGATCACCGATGTGAAACTCGCGCAAGGTGAGATCACCGACTTCGAGTTCGAAGTCTCGCCCGTCGAGGGCCAGAACGGCTCCGCGTACAACGTCACCGTCCGCGGCAAGGCCCCGCAGCGGGCCGGCGGCTACATGGGCAAGGTGGAGATCTACTCCGACATCGAGAACCACGGCCCCATGCCGTTCCAGTTCTCCGGCGTGCTCCGAGCCTCTCGCCAGTGATCAACTGAACATCACCCGCTCCATCTCAGGGGCGACCTTCCGGTCGCCCCTGTTGCGTTTTGGCAGCGCTCTCCTCGCATCAATGTGGCGTGGACGCAGCACCGATAACACCGCCGACAGCCCGAACACCGCTTCAAACAACTCCAACACGGGCCTCGACTCCTGGCACACGCGCTGTATCGTCTGAGATAGGCATGCTTTGCGCAAACTCCCAGACTCGACTCCGCGTTCTCGCCGGCCTTGGCCTCCTGGCACTCGGCATCGGGGTCGGCTGCGCCCGCACGCCCGAAGCTCCTTTCACGGCGGAAGTACGGACGACCGCCCCCGCTTCGACCCTGGTCTTTTCCTCGGCTACGGTCCGGAACTGGCACGCGTCGAACACCGGCGAGCCCGGCGTCGGCCTGATCGCCGCGGACCGCTACGAATTCTCACGCAACGACGCCCGGCTCACGCCACAGACCCGAGGTCCGGTCCTCGCGACCCGACAGTGGCCTGAACCCCCACGCCCGATCGAGCGTCCCGTCCGATTCTGGCGCTGGCAACAGCGCTGATCGACCGATCCGACCCGCCGCGAAGCCGCTCTTTTCTACCTGTTTCACAATGGGCAATCCGATCGCCAGCCGAGGTGTGGAAAGGTCAGGATCCTCACAAGTGTTTCATTGACTGGGAGTTGTGCGCGTGCCATACTACACCGCGACGCGTGGCGTCCGACCCGTCTAGCCACGCATCGGTTTGTAACCGTCCGACCGGACGCCGGGCCCAAGGCGGCGAAGAACGCTTGCCGGCGTCCAAATTGCTGTTCGTCTGCGCCATGTGCTGATTACGAGCGACCAGCAAGGACCATCCAGGGAGACTCTGACCATGGCGACAATCACCAAGAAAGACCTGATCGACCGGATCGCCGAAAAGACCGGCCAGAAGCGGGTCGTGGTGAAGTCCACCGTTCAGGAGTTCCTCGACGAGGTGATCGTCGAGCTCGGAAAGGGCAATCGCCTTGAGTTCCGCGATTTCGGTGTTTTCGAGATCCGCAAGCGCGAAGCCCGACTTGCCCAGAACCCCAAGACTCTCGAACCCGTCCCGGTACCCGCCAAGAACGTGGTGAAGTTCAAGGTCGGACGTCGCATGCAGTCCTCCGTCGACGACGAGGTCGAGACCGACACCGTGAGCAACGGCAAGCCCAAGATTGTCACGAACATCAAGCCAGGCACGAAGTCCAAGGCCTGATCCGACGACGATCCGACCGACGCTGCCACAGCAATCCAGACCGCTTCCCATGAGCCCGCGCGCCGATCCGCCCGGGCTCATTTGGTATCCTGTCCGATCTGCCCGCTTCGTTGGCCAACCCCCGTCTACTCCCCGCGATCCCGGAGATCGATCCATGACCGTCGCCACCAGCAACAGCATCCTCGAGCACCTCGGCTCCGAGGCCGACGCCCTCCTCGGCTACTCCTGCACGGGCATCAAGAAGGACCAGATCCACGCCCCGGGCCCCGACTTCGTCGATCGCGTGCTCTCGATCACCGACCGCCCGGCTCCGGTCCTGCGAAACTTCCAGACCATGATGAACCACGGGCGCCTCGGCGGCACGGGCTACATGTCCATCCTGCCCGTGGACCAAGGCATCGAGCACTCCGCCGGCGCGAGCTTCGCCCCCAACCCGATCTACTTCGACCCTGAAAAGATCGTCGAACTCGCCTACGAGGGTGGCTGCAACGCCGTCGCGTCGACCCTCGGAGTCCTCGGATCCTGCGCCCGCAAGTGGGCCCACAAGATCCCGTTCATGGTCAAGCTCAACCACAACGAGCTCATGACCTACCCGAACAAGTTCGACCAGCGCAAGTTCGCCAGCGTCCGCCAGGCGTACGAGATGGGCGCGGTCTCCGTCGGCGCGACGATCTACTTCGGCAGCGATGAGTCCACCCGCCAGATCGAGGAAATCTCCGCCGCCTTCGAAGAGGCCCACTCCTACGGCCTCGTCACCGTCCTCTGGTGCTACATACGCAACGAGGCCTTCAACCAGAAGAAGAACGGCGGCAAGGACAACCACACCGCCTCCGACCTCACCGCACAGGCCAACCACCTCGGCGTCACCATTCAGGCCGACATCATCAAGCAGAAACTCCCCAGCCACACCGGCGGCTACGCGGCGCTCAACATGGGCGATTCCGGATACGGCAAGTTCGACAAGCGCATTTACACCGAGCTCTCCGGAGCCGACGAGAACGGCAGCGGCGGAAACCTGATCGAACTCACCCGCTACCAGATCGCCAACTGCTACATGGGACGCAGCCCCCTGCTCAACTCCGGTGGCGCCAGCAGCGGCAAGGGCGACCTCGCCGAGGCCGTTAAGACCGCCGTCATCAACAAACGAGCCGGCGGCATCGGGCTGATTTCCGGACGCAAAGCCTTCCAGCGCCCGATGAACGAGGGCGTCCAGCTGCTCAACGCCATTCAGGACGTGTACGCCGACGAGAGCATCTCGATCGCCTGACGACCTCGGAATTGCGGTTAGACACAAATAGGTACGATTTTGCGGAATAACCACCATGTACAGGTGGTTTGCTGAGGGCTGCGCGCCACGCACTAATACCTGAATACCTTTCGGAGGTGATCACCAGAACCCGGTATTGGTATCACCATGCAAAGATACGGGGATTCGCACTCGATCGCCCGGTTCTCGAACGTCCGCTGTGGACCGAGAATCGCCGGATGCCTTGGAGCATTCGGCGGAAAAAAGCGCCAGCGCAGAGTGCACACACAGGGGGTCATCAACGGCCCGCCGGGAGGAGATTTTTAAGATGAAGCAGGCAGAGGAGGTGCCTGAAGCTTCGAACGCTGCCCATATGAACATCGTGAACGCCGAGTCCTTCTTCGAGACGCTCAACGCGCGTGTCGGAGGGCGACTCGTCGTTGACGAGGACGGGCAGGTACTCGAAGCAAACGCGCAGTCCGAACGGGTACTCCGAGGATCAAGCAACAAGACAGAGATGGTCGGCCGGAACATCAAAGAGCTCTTCGGCTCCGATTTCGCCCAGGACCGCCTCCGCCTCATCCGCGAGTGCATCAAGGCGAACCGCCCGCTCTACTTCTGCGCAATGGTCCGCGGCGTCTGGTCTCACATTCTGTACGAACCGCTGACGGACGCCGGCAACGGCAAGCCCGGCGTCATCGCGACGACGTACGGCATGCTCGCCCAGCTCCACTCGCTTCCCGAGAGCGCCGATGTCCGGCTGTCCCGAGCGAACGTCCACGACCTCGGCCCGCTCGCGAATCTCACCCGGCGCGAACTTCAGGTGCTGAAGATGATCGGCGACGGTTACTCCGCCGCGACGATCGCCGAGCAGCTCTTCCGCAGCAAGCGAACGATCCAGTGGCACCGTGCATCGCTCGGGCGCAAGCTCGGTGTGACAAACCGGGTGATGCTCGCCCAGATCGCCTACGCCGCTGGTCTTCCCGAGTTCGACGTGGACCAGGTCTACGACCTGTTGCACAACAAGAAGACCTCGCGCAAGCCAAAGAAGAACCCGGCCCGCCTCAAGGAGCTCGCCGCAGGTACCGATTCCCCGCCCGCCGTGCGCCCGAAGCAGAACGGGGCCGTACCCGAGGGACCACCGGCGAGCGACTGAGCCCGCCTCCGCCGGTACGCTGAGCCCATGCACGCCACGCACACCGACGACTACTGCCCCCTCGACGACGAGACCTCGCAAATCCAGATCGAAGCCGTACTCCGTCGCGCAGCCGAACTGGAAGGTTGTGTACTCGACATCGGCTGCGGCGACGGGCGGATCGCGATCCCGCTGGCCCGCGCTGGCCACGCCGTGCTCGCGATCGACTCCGACCCGCTCGCCCTCGAGGTCCTGCGCCGGGCGCTCCGCGAAGAATCCGAGGCCACCCGGTCGCGCGTGACGCTGCTTTACACAGAGGCCTCGTCCCTGAGCGCCGAATCACTCCGCACCGCCGCTCCGTCGCCGATCGCCATGGCGGTCTGTGTCGGCCACACCTTCCTGCTCCTCCACGACCCGCTCGACGCGCTCGCGCTGATGCGGACGCTGGCATCGACCCTGGAGCCCGGCGCCGCGCTGCTCGTGGACGACTTCCCGCATGAGCTCTGGTTCGATGTCAGCGAAGGCAACTGGCAGTCGGGCATCGCCGAGATGCAGCCCGACGACGACTCCGAGCCCGAACTGTGGCAGATGGTCTGGCAGCCGGGCGACCCCGTGATCGCGCTCAGACGCGGCGGCGATGTCGACCCCGACAGCATCGAGATCCTGCCGAGCGACCGGCTCCATCGCCTCTACTCGATGGGCGAGCTCCGCCTCCTGTGCGCGTGCTCCGGCTTCGATGAGCCGGTCCGAGTCGTCGAAGACGCGCTCATCGAAATGCCTCTCCTGCCCGCGTCCGACCGATAAGCCCGCCCCAATTCCTGTCGCACGGATGCCACCAAGCGAATCCGGCACTCTTGCGTGGTCGGCGATCAACCGCCGTCGCGAGCCGGCCGATGCACCCGAAGAGCTCACGGCTCATTCATCCATCGCTCAAGACCAGGAGCAATGCCGTGCCCGCGACACGATCGAGAACCGAGAACTGGCAGCGCAGCCTCGAGCAGATTCATCAGCGGGGCGGCGCACTCGAGATCACCCTCCCTCGCTACATCGGCAAGACGGAGGCCGGTGTCCCCACGGTCACCGAAGACGAACCGGGCTCCGCCAAAAACATCATCTGGCGCGTCCGCATCCTCGACATGGACAACGCCTCGATCACCGTGGACCAGCCGATGGTGCTGGGGCGGACCATCGATCTCAAAGAAAACATCAGCCTCGTCGGCATCATCGCCGTCGGCCAGAACCGGTGGATGTTCCGCACCAGGGTCCTGGCCAAGGTGAACATCGAAGCGAGCGGTGGGCACAACGCCATCGTGGGGCTACGCCTCAAGATGCCCACCGATGTCGAGCGCTGCCAGCGTCGCAACTTCTACCGCGTCTCGACCGTCGGCCTCGACCTCCCGGTCGTCACCATGTACCCGCTGATCGACCTGCGCAGCGCGATCATCGCCGAGACCGCCTGTCGCGATGAGATCTTCGCGTTCAGGGATCGGGCGCTCGCCGGCAAGATCGGACCGGACGGCCCGCTGTCGCTGAAACGCCCCGAAGTCGGCCCGCCCATGGGAGCACGCCTGATGAACATCGGCGGCGGCGGCGCGGGTGTCCTCCTCGACCAGATCGGTCAAACCGGGCTCGACACACACCAGGCGTTCTGGCTCAACATCGACCTGAACCCCGAGGTCCCCGTCCCGGTGGGGGTCGTTGCCCGTCTGCGCCACACGCACATCGACTCGCTCCAACGGATCTACGCCGGCCTCGCGTTCGAGTTCTCGCACAACCCCAGCTACGAGAAGGTGATCGTGGATCAGTTGTGCGAGTACGTCGCCATCGTCCAGCGTCGCCAGCTCCGCAACGAGTGACCCCTTCAATCAACGGCGACCGGCTCGTACACTGATTCCATGCGAATCCGACGACCGCTGGTTTGCGTCATCACCACGCCGCTCGCGGCTCTGCTCTGCCTCGCCGGTTCCGCGTGCGATGCGCAGTCCGACTCCGCACCCGCCGAGCAGATCAGCGCTGCGGAGCCCGAGCCGATCCTCTGCCGCGCCGAACTGCGGAGCTTCATCGTCGCCGGCAAGGGGCGTCACCTGTACCTGCTGATCGACTGCCCACCGGGCTTTGACCAATTCGACGGACGCGTGGAGTACACCACCGCCGCGATGCGCCGGGACTACACGGCGCCCGAGGACCGCTCCGGCGCCGCGCGCGTCGCGAAGATGACCGCCGGGCGACCACTCATGCCCATCATCGAGAATGCGCAGGATCGCTTCGAGGCCGAGTTCGAGATCACGCTCGAGCAGGCTATCTGCCTGCAGCAGGACCGGGTGTTCGGCGCCCGCTACGCGCTGCTGGGCACGAACAGCTCCAGCGGGCTCCGGCGCACCCTGGAACTGTGCGACTGCGAGATGCCGAGCCGGATCGTCGGTTCGGGCGGGTTTTTCGGCGAGTACCCCGGCATTGACGAGGACCCCGGACCGGTGCTGGACCGTGAACGCTGGCCGGTCTACGGCATCGAGGGCGAGCCAGAGATCACCGCTCCGGAGAACGATTTCAGCCCCTCCGAACCTGCTTCCTGAGCCTCAGCCCCGACGCGAAATCCGCTACACTGCCCCGCCCGTCGCAGATCGCGAGCGAGGCCGCAGGTGTGCGCCCGCCCGAACCGGACAGGACATCCCCGCCGTCACCGTTCGCCGTGATCTGGCGATCCCCTTTGAGACCCTTCGTCATGGCAACGGACGCTGCACAACGCGCTAGCCGATCGGACCGCGCCGCCCTGCACCGGCTGGCCAAGGCCCTGCGCATCTTCACCCGCTACGACTCCAGCCGCCACGGCGTGGTCGAGGCTTCCGACGAAGCGCTGATGGCCGTGATCAACAGCATGGGCTACCCCGTCGCGAGCGCATCCGAAGCGGGTTCGGTGCTCGAGCACCTCGAAGCGGACCGGGCCGGCCAGCGACTGGAACCCATCACCGTCGCGTGGATCGGCAGCAAGCCCCATGCCCACCTTCGTCTCACCGACGACGCCGGCTCCGGCAGGGTCTCCTGGATGATCCGGACCGAGGACGGGCGCACCATCGAGGGCCGCGCGGACATCGCCGATCTGCGAACCGCCGAGCGACGCACCCTCACCGGCACCCGCGCCCGCTTTGCCCTGATCCCGCTCCCCGGAAGCACATCGCGCACGCCATCTGAGAACCAGCTCGGCATGGGCTACCACACCCTCACGATCACCCACGCCGGCGAAACCTTTGAGAGCCTCGTCCTCTGTGCACCGAAGGTCTCCTACCAGGTGCCTGCCGACCAGGGCATGGCGGGCGAGCGGGACGGCAGGAGCCTCGGCCTGTTCTGCCCGACCTACAGCATCCGCTCGTCGCGCAACCACGGCATCGGCGACCTCACCGACCTGCGCGACCTCGCCTCGTGGGGCGCGGACCGCGGAGCGGACCTGATCTCCACCCTGCCGCTGCTGTGCGCCTTCCTCAAGGGCGAGGTCTTCAACCCCGGACCCTACGCGCCGGTCTCGCGCCTGTTCTGGAATGAGCTGCTGCTCGACCTGGAACGGGCCCCCGGCTTCGATGATTGCCAGACCGCAACGAAGATCCTCGCCGACGCCGACTATCGCAAGCAGAGCGCTTCGCTGCGTCGCGCCAAGCTCATCGACTACCGCGCCGTCAGCGCCCACAAGCGCCGCGTGCTCGAGCCGCTCGCCGAGTCCTTCTTCGCCTCCGGTGGCGACCGCTCACCCGAGTACAAGGCGTTCCTCGAAGACACGCCCGAGGTCCGCACCTACGCCCGCTTCCGCGCGGTCGGAGAAAAACTCGATGCGCCGTGGCAGGACTGGCCCACGCGCCTGCGCAACGGCGCCATTCGCAAAGGCGACTTCCGCCCCGAGGATGAGCAGTACCACCTCTACGCCCAGTTCGCGATGCACCAGCAGCTCGGCGCGTTCAGCGCGGAGATGGCCGAGCGCGGCGCGAAACTCTACCTCGACCTGCCGGTCGGTACGCACGCCAGCGGTTACGACATCTGGAAGAACCGCCACGTCTTCATGACCGGGGCGACCGTCGGTGCGCCGCCCGATTCTGCCTTCGAGAACGGGCAGAACTGGGGCTTCCCGCCGATGCATCCCGAGGAAGCACGGCGCGAGGGCTACGCCTACTTCATCGCCTCGCTGCGAAACCACCTCAAGCACGCCCACTTCCTGCGCCTCGACCACGTCATGTGCTTCTACCGCCTGTTCATGATCCCCGACGGAATGAGCGGTCCCGACGGCGTCTACGTCGGCTACGAGCACGAGGAGCTTTTCGCGATCCTGTGCATCGAGTCGCACCGCGCCCAGTGCCGCCTCATCGGCGAAAACCTCGGCACCGTGCCGCCCGCGATCGAGACCGCGATGGAGAAGCACCGCGTCGGCATGCTCTACATCGGGCAGTTCAGCGTACAGACGAAGGGCAAGAAGAAACTCACCGCCTCGCTCGCGCCCATCGAAGCCAACCGCGCCGCGAGCCTGAACACCCACGACCTGCCGCCGTTCGCCATGGATCTGATGGGCGGCGATGTCACGCGGTACCTCGGCAAGGCCGGCAGCACGCCGAAGACACTCGACAGCGAGCCCGCGAACTGGACCGACCGCGCCCACGCGCTCGCTGACCTTCTGGTCAAGAGGGGCTACTGCGCCGCGAAACCGAGCGCATCGCAGCTCGCCGCCGCCTTCAACCGCTACATCGCCGAAAGCGATGCCGAACTCGCGCTCGTGAACATCGAGGACTTCTGGGCCGAGACCCGCCCGCAGAACATCCCCGGCACGAGCAACGAGTACCCCAACTGGCGCTGCAAGCTGGCCATGACCATGCGGGATATCAAGAAGGACGAACAGATCGGCGCGACGATCGAGGACCTCGCCGAGCGGCGCGCTTCGAGATAAGCCGCTTCGGACTCAGACCGAAATCAGAGCAGTCGCGTCGCGATCGCGCGGCAACCGACCAGGTGGCTGTCGAGCTGCTGCGCCAGGAGTTCTGCCTCCACTTCGCCGCCGGGGCACGGCAGGAACAGCGACGAACCCGAACCCGTCACCTGCGCCGTTGCGCCGATGGCCCGCTCGATGTTCGCGATGACCGCGCTGAGCTTCGGCTGCATCTGCTGCGCGGGCGCCGCCAGATCATTGAACAGTTCGCTCGATCGCACTTCGCCGGTCGAAGCGAGTTTGTGCACCTCGACGTCGCGGAACACGTGATCGGTCTCGCCGCTCGCGTCGGTGATCAGATGGTCGAACGCTCGGTACACGCCGCCGGTCGGGCAGCCGAACTCCGGGAGCACAAGAACGAGGTGTGCGCTCGACGGGTGCACCGGCCTCACCGGCGTGCACCTCTCGCCCAGCCCCTCGATCACCGCCGGGCCCGGCCCGAGCGATGAGCGATCCTCACGGTCCTGCAGGAAGAACGGCACATCCGAACCCAACTGAATCGCCAGTTCACGCAGGTCGCCATCGCTCAGGTTGAGTTCGAACAAATCGCGAACCGCGACAAGCATCGACGCGGCGTCCGACGAGCCGCCGCCGAGCCCGCCGCCGACCGGGATCCGCTTGTCGAGTTTCAGCTGCACCGGCAGCGAGCGCCCGACCTCCCGCTCGAGCAGCAGGTGCGCCCGCACCGCCAGATCGTCGCGCACCGACCAGTCGATCGGGGCCGACGGCTGCGGCGCATCGGCGTGCCACAGGATCGCGTAGCGCGACAACCGATCGTCCTCGAGGCGCGTGACGAGCAGCTCGTCGGCGAGGTCAATCGGCGCCATCCAGGTCGCGATCGGGTGCATGCCGTCGCGCTCGGAGTCGTCATCGATCGGCGCACCGACCGCCAGCGCCAGATTGACCTTGGCGTGTGCGTTCAGCGCGATCTGAGGTCGCCCGGCAGGCGCGGAGGAATCGGTCATGAGCAGATGATAAACGCTTTGACCGACGCGGGTTAGACAATGGCTCCGACCGGCGACCGGCTGGTGTCCCAGCCCGCGATCACCCGTTTGCGCGGCAGGTCCCGGGCGAGCGACTCGCAGGCGTCGAGCATCGGACCCGGCGAGATCGTCGCCGGGATCAGCGTGCGCGCCTCGCGCGGATCGTCCACCGGCTCGATCCGCAGTTCCTCGAGCACGCGCCGCACCGCCCACGCGTTCTTGCCCGGCGCTGCGCCGGTCGGCATCAGGCACCACACCGGCCCGTCCGACCCGTTCAGCACACGCGAGAGGTGCTCGCGCACGGCGCTGACGCCCGTGAACCGGTCGTACAGCTCTTCGTCCATCGGCGTGCGATCCTGCGCGTGGAGCGTTTCGCGCAGCTCGTTGAGCCCGGTCTGGTACCCCGACATCGCCCTTTCGCGCTCTGCGATCGCCCGGTATCGGGTCACGGTCTCGTCGAGCACCCACTCGAGCACGCCGTCGGGCGCGTACCGCTGCGCGACCCACGCGTTGTTGCGCACGAGGCTCCGCAGGATCGCGTCCATGTTGCGGTTGCTCTCGTCCTTGCGATGCACCACACCGAACGCCCGACTGAACGCGACGCGATACCCCGCCAGCAGCATCTTCGCCGCGAGGTCGTACTCCTCCACGTAGTAGTGGAAGCTCGGGTCGTATCCGCCCATTCGATTGAACAGCGCCGTGCGGATCGCCACGCCGCAGCCGATCGGCACCTCGGGCAGGCCGCCGGACTCGCGCCGCCCGTTCTCGAGCCGGATCTCAGCGCATACCGCGCCGACCTCGTCGGGCGCGCGCAGCAGTTCCTCCACGAACCGGGCATCCGTCGGCGAAGAGTCGTCGTCGAGCATCAGCAGCCAGTCCGAATCCGTCTGTGACGACGCCTCCGTCGCGCAGGCGTTCCGTGCCGACGCCGCCTCGTTGGTCCGCCGGTGCAGCACGCGCACCGGGATCCGACCGGCGATCGCCTTCGGCGCGGTGATCGGGAACCTCGAGCGGTTGTCCGCAATGATCACCTCCGCGCCGCCCAAGGGCTCGAACGCGTCCGCGCCGAGTTTCTCGATGTCACGCAGCGTCCGCGCGAGTTGGCTAGGCCGGTCTCGCGTGGGGATGACGAAGCTCAGCATGCGTCCCCCCTCAGACCACCATGCGCCCGCGAGTGGGCGCCACCGGCTTCACCGCCAGTGCCGCGGCGACCGTCCGCTTCGCCGCTGCGAGCAGGTGCCTCGCGTCCACCGCCTGGTTCCCGACCAGCCCCGCCTCGATCGACGCCGCGACCGCGCCGATCAGCGAGGCCTCGGGCAATTCGGCGCCCGCGATCCGGGCCATGGTCGTTGTGGCGAGCAGCGCATCGCCGCAGCCGAGATTGTCGATGGCGTGGGCGCACAGCGCCGGCACGTGCTCCCCGGCGACGCGCGTGGACCAGTCTTCGCCCGAAGCGCCCACGATCCGGTCGAACGCGATCAGCCCCTCATCACCCATGGTCGTGATGACCTGGCGCGCCCCGGTCTGCTGCATGAGCTTCCAGACCACCGAGTTCAGCGACGAGTCGTAATCCGACACGGCCGCGCGCATCTCGACCTCGGTCGGGCACAGCAGATCGACCTTCTTCATCGAGAGCAGCGCCGAGCGCCGCCCAGACACGTCGCCGGCAACGAAGCCGACCGAGCTGCGCAGCGATGCGCTCAGTTCGGCAAGCGACTTGGGCGTGAGCAGATCCAACCCGAAGTCCGCCAGCACCGCGCCGTCCGCGCCGCCGCGCTCCGACGCCGCGTCATCCGCCAGCGCCTTCAGTTCCGCGCGCTTGCCCGAATCGAGCGCGAGCGGACGGACCATGTCCAGTTTCATGACCTTCTGCGAGCCGACGAGAAACCGCTGCTTCTCGAGCATCGGCGCTTCGACCTCGATCGAGCGCACCTCCACGCCGCAGCCCGTCATCCGCTCGCGGAACAGCTCGGCCTGGTCCGAGGGGGGTAACGCCGTGACGAGCACCGGTCGCCCGCCCAGCGCCGCGATATGTCGAGCGATCACCGCCGCCCCGCCGTCGAACGCCGTGCGCTCCAGCGGCCTCAGCGACAGCACCGCGGATTCCGAGGCCACCTCGGGTCGGTCGCAGTAGATATACGTGTCGATTATCGTCTCGCCGATCACCACGATCCGTTGGTCCGCGAACGCCCCGACCAGCGAGGCCAGTCGCTCGCCCGTGATGCCGTGGGCATGGGTGAGTTGGCGCAGCCGGGCGTGCACCGGGTCCTCCCGATGCTCCATCGCGCTGACCAGCGCCGTCGAGGAAAACACGATGTCGCCGGATGAGAACACCACCCGTCCGCCGTGGCGCTCCACCGCGTTGCGCTCCGCGGCGAAGCGCGGATCGTTGTTCGATTCGTACTCCCGGCCCTTGATGTAGACATCCGGCTGCACCGCGTCGAGCAGCGCTTCCGCCGTCGGGTCCGGGTTCACATACACCAGATCCACGCAATCGAGGGCCGCGAGGTTCTCCGCACGGAGTTCCTCGCTGAACAGCGGCCGGCCGTCGCCCTTGTTCACGCACGCGTCGGCCGTGATCGTCACCACCAGCACATCCGCCTGCCGGGCGGCGTGCTGCAGGTGCCGGATGTGGCCCGGGTGCACGATGTCGAAGCAGCCGTGGCACTGCACGACAGATCGCCCGTCACGCCGGGCCTGATCGCGCAGGCGCAGCAACTCTGCGCGCCCGACAATCTTCGAACTGGGCCGGGTCGGACCGTCCATCAGCGGTCTTATCGGTCATTCGGGTTCGAAACCTGCGGAAAACCAACGGATTCAGTCGGGCGTCCTCAGCCCGTCGAGAATGAGGTCCGCCAGCTCACGCAGCGCGCCGAACCCCCCGCGACGGCTCAGCACCAGATCCACGCTACTCCGCACGCTGTCGTGAGCGTCCGACGGGCAGGCCGAAACGCCCGCCAGGTTCATCGCGGGCAGGTCGTTCACATCGTCGCCGATGTACACCACCCGATCCGGCGACACGCCCAGTCGCTCACACACCCCGACGAACCGCTCGCCCTTGTCGCCCTTGCCGATGTCCACGACGTCGATCGGGAGCATGTCCGCCCGGCTCTGGGTCGACCCGCCGCGGCTCGTCGCCGTCAGCCACGCCAGCTTGATACCCGCCTTATGCAGCAGGCCAAACCCCATGCCGTCGTGGGTGTTGAACGGTCGCGCCGGCTCATCGGGTCCGCCAAAGCACATGATCTCGCCGGTGGTCAGCGTGCCGTCCACATCGCAGACCACCGCCTTCACCCCGACCAGCGGCAGCCGGAACCCCTGCACGCCGCAGACGATCGGGTGGCTCGGCCCCAGCCCTCGCGCCACCGCCTCCGCCAACTCGCGATCGGCTTCGCCCGTGATCCGCAGGCGCTCGATCGGTGTGTTCTGCTCATTGATGAGTTCCGGGTTCGACGACACGAGGGCCCGGTTCGCCGACTCTGGCAGGCAGAACGGGCGTTCCAGCCGGGCGAAGATGTCCGGGCGCGTCTCGGCGAGCGCCTCATGCATCTTCGTCGCCTCGATCACGCGTACGCCGACCCGCTCGAACAGTCTCGCCATCGCCGGCCGGTCGCACGCCGCGACCACCGACGATCGCGGCATCGCCAGGCACAGGTTCCGGACCGCCCAGAGCCCCAGCGGGACGCCCGCGAGCGTGCTCCGAGCCAGATCACGACTGTCGCCGGATGCATCGATAAAGCCCAACGGGTGCGGCAGCGATTCACTCATGCACCCAGACTAAACCACCGTTCCGCACGCTGCTGCAGGACGTCCCCCCACCCGGTCGATAACCAACCAGTGACCCCCACCGCGACCAGCCAGTCCGCCCTCCGCTACTTCACCCTCGACCACGTCGCACGCCTGCTCGACGCACGCCGGCGTTCTGAGAATCGCTCAGTGTTCTTCGTCCAGATCGGCGCGATGGACGGCGTGTCGTTCGACCCGATCCACCCCCTCGTCACCGAACTCGGCTGGGCCGGACTGCTCGTCGAACCGTTGCCCGACCACTTCGAGCGCCTCAAGGCCAATTACGCCGGCGTCCGTGGCATGCGCTTCGAGAACTGCGCCGTCGCCGACCACACCGGCACCGTCGACCTGCACCGGATCCCGCCCGAAGTCGTCGAGCGCGGCGATCTGCCCGACTGGGCCAACGGCGTGTCCTCGCTGTTCAACAATCGCAACGTCCTCGGCGGTCGCAAGGCCACTCCGGAAGACTGGGCGGTTATCCAGCGCGAGCGGATCGCCGAACCCGTCGCCTGCATGACCCTGCCCGATCTGCTCCAGCACCACGACATCAAGCACATCGACCTGCTCCAGATCGACACCGAAGGCGCCGACTGGATGGTCCTGCGCCAAGTGCCGTTCGAGACACTGCGACCGGCCGTGATCCACATGGAGCACTACAACCTGCCCGACGACGAGCGTCACCAGGCGATCGATCTGTTGCTGAAGTGGGAATACGCGATCCGTGCCGACCACAAAGACCTGCTCGCGACACGCCTGCTGGTATGACCACGCCCGACGGGTTCATCGAGCTCATCGACGACCGCTCCGACGACGCGGCGCATCGCATCCGCGCCGCGAAGTCCCTTGGTCTGCTCTCCCGGTGCGATCAAAGCCCGATCTGGCTCGGCCACACCGACGGCAACTCGAGCGACTGGCACCCGCGCCTCCGGCGCAGCGGTCCGGACGCACCCCCAACCGTCGTCAGTTTCTACACCCCCGACACCGCGTACGAAGACCTCACGACCACGCTCCGCGCGTCCTGTGACTGCTTCGGCATCGCGCACCGCATCGAGCCACGCGACGCACGCGGTTCGTGGGAACGAAACTGCGCGATCAAGGCCGAGTTCGTCCGCGCGATGCGATCCGAACTCGCCGGGCCGCTGCTCTGGGTCGACGCCGACGCCGCCATCAACGCGCCGCTCACCGACCTCGCCCGGCTCGACGCGGACTTCGCAGTCCACCTCCTCGACGGCTGGCGCGCCCTCAGCGGCACGATCTATTTCGGCGACACCCAGGTGAGTCGCGAACTCATCGACCGCTGGCACGCCCGCTGCGAAGCCGAACCGGACATCTGGGACCAGATCCACCTCGACCTCGCGTGGGAGGACACCGCCCGCGCCTCGAACCTGCGCACCGCCTGGCTCGACGAGCGCTTCGTCAAGATCTTCGATCGCGCGCCCGACGCCGATCGCCCGCCGGTCATCGTGCACTCCCAGGCCTCGCGCGAGCACAAGCATGAAGTCTCCGGTGGCCTCCGGGGCGGCGAGCAGCAGCCGACCGAAGACGTCCGAACCGCCCGCGCACTCTCGCGCTGGCGCAACGAGCCACCCGGGCCTTCGAGCGAATCGGTCATCATCGCTGAGCCAGACGATTCCGCCGTGCGATGGCAGCGGTCCCGCATTGATGCATTGGCAAGCGCCTATCAACGGTGCGCCGCTCTTGGTATGACGCGCATCGCCTTGGTCGGCGCTGGCCGGCACACGCGCGAGGTCGCCCTGCCCGTGAGCAGCGAACACCCGATCGAGATCGCCTGCATCCTCGACGACCGCGCGGGCGAGATCGGCTCGGTTCAGTCTGTACCCGTCCGTCCGATCGCCGACTGCCCGGACGACATCGCGGCGTTGATCATCTCCTCCGACGCGCACGAAGCGAGGCTCAGCGCCCGCTGCCGAGAGGCGCTCGGCGATCGGGTCCCGATCATCGAGCCGTATCGCGACGCCGCCGAGCTCAGTGGTACTGGTTCTCGATGATGTCCACACCCCACCGTTCGCTCAGTTGTTCGGTGAGATCGAGCCATCGCCGCACGTCCGGAGTCGCGTTCGCCTCGAGCCACGTGAAGAAGTTGTCCTCCGCACGCAGGTCGGTCGGGATCGGGTAGCGGGCCTGCAGGTCCTCGGACGCGTACCACATCGGCGTAAAGGCGTTGACGGTGGACACCCGCCGGCGGAATCGGGAGAAGTCCCACTCCGCCTCCGCCCGCTCCGGCACGCGCTCGACCCAGCCGTCATCGGGCTCGTAGCCGAGGTGCACGATCAACTCGCGGAACGGCTCGCCCAGGATCTCGACGAGTTCGCGATCGAAGTACCGGCGCCAGTCCCCGGCCTTGCCCTTGCGGATCGCGCTGTTGCGCCGTTCGCCCGTGCCGCCGGTCACCGTCTTGAAGGCGTACCGCTCGGCGATCTCCGACGCCGCCCGCTCATCGGGCTCGACCCCGAGGAAACAGCTGATCCGGCACAGTTCCGCGGCCGCGTCCGCCAGCGTGTCCTCGTAGCGCACCACCAGTTTCATCGGGTCCGCGCCCCGGTCCTCGTGGAACGCGAGCATCCGCTCCAGTCGGTCCGTGAAGTAGCGGCGCTTCCAGTCCGCATGCAGCTTCGGGTCCGATTCGTCCGAGCGGTCCACGAGCGTCTCGATCACACGATCCAGATACCCCAGGTCGTGGTAGAACGTCGAGACGAGCACATCGCGCGGGTCACGCAGGAACTGCACGATCTTCCAGCCGGGCAGCCACTGGCGGAGCGTGTGGGGTGGCACATGCTTGCTGGGCAGGCCCATCGCCCCGTGCTTGGTGCTCACCGGCGCGGGATCCATCAGACGCGAGACGAACTGCTCCGTCGTCAGGCTCCTCCGATCCGGCTCGTCGTAGAAGTTGTCCTTCATCGTCAGGGACGCCCGGCGCAGCCCCTCCGCGTAGCCGTGGATCCGGCGACGCCAATGCTCCGGCAGAAGTCCGGTCTCGCGCCCCGGAACGCCCATCATCGCGCAGAGGTACTCCGCCAGCGTAACTCCGTGCTCGTCGAGCATCGCGATCAGATCCGGAATGCAGCGGGTGTTCTGCAGCGTCATCGGTAGGCCGCGGCTGCCGCAGGTCGCGAAGCCACCGATGCCCGGCATCGACCACAGCATCATCTCCGACCACGTGTTGCCCGACTTCTGCAGCCCTGTGGATACGAACAGCGTGGGTTCGCAGGCGTTTTCGCTCATGGATTCCGTTCCCACCCGGCACAAATCGCCGATGCACACCATGCGGGCAGGCGCCCGCGACCGAGTTCGAGGAGATGGCCACCGTGAACAGCCCGGCGCCCACCAGTCAGATCGGCGAAGCGATGCACCCCGCTCCACGCGCGATGCGCTACGCCGTGTTCGCCTCGCCCAAATCCGGCACCACCTGGGTCCAGCGACTGCTCAGCGCCCACCCGCAGGTCCATTGCGCCGAATCCCGAGCGTTCGGAAGGTATTTCGACCCCCACAACCCCACCGCCGTCCACCTCAGCATCGAGCAGTTCGTCCACACCATGCGGGCCTATTACCACCCGCCCGCCGGCATCGACCCCGATCGCTTCTACGACGACATGCTCTTCAACATGGTCGACGCCATCGGACACACCGCCACCCGCGCCTCCGGCAAGCCCGTTTACGGCGAGAAGATCACCCCCTTCCGGGGCACCGCGGGCGCCGTCATCGATCGCCTGCACGCTTACAAGCCCGAGCTGCGATTCGTGCACCTCGTCCGCGACCCGCGCGATGTGATCGTCTCCGGCTTCGTCCACCAGGCCAACATCCGCATGAACTCAGGTCATGCGCAGGCAGGTCACTACCGCGACTGCCTGAAACAGCAGATCGTCGACAACGACATTCTCGACGCCGCGCTCGATATCTGGCTCGACTGCGCATCCGCTGCCTCGAAGGGGTTGGACCGCTTCGACCACGCCATGATGCTCCGGTATGAAGACCTGCTCGCCGACCCACGGGCCCACAGCGCCCGGCTGCTGAACTTCATCGGCGCCGAAGCCGCCGACGCCGACCGTTGCGTCGAACGCGCCTCGTTCCGCGCGCTCTCCGGCGGGCGCGACGAGGGCGAGGAGGATCGCGCGAGTTTCTTCCGCAAGGGCGTCGCGGGCGACTGGGTCAACTGGCTCAGCGCGGATCAGACCGCGCGCATCGTCGATCAGGCTTCGAGCCTCATGATCGAGTTCGGCTACGCCGTCGAGGTGCAGGCGTGACCACCGCCGCCGCCCAGACCGACCTCCGGGCCCTGCTCGCGCTCGGGCAGGCGCGTCGCCCGTGGGAGTTCATCCGCGCGGTCGCTGAAGCCGGGCCCGGGATCGCGGGAGTCCCGCCGATCCGCTTCCTTCTCGCGGCGAACCTCGGCTCCCTCGGCTTCGCGGACCTCGCGATCGAAGAAGTCGACGCGGTCGACGCCTCCGGCACGCCGGGCCTCAACACCGCCGATCTCCGTCGCACGCTCGAGACCCGGCCGAGGACCGCCGTCCCGGTTCAGACGCTGCGCGAAACCGCGGAGCACAACCTCGCGCTGCTCGGACTCAACCGGACACGCGCCGACATCCCCCCGGTCTGGATGACGGACACCGGTGCCTGCGCCTGGCGCGACGGCGTCGTCATCGCCGGCTGCGATGCAAGGGCCCACGCCGCCGCAGTCCTGAAGCGGAGCCACCTCGCAACCGATCGCGTCCCGTCCGATCACCTGCCCCCGCTGCTCATCGCCGGGCTCTCCACCCCCCACCTGCTCCACGGCGCGCTGCGCGCGACGCGACCACTGACCAACGGCTACACGCCCCGGGTTTTCATCGTCGAACCGGACGAACAGCGAGCCACCCGCGCCCTTTCGATGCTCCGCCTCGACGACGACCTCGAAGACGACCCGGTCGGCGGACGCGTCACCGTGTTCATCGGCGAGGGCGCGATCGAATCGCTCGGCAAAGCCCTCGGATCCACCATCGACTGCTCCCTGCCCCGCAGCGTCATGCTCGATGGGCTCGCGCCAAAGTCGCTCGCCGAGAGCGTGCAGCAGGTGCTCGGCGATCTCCACGAGCGCCAGCGCGAAGCGATCGACCACGAGGCCGCACGCATCGAGCGTGAGACGCAGACGCTCGACGGGGCCGTCGCCCGCGTCCGCAACGGCGAGCAGCTGCGCGTCCTCATCCCCGTCAGCCGCCACTCGAACTTCGTCCGCCACTCCGCGACCGACCTCGCCGAAGCGCTACGCTCCTTGGGCCATCAGCCCACGATCCTCACCGAGCCGGAGCCCCATCGCGTGCTCTCGCGCCTCGGCTACCTCCGCGCCTGGGCCGAGACCAACCCCGACCTCGTCCTGACCATCAATCACCCACGCTGGCGTACCTCGTCCGCACTCCCCGAACGAGCGGTGAGCGTCTGCTGGGTGCAGGACGCCATGCCCCACCTCTTCGAAGACGCCGCGTCGAAACAGGGCGAGCACGACTTCATCGTCGGCTACCGGTTCCACGAACTCACCGAGCGCTTCAGCTACCGCGCCGATCGGGTCATCGACGCCGTGCTCCCCGTCAGCACCACCAAGTTCCACGGCGGCCCGGTCGACGATGCGCTCCGCGAGCGCTTCGCATGCGACGTCGCCTTCGCCACGCGCCAGAGCGAGACGCCGGAGGCGATGCGGGATCGGCTCCGCGCCGAGTCCGGCGCATCGCCCGGGATGGGCGCCGTCATCGATCACCTGGACGAAACGCTCCGGGAACGAATCGGGACAGGCGCCTTCTCTTTTACGCTCAAGGAGTCTCACGAACTCGCGCGCGAAGCGCTGCAGCGCGCCG
>Ga0070726_10001260_pt1 | contig 26229 bp, 16 predicted proteins | sample tdAd471_FD_67275 | JGI IMG/M metagenome (GOLD analysis project Ga0070726, IMG submission 67275) | Marine sediment microbial communities from the Atlantic coast under amendment with organic carbon and nitrate - tdAd47.1 | ecosystem: Environmental > Aquatic > Marine > Coastal > Sediment | place...
TGCTGCTCGACGAACCGTTCGGTCGGCTGGACTCGCTCACCAGGATGGAACTTCAGGACGTCATTCTCGACATCCTCGACCGCGAGAAGATCACGACGATGATCATCACGCACGACGTTGACGAGGCGATCTACATGTCCGATCGAGTCTGCATGATGACGAACGGTCCGGGAGCACGAGTCGGCCAGGTGCTGCAGTTGCCGTTTGAACGACCGCGCGAACGGCACGCTGTTCTCGAACACTCGGACTATTACGACCTGCGAGGCTGCCTGCTGAGCTTCCTCGAAGGCCAGGATCATCGTTCGGAAGATTCGAACGCTGCTGCGGATTGCGAGGAAATCGGCCCGCGGGACGAGGACGCCGATGTTGAAGCGGAGCTGATGACGACAGTCGCTGCTGACTGAATTCCCGCCACAGCAGAGATCAACGCAGGAACAGTCCGCATGAAACGAGTGGAACAATGGGAGACACGATTATCGCATCGAGCCTGTTGAAAGTTGTCGAAGTCTGGACGCCGTCAGCCGACGGTGCGCTCGTTGTTGACTCGGCGATGTATGCCGAGGTCGACGCGTTCGGCGAGGCCACGCAGTCGCTGCGTCTGGATTCGGGCGCCGGATTGCCGGGCTGGGTCAGCGAAGCACGCGTGCCTGTTCTGTTCGACGATCTCAGCTCGGCCGACTTCGTACGCAGCGGTGCGGCGACAGAATCGAATCTCGGAGCCGGGTTTGGTCTGCCGGTGTTCGATGGAGACGAGCTGACGGCGGTCATGATCTTTCTGTTCGATGCCGACGAACTGGCTCGCAGCGCATTCGAATCCTGGCTGCCCAACACGACACGGCACGAACTGGAACTCGGCACGGGATACTACTCGGACCTTGATCGCTTCCGGCGATTGAGCCAGTACCTGCGTTTTCCGTACGGAGCCGGCTTGCCCGGCGAAGTCTGGCAGACGCTGGCGCCGCAGCTGATCGACCGGCTGGGCGAGTCGAGCCATTTTCTGCGTGCTTCCGGAGCTGTCGCCGACGGCCTCGATTCCGGACTGGCCGTACCCGTCGTCAGTGGCCGCGACCATTTGAACGCAGTCTTCGTGATGCTCTCGTCGAACTCGTCCCCGATCGCCCGGGCGCTTCAAATCTGGTTGCCGTCAGAAGCCGACGACGTCTTCGAATTGTCGGACGTTGTGGCACCGACCCTGCCGGAACTTGCCGGTCGCGGCGGTCAGCTTCTCAGTACGCCCGGAGAGGGACTGATCGGCCGAGTGCTCGAAACGCGAAAGCCAGTCGTCGTCACGCAAGGTGACGCTGGCGATCCGGTCTTTGGAAGTGCGTTGTCGACGGGCGCGTTGTCGTGGGGGCTTGCATGGCCGGTGATTGTGCACGGTCAGGTGACAGCAATCTGCGTGATCGCGGATTGAGGACGAGGTAATTGCCGCTGTGACCGATCGCTCTGCTTCTGAAATGTCCGCTGACGGACGACTGCCTGTCGACCAGGCATCGGAACTCGCGCGGATCCGCCGCGAGGTGCAGCGTCTGCGGGGCGAGAATGAATTTCTGCGGCAGAAAGAGCAGACGTTTCATCTCGTGTTCGAGTCCGCGTCGGACGCGATCGTCACGATCGACCAGCGCGGACAGATTCAGCATGCCAACGCGGGCGTACGGTATGTCTTCGGACACTCGCCGGACGACCTGATTGGGCAATCGATCGAAGAACTCATCCCCGCCAACCTGCGACCCTCCCACGCGACCGGGTTGAGACGGTTTCTGCGAACCGGCCAGCGACAACGCGGCTGGAGCGGGTTACGAACTCGAGGGCTGCACCGGGACGGGCGCGAGATTCCCATCGAAGTCTCGTTTGGTGCCATCCGCCTGCCGGACGGGGCTTATCGCTTCACCGGAATCATGCGCGACGTGACGCGCCACGTTGAGCAGGAAACCAGCGAACGGCAGCAACTCAACGACCTTGCGCATCAGCAGCGGCGGAGGGCTGTCAACGAGATGGCAACTGGCCTCGCACACGAACTTAACCAGCCGCTCCAGGCAATCTGTCTGCAGGCAGACGCCGCAGCACAGCTCTGCTCGGAAGACATGGTGTCGACCGACGGCCACACGGCAACTGCTCAGAACGGGGCGAGTTTCAATTCCTACTCCGAATTGAGGGATGCTCTGACCGAGATCGCCGATCAGGCCGAACGGGCGTCGCGGATCATCCGGTCGGTGCGCGAACTCGTGCGCAGAAAAGAACCGCGCCGCGAAACCGTCTCACTCGCGACACTGATTGAATCCGTGCTGCCAATCTGCCGGCTGTACGCATCCCGTGCCGGCATTGAACTGCTCGTCGCCGGACCGGTCGGGCTGCCGAAGGTGCGCGTCGATCCCATTCAGATCGAGCAGGTTCTGGTCAATCTGATCCAGAACGCCGTTGAGGCGATGGAACGATCACTCAATGGCCCGCGCGTGATTGAAATCCGGACGACAATCGAGCAGCCCGTCTCTGAAACTGACGATGCCTTCGCGGGACGCTGCCTGACGGTCACGGTTCGAGATCACGGGGTTGGTCTGCCACTCGCGGCCGCTTCCCGCGTTTTCGACAGTTTCTACACAACACGCCCGGACGGCGTCGGTCTCGGTCTGGCGATCTGCCGGACGATTGTTGAAGACCACGGTGGCCAGATCAGAGCCGTCGCTGCCGATCCGGGTGCGGAATTCTGTTTCACGATTCCTGTCGAGCATGACGCTGCCTCCGCTGGAGCATCACCTGAGAATGACCATGCCTGAGCTGCCAACTGTGTTTATCGTCGATGATGACCCCGCCGTGCAGCGCGCTGTGGGAATCGTCGCACGCTCACTGAGCTATGAAGTGCGGATGTTCGGCAGCGCGTCAGAGTTTCTTCTGGGATACACCGAAGGAACGCCGGGCTGCCTGGTTCTGGATGTTCGCATGCCGGAGATGAGCGGCATCGAGCTGCAGAAGATGCTTGTCGACGCTGGCGTGCGGTTCCCTGTCATCATGATGAGCGGGCACGCGGATGTTCCGATGGCCGTGACCGCAATGTCGCAGGGCGCGTTCACGTTTCTCCAGAAGCCATTCCGGATGCCCGAACTGAAAGAGGCAATCGACCAGGCGATCGCACATTGTCTCGCAGAACAAACCCGTCAGCAGAAACAGAACGAAGTCCGAGCACGCCTGAGGTCGCTGACCTCAAAGGAACGCGAAGTTCTCGACCTGTTGCTGGAGGGCTGCAGCAATAAGGAGATTGCCACCCGAGTCAGCATCAGCCTGCGCGCCGTCGAAGACCGCCGAGCCCGCCTGATGAAGAGAATGGAAGCCGCCTCACTGGTCGAACTCGTCTCCGACATCCGCTCGCTGCCGGACGGAGTGTGAACGACTTCCTCAATCAGGTTTCCGCAGCGTGAACCGGGTTCCCATAACTTGAACCACTTGCCGCAATCTCAGAGCTGTTTACCGAAGCGGCGCGAAAGACGGTGCTTGCCACACAGGCAGACGCCGCCCAGCTGTGGAGCACCACGTAGCCCGACAGAACTCGCCCGCAGCTGATCGCTCTCCCGGAAAACTCCGTTCGTACTGCAAAACAAGGGACCGATCGCTCGTCGCTCCGTGAGCACCATTAACTGGCACGCTGCTTGCTTTGCAGCGAGCTGAAATGTCCGCCGCAACGTAAACGCTCCTGCGATGCGGCATCCGGCTGACAGGAAAGCAGCGGAACGATGAACGCTTTCAGCAAAGCATGCCGTCACGCAAAGCATTGCCGATCAACGATCAGGCCACTCACTGCTCATCTCAGAAGTGCGACAGCGCCTGTTGCAACGATCGAGCAGTGGCACTGCAGCAGTCGCCTGCTCGCTGAATCTGTGCCCGTCGTCTGAAGGCACGACGTTTGACATTGACATGGTCCGCGCTCCCCTCGTGCGCAGGCCGCTGCAGATTCAGCCGATGGAAGCCCGGACCGACGCTCCGCGGTTGCGGCGCTGTGATCTGTCGAGTCTTCAGTGGCGGCTCTTTCACACGTTGCTTTCTCTCTGTGCTGCCCTGCTGTGTTCGACATCGTGCTCGTGTCGAGTTCGCCGTTCATCGAGTGCCATCCTTTTCTGCAGTGTTCCCTTTCTGCAGTGTGCTGTGGCAGTCCAACGATCCTCACCAACGCGGTATTGCAAGTGGCGATTGATTCCCTCTGTGACTTTTCAACGCCGCTCTCAGGACGCTCTTATGATTTCTCCTTCTGAATCTGGAAGCTCAACTGAGGTCGAGCTGGTCGCGCCGGAGGATCGCAGGACGATTGTCGTGATCGGCAACGGCATGGTCGGACTGCGGTTCTGCGAGAAGCTGGTCGAGTTCGACTCGGCCCGACAGTACCGCATTGTGACCTTCTGCGAAGAAGCGCGGGCAGCGTATGACCGTGTCGGGCTGACGACGTTCTTTGCCCACCGTGATGCCGAAAAGCTGATGCTCGCCCGCATGGAATGGTACGCGGCGAACGGTGTCGAACTGCATGTCGGCGACCGCGCCTGCGAGATCGACCGCGAGAACAAAGTTGTCCGCTCACAGAAGGGCCAGACGATCGCGTATGACGAAGTTGTCATTGCGACAGGGTCCTATCCGTTCGTGCCGCCGATCTCAGGCGTCAAGAAACCCGGCGTCTTTGTTTACCGGACGATCGAGGACCTCGAACACATCATCGCATACTCAAAGAAATCGAAACGCTGTGCGGTGATCGGTGGCGGACTTCTCGGGCTGGAAGCGGCCAAGGCGGCCTATGACCTCGGCCTTGAAACACACGTCATCGAATTCGCCCCCCGTCTGATGCCACGGCAGGTTGACGATTCTGGATCGCGAGTTCTGGTGCAGAAGATTGAAGAACTCGGTGTCACCGTGCATCTCAACACGGGCACGAAGGAGATCCTGGGTGAGCATCACGTTGAGGGAATGGAGTTCAACACCGGAGAAACGCTCGACGTTGACATGATCATCGTCTCGACGGGTATCCGGCCCCGTGACGAGCTTGCCAGTGAAGCCAGCCTCGACGTCGGAGAACGCGGCGGAATTCGCGTTAACGACCGGCTGCAGACCAGCGATCCAAACATCTATGCAATTGGTGAGTGTGCTCTGCACGGTGGCATGGTTTATGGACTTGTCGCGCCCGGCTATCAGATGGCAGAGACCGTCGCCGCAAATCTGACCGGCGGTGAGATGCATTTCTCCGGGACGGATCTCTCGACGAAGCTCAAGCTGATGGGCGTCGATGTCGCCAGTTTTGGTGAGTACGAAGTTGGTCCGGATCAGGCGGTGTCGCTGGCCTTCGAAGACCCGTTCGCCGGGATCTACAAGAAACTGGTCTTCTCACTCGACGGGAAGCGACTGATCGGCGGCATCCTGGTCGGCGACGCGTCCGAGTACGCAATGTTTCAATCGATGGTCCGCAGCGATCAGGATCTGCCGTGCGAACCGCGAGAGCTGCTGGTGGGGGCGACGAGTGCCGCCGCATCAATCGGCGGTGCCGACGCCATGTCCGACGACGCCCAGGTCTGCTCATGCAACAACGTGACGAAAGGCATGATCTGCAGCGCGATCCGTGACCAGGAACTCGATTCCGTGGCCGCCGTGAAGGCCTGCACGAAAGCCGGTGGCGGATGCGGCGGCTGCATGCCGCTGGTGACCGACCTGTTCAACTCGGAAATGAAGCGCGCTGGCCACACAGTTACACATCATCTGTGTGAGCACTTTGAACTGTCGCGGACTGAACTGTTCGCCGTGATCAAGACGAAACGCCTTAGGTCGTTTAACGAAGTGCTGCTCGAGTGCGGTTCCGGCAGCGGCTGCGAAGTCTGCAAGCCGACGGTTGCATCGATCCTTGCCAGCCTGTGGAACGAGACAATCGTCGAAGAGCAGCATCAAACCCTGCAGGACACCAACGACCGCTTCCTCGCCAACATGCAGCGCGGCGGCCTCTACTCAGTTGTCCCCCGAGTTCCAGGCGGAGAAATCACTCCCGACAAGCTGATCGTTCTGGGCGATGTTGCAAAGAAGTTCGGTCTCTACACGAAGATCACCGGTGGCCAGCGCGTCGACCTGTTTGGCGCCCAGGTGCAGGACCTGCCGGACATCTGGGAACTGTTGATCGAGGCTGGCTTTGAAAGTGGGCACGCCTATGGCAAGTCGCTCCGGACAGTGAAGAGCTGTGTCGGATCGACCTGGTGCCGATACGGAATTGGTGACTCGGTCGGTTTCGCGATTCGCATTGAGAACCGGTACAAAGGCGTGCGTTCGCCCCACAAAGTGAAGATGGCCGTGTCCGGCTGTGTCCGCGAATGTGCCGAAGCCCAATGCAAGGACGTCGGACTGATCGCGACCGAGCACGGCTACAATCTGTATGTGTGTGGAAATGGTGGAGCGAAGCCGCGTCACGCTGAACTGCTTGTGGCGGACATCGACGAGGAAACCGCGATCAGGTACATCGATCGCTTCTTTATGTACTACATCACGACGGCGGAAAAGCTGACACGCACATCGGTGTGGTGCGAAAAGCTGGAAGGCGGCATCAACCACATCCGCGAAGTGGTTGTTGACGACAAGCTCGGCATCTGCGACGAACTCGAGCAGATGATGCAGAACCTCGTCGACACGTATCAGTGTGAATGGAAAGCCGTCGTCAACGATCCGGAGAAACGCAAACGATTCCGGCAGTTCGTCAATACCGACGAAACGGAGCCATGCATCGAGATCATCTCGCAGCGTGACCAGACGCGACCGGCGGACTGGACTGACGAGCTTGTCTCACTGGAAACGTTCTACGAACTGGAGAACACGCCGGTCGGTGTCGCGGAATCCCCGGCTGACGACGTTCGCTGGGTCGAAGTCGGACACGTCGACGACTTCCCCATGGATGGTGGAGCGACCGTCAAGTACGGCGGCGTGCAGATCGCCGTCTTCAATTTCTCGAGCCGCGGCGAGTGGTACGCGACTCAGAACATGTGCCCGCACAAGAAGGCGTTCGTTCTCTCGCGCGGGATCATCGGCGACGAGCAAGGGGCTCCAAAGATTGCGTGTCCGCTCCACAAGAGAACGTTCTCGCTGCAGACGGGCGAGTCGCTGCAGAGTGAGGAGTACCGCATCCGCACGTTTCCGGTGAAAGTCGAAGGCGGCAGTGTCTTCCTCGAACTTCCGCCGGTCGAAGTTCTTGACCAGCATCTCGCCACCGAACTCGGCCGCCGCCTGGCGACGTCGTGCAGCGGAAGTTGCGGAGGCTCGACAGCATGCCAACCCGCCGAGTCGAACTCGTCGACCGTCGAGGTTTGAAAATGTCCGCCTTGCCGCCGGCTCGCCATTGTTCCTGCGTGATACCGCGGAGCGGTTCGACCCAACAGCCAGGGGTCGCCGCGCAGCGGCGCACCCCTGGAACACAGACGGCGAGCACCCCGTACGCCGAAGGCGTTCCACAAACCGCGATTTTTCGCAACGTAATCATTCCCAGACATACCGCTCGTCAAATTCGACTTCGTATTTTCGAAACAAACGCCGCAACTCGTCTTGAAAAGACTCTTGATGGTGATGCTCCTTCTGGTTGCGGATGTAGTCGCACAGGCCTTCGACGTGTGACGGACTTACTGAAGATGCTCCGTAACCCTGCTGCCACTGAAAGTGTGACGTTACTCCACCCTGTTCCTTCAGCCACTTCGACGATTCGCGTTTCAATTCTCGGACAAGGTCGGCAATCGAGAGAGTCTTCGAAAGCTGACAGAGAATGTGAACGTGGTCTTCGACGCCGCCGACGCGGAGTGATGGAGATTTCAGATTGCGACAGGCTCCAGCGAGATAGCCGTGCAAATCCTTCTGCGCCGGTTCGTTCTGCAGGAAGGGACGGCGGTCTTTGGTTGAGAACACGACATGCAGATACACCTGCGCGAGTGACTGGCCCATGTGTTTCCTTGCGATTTTCAACTGTGTGTGGCAACGCGTGTAGAACGCCTTCGGCGTACGGTCGGATAATCCGACGTATCCTGGGGTGGCGCGTCGCGGCTGCGCCGCTGTGCTTACCCCAGGCTAATGGGTACAACCGCTTCGCGGTACTGCACGGAGGGCTCTGCCATGCCGGAGGGGCCTGCAGTGTCTGAAGTGGTCACTCGACAAACCGAACGCGAATCTTCCGAGGTCCCGGCGGTGGGTCCGGCTTTGAACGAACCGGACGGTCCGTCGCTGCTCGATCAATTGCTCGGTGAGCAACAGGACCTGACGGCGGTGGACACGTTCTCGCGAGCCCACGATGCCGGGGCGGTGCCGGCTCAATCGCGGTATTACTCGGCGTTGATTCCGGCGACCGCGCCTGGGCCGGGGCAGCAGTTCGCGTTTGATGTCGATCTCGATCGCTGTTCCGGCTGCAAGGCGTGCGTGACGGCATGCCACTCGTTGAACGGGCTCGACGAAACGGAAACGTGGCGTGATGTGGGGCTGTTGATCGGGGGGACGTCGACGCTGCCTGTCGTGCAGCACGTCACGACAGCCTGTCACCACTGTCTCGAACCGGCGTGCATGACCGCCTGCCCGGTCGACGCGTACGAAAAGAACCCGGTCACCGGCATCGTCAAGCATCTCGACGATCAGTGCTTCGGCTGTCAGTACTGCACTCTGGCCTGCCCGTACGACGTGCCGAAGTATCACGCGGGCAAGGGCATCGTTCGCAAGTGCGACATGTGCTCAGACCGGCTGGCTCACGGCGAAGCACCCGCCTGTGTGCAGGCCTGCCCGCATGAGGCGATCGCGATTCGGATCGTCGACCGTGAACAGGTCATCGAAGACTCAGAAGCCAATGTCTTTCTGCCTGCGGCTCCCGAACCGCATCTTACTTATCCGACAACAACCTACCGCACGAAACGAGTCTTCCCACGGAATCTGTTGCCGGCTGACTATCACACAGTCGCGACGCAGCATCCGCACTGGCCGCTGATCATCATGCTCGTGCTGACACAGCTTTCGGTCGGCGCATTTCTCTGTGGTTTTGCGTTCGAACAGTTTCTCACGACAAGTCAGACGGTCGCCCTGCGTCCTCTGCACTCGCTGAACTCTTTGATCTTTGGGCTGCTGGCTCTCGGTGCCAGCACGCTGCATCTGGGACGCCCGCAGTACGCCTACCGAGCGATCATCGGGCTGCGGCATTCCTGGCTCAGTCGCGAGATCGTTGCGTTTGGAGGCTTCGCTGGAGCCGCCGTTGTGTACGCCGCCGGGAACTGGGCTGGGCCGGAGCAGATTGTCGGGAGCGTTGTCTGGCAGCGCTGGATTGGCTGGGGTGTGGGTGCGTTCGGCATCGCAGGCGTGTTCTGCTCGGTGATGATTTACGCGTTCACGCGACGCGACTTCTGGCAGTTTCCGCAGACGATGATCCGCTTCACGCTGACGTCGGGGGTACTCGGCATCGCGACACTCTGGCTGACGCTGCTGCTGCTCTCGCTAAGCGGCAGTGCTGAAGCGGATGCCGTGATCAGGTTCCGTGGCGGACTGATCTGTCAGTCGCTGCTGGCTGTCTCCGGAGCAAAACTCGTCTTCGAAGCAGGGCTGTTTCGGCATCTGGCCAGCCGACAGGTGACGCAGTTCAAACGCTCTGCGCTGCTGATGACCGGCCCGCTGTCTGGCTACACGCTCGCGAGATTCGCCTGCGGAGTTCTCGGGGGCCTGGTGATGCCGGCTCTTCTTCGCTCGGTTTCCGAGACTCCTCAGGATGCGACGGTTCTGGTTGTCGCGACGGCCATTCTGTTCCTGGCGAACCTGGCTGGCGAGTTGCTTGAACGCTACCTCTTCTTCGCCGCCGTTGCTGCCCCGCGGATGCCGGGAGCGATTCGATCATGATTGCTTTGACCAACTGCAAGACGTCAACGATAGATGTCGCGACGATGGCCAATCGCGTGAATCACGACTGCTGTCTCGGCATGCAGCAATTCGTAGACGACCCGATAGTCTCCGACACGAAGCTTGAACAGACCGCTGAGTTCACCGGCCAATGGAATCGGTCGGACGCTTTCCAGATTTTCAGCGAGCCACTGAATCCGACGGGCAATTCGCTGGGCCACTACTCGGTCGATGGACTGCAAATCAGAAGTCGCCGCATCGAGCAATCGAACATCGTACATAGCCGCTATTCCAGCCCGAGTTCGCCGCTCACTTCGGCAAGGCTGCGTCCACGCTCCCCGTTCGCGACGGCGGCTTTCTGTTGCGACAGTCGAGATCGCAATTCCTCACGAAGTTCGAGGCCATCGTCAACGTTCAGCAACTGCTGGAGTTTGTGCTCCACCACGGACTCCAACATCAGTCGCAGTTCCTCCTGCGTCATATCACCGACAGTTCCAGCCATGTGATTCTCCTTCTGGATTCATAGTAACGCGCGCGAAATGAGTATCAGCTTCTGCCCAGTCGATGCAAGCCCCGGAGGCACTCCGATGACGACACCCCAGAGGGCACATTCGAACCTACTCGTTCAGCACGATGGTCCGTTGACACGCGAACTACTCCTTTCGCCGGGCGATTTCGGACTCGGACGTGTTCCGGAACGCGTAAGACCAGACGCGACTGTCACCAGCGTCTGCGGCTACTGCTCGACCGGCTGCAATCTCAACGTGCATCTACGTGATGGCGAGGCCGTCAATCTCAGTCCCGCCACTCCATACCCCGTCAATCTGGGGATGGCCTGTCCGAAAGGCTGGGAAGCGCTCAGCGTGCTCGATGCCGCTGACCGGGCGACAACACCACTGCTCCGCAGCGCGAACGGGAAACTTGAACCGGTCGACTGGCCGACGGCACTGAGTAATTTCTGCGATCGCTTTAAGAAGGTCCAGCAGCGTCACGGGACGGACTCCGTGGCCTTTCTCAGCACCGGGCAGATCCCCACGGAAGAAATGGCTCTGCTCGGTGCTCTCGCAAAGTTCGGGATGGGCATCCGGCACGGCGACGGCAACACGCGGCAGTGCATGGCGACAGCTGTCGTCGCGTACAAACAGGCGTTCGGCTTCGACGCGCCGCCTTACACCTACGCGGATTTTGAAGAGTCCGACGTGCTGGTTTTCATCGGAGCCAATCCGTGTCTCGCGCATCCCATCATGTGGGAACGGGTGATGCGGAACCCGCACAGCCCCGAGATCATCGTCGTCGACCCGCGTACGACAGAAACCGCAATGAACGCGACGCTGCACCTGCCCGCCGCGCCAAAGTCAGACATGGCTCTGTTCTACGGTCTCGCAAACCTGCTGATCAAACGCGGTGCAGTCGACGATGGCTTTGTCGAACGTCACACGAACGGCTTCGGCGAATTCGCTCAGTTCGTCGACGAATATACGCTCGAACGGACCTGCGAGCTGACCGGTCTGCCAGCCTCGTCGATCGAACGCTTCGCCGAGATCGTCGCTGGCGGTGGTCGCGTATCGTTCTGGTGGACGATGGGCGTCAACCAGAGTTATCAGGGAGTCCGAACCGCTCAGGCAATCATCAACGTCGCGCTGATGACCGGCAACATTGGCCGACCAGGCACCGGAGCGAACTCGATCACCGGCCAGTGCAACGCGATGGGCTCGCGGCTTTTCAGCAACACAACCAATCTGCTGGGCGGCCACGACTTCGGCAATGCGGACCATCGTCGCAAGGTGGCCGACATTCTGGACATCGACGAATCACTGATCCCGCACGAAGCGTCAATGGCCTACCCGGAGATCATCGAAGGCATTCTGCGCGGCAGGATCAAAGGCCTGTGGGTCGTCTGCACAAATCCCTCACACAGCTGGATCCATCAGAACCAGTGCCGCGACATTCTCGACCGGCTGGACTTTCTCGTCGTGCAGGACATGTATCACTCGACGGAAACCGCTCAACAGGCTGACCTGATTCTGCCCGCGGCCGGCTGGGGCGAGAAGGACGGCACGTTCATCAATTCAGAGCGCCGCATCGGTCGCATCAGGAAAGTGAAACGAGCCCCCGGCCAGGCACTTTCGGACTTCTCGATCTTCCGCCTGATCGCCGACGCCTGGGGCTGCGGCGCGATGTTCACAAACTGGAACTCGCCCGAAGCCGCATTCCAGATCCTCAAGCAACTTTCCGCTGGCCAGCCATGCGACATCACCCGCATTCGCGACTACGACATGCTCGACGAATGCGGCGGCATCCAGTGGCCGTTTTCGGAATGCGGAGTGTCGAATGTGGAATGCGGAATGACAGAGTCTGAATCCATTCCGCATTCCGAATTCCACATTCCGAATTCCAACGAGCGTCGCCTCTTCGCTGACGGGCGTTTCTACCATTCGGACGGTCGAGCGAAGTTTCTGTTCGAGGAACCGCGACCGCTGTCAGAGTCTCCCAGCGAGAAGTTCCCTCTGATTCTGCTGACCGGACGAGGTTCGGCCTCGCAATGGCACACGCAGACTCGAACCGGCAAGTCTGCTGTCTTGAGAAAGCTGTATCCTGAATCCGCGTACGTCGAACTGAACCCGGCCGATGCGCGGCGTCTCGGAATCACACATCAGGAAAAAGTGGAGGTCGCCTCGCAACGCGGCGGCCTGCAGGCCACGGCGTTCCTGACACCGACGGTTCAACCGGGGCAGGTCTTCATTCCGATGCACTACGAAGAGGCGAACCGGCTGACCGACGCCGTCTTCGATCCCTACTCCCGACAGCCGTCCTACAAAGCGTGCGCAGTCTCAGTTCGCTCAGCCTGAATTCTGATTGATGATCTGCGGCAGAGCGCTCGCGCACAGCCGGCAGTAATGAGCCGCGTCAATGTCGCGCAAAGATTTGTGGCAGAGCACACACCGCCCGAAACTCAGAGACTTCGGTGTCAGCTTCGACGGCGAATCGTGGAATGTCGAACCGGTCGGCCGTCTGGCCGCTGACAAACCCGCCGTAGTAACTGAAGGCCCAGTCGAAGCCGGCCTGCGAGAGCGCGTTGCGAGTATCCGTGTTGAACGAGTTGCGGCGACCGACCGGGTAGCTGAACGCGGTGACCGGGCGGCCAATCTCCCGTTCGATAATGAGCCTCGACTCCAGCACCTCGAAGAGTTGCTCTTCAGCCGACAGGTTGGCCAGCACGGGATGCGTCACAGTGTGCGCTCCGATACCCATGCCGGCCGCGGCCATGTGGCGAACCTGATCCCAGTTCATCCACAGCGACTCGGAAAGTACGGCGGGAGCACGGCCACTGCCGGTCACCACAGCGATCCAGTCAAGGTAGCCGGCGGTCTTGTGCCCCGGCAGCGAATAGAACTTCTGCAGCAAACGGCCAATGAGGTCGTCTGCCGGACCGGTCGCGACTTCATCCGTTTCGTCGAACCAGGGGGATTCGAGACGCAGTGTGCGTCGCGGACTGGATCTCACCATCCACGCAATCTCGTCCCACCAGCCAGGCTGGCGATCTCCGACGAACCCGGTCGTCAGAAAGAATGTGGCGGGCACGTTGTGAGTCTGCAGGACAGGAAACGCGAGTTCGTAGTTGTCGATGTACCCGTCATCGAACGTGAGCATTGCAAAGCGGTGTCGGCGTCGATCGGCATCGCGCGACGCATCACCAATCGCTGACACCAGATCGTCCAGCCCGATCAGCTCGAAGTGGGCTTTGAGCATTCTGACCTGTGAATCAAAGTCGTCCTGCGTCGCACTCCACAGGGCATGATCAAGCAGCGAATGCCCCGCCGTACCGATTCGGTGGTAGTTGAGCACGACAAGGCCGCTCCAGGCGGGAACGGCTTCGAGAAGCCGCAGTCCGCCCGAATGGTCGAGGATCTGCCGCAGAAACTGTCGCTTGTTGATTCTGGCCACGGCCCGTCTCCGTTCCGTCAATCATTCATTGAAGCCTGCGCGCTGCGACTTCGACTTCACGAAGAATAGGTCCTGACGAACGGGCAGGTTGGATGGACTGCTCCGCAATCCACAGTCTCTGTCTGCACAATCCGACGAGTCGATACACTCGCGCCGGCGCCCCATATCGATCGACCGCCTGACAGAGACAGCCCGCATGGACGAACGACTTCCCGGCCGAGACATCGTGCTTGTCGGTGCCGGCCACACCAATATGCACATCGTACGGATGTGGCGGATGGACCCGTTACCCGACACGCGACTGACGCTCGTCTCTCCGTTCAGCCGGGCGACGTACTCCGGAATGCTGCCGGGAACGCTGGCGGGCCTGTACGAGCCCGAAGAAATGGAAATCGATCTGTGGCGTTTCGTCGCTCCCAGCGGCATTCGCCTGATCATCGACGAAGCTGTTCGGATCGACGGCGAAAAGCGGCGTCTGCATTTTCGCGAGCGGCCAGCCATCCGGTTTGACGTCGCATCGGTCGGCGTTGGCTCGATGCCCGCTGGCAGTGATCGCTGGAGCGGCATCGAGAGCTTTCTGCCGATCAAGCCGATGGCCACGTTTCGGAACCGGCTGGCGGCGAGGCTCAATATTCTGCGCGATATCGGTCGCGGCACTTCTGCAGAAGCACCCGTTCGTGTCGCCGTCGTCGGGGGAGGCGCGGCAGGAGTCGAAGTCTGCCTTTGTCTGGAAGCCGTTCTGAGACGCGATGGCATCGCAGCTGAAATGAGTCTTGTCGATTCCCGGCCAACGATTCTCACTGGCTATCTGCCGGGGACCGTTCGGCGAGTCCATCAGGAACTGGCTCAACGTGACATCCGGCTGATGTCGTCCGTGCGAGTCGACACGGTTGAGGCTCAGTCACTGCGGCTCGACAACGGCGAATCGCTTCCGGTCGACATCGTGATCTGGGTAACCGGTGCCGCTCCACCAGCACTCATTCTGAACACCGACCTCCCCAGGGCGGAGGACGGGTTTCTGGCGGTCGATCGCAAACTGCAGTCGACATCGGGGCTCCCCGTCTTCGCCGTCGGAGACTCGGCATCGCTGATTCACTCACCGGTGGCCAGGTCGGGCGTGTACGCCGTCCGCGAAGGCCCCTATCTGTGGAAGAACCTCAGACGTTTCCTGCTGAACGAGCCGCTGGAATCCTACTCGCCGCAATCGGGATTTCTCTCACTGCTGGCGGACGGAAATGGCGGCGCTTTTCTGAACTACAAACAGATCGCGGCCTCTGGACGCTGGTGCTGGAGACTGAAGGATCACATCGATCGCAAATTCATGCGGATGTTCCAGGACTACCAGCCGATGGCGACATCCTCTGCGTCGCCAGCTTCCCACGACGAAGCTGTCCCGCAGATGCGCTGCCGCGGCTGCGGCGGCAAAGCGGGAGCGAACGTTCTGCGCACGGCCTTTGAACAATTGCGAGAGGCCGGCGGCGAGACCTCGACGATCAAGCATCGTGCCTTCGAACGCCCCGAGGACGCAGCGCTACTCGACTGCGCGAACGGCTCGCCGGATCTGGTCTCTGTCGATTTTTTCCAGCCGTTCCTGGACGACCCCTGGATCGTCGGCCGGATTGCCGCGCTGAACTCACTGAGCGATCTGTGGGCAACGGGTGGCCGGCCAACGAGAGCCCTGGCAACGGTGCAACTTCCGACCGGCTCGCCGCGGCAGCAGGCCGACTTGCTCGCCCAGCTGCTCGCCGGAAGTCTTGCCGAATTCAACGCGGCGGGTGTCGAACTCCTCGGCGGACATACGATCGAAGGGGCCGATCTGAGCATCGGTTTCACCGTCATCGGAACGCTCGACGGTCAACAACCGCTTCATAAATCCGGACTGAACTCGGGCGACCTTCTGGTCCTCACAAAACCGCTCGGAACCGGAGCCCTGCTCGCCGGGATTCCTCAGGCAAGGACGCGTGCCGCCTGGGTCGATCAAATGCTGCGTGTCATGCTCGTCTCGAATTGCCAGGCTGCCGAAGCCGCGCGCTCTGTTAGCGCGTCAGCCCTCACAGACGTCACAGGTTTCGGACTGGCCGGCCACCTGCTGGAAATGCTCGACGCCAGCCGGGTCTCCGCCGAACTCTCTCTGCAGAACCTGCCCCTGCTCGACGGATTCGCGGAACTGGCAGCGTCCGGCCTCGAGAGCACTCTAGCACCGGCCAATCGCAACATCGCTCAGCGCCTTTCAGTGAGAAACCATTCCCTGACGGAATGCCCGCGATGGGCAGCGATGTTTGATCCGCAAACCTCAGGAGGGCTTCTCATCGGAATTCCAGAAGGGCGGCTCGCCGATCTGCACGAAATCGCTGCGGGAGACTTCGAAGTGCATGTCGTCGCGCGCGTCACAGATTCGGATGTCGCTTCGCCGGTTCTGACTGTTGCGCCCTGAGGTCCACACCGATGCGTGACAGAAACTGTCCGCGCAACAGAAACGGGCAACCGACCTTCTGCCGGTTGCCCGTTTGCATTCGTGTTGTCTCAGTCCGCGACTGAACTACTGCAGCTGTTCGAGCAGCGAGAGCGCCTGTCGAACTTTTTCAATTCCGCCGAGCTGGTCGACGAGACCTTTCGCATTCAGCAGTTCTGCTGCGGACAGGTTGCCGCTGGCTACTGCCGCACGCGGAGCAGCTGTCGAAGCGGCTTTCGGAGCCGCTGCCGGCCGACCAGCACGGCGACCGCCGCGAGCCGACTTCACTTTTTTGCCCTGCTTGGCGAGGTATTTCACATAAACCGCGTTGACCAGCGACGTGGAAACACCAACACCCTGCGCGTTCAGAGCGTCGCGGATCTCCGGACGTGTTGCGTTCGGATTGGCATCCATATAAGCACGAATCTGATCACTCGTGCTGGACCCGTCGGTCACCTTCGGACGTCCACGTCGCGCCGTTGCTTTCTTCTTGCCGCCTTGGCCCGCTGACTTCGAATACTTCACTTTGTTCACCAGGCCGAGCGAAACAGTCACTCCATCCTTCGCCAGCGCGTCTTTCACTGCCTGCGCTCCGGTGCCGGGATTGGCATCGAGATAATTCTGAATCGCGACACTCTTGCTGCCGTCCCGCTTTGCACCTTTTTTCGCCATTGGATTCTCCAGGTTCTAAACCAGTATGGGTCTCGCCGCTGTTCTCGCGACAAGAGAACGTTTATGAGTCAACGCAGCCCATGCCACGATAATTGCACACTTAAGTGCCAAATACAAATCCGTCGCAGCAATCAGCGGCGAATACCCTGAAAAATACGAACACTGCGCGCAAGACTGACCGGTTGCCGCTGAAATTACAAACGACTCAGGGGGCATTCTTTGCAGTCGATCAGGGAAGACGCGTGCTTCCCATCAGATAACGGTCGCATTCCCGGGCTGCTTCCCGGCCTTCATTGATGGCCCATACGACCAGGCTTTGCCCGCGGCGGCAGTCTCCCGCAGCGAAAACACCATCAATGTTTGTAGCGTAGCGTCCGTATTCCGCAGCGAAGTTCGACCGTTTGTCACAGTCGAGTCCCAGCTCCTGAGCAATGACCTGTTCCGGCCCGCTGAAACCCAGTGCCAGCATAATAAGCTGGCACGGCCATTCCTGTTCACTGTCTTCCACAACAGTAAATGGAGGGCCGCCAGCCTGAGGCTTACTCCAGTCGACTCGAACCGTTTTCACACCTCGCAGGTTCCCGTCGTCGTCACCCAGAAACTCGGTTGTCTGGATGGAGAACTCGCGTGGATCGCCCGGCAAGTGCTTTCCCGGAACGGCTGAGTAGTCGAAGCGGGCCGCTGCTTCATGGTGCCCGTAATCCGTCCGCAGAATCTTCGGCCACTGGGGCCAGGGATTATCCGCGGCACGGGCGTTCGGCGGCTGCGGAACAATTTCAAATGTGACCAGCGACCGACACCCGTGACGGATTGATGTCCCAATGCAGTCCGTCCCGGTATCACCACCGCCAATCACGATAACGTCTTTGTCCTTCGCACTGATGTACTGTCCGTCTTCATGGTGTGAATCGAGCAGACTTCTGGTGTTCTTCGTCAGGAATTCCATCGCAAAATGGATCCCGTTGAGGTCACGACCCGGCGTCTTCGCAAAGAAGTCGTTGGGCTTCGTGGAGCCCACGCACAGAACGACCGCATCAAAGTCCGCCATCAGCTGAGCGGCGGGGAGGTCTTTGCCAATTTCCACACCAGTCTTGAAGACGACGCCCTCGTCGGCCATCAGGTCGACACGGCGCTGCACGACCTTCTGCTTGTCGAGCTTCATATTGGGAATGCCGTACATCAGCAGCCCACCGATACGATCAGCACGTTCGAAGACTGTGACCTCATGCCCGGCACTGTTGAGCTGCGCGGCACAGGCGAGTCCCGACGGGCCCGAGCCGACAACCGCGACTTTCTTTCCCGTTCGTTTTCCCGGAGGTGTGGCGACGATCCAGCCTTCCTCCCAGCCACGATCCACGATAGCGCATTCGTTCTGTTTGATCGTGACTGGCGGTTCGTTAATTCCCAGCACACACGAACCTTCGCACGGAGCCGGACAGACGCGACCGGTGAATTCCGGGAAGTTGTTCGTCTTGTGGAGCCGGTCGAGCGCCTCGCGCCAGTGCCCTCGGTAGATGAGGTCGTTCCACTCGGGAATCAGGTTACGGACCGGGCATCCGGCGGCCATATTCGCCATCAGGTCGGCGGTGTGGCAGAACGGGACGCCACAATCCATGCACCGCGCTCCCTGCTGCTGCAGTTCGACAACCGGCAGATCGAGATGAAACTCGTTCCAGTCCGCGACCCGTTCTGAGGGATCCCGTTCCGAATACGTCTTGCGTTCAACAGTCATGAACCCACGCGGGTCACCCATGATTCAACTCACTTTCTGTATTCCAACCGACACTCCGGACGTCTGCCGGAGTACTTGTGCTTCAGCAATTCATTCAGGTGAAACCGGAACAGGAACCACTGGCTTAGCTGCCAGCTGCCGCCGTTTCGACTCCTTCGGCAGCCAGTTCGGCCAGGGCCCGCTTGTAGTCACGCGGCATGACCTTGACGAATTTCGGCAGCGACTCGTCCCAGGAATCGAGAATGCCGGACGCGACCGTTGAGCCCGTGTAGTTGGCGTGCTTCTCGATCAGTTCCTTCAGTTCCGCGACGTCCTCTTCTGCCTCGACATTCTCAAGGTCGACGAGTTCCAGGTTGCAGTTCAAGCGGAATTCGTCGCGATCCGGTGCGAAGACGTACGCGACTCCCCCGGACATACCCGCTGCGAAATTGCGTCCCGTCGGGCCAAGAATGATGGCTCGGCCACCGGTCATGTATTCGAGACCGTGGTCACCAACGCCTTCGATTACCGCGCGGGCTCCACTGTTGCGAACGCAGAACCGTTCGGCCGCCATGCCTCGGAAGAAGGCTTCACCAGCCGTTGCTCCATAAAGAGCGACGTTGCCGATAATGATGTTCTCTTCCGGCACGAAGGTGGATTCCTTCGGCGGATAAATAATCACGCGACCGCCAGAGAGCCCCTTGCCGACGTAGTCGTTGGCGTCGCCTTCCACTTCGATGGTGATTCCCGGTGCCAGCCAGGCACCAAGGCTCTGCCCCGCCGACCCCTTCACGTCGATATGGATCGTGTCGTCGGGCAGGCCCGCGCCGCCGTTCGCCTTGGAGACTTCGTGGCTGAGCATCGTGCCGAACGCTCGGTCAATATTCTCAATCTCGATCTCAAAGCGGACAGGCTTCTGTTCGTGAATCGCTGGCAACGACTTCTTGATCAGCTCGTTATCCAGCACTTCTTCGAGGCCGTGATTCTGCGAGATCGTGCAGTAAGTCTGCACATTCTCATGCGGTTTGATGGCCGGCGTGAGAATCGGCGTCAGGTCGATGCCCTTCGCCTTCCAGTGGTCGACCGCGTCGTCAATTTCAAGAGCCTCAACATGGCCAACCATTTCGTTGATCGTGCGGAAGCCGAGTTCCGCCATGATCTCACGAGCTTCCTCGGCCACCATGAACAGGTAGTTGACGACGTGCTCCGGCTTGCCGGAGAACTTCTTGCGGAGTTCGGGGTCCTGCGTCGCGATACCGACCGGGCAGGTGTTGAGATGGCACTTTCGCATCATGATGCAGCCCATCGTGATGAGCGGCGCGGTCGCGAAACCAAACTCCTCGGCCCCCAGCAGAGCGGCGATGACGACGTCGCGGCCCGTCTTGATCTGGCCATCGGTTTCAAGACGCACGCGGCTGCGGAGATCGTTCATCACGAGCACCTGGTGCGTTTCGGCGATGCCCAGCTCCCACGGCAGGCCGGCGTATTTGATGCTGGTCAGCGGCGAGGCGCCCGTCCCGCCGTCGGCACCTGCGATCAGAATCTTGTCGGCGTGTCCCTTGGCAACTCCGGCGGCGATCGTGCCGACGCCCACTTCGGACACCAGCTTCACACTGACCGCCGCACTCGGGTTCGAGTTCTTCAGATCGAAGATCAACTGCGACAGGTCTTCGATCGAGTAAATGTCGTGGTGCGGTGGCGGACTGATCAGGCCAACGCCCGGCGTCGAGTGACGTGTCGCGGCGATGATCTTGTTGACCTTATGGCCGGGCAGTTCACCACCTTCACCGGGCTTCGCTCCCTGTGCGATCTTGATCTGCAACTCGTCAGCGTTCGTGAGGTACCAGCTTGTCACGCCAAACCGGCCCGAAGCCACCTGCTTGATGTAGGACCGCTTTGAGTACTGATTCGTGTGCGAACTCGCCTTTTCACCGTCGAGGTTCTTCAGCGTGTCGAGCATGTACTGGTGCTCGTCCTCCGGGCGGTCGTACCACTTGAAGCGTTCCGGATCCTCGCCCCCCTCGCCGGTGTTGCTCTTGCCCTCGAGCACGTTCATGGCGACGGCCAGCGTCTCGTGCGCTTCCGCCGAAATCGAGCCGTAGCTCATCGCCCCGGTACAGAACCGCTTGACGATGTCGCGGGCGGGTTCGACTTCCTCCAGCGGCACCGCAGTCCGTCCGGGCTTGAACTTCAGCAGTCCGCGGAGAAAACAGCGACGATGCACTTCCTCGTTGACCAGCTTCGAGAACTGCTTGTACGCGTCTTTCGAACCAGTTCGCGCGGCAACCTGAATCTGGGCGATGGTGTGCGGATTCCAGGCGTGAGCTTCGCCTTCCTTCCGCCAGTGAAACTGACCGTCGTTCGGCAGGATGGGCAGAGTCTCGGCTTCGCGCGTCGGGGAACCGAGTTCGTGTCGGCGGATGCCTTCTTCGGCGAGCACGTCAAAACCGACGCCGGAAATCCGGCTGGCCGTGCCAACGAAGCAGGTGTCGATGACGTCGGAGTTCAACCCGACGGCTTCGAAGATCTGAGCGCCCTTGTACGAGGCGAGCGTCGAGATCCCCATCTTGCCCATGACTTTGAGCATGCCCTTGGCGACGGCCTTGCGGAAGGCCGGAACAATCTTGTCGTCGCTGAACTCAGCTTCGAGCAGCCCGTCTTCGCGAGCCTGGCGAAGTGCCTCGAACGCGAGGTACGGATTGATCGCGTCGGCCCCGTACCCAGTCAGCAGGCAGAAGTTGTGCACTTCGCGAGCCTCGCCGGATTCGACCACGATGCCGATTCGCGTTCGCAGTTCCTGCCGCACCAGAGCGTGATGAACTGCACCCGTCGCCAGCAGCGAACTGACTGGAACACGGTCCGGGCTGATGGCTCGGTCGGAGAGAACGATCAGCGAGTAGCCGTCGTTGATCGCCTGCGTCGCCTCTTCGCAGATGCGGTCAATCGCCGGACGCAGCCCGGCATCGCCTTCGCTGCGCGGGTAGGTGATGTCGATCGTCCGCGTCTTCCAGCCTCGATAGTCGAGGTCCTTGATCGCAGCGAGCTCCTCGTTGGTAAGGATCGGGTGCGGCACGCAGAGGCGGTGACACTGCTCTTCGGTCGCGTCCAGCAGGTTGCCTTCCGGTCCGATGTAGCACTCCAGCGACATGATGACGTCTTCGCGGATCGAATCGATCGGCGGGTTCGTCACCTGGGCGAAGAGCTGTTTGAAATAGTCGTACGTCAGACGCGGCTTGTCCGACAGGCAGGCCAACGCGGCGTCGTTGCCCATCGAGCCGATCGGGTCACGCTTTTCGCGGAGCATCGGCATGAGCATGAACTGCAGTGTTTCAGTCGTGTACCCAAACGCCTGCATGCGATTGAGAAGTTCGTCCTGCGGATAATGTTCCGGCGTTTCATGCCGCGGCAGCTCGTCGAGATGAATGGCCTGGTTCTTCAGCCACTCCTTGTAAGGACGCTTCGACGCCACCGACGATTTCAATTCGTTGTCGGTGATGATTCGGCCTTCTTCAAAGTCGACGAGGAACATGCGGCCCGGCTGCAGGCGTCCCTTGCTCTTCACGTCCTTCGGGTCGACCTGCACGACACCAACTTCGCTGGCCATGATGACGCGATCGTCGTGCGTCACGTAATAACGGCTGGGCCGCAGACCGTTCCGGTCCAGCACGGCGCCGATGTACTTTCCGTCGGTGAACGAGACCGACGCGGGACCGTCCCACGGCTCCTGCAGTGCCGAGTGGTATTCGTAAAACGCCCGCTTGTCTTCGGGCATGCTGTGATGATTCTGCCACGCTTCGGGGATCATCATCATGACGGCTTCCTGAAGCGTGCGACCGGAGTGGTACAGCATCTCCAGGGCGTTATCGAAGTTTCCCGAGTCTGAGCATTCCGGCTCGATGATCGGGCACAGCTTGCGGAAATCGTTGCCCCACAGGTCGCTGGACATCCCGCCCTGCCGCGCGAACATCCAGTTGGCGTTGCCGCGCAGCGTGTTGATTTCGCCGTTATGCGCCATAAACCGCAGCGGCTGAGCACGGTCCCAGCTCGGGAACGTGTTCGTCGAGAAGCGCGAGTGCACCATCGCGAGGTGCGTCTTGTAATCCGGATCCTGCAGGTCCTTGTACAGCGGGATGACCTGCATCGACCGCAGCATGCCCTTCCAGATAATGACCTTGGTAGACAGCGAGCAGATGTAGAACATCAGCTTCTGTTCGAGGTCGCTCTCAACGCGAATCCGGCGGCTGGACAGCTTGCGAATAATGAACAGCTGCCGCTCGAAGCCTTCCCGGTCAAGCCCGTCGGCAGCGGCAATGAATGGCTGCTCAAAATGCGGCATGCACAGTCGAGCCGTCGGGCCGACGTCTGCAGCATCGGGATCGACCGGCAGTTCGCGCCAGCCAACCAGTTTCTGGCCCTGGCCAGCGATGATCTCGTTGACGATCTCGCGGCACTTTTCGCGCTCGGCGGGGTCCGTCGGCATGAAGAAGACGCCGGTGCCGTACAGGCCGCGCGCCGGCAGTTCCGCGCCGAGATCCTGCTTTGCGAGTTTCTCCAGCAGTTCATACGGCAGCGCAGTCAGCATGCCGGCGCCGTCGCCGGTGTTTTCTTCGCAGCCACACGCACCACGGTGCTCCATGTGCTGCAGCATCCGGTCGGCGTCGTCGACAATCTGCCGCGACGGCACGCCTTTGATGTGCGCGATGAAGCCGACGCCGCAGTTTTCGTGCTCGTTCCGCGGGTCGTACAGACCACGCCTGCCCGGCAGGCGACCATTCTTCCAGGCATTCGAGAAATAGTTCTGCCCGTCGTTCTGGAAGCTGAAATCGGTTCCGGGGCGATCGTTGTGCGCAGAGTCAGTCATCCTGGTTCTATCCTTCTTCAGTCGATGCGGGATCGATTGAGTGTTTCAGTGGGCGAGCCGTTTCTCCGCGGGCTCCGTCTCCCGCAGGTGGCTCCAGTGCGGATCGTCGTGAAGCATCTCGACGAACCGGTTTGCGGCGTTGCTCAGCGTGCGATGCCGCTTATGAATAATGCCGAGCGGTCTCGTCCATGCGACGTCGGCCAGTTTCAGGCTGATCAGAGTGCCGGTTTCGACACTCCGTTCAACGGCGGGAGCAGGCAACAGGGCCACTCCCACGGAGTCCTCCACAGCGCGACGAATCTGCTCGACATTGTCGAACTCATGAATGATTCGCGGCGTGACCCGCTTTTCCTTCAGCCACTGATCGAGCTTGCGGCGAACGCGAAGCTCCGGCGTGAAGTGGACAAAATCTTCACCAGACAACTCACTGAGAGGGAGCGAAGAATAGTTCCCGGTCGCTCGACCCGCCAGCCTGTGCCCTGGCGGCACAGCCAGGATAAAGGGCTGCTCGTGCCACGGGATCGCCGCAAAATCCCCGGAATCCTTCGGAAACGACACGATACCGACGTCGGCCGCGTCGCTCGCAATCCGGTCATACACCTCTTCCGGATGCAGATAATCGACCCGCAGATCCACCTCCGGATGCTGCTCCGAAAAGTCGTGGACGAAGCCATCCATCTGCTGCAGGCCGATCGAGTAAATCGCCGCAACTCTCAGCCTGCCAGAGACTTTCGTCGTCACAGTCTGGAGCGAATCGTTCAATTCCCGAAACCGGTCCAGCAGCTCGCGACAACCATCAAAATACGTCTGCCCCGCTGTCGTCAGCGTCAGCGGTCGCGTTCGGCGGTCAATCAGCTTGACGCCGAGATCCCGTTCCAGATGAGCGACTGCCTGGCTCACCGACGACTGCGAAATGCCATGCACCTCCGCAGCTCGCGAGAAGCTGCGGCAACCGGCCACGGCACAGAAGAGTTCGGCAGTTCGGAACGACATCGCAAATATAAGCAGACGCAAATACTAAGAGGGGCAAACTATGAGCAAGGGCGATGACAATATGACTGCCACCCTCCGTCGTCAAGGATGCCCCCCTTCCGCTACCGCTGCCGCCACAGGACATCGTCAGAGATTCCCAGTCGTTTCTGCGCCTCGGCGATGTCGGCCCGGAAGCGCTTCGCATCGAGCGGGTAGCCCTTTGTCGGCTTGAGATCCGGGACGTGTCGTTGCCAGAAGGCGTTGAACTGCTCCATCGCCAGTTCCCGAACGTACTTGCAGGTCATTGAGGCGACCGCGACCGGAAAGTGAGCTTCGGCCCCGGTCTGAAAATGCAGCTCGGACGCTCCGACCCGGTAGCTGCTCTTTTCCCGACTCTCACGCATCCGGAAGATCATCTGGCCGTCGAGCTGTTCGTCGATCAGGTCGTCGTACCGGTTCCGACCGCCGTGCTTGTCGCCGATGATCAGCGTCGGCTCGCCCGATGCCGGATCCCAGACCTGGCCGAGCAACCCGAACGTCGTCTTCGACAGCGCGACGCCCTTGCTGTCGTAACGCGACGTCATCTCGTTAAATCGTTCCGTGAGCACGATCTCACTGCGAGCCGCGACAAAACGGATTCCAGTCGCCGAGCACGTTTCAGCCAGCCGCTCGCGCCGAGCAGCTGCGTCGTCGTCCCCCTGCGTTGTCGGCAGTTCGAGATCTCCCTCAGCAAACCACGGTTCGCTGGGCAGGGCGAGCGGGCTGGTCGTGACGTCAGATTCCCCGAGCCCGATCAGCCAGTGAGCGAGATCCTGAAACGACCCGAGCGGCGCTCCTGCGAGATTCAGCAGCGGACGGATTGAGCGTTCAAGATCCCGCAGCCCGCGCGCTGGCGAGTGGACCTGTTTGGAATCCGCAACGTGCAGCCGTTCGTCGTTTTTCCTGGGACGCGATTGAGAAACGACGTCCGTAAGTGACAACCAGAAATCGAACTCCCGCGGATCCCCAGGCACTTCCCAGACCGTCGCCGTGATCACGAGTGGTCCAAGATTCGGACCATACCCGGCTTCGTCCATGCCGATCACGATTCCCATTCAATATCCGTCCTCTCTGCAACTCGAAGGCACGAAGATCGTTTAACCCGAAGCCGCAGGCAACGGCGTTTCAGAAAACAACCCAACACTGCAAAACGCCGTCGCCTGCGGCTTCGGGTTAAACGAATTGCCCTGCCTGGCGAATCACTTCCCAGCAACCTCAACCTGCTCGTCCAGCGTCGCTGGGTCGGGCAGTTCGTGCAGGAAGGCCCACGCCTGCTCTTTGCGGTCTGCCTGTCCGCAGGTGATGACCAGATTGATTTCCCGGCCCGCCAGGTGACCCAGCCGAACGTCGATCTGCTGCCAGCCGGTTGGCGCGGTCTGGTCGTCGATCACCGTGTTCAACACGCGCTCGCCATTGGCTTCGACTGTCAGCAGCCAGCTCTCACCCTGATTGTGACCCGCTTTAAATCGCAGGCTGACGTTGGCATCGTTCTTCAGACGCAAGGGGCGAAAGAGTCGCACGGCGCCGACCGTCGATTCGCTCGGCGCGTCATTCGCGGTCTCGGGCGAGTACGCGATTCTCGGCCGCAGTCGCAGCACATCCCGCTGCCCGCGAAACTCGCCAACCAGCCCGCATTCCTTCGGCTGGATCCACATGACGGGCAACCAGCCGGCCGCCAGTTGATCGATCGCGTTGCGGAACTCGTTCGACTGCCAGGCTCGGTCG
>Ga0070726_10001262_pt1 | contig 26204 bp, 20 predicted proteins | sample tdAd471_FD_67275 | JGI IMG/M metagenome (GOLD analysis project Ga0070726, IMG submission 67275) | Marine sediment microbial communities from the Atlantic coast under amendment with organic carbon and nitrate - tdAd47.1 | ecosystem: Environmental > Aquatic > Marine > Coastal > Sediment | place...
ACTGCCTTCGTTGTCTCGCCTTGACAGGCCGACGCATGCCGGCGGCAAGACGCCTCGTCAGTGAACTCGCCTGAAAGCCAGAGTATTTCCATAATTAATCAGAGGTTCCCTAAGGTTAAAAAGATTGTAGAGGATCATAAAGATGAGCTCATCAGCGCATGGGATTCCTACTTCAGAAACTGAAGTTACAAATGTTTCACCTCATGGCCTGTGGTTGCTTAGTCATGGAAAGGAATTGTTTCTATCTTACGATGATTTTCCGTGGTTCAGCGACGCGTCTATAGGCAAGGTAATGAATGTTGAGGAAGTTTCTCCAGGACATTTCTATTGGCCAGAGCTAGATGTAGACCTAGGACTAAAAACAATAGAGGAGCCCGAAAAATATCCCCTGAAAGCGAGTCAATGACTGCTCATGGCCGAAACCTGCTTTAAAACTGGAGGATGCTCGTCGACGAAGCTGGCGCGCAACAGAATGCTCGTGTCTAACTGAATAAAAGAGGTAATCCATGCGCAAATATTTAGCCTACATTCTCATTGCTGTTCCCATCTTGGGGGTAATCTTTCCAAATGCGAATGCTCAATCTTCAATGCCACAGGCTGACCCGGCCCGGATTGAGGCACACATAAAGTTTCTTGCAGATGACCTGCTAGGCGGTCGTGACACGGGGACCCAGGGCTACGAGATCGCTGCGCGTTATGTTGCTTCACAATTCGCTCAAATTGGCGTGCAGCCGGCAGGAAACAATGACAGTTACTTTCAGGACATCGCATTCCGTCGAGCCTACCGAGATTTAGATTCAGCCTCTATGGTGGTTCATACAGCTGATGGTGATGAGGCATTCCGGTTTCGAGAAGAGTTTATTACCGGAGCGCCAATGTCTCGAACCGAGGAAGTAGTGACCGCGCCATTGATATTTGTTGGATATGGTATCGAAGCCGAGTGGCTCAATCACCACGACTACGAAGGTCTCGATGTCGCTGGCAAAATTGTCGTTGTGTTAAGTGGTCGTCCGGCGTCGTTTCCCAGTGAGGAAGGCGCTCATTTCGGGAGCGGTGCGGAGAAAAGTAAGGCCGCTGTCAGTCGAGGTGCAGTGGGCATGATTACTCTGTGGACGCCGTTGCGTGAACGGACAAACCCCTTTTCTCGCACAATCCGCAACCTACACCAACCCGCCGTGAGCGTGTTAAATAGAGACGGATCAGTGAATGGCTCTCCTTCTACGCTGAGAGGTGGTGCAGCGCTCAATTTAGAAGCGGGTTCGCGCCTTTTCGATCTTGCCGGAATATCTCTCGATGATGTATTTGCCACTATTGATCGTGGAGAGGTGCCGGAAGGTTTCGAGCTCCCACTAACGGTAACACTAAAACGCGCAAGTCGGCATGAATCAATCACGTCACCCAATGTGCTTGGTATTATTGAAGGAAGCGATTCTGTTCTAAAAAATGAGTTTGTAACATTCACAGCACACTTGGATCATGTTGGCCCAGCCGAAGGCGAGGATGGTGACCTTATTCATAACGGAGCGCTAGATAATGCTGCAGGTGTAGCTGCGTTGCTGGAAAATGCCAGATTGTTGATGGCATTACCTGAACGACCTCGCCGTTCCATAATGTTTGTCATCGTCACCGCAGAGGAGAAAGGCCTGTTGGGTTCACAATATTTTGCGGAGAATCCTACGGTACCGATCCAGAACATAGTGGCGAATATTAACTTGGACATGCCACTTATTCTCTACCCATTTAGCAATGTAATAGCGTTCGGAGCACAGCACTCGACACTGCAAGGCAGTTTGGTGCGGGCTCTTGAGACGCTCGGTGTTGGCTTAATGGATGATCCGATGCCAGAAGAGGCAATTTTTGTGCGGAGCGACCACTACCGGTTCGTACAACAAGGTATTCCCGCTGTAATGCTCGCAACCGGATATGGATCTATTGATCCAGAGCTGAACGGCGAAGAAATTTGGGACAACTTCTTTCAAACCCATTACCACCAGGTCTCAGATTCCGTTGAACTTCCAATTGACTACGAAGCTGGTGCCAGGTTTGCTCAGGTCAATTTCATTATCGGCACAGACCTGGCTAATGCGGAAGATAGACCACGTTGGAATGCTAACGATTTTTTCGGAAACGAGTTTGGCCGAGAATGGAGTCGCTAGGAGTTAGTCGGTATCAGCGAAGCTCAGATTTTGAGCAGATAGACGACTCTTTTAGATTAGCCAGCTGGTAAATATCTTGCGGCGTCAACATATTGGATTTTTTTGGAAATTAAAGCTAAAGGTCCGGTCTTGGCCAATCTGAGTCATTACTGAAATTCAATTACGACTGATGTGAATGACTGCATTCAAGCGTACCTGACTCTGTCAGTCAGGTCGGGTGTAAATTGAACCACCCCAGTGGACCAGTACACTGCGAATGCGGGATGAGGCCGGGTGTCGAAGTGGCGGACATAAAAGTCACCCGGGGCCGGAGACAGCGTCACGTGTATCAGCACCCCTCAGGAGCCATGCCGGTGACATCCTCATGCACCCGGTAAGCGTTGAACTGCTTCACTGTCAGCGGTGGACCCCGGGAGTCCAACCGGCGGGACGTAAGTTGGTCGGATTCACAACATTGATTACAGCGCACTGGATTCAATGGGTCCACTTGCGCATAATGCCGGATGGGTAATTCGCTGGTAACGCCGACAGCACTGCCAGCCCTGTTGCTGTCCTTTCGTCGGAACGCCTGTCTATCGGCCCCGGCATCGACAAGAGCATAAGAAAATGACCGTAAAGAATTCGATGGAAACACTGGACAAGGTAGCCGGCAACGGGTTGATCAATCGACGCCACCTGCTGCGCCTCGGCCTGGGAGGTCTGGGTGCCGCTGCGGCCGGCCAGACATTCGCCGCAGAATCCGGTCTGCAGTTTGAAATCCCTGCCTGGTCCCGTCGACCCGGTCCCGGGCCCAGCCAATATGGACAACGTTCCCCCCATACCGAACACATTGGCCGGCTGGCAGGCAACCCCAATCCGCTTTACCCGGGCGGTGGCTCGTCCCGTACGCCGCTGCACCAGCTGCAGGGCACCATTACCCCCAACAGCCTGCATTTCGAGCGCCACCACGCCGGTGTTCCCGCTATAGATCCGGCGGGACACGCCCTGGTCATCAACGGGCTCGTCCGCCAGCCCCTGGTCTTTTCCTACGAGGACCTGCTGGCCTACCCGATGACCAGCCGGGTGTATTTCCTGGAATGTTCCGGTAACAGTGGCAGCCTGTTTGGCGACACGCCGGTGGAAGGAACCGCCCAGAGTCTTCATGGCCTGGTTTCCTGCGCGGAGTGGACTGGCATCCGCCTGTCGACGCTGCTGGACGAAGCCGGTGTGCTTGACAATGCCTCCTGGATTAACGCAGTCGGCGCGGATGGTGCCAGCATGGGACGCTCTGTCCCGTTGGCCAAGGCAATGGACGATGTGCTGATCGCCCTGTATCAGAATGGTGAACCGCTACGCCCCGAACAGGGCTACCCAATGCGCCTGTTCGTGCCTGGCTGGGAGGGCAACATCAGCGTCAAGTGGCTGACCCAGCTGAAGCTGGCCAGTGGTCCCGCGCAATTTCGCGACGAAACCTCGAAGTACACGGATCTGCGTCCTGACCGCATGGCCCTGCAGTTTACCTTCCCCATGGGCTGTAAATCCCTGATCACCAGTCCTTCCGGTCAGATGTCGCTGACCCGGCAGGGCCTGTACCAGGTTACCGGCATCGCCTGGTCCGGCGCCGGCGCCATTCGTCGTGTGGAAGTGTCAGCCGACGGCGGCGTCAGCTGGGCCGATGCCCTGCTGGAATCCGGCAGGTCGGCCAAGGCCCTCACCCGGTTCCGGATACCCTGGGAATGGCGTGGCCAGGATGCCGTTCTACTCAGCCGGGCCAGCGACGATCAGGGCAACGTTCAGCCCACCAGGGCGTCGCTATTGTCACAGCGGGGTAGCCTGGGCTTTTATCATTATCACGGCATGCAAAGCTGGGCGGTGACCAGTGGGGGCCGTGTGAGGAATGTCTATGTCTAGGAAATCTCCCCTGCCGGCTCGCCTGGCACTGCTGCTGGTGACGTCGCTGGCTGCCATCCACACAGGCATGGCAGCGGACAACGAAACCCCTGGCCTGGGCACACCGGTTACGCCGGCGGACCTGGCGCAATTTGACCTGATCGTGGAGCCGGACGGAGCAGGCCTGCCCGCCGGCGCCGGCACGGCCATGGCGGGTGAAGCCGTGTTTCGCAGCCGCTGTCAGTCCTGTCACGGTGAAAGCGGCGAGGGTCGAACGTCGGCGACGGTACTGGTCGGTGGTTCCATGCAGTCGGAAGGACCGCCGCTACGCACCGTTGGCAGCTACTGGCCTCATGCCACCACCCTTTTTGACTTTATTCGTCGCGCCATGCCGGCTGATGCCCCCAAGTCGTTATCTGCCAGCGAGGTGTACCAGGTCACCGCCTACGTGTTGTACTTGAACGGTATCGTGGCACGTGACGAGGTGATCGATGCTGACACCCTGCCGGCCATCGAGATGCCGAATCGTGACGGCTTTGTCGACCAAAGCCACCTGCAGTGAGACCCGGGCAGACGTGGCATTGCTGATGATGCCGATAAACATGCCCGGGCGCCCGGGCATGTTTATCCCACCCTTTGCAACCCGCATCCCGCATCCCGCATCCCGCAATGGCTTTAATCCGCATGCCGGTACGGGTATTATCAGCCACCCCGCCTCTCTACTGTACAGGTGATCATGCCATGATTTCAGCTATCCGGGTCGGCTTGATCGCTGTCCTTGTTTTTCTGTCGACCCTGTCAATCCGGGCCACCGCCGCCGGGGAAGGCCTGGTAATTCCGGTAATAGACGGGGAGCCGGAATTCGAAGATTTTACCGGCATGCAGCCGGCATCCGTACTGGCCCGTTCCATGGCCCGGGTAAGTGGTTTCACCCAGCGATTGCCCGATGACGGTGACCCTGCATCGCAACGCACCGAAGTCTATGTCGGCTATGACCGCGAGCAGCTTTATGCGATTTTCCTCGCCTTCGACTCGCAGCCGCAATTGATCAGGGCCAACCTCTCCTCCCGGGAAAACATCGACGGCGATGACTCCGTGGAAATGACCATTGATACATTCAATGATCAACGTGCCGCCTTTTCTTTCCGTGCCACGCCACTTGGCATCCAGTGGGATGCGCGGTGGACGGAAGGCAATTCCCGTCGGGCCGGATTCGATACCACGCTGGAAGCGGTCTGGGACAGTGAAGGTCGCCTGACGGAACAGGGATACATGGTAAAAATGGCCGTCCCGCTACGCAGTCTCCGCTTTCCGGATTCCTCGGAACAGACCTGGCGGGTACAGTTTGGACGGCAGATTCCCCGACTCAGCGAGGAAGCCTACTGGCCTCCCTATTCCATCAATATCGAGGGCAGGCTCAACCAGACGGCCATGATGACCGGTATCGCGGATGTATCGCCGGGAAACAACTACCAGGTGATTCCCTTTGTTTTTGCCCGGGATATCGATTCTCTGAATAGCGGCGCCGCCAGCGGTCCGCGGCTGGTTAACAATACCGAACAGGATGTCGGCGTAGACGCCAAGTTCGTATTCAACGATTCCTGGGTACTTGACCTGACCCTGAACCCCGATTTCAGCCAGGTTGAATCGGATCAACCCCAGGTTACCGTCAACCAGCGTTTCGAAGTCCAGTTCCCCGAACGGCGCCCCTTCTTCGTGGAGAATGCAGATTTCTTTGCCACGGATTCCATCCTGGTATTCACCCGTCGCATCGTCGACCCGGAGGGCGGGCTGCGCTTTACCGGACGTTCCGGTCAATACGGATTTGGCGCCATTATGATGAACGACCAGGCGCCGGGACTGAATCGTGCAGCGGACGATCCCCTACGTGGCGAAAAAGCCGGTATCGGCATCCTTCGCGGCTTCCGGGACATCTCCGAACAGTCCCGTGTCGGCTTCCTGGTGAGCGACCGGCAACTGGGTGACGGCTACAATCGCGTGGCCAGCCTGGACGGTCGCATCAAGCTGAACGATAACTGGATCACCAATGTGCAACTGGTGGGCACCGAATCCGAGTCGGCGCTCGGCGGGCCGGAAACCACCGGCTACCAGCGTAACATCCAGGTCAACCGGACCGGCCGCACGGTCAACACCCATACCCATTTTATCGAAACGACGAATGACTTTCGTACCGAGCTGGGCTTTCAGAATCGTTTTTTCCGCAACGACACATCCGGCATTCATAACCGCGCCGGTCTTACTTTCTATCCCGACAACTCCAACCTCAATAGCTGGAATCCCGTGCTGTTCCTGGTTTACCTCGAAGACCTGGAAGGCACCAGGCTGTTTGAACAGGTGCAGCCAAGTCTCGACTTCAGCTTTGACACGACGGACATCGGCTTTCAGTTCGTGGACTATACCGAAGTACTGCGGCCCGGGGACTTTCCCGGCATTACCAGCACTACGGATTACGACTACGACAACTGGCAGATCAGCCTGGATAACAATACCCTCAATACCCTGGAGTTTGGCGTCAGCTACAGTTTCGGGACCACGCTGAATCTTGTACCGGCCCAGGGCAACCTGCCGTCGGTAGCGGACACCAGCCGCATCGATCTCGACATGCTCTGGCGTCCCTTCGACCGCCTTCGCGTTGCCAATACCTATCTTCATACGGAACTTGAATCCCGGCAGGGACAGGGAAAGATATTTGCCAACGAAATAATCCGCAGCAACTGGAATTACCAGTTCAACCGGGAATGGTCACTGCGCTTTATCGCCCAGTACGAGGAAACGGATGCGGGTTTCAATACGCGCCTGGCGGATGACCGTAATCTCAATTTCGACCTGCTGCTGCGGTACGTAATCAATCCCTGGTCAGCTTTCTACCTGGGCTACAACACCAACCGCAGCAATTTCGATATTGTTGACATGGAGGGCGAGCGGGAACTGATCACGACCAGTGACCTGCGCAAGGATGGCGAGCAGTTCTTTGTGAAATTTTCCTACCTGTTTCAGCGCTGACCGTAGCCGACCACTGCGTGGTACACCAGGTCCTTGAAGCTGGCGGAGAGGCCATGGGCACCGGATGGCTGAATCTGCATCATCAGCACGGCCACCGTACCGGTTGTCGGATCCGCCCAGGAAAACGTCCCCAGGGAGCCGTTCCAGCCGAATTCGCCGTTATTGACCCCGAACGTGCTTTGCGCCGCATCCACCACCACGGCCAGGCCGTATCCCCAGCCCCGATCGCGCATTGGTCTGGCCGGGTTGGTGCCCAGCGGAAACAGCGCTTCATCCACCTGGTTGCGGGTCATTTCATTTACCGTGTCGACCTGCAGTATTCGATTGCCGTCCAGTTCCCCGTCATTCAGCAGCGCCTGTAGGAAACGCAGATAGTCGGGTACCGTGCTGACCATACCGGCCGCCCCCTCGAGGAGCGGCGGATCCTCGGTAATGGGGATTGCCATTTCGTCAAGCCGGGTCAATGGCTGCTGCCCATCCGGCGCCTGGTACGGTCGCGCCAGGCGCTGAACCCTGTCAGCAGGCACAAAGAATCCGGAGTCCGGCATTTCCAGCGGACCAAATACATGTTCATCCAGGTAGTCGTCCAGCGCCTGATCGGACACGATTTCCACAATCCTGCCCAGCACCGTGATTGAAATGCTGTAAACCCATTGTTCTCCAGGATCACCGATAAGAGGGACACCCGCTACTTTATCGACGAGTTGGGCCAGCGTATCGGCCCGGGATCTGACCCGCATCTGTCGATAGAGGACACTGTTGCGATGGCTCAGTCCGGCGGTATTCAGCAACAGGTCCCGTATGGTGATTTCCCGCTCCGGTTTGCGCTGGGCACTGAGGAAAGGTTCGTCGGGGTTGATATAGACAAACATGTAGCCGAAGCGTGGAATAAAACGGGAAACCGGATCGTCCAGGGACAGTCTACCCTGCTCGATCAGCTGCAATGCCGCCACCGCCGTCACCGGCTTCGACATGGACCGGATCTGGAAAATTGACGAAGTCTGCATGGGCTGCTGCTGTTCCACGTCCTGCCAGCCGACACTTTCCAGGTATACCACTTCACCATGGCGGGCTATACCGGCAACGGCTCCGGCAATCAGACCTTGGTCAACGTGTTGCTGCAGCAGCTGGGTAATACCGGCCAGGTTCTCCGGGTTTATGCCCGCCGACTGTGAATCGGCAAGCGGTAAGCCTGAAGGCGGAGCGGCCACTGATGCTGCATGGCCCATCAGCAGGATGACACCCGCCACTGTGTTTCGAAGTAGTTTCACCGGGTCAGCTCCTGTGGGAAGGCAATTGAGGAAATCTTTGTCAGTCGGCTAACAGGTCTTTGTATTGATCGCGTAACACGTTCTTTTGTACTAAAACCGTGCTTGTTAGTTGGCTAACAGGTCTTTGTATTGATCGCGTAACACGTTCTTTTGTACTAAAACCGTGCTTGTTAGTTGGCTAACAGGTCTTTGTATTGATCGCGTAACACGTTCTTTTGTACCTTACCCATGCTGTTTCTGGGGAGGGCTTCTACGAATACTGTTTTCTTCGGCTGCTTGAATCGGGCAATCTGGCCGGACAAGGTCTCGTAAACCTGCTCTTCCGTTATCCCGGCTTCGCTGTCGCTGACGATGACCGCTACCACACCTTCGCCAAAATCCTCGTGGGGCACGCCGATGACGGCAGACTCGACCACTCCGGGCATTTCATTGATGCAGGTTTCTATTTCAATGGGGTAGATATTCAGCCCTCCGGAAATAATCATATCCTTGTTGCGCCCCACCAGGGTGATGCGACCCTCGTCATCACGACTTGCCAGGTCGCCGGTAATGAAAAAACCATCTTCACGAAACTCTTCTGCCGTTTTTTCCGGCATCTGCCAGTATCCCTGAAAGACATTGGGGCCTTTCACCTCAAGGATACCGACTTCCCCGGGCGGCAGGATTTCCCGATTGTCGTCAACAATCCGGGTTTCCACCTCCGGCAGGGGAAAGCCCACGGTGCCGGCAACCCGCTCTCCGTCAAGGGGATTGGAGACCAGCATGCCGGTTTCGGTCATGCCATAACGTTCCAGAATCCGATGGCCGGTGCGCTGCTCGAATTCCGTGAATGTTTCCGCCAGCAAAGGTGCCGATCCGGAAATGAAAAGACGCATCGAATGGCAGACCTCACGGGTAAAACCGGTATGCTTCAGCAACCGTGTATAAAACGTTGGCACACCCATCAATACCGTGGATTGTGGCAGGTAACCGATTATCCTGTCGGCATCGAATCCCGACAGGAAATGCATGGTGGCATTGCTCAACAGGGCACAGTGCAGGGCCACGAATAAACCATGCACGTGATAGATAGGCAGTGCATGCAGCAACACATCGTCGTCGGAGAACCCCCAGATATCAATGAGGTGCAGGGCGTTACTGGCCAGGTTCCGGTGACTCAGCATAGCCCCCTTGGAACGACCGGTGGTACCGGAGGTGTACAGAATTACCGCAATATCATCGTCTGCCATGGTGGCTACGCCTGCATCGGCACCGGCATCGCGTGCTGATTGCGCAACCTTGTCAGGCAGGCTGCCCTGACCATTCCCGTCCAGGGTCAACAGCGATGCCCCGTGCTCTGCCGCTACCGGTTGTAAAGCGTCGGCGGATCGTGGATCGCAAACGAACAGTTTCGGCGTGGCGTCACCCAGAAAATAACTTACTTCCTCCGCGGTGTAGCTGGTATTCAGCGGGATATAGATTACCCCGGCCCGGAGGCAGGCCAGGTATAGCGCAACGGCGTAGGCTGATTTCGGCACCTGCACCACCAGCCGGTCACCTGTTTGGATACCACTGTGTCCAATAAAACTGCTGATTGACCCGGCCAGTTCCAGGATCTCTGCGTTGCTGACCCTGGCACCTCCGTCGCAATTGAGGCAGGTCTTCTGCGGGTCTTCATGCAGGCGGGCTTCGATCAGGGCAAAAAAATTCTTATTCATTCCGGGGCAAGTTCCTGTCAGCTGATTCAGGGTGGTAGATGGATGATAGCGGAATAGCCAAGTGGGTCAATGCTGACAGCGACCAATGCCCGGGACCGGGACTGCGCCGCTCCGATTCCGGATGCCGACAACTTTTCCCGGTTGCGCCCGACCATCGCCGCCCGGGATGGACTCCGTAGTAGCCACGGAAAGGCAACAGTAGGCTACAATGCAGTCTTTTGACCGGCAGGCCCACCATGAGCTACATCCTGTTCAGATACCTGCATCTCATCGCTATCGTGATCCTGGCAGGCGCCCTGGTCATCGAAAACATGGCCATAGCACGAAAAATCACCGGTGAAGATGCCCGTAACCTGGCGAAGATCGATGCCGTCTACGGGCTCAGCGCCCTGCTGGTTTTACTGTTCGGATTGACGCTGTGGCTGTGGGTAGGCAAGCCCGTCGAGTTTTATTCCAGCAATGTTCTGTTCCAGGCCAAGCTTGGTATTTTCGTGGTCATTGCACTGCTCTCCATTTACCCGGCCGTGTTTTTTATCCGGCATCGGAACACCGACGTCGATGAATTGTCGGTCCCGCCATCCCTGGTCCGGTTGCTGCGCCTGGAACTGGCGCTGCTGGTAGTGATGCCGTTGCTGGCGGTGCTGATGGCAAGGGGTGTCGGCCTCTAGTGAATAACGCATTCTGCTTCCAGCCAGCCGGCAGTTGCAGACAGGGCGCCGTGGTATTAACGTACAGGTGTGAACCCATTCAGGAGATTCCCATGAGAATTTGTAAAGGAGTGGCCCGGACCACCAGGCCCGGCCTGTTAATCGCCTGGTTCGGCCTGTTGTGTCCTTTAACAGCTGTTGCCCAGGAAAACGGCTACCAGGCACCCCGGACAGCGTTCGGTGCCCCGGATCTGCAGGGCACCTGGACCAACAACACCATCACGCCGCTGACCAGGCCAGCGGAATTCGACAACCTGGTACTGACCCGCGAACAGGCGATTGCCCTGGAACGCCAGGTGGCAGAATATTCGGCGCAACAGGATCAGCCCAGCGACCCCGATAGACCACCACCGGAGAAAGACCAGATTGACCTCGAAGACAGTTACAACAACTTCTGGTTCGATGACGGCACCCGGGTGGCAGTCTACAACGGCGAATACCGCAGTTCCCTGCTGGTAGACCCCCCGGACGGTCAGCTGCCGGACTACACGGCTGCCGCCAGCGCGCGAATCGACCGGGCCAGGCAACAGCGGGAAGAACGGGGCGCGTTTTCCGGCCCGGAAGCCCGGCCGCTCCCGGAACGCTGCCTCATGTCATTCGGTTCCAGCTCAGGCCCACCCATGCTGCCCATTCTCTACAACAATCACTACCAGATAGTCCAGTCTCCCGGTTACGTGATGATCCTGGTGGAAATGGTTCACGATGCCCGTATTATCCGCATCGACAACAGCCCGCTACCTGAAGTCCTGCGGCCCTGGATGGGTGATTCCACGGGATACTGGGACGGCGACACCCTGGTGGTGGAAACTACCCGCTTCAATCCCGGCCAGCGGTTCAGGAACTCCTCACCGGAAATGACCGTTACGGAACGCTTCACCCGAGTTGCCGACGATACCATCAACTACCAGTTCACGGTGCATGATCCGGCAACCTTCGTCAGTAGTTTCAGCGGTGAAATACCCATGAAGCTGACCAGCGACAGGCTTTACGAGTATGCCTGTCATGAAGGCAATTACTCCCTGCCCGGCGTGCTTGCCGGCGCCAGGATTGACGACGTGGAGCAAGCCGGGGACTAGTGTCCTGTCCGGGGAAGCCATGAGCAACAAGCAGATGACTTTTTTCACAGACGGGGAAAAGGCCAGCGCCAGACCGGTGAAATTCCAGATTCGCCGCAGTTTTTCGGCAACCCTGGAAAATGTGTTCGATGCCTGGCTGATTCCCTACCTGGCAGGCAGCTGGATGTTCGGGTCAAAGGATCCGGATCAGGAGGTCATCCGGCTGGAAAACAAGCCGTTGCCCGGCGGCAGCTTTATTCTCGAAGTCATACGGCAGGGTCAACGGCATCTGCTTTGTGGCGAGTATCGCGAGATCCGTCGTCCGGACAAACTGTCCTGTACCATCGGTGATGATCCGGAAACTGCCGCCCTGGTGCTGTTGACCATGGAACTATACGAGGATAACGGGAAGACCCGCATGAAACTGAGTTTTGAGCTGTCCCCTGCCCTGGCCGGTCATGCCGACAGCATGCGGGAGCAGTGGAATACCCGCTGCCGGGCACTGGCCGCCCAGGTGGAGCAATCCCGGAAACAGACCAGGCTGTTCCGATAAGTCGAACTATTGCCGGTGCCCATTGCCGGAATGGCACCAGCGCCTGTCAAGAGCCGGGCGTTCGGTCCTCTGCGCTGGAAGAATTACCGCCCGGTCGCCGGTCAAGGTAAGCCTGCAGAGACTGCTGTTCGGCCTGGGTAAAGTGCAGACCAAGCTTGGTTCGACGCCACAGGATATCATCGACAGTCCTGGCCCACTCCCTGTCTACCAGGTAATCCACCTCCCGCTGGCTCAGTCCGTGACCGAATCCGGTGCCCAGATCTGCTGGCTGGCTGCAATCAGCCAGTAGCGTCCTGGTCAGGGTGCCGTAACTGGCTATCCAGCGCCGCAGCAGTCCGGCATCAAGCCATGGATATTCCCGGGACAGGGCATCCTGTAGAGTGTCCCGCGTTTGAAAATCTCCTCCCGGCAGGCAGTCACTATCGGTACGGGATGGGCCGAGATCGGGGAAAACTTTCTTCAACCTGTCAACGGCCTGTTCCGCCAGCAACCGGTACGTGGTCAACTTGCCGCCGTAAACCGACAGCAGCGGCACCGGCGTATCCTCGAAAACCAGTCGATAATCCCGGGAGGCCCGGGTGGCCGACGCGTCGCTTTCGTCGATCAGGGGGCGGACGCCGGACCAGGTGTTGACGATATCCGTGGCGTCCAGCCGGGTCTTGAAATAGCTGTTGAATATCTCCAGCAGGTAGTCCACTTCCCGGTCAGAAATGGTTGCGGCGCCCGGATCTCCCGCGAACTCGGCCTCGGTTGTACCGATCATGGTAAATTCTTCCTGGTAAGGAATAACGAATGCAATGCGGCCGTCCTCGTTCTGCAGCATATAGGCCTGGGACCCGGGATAAACCCGCGGCACGACGATATGACTTCCCTTGACCAGGCGCACCCGGTGGCTGGCCTGATTGCCGGTGCAGTTGTCGAACAGGGAACTGACCCATGGCCCGCCGGCATTGACCACGGCCCTGGCCGTAAATCTCCGGTCGTCCGTGGCATCAAGGTCTGCGACAGTCAACTCCCAGCAGTCATTCCCTGGCTCAAGCCTGTTGCAGCGATGCCGGACAAACACGTCAGCCCCGTGGCTCCGGGCCTGTATCGCGTTCAATACCACCAGGCGGGAGTCGTCCACCTGGCCATCGGCAAAGCTGAACCCCCGGTTCAGATCGCTTTTGAGTGGCGAGTCCGGTGCGAATCGAACCGCCCTGGCAGCAGGATAAGAGGGACGCGAAGCAAGGTGATTGTAAAGAAACAGGCCGGCACGAATCATCAGCCAGGGGCGGAGATGCTTCTGGTACGGCAGGTGAATATCGACAGGCTGAATCAGGTGTGGTGCCAGTTCCAGCAGCAGCTGGGATTCCTTGAGCGCCTTGCGCACCAGCGCGAATTCCCAGGTTTCCAGGTAGCGCAGACCCCCGTGGACCAGCTTGGTGGACGCCGACGATGTGGCGCTTCCCAGGTCAGCCTGTTCGAATAGTGCGACCCGCAGACCCCTGCCCGCTGCATCGGCGGCGATGCCTGCGCCGTTGATACCGCCGCCGATAACCGCGAGGTCGTAATTGTCCATATCAGGGCATCCCGTGCTACCAGTGACAGGAGGATAGTGCAGTTCACCGGCTTGTCTTCATGAATGACTACCGCCCGACCTTGTCACAGTGTCAAGGCCCGGCTGGTGCGCAAAGGGCGGCAGTATAGCAATCCACCGGGTCGAGCATAAGCTATCGACCGGAGGATGTCGTCGGTTTTGCTCCAACAGGTAACTGTGCCGCTGTCCGCTTACGCAGTGCCAGCCGGATAGGATACACTGCTTTTCCAGGTGCATGTCCACCGGTATACCTTCGCGGCATAGCCGGAAACCAGAATGGCGTTGACACCCGGTTCTGGCATATCTTGCTACCGGATTCAAACGATTACGGACGAACAGGATGACTTGCAATATTCTGGCTATAGATCAGGGGACCACCAGCAGCCGCGCCATCGTTTTCGATCAGCAGGGTAACCGGCTGGGCATCGGCCAGGAGGAATTTCCACAGCTGTTCCCTGATAATGGCTGGGTGGAACACGATCCCGAAGCAATCTGGCAGACCACGTTGAACAGCTGCAGGCTGGCCCTGCGAAAAGCCGGGCTGATGCCCCGCGACATTGACACCATCGGCATCACCAACCAGCGTGAAACCACGGTGATCTGGGACAGGAAAACGGGCAAACCCGTTCACCATGCCATCGTCTGGCAGGACCGGCGAACTACCGAATATTGTGACGCCTTGAAAAAAAGGGGGCTGGAGTCCCGCATACAGCAGAAAACCGGTTTACTGTTGGATCCTTATTTCTCGGCTTCCAAGATCAACTGGATCCTGGAGCACGTCGACGGTGCCCGGGAAAGAGCGGAGCGCGGAGAACTGGCCTTCGGCACCGTGGACAGTTTCCTGTTGTGGCGACTGACCGGCGGCAGGGCCCACTGTACCGATGCAACCAATGCCTCCCGGACGTTACTGTTCAATATACGTGAACAACGATGGGATGAGGAATTACTGGAACTGTTTGACATTCCAGCGGGGATTTTACCCGAGGTGCGGGATAGTGCGGCAGATTTCGGTATTACTTCCGTCGATGTTCTTGGCAGTGAAATTCCTGTCCAGGGAATCGCCGGCGACCAGCAGGCGGCAGCATTCGGGCAATGCTGTTTCGATGTCGGAATGGCAAAAAGCACTTACGGAACGGGTTGCTTTCTATTACTGAATACCGGTTCGGAAATACTGCAATCCCGGAATCGTCTGCTGACCACTGTTGCCTACCGACTGGCGGGCGAGACTGCTTACGCCGTCGAAGGCAGTATATTTATGGCCGGTGCCACCATGCAGTGGATCCGGGACGGCCTGAAACTGATCAGCAATGCCGCCGAGTCCGAAGCCCTGGCACGGCAGACCGGTGACCAGCTGTCCGTTTACCTGGTCCCGGCCTTCACCGGACTGGGGGCACCTTACTGGGATCCCGACGCCCGCGGTGCGATTTTCGGCCTGACCCGGGATACCGGCATCAAGGAAGTGGTCACCGCCGCCTTACTTTCCGTCTGTTACCAGACTCGCGACCTGCTGCAGGCGATCAATGGCGATGGCGCCGGTTTTACCACAATAAGGGTTGATGGCGGCATGGTGGCCAATGACTTCATGGTGCAGGCCCTGGCAGATATTCTCGGCTGTCGCATAGACCGGCCCGCCGTTATCGAAACCACGGCACTGGGGGCAGCTTACCTGGCCGGACTGCAGGCGGGCTTTTTCAGCTCTACCACGGACATCTCAGAACACTGGTTGCTGGAACGTTCGTTTTCCCCGGAAAAGGACGAAGCCTGGAGAACGGAGCGCTATGCCGGTTGGCTGGATGCCGTGGCGAGAACCCGCAGCAAGCGGAGTCCGTAGACGTGCTGATTCACCTCATTCGCCACGGCGAAACCGACTGGAATGCGATTCGGCGCATCCAGGGACAGCAGGAATCCCGCCTGACCGAGCGTGGCAGGAATCAGGCCAGGGAACTGGCCAGGCAGCTACAGACCCATGACATCAGCCGCGTCTATTGCAGCACCAGCCACAGAACCCGACAAACTGCCGATCTGCTGTTTCACCATGCCACCGTGGAGATCAGCTATCATGACCAGTTGCGGGAGATCAACCTGGGGCCCTGGGAAGGCAGCTTTTACGACGACCTGGCACGCCAGGACCCTGAACAATTCCATTATTTCTGGCATGAACCCCAGCGGTTTTCCCTGCCCGGTGCCGAGAATTTTCAACAGTTGCAGGACCGGGGCATGGCGGCGCTGCGGGAGGTCTGTTGTCTGCCCGGGCACGACCAGGTGGCAATCGTCAGTCACGGGGCAATTCTCAAATCGATTCTTTGTCACGTCGAAAGCCGCCCCCTTGACCGCCTCTGGGATCCACCGAAATTGCATAACTGCGCCCACAGTATCATCGACGTCGATACTGCCGGTAGTGGCCGGATTGTTCTTTATGCCGGCGAGGATTACACGGCTGCCACTGCTCTCAGCGAAGCCGGTCAATGCGGCGACGATGAAAATGGATCCGGCGCCGGACCCAGCGCTTAAGCGGCGGAATATCAGTGGCCATTACCGCCAGGCCCAGGGGGATCATCCAGAAACCGACTATAGGCAGGAAGCCGACAAAGCCCAGCAATACCAGCAGCAGTCCTATCAGCCCCCGCAACACTGGCGGCAGATAGCGCTGGGTTTTTTTAAAAAGCAGGTAGACGATAACTACCCGGCGTCGATGGTGTCTTTGCTTGGCAGGGTCGGTCATTGCTGAAGGGAACCCGGGGTGATCAAGTAGCGGGAATCGCTGGGCGACCCGGGGCGGGCACGGGGAACACCACCCGGGGAGTTAAGGCCGGGAGTGTCACCCCGGCGACTGTGCTATTCTTGGCGACTAACACGGCAACAAGCGACCCGGGATTTCATACAGGATTACAGCATGCACCAACGTTCAAGTTACCTGCTGCTGTTTTCCGCCATTGCCCTGGCAACCCTGGGATTCGCCCAGTTCAGCGGCTACCTGGTCAATGCCAGTATTCCTGAAAACAGCACCGTTGAAATTAACAACCTTATCCATTTTACCCACATACGCAATCATGGTGGCGTTTTCGGCATGCTGCAGGGCAGCGGCTGGCTTTTCGCCCTGATAAGCGGCCTGCTGTTGGCCGGCGTCACTCTCTACCTGGCAATCGGACAGGGTATACACCGCTATGAGTATGTCTGTTTCGGCTTTATTGTCGGCGGCGGTGCCAGCAATGTTATGGATCGGTTTGTTTACGGCAGCGTTATCGATTTCATCGATATTCAACATATTCCCTATTGGAACTATGTCTTCAATACCGCCGATATCATGGTACACGTGGGCATCTGGCCAATCGTCCTGCTCAGCCTGGTTGGCGGACATGCTGACCGGAACCAGTCGGGAGACTCCGGTACCGACAACCGCACCAGGTAGACCTGCCGGACGTTGGGGACCCTGTCTGACCACGCGGACTCCACTTCCGCTCACATCCGGTAACAAATAGTATAAACCGAATCTTCCGAATAGGGTTCAGGCAGCACTCCGTTGGAGGGATTGGTATTGGCGCCACGGCTCCCCCTTGTTGCCCGCAATCGTCCACTGGCACCCTGGCCATCGTCCATCTCGAGATCAATGGCCTGTGCCGCCGTTCCGGGTACCTGGCTCATGCACACCTTGTTGCCTTCCAGGCCGCCACCCATTTCGTCTGCCATCACGCTCACCAGTCCACCCCAGGGATTTACCGGCAGGGCCTGCTGACCGTCGATCGCCGGATCACCGGACCAGAAGCCCGCCGCCCGCAACTGCTGCCAGAACGGGGCCGATTCACCATTGCCGGTAAACAGCTGGTTGATACTGACGTCCAGCCGACCGTCGACATCACCTGCGGTGACACTGGACCAGGCCGCACCCCTTGCTGCCAGCGATGCCGCGGGACCGTCATCGCCGGGGGTTCGACCGTAGCGGTCCTGGTAGGCAAACACGGCGGCTGTGGTACCGTTGAGTGCCGCAACTGCCTGCTCGACCCGGGAGCGTTCCAGGTAGCCGGCGACCAGCCAGACCAGCGTCGCCACCACTACCATACAGATCAGCAGCAGCATCAGGCCGGTCATGCCCTTGCCCGCCTGTTGCCGCCCGGGGCCCCGAAGACGGGATCTGCCCGACTTGACTACCGTGACGCCTGCTTTACCGCCGGATTCTGTTTTCCTGCTGTCCATAATCAATCCTGTTCAATCGCGGCGTAACTATAGCGCCCCGGGATTGCGACAACAACTGTTCCTGGACCTAAGTGTCGGGTATCGAAAGGCTTTTCCCTCGCCGAAAGATGACGGGATTTGCTAGTATGCCGCAACCGCAATGTAACGTATCACGCGATTATTGTCGTTGCTGGATTCCTGCCAAGCCGATGTCCGCTACCTGGCGGGCACCGGACGCGGCAGGCAACAGCGGTCGGATGTCAGTAAGTGATAGGGAAAAGCAGCCAGGGGAGTATGAAGATCGTGGGCAGTCAACGATTCCAGGGAATTCTTGCACCGGTGGTCACGCCGTTCGACCGTCACCTGAATCCGGATTCCGGCCGCTTGATCAGCCACTGCAAGTGGCTGCGATCACAGCGCGTCGGGCTGGCGGTTTTCGGCACCAACAGCGAAGCCAACTCACTGTCGGTAGAAGAAAAAATACGCCTGCTTGATGCCCTGGTCGAGCATGGCGTCGATCCGGAATGGCTGATGCCTGGAAGCGGCACCTGTGCGCTGAGTGATACCGTCCGCCTCACCCGCCATGCGGCCGACCTGGGCTGTCGGGGAGTACTGATGCTACCGCCGTTTTATTACAAGAACGTCACCGACGAAGGCCTGTTCCGCTATTATGCAGAGGTTATCGAAAGAGTCGCCGACCCTGGACTGCAGGTCTACCTGTATCATATTCCACCGATAGCCCAGGTGCCCCTTTCACTTGCCCTTATCGACCGGCTGGTTAATGCCTTTCCGGAGGTCCTTGCCGGTATCAAGGACAGTTCCGGCGACTGGCACAACACCCGCGCGCTGCTGGAAGCCGGCTGGAAGGATTTCCGCGTCTTCTGCGGATCGGAAAGTTTTCTCCTGCGGACCATGGAAAATGGCGGTGCTGGCTGCATTTCCGCCACCGCCAATGTCAATGGCAGCGCACTGGTCAACCTGTGGGAAAACTGGCGCACCGACGCGGCCCCGGGACTGCAGGATGCGCTGGACGAAACTCGCGGATTTTTCCAGGACTTCCCGATGATCGCCGCGCTGAAAGCCACGGTAGCCTGTTATTCCGGCGATCCGGACTGGCACCGACTTCGGCCGCCCCTGACCACGCTGTCCCCGGAGGAGCAGACCCGGCTTGAGGAAGGACTCCGGCAACGTGACTTCCGGATGGCCGGATTAAGGGATTTTTACGTGCAATAACAGCACGTTTAGTCACCGCCTGCTGATGGACATCCGGCGGTCCTTGCGGTAGCCTTTGCAAGGCTGAGCGCTGCGTTCACCTGGCGGCGCGCCTATTATTACAGCTATCCAAGAGAGGTAGAAAATGAAAACAACAACTCCCGTGGAGGCGATTGGTAAGGCACTGAATTTCAAGAAATTTATTTCTGGAATCGCTGCCCTGCTGCTGCTTTCACCGTCATTCGTTCTGGGCCAGGATACGGTCGAGTGGTACACCCTCGGCAATGACTTTGCCCATACCCGATACACCCCTGCCGACCAGATCACCGCCGAAAACTTTGCCGACCTTGAAGTGGCCTGGCAATGGGACGGTTCGAGCTTCAATGCGCAAAGCGGACGCTCAACGCCCAGTTACATCGACGGCAAACTGTTCACCGTGGCCGGGGCGCGACGCCACGTTGTCGCGATCGACCCCAAGACCGGTGAAACAATCTGGTCCTACCGGGAACCAAATACCGAGCGCTGGGAATATTCCATGCGCGCCGATTACGGTAAGGGCGTAGGCTACGCTGAAATCGACGGGCGCGGAGTTGTCTATATCATTTCGCCGGCCTTCTTCCTCACCGCACTTGATGCGGAAACCGGCGCGCCGCTGGAAGGATTCGGCAACCCGGTTTCGGTGGAAGGGTTTCCCCAGACCGGCGTCGTCGATCTGCTGGCAGACCTGGGTCATCCCTTTGATCCCTACGAAGGCATTCCCCTGGAAGTCGGCTATATCACATCGTCTTCGCCACCCATCGTGGTCAATGATACGGTAATCGTGGGTAACTCCGCAGAGCAGGGTTATCACCAGTCCCGCGTCGAAAACATTCCTGGTGACATTCTTGCCTATGATGCCCGCACCGGGGCATTCAAATGGAAGTTCAACGTGATTCCCCGACCCGGCGAATATGGGCATGAAACCTGGGAAAACGACGCCTGGCAATGGACCGGCGACGTGTCGTCCTGGGCACCGATTTCCGCCGATCCGGAAAACGACCTGGTGTACATTCCGACCAACGGCGCAACAATCGATTATTACGGCGGATTCCGCCCCGGTGACAACCTCTACGGAACCAGCCTGATCGCCCTGGAAGCGTCCACCGGCCAACGCCGTTGGCATTTCCAGATGGTGCATCACGATATCTGGAACTATGACAACCCCACGGCACCGGTGCTGCTGGACCTGAATATGCCAGGTCGAGGCCAGGTACCGGCAGTGGCCCAGGTAACCAAGCAGTCTTTTGTTTACGCCTTCAACCGACTGACTGGTGAACCACTATGGCCCATCGTGGAACGGGAAGTACCCCAGTCCATTGTCCCCGGTGAAAAGCTGTCACCGACCCAGCCGTTTCCCACCCGCCCTGCACCGTTCGATATACAGGGTGTCGGCGTAAACGACCTGGTTGACTGGACCCCGGAACTGCGACAGCAGGCTATCGACGCCTTTGCCGAATACCAGATGGGTCCGCTGTTCAATCCGCCAATCCATGCCGGCAACGAACTGGGCAAGCGTGCCGCCATGTTCTGCCCGGGGGGCGGTGGCGGTGCCAACATTACTGCACCGGCGGTTGCGGATCCCACTACCGGAATGCTGTATGTCTCTTCACATACGGCCTGCAGCCCGATCAGGCTGGTTCCCGGTGAGGAAGCTGACCTGCAGTGGGAAGCACCCACGGGAACGACCTTCGCGCAGTACGCCAATGGCCCGGGTGCCGGTGCACCCCGTCATCCCGAGGGTATTCCACTGTACAAGCCACCCTACAGCCGTATTACGGCCATCGACATGAACACCGGCGATCATGCCTGGATGATTCCAACCGGCGAGACGCCGTCGCGTATCCAGAACTTTATCGACGAAAACGGACTGGATGTCGGTAATACCGGAACCGGTAACCTGGTACCCATGGTGGCTACTGCCAATATGCTGGTTTACTCCGATACGGCCACCGACGGCACACCCATGCTTTATGCCATCGACAAGGCCAGCGGCGCTATCCTCGGTGAAATCGAAGTGCCGGATCGAAGCCGCTACGGCATGAGTTCCTGGGTCCATGAAGGTCGGCAGTACATCATCCTGCAGACTGGCTCGAGCCTGACAGCCATGGCTCTGCCCGATGACAGTGAAACCATGTCAGCCGCACACTGACCGGGAGACCGGTTAAACAAAAAACCCGCTATCGAAAGATAGCGGGTTTTTTACTGGGAAGTCCAAATTTCCGGAGCCAGGCTCAGGAATGAAGGGTTCGCACCTGGGCAAAGTCAGTATAGCCCTGCAGGGTTTTTTCGATACCATCCTGTTTAAGACTCTTCACCGCCAGCATCACGGATTTCTCCTGTATCTGTTGCCTTGATACCTTGTTGACTACCAGGCGGCGCAGCTCCGGCGTCATCAACAACAGCTGGTGTACCCCGGTAAGTCCTCGGTAACCGGTATCAAGGCAATCCTTGCAGCCGGTTGCCTTGTAGAGCTTAAAGTGACTTTTTACCTGTAATCGCTGTTCCCAGGCTTTGATTACCCGGTTAACGGCCTCTTTCATTGACTCGGCGGTCATGGTTTTACCGGCGATGTCCTCGCAGAATTCACTGGCCAGGAAGACCAATTCCCTGGTGTCGGCCTGATAAGGTTTCTTGCAGGAAATACAGAGGGACTTGACCAGTCTGCGGGATGCTATGCCCAGTACGGCATCGGCTACATCCAGGTGACTGATACCCAGGTCCAGCAATCTTTGCAGACCGTCCACTGCCGAATCCACGGCCAGGCCGGCAATGACAAGTCGGCCGTTCAAGGCCGCGTCTACCGCCGCCCGGGCAGTTTCGACATCACGGATTTCACCCACCATGAGGATATCGGGATCGGCCCGCAGGGCGGCCTGCAGGGCATCGGTGAAGTTCATGCCACCTTTTCTGCTGGTTTCAATCTGCCTGATGCCCTGCTGACGAATCGATATAGGGTCCTCCACCGAGACGATCTTTCGTTCCGGGTGGTTGAGGTAGTTGAGCAGGGAGTGCATGGTGGACGCTTTGCCGGAACCCACCGGTCCGGTCAGGATAAACAGGCCCTGCTTCTGCGATACCGTATCCAGCAGGCGGTCCAGTTCCCCGGAGGCGAAGCCGAGGGCATTGACCGGCATACAGCGACTCTTGCCCAACAGGTGAAGAACCACGTCTTCGTTGCCTTCGGACGTCGGTATGGTGGCAATACTCAGATCCAGATCGATAGGCGCCACCTTACGGAAATCGATCTTTCCTGACTGTGATCGATTTTTTTCCGTCACGTTAAGCTGCGCCATGGTTTTCAGCCGCGTATTGAACGCGGCCGCAAACTTCAGGGGAAAACGAAAGTAAACCGACAGCGTGCCGTCCTTGCGAAATCGAACGGCAACGGTGCCGCTGTCATCCTGCGGTTCAAAATGAATTTCCGACACCCGGTTGCGGTAGGCGTCCTCGATTATCCTGTTGATAATCCGGGAAACCGACTGGCTGGTAACTTCGGCAATTTCGAAGGCGGAAAACAGGCTGGTATCAAAATCCTGTTCCGGCTCCCCGGAATCAGTAGTTGTGGACAGCCCCCTGATGAGGTCCTCCGAGGAGTAATGAAAATTCAGCGCCCAGCTGATATCGTCCCGGGACGCCATCACCGGTTCGATCTGCCTGTTGGAACAGTTCCGCAGCGCGTCGGTAACCTGCCAGTCCATGGGATCTTCCATAGCCACGACCAGCTTATTGTCGTAAGTATAGAGTGGTACAGCCTTGTTGGTGAAAGCGATTTCCGCGGAGACCTGGTTAATAGCCTCCGGTCGGATATTGAAACTGCGCAGATTGATGAACGGGATACCCAGTTTCTTGGACAGGCAGTGGTAAATCTGGTCCCGGTCTATCAGCTCCCGTTCCACCAGGATCTCCCCCAGGGAACTTTTCCGCTGACGCTTCTGATGCCGTAACGCTTCCTGCAGCTGGTTCTCCGTAATCAGTTCTTCACTCAACAGGATTTCGCCCAGTTTCACGTTGGGCATACTCTGCTGCCTGACCAGAACCTTCTCCAGGTCTTCGCCCTCGACGATGTGATTCCCGAGCAGGTACTCGCCAAGCAGTTTCGACCGTTGTTCCTGTTGTGTTTTCAACACCTCGTCCAGGTCGTCCTGGCTGATGGCCTTGTTGCGAACCAGCATGCCACCAATCTGTTCACCGATGATGTAATTTTCAACCGCGGATTTCGACACGAACAGATGCGTACAGTAGCGCCACTTGCGCCCTTTCTTCTGCTGTTCGTAAAAGTGTATGCCGTTCTTGTCTATTCGTGAGCCATAGGTCTTGCCGGTGATTTCCAGGCGGTCCTTGAAGAATACCTGGAAATCCCGCGCCTCGTTGTCGACAGGCAGGGCCTGGGCGGAGTCTTCGCCGGTCTTCTGCTCGACGTTGATCTGATAGGGTTTTTCAAAACGGATGAATTTGATATTGGCGAATTCAAGCTCAGTTGGTACGGTCTTGCTGGCTTCGAGAACTTCCAGGACCTCGGCATCCGCATCGAACCGGCACAGCTTACCCTTGATGCGCTGATTCCGGTGAATTTCAACGCCGACCTGGCAATTCCCGTAATCCGGACCATCCATCAGCTCGGCGAAGGGTGGTGGCTGTAGATCAAAGCGTGGTGCAACTTTCGGTGATTTCTCCGCTTTCGCGGTATCGACTTCCACCACTTGCATGACTGAATCTGTTCGCATTATTACTCCCCGGTAGCGCTTCCTGACAGTTGGGTTGGCCCCTCAGCCGGACTGACAGCCCGAGACTGTTGCAGGTCGGGCTGTCGCAAAAGCGTCGGGAAATCACCAATTCCCCGGAAAGGCAACCGGATGGCAGCGCAGTCCCTCGCTCCAGCTTGTTGGAAGCACTATTTTCGTACAACGGAGAAGCAATGAACGTTGACCCAGGTCGCAAACCGGCAAACCCGATGGTCCTGGCGGAAAGCCGGGCACGGCAGGCGGGAGGTGACGGGACGCTGGCAGGCCACGGAGGTAATGCCGCGAATGCGGCCGGGCAGGCCCTCATGAACGCGGCATCAATGGGGAGATTCGCGTGGAGGCTGTTAGCAGGTTCGGCGCCGGGTTTTCAACCGGTTACTGTCAGGCGCTGCGGTAATAATTCCGTGCGGCGCTGACCGCAGCACCGCTTTCGATACCGGCCCCCAGCTCTGACAATACACTGTCAAGTGCACCCAGGCAAAAAAGAACATTCTTTCGACTGGAGGCAAATCCCATCAGGCCGATGCGCCAGACCCTGCCGGCCAGTGTCCCCAGGCCCGCACCGATTTCCAGGCCGTAGTCGTTGAGTAACCGGGACCTGACTTCCGCCTCGTCAATCCGTTCCGGCACGGTAACGGTGTTTAACTGGGGAAGCCGGTAATTTTCTTCGACGATGAAGGACAACCCCATGGCCTCGATCCCGGCTGCGAATGCCAGGTAATTTTCCCGGTGGCGGTTCCAGGAGTTTTCCAGTCCTTCCTCTTTCAGGATCACCAGGCTTTCGTGAAGACCGTAGAGCGAATTTACCGGTGCAGTATGGTGATAACTGCGCCGGGCACCGCCGCCCCAGTAGTCCATTACCAGGTTGAGGTCGAGAAACCAGCTTTGCGAGCGCTGCCTGCGATTTCTGATGACCGCGGCAGCACGGTCACTGAAACTCACCGGAGACAGGCCCGGAATACAGGACAGGCATTTCTGTGTACCGGAATAAATGGCATCGATTCCCCAGTCGTCCACCCGCAATTCGATACCGGCCAACCCGGTCACGCTGTCGACGATGCTGAGACAGTCGTTTTCCCTGGCCAGGGCTGCCAGGGTCGCCACGTCGCTACGCGCACCGGTGGAGGTTTCGGCGTGCACAAAGGCCAGTGCCTTGACACCAGGATTTTCTGCCAGCGTAGCAGCGACAGCCTCGACATCCACCGGCCTGCCCCAGTCGTCATTGACCATGATGGCCGTGGCACCACAGCGTTCGACGTTTTCTTTCATACGTCCGCCGAACACGCCGTTCTGACAGACCACGACCTGGTCTCCAGGCTCCAACAGATTGACGAATACGGTTTCCATGCCAGCCGAACCAGGGGCGGAAACCGGCAACGTCAGTTCATTTTCAGTCTGAAATGCGTATTGCAGAAGCGCCTTGACTTCATCCATCATGGTGATGAATTCCGGATCCAGGTGACCGATGATCGGCCGTGACAGTGCCTGCAGCACCCGCGGATTTACATCCGAGGGTCCGGGTCCCATCAGGGTTCTTACTGGCGGATTGAAAGATGAGGTCATGAACTTACTCCGGTGTTAAACAGCAGCCAGCAAACCTGTGACGTTGGCCGGGGGAGGCAGAGAGTGACTGCCACAAAAAAGCCGAGTGTTACCCGGCTTCGTTGTGCTGTTGCATTATGGGGTTACGGCCCGCCGTCCCTTCACGCTGAAGCAATGATTGACGGGCAGTATCGACGGTGCCGGGTTATTCCTCTGCTGTGACTGCATCCCCGGTGCCATCGTCGTCATCGATTATCGGTCGATCAACCAGTTCAACATAGGCCATGGGTGCCTTGTCGCCGGGTCGATAGCCACACTTCAAAATCCGGATATAACCCCCGGGCCGTTCTGCATATCGCGGACCCAGTTCGGTGAACAGCTTGCCTACTGCAGCCTTGTCACGGACACGGTCGAAAGCCAGGCGACGATTTGCCACACTGTCTTTCTTAGCCAGCGTAATCAGTGGTTCCGCCACACCTCGCAATTCCTTCGCCTTGGGGAGGGTGGTCTTGATGACCTCGTGTTCCACGAGGGAGACAGTCATGTTACGAAACATGGCTTTGCGGTGGGGACTGTTCCGATTTAATT
>Ga0070726_10001265_pt1 | contig 26173 bp, 23 predicted proteins | sample tdAd471_FD_67275 | JGI IMG/M metagenome (GOLD analysis project Ga0070726, IMG submission 67275) | Marine sediment microbial communities from the Atlantic coast under amendment with organic carbon and nitrate - tdAd47.1 | ecosystem: Environmental > Aquatic > Marine > Coastal > Sediment | place...
TTCTCCGGGACGTCCGGTGTTGGTCAGGACTGAGCCGAGTTGGAGCAGGGAATTGGCGACGACCGGGCTGGCGTCGGGCAAGAGCGACCGCCGCATCTCCAGCGCCTCTCGAAAATGTCTCTCTGCACCAGGGTCGTCGCCGCGCTGTTGCATGAGGATGCCCATCAAACTGAGGTCCGCCGCCACGTTGGGATGGGCCTCACCAAAGAGCTTGCGATCGAGACGCAGCGCCTCCTCTAGGTTCGATCGTGCTTCGTCGAGTCGTCCCTGTGTGCGATGGATCTCGGCCAGGTTGCGGAGACCGTCGGCGACAGCGGTGTGGCGGTCCCCGTACAGTTCGCGAGTGATTTCGATCGCTTGTTCGAAGGAAGTTTCCGCTTCTTCGCCGCGGCCTGTTTGACGGAGCAGGGCGCCGAGGCTGGAAAGGCTGCCCGCCACGTCGGGGTGCAGCTCGCCTCGCAGCCTACGGTCGAGATCGAGCGCGTCCCTGAAGAGCCGTTCGGCCTCGTCGTAGTCCCCCTGGCGGTAAAGCACCGTCCCGAGGTTGTGCATCGCGGCCGAGACTTCCGGCCGTTCCCCGCCGAACACCGATTGCCGCATCGCGAGCGCCTCCCGCGCCACCACGTCGGCGGTCTCATAGTCGCCTTGATCACGGCGAAGCATGGCCAGGTCGTTCAGGTTCTGCGCGACAGCAGCATCACCGTCAGGCGCACGGGCGCGGGTGGACTCCAGACTGGCCTGGTAGAGCGGCTCGGCTTCCTCGTAGCGGCCCTGGTCGTGGAAGGATTTAGCGAGGTGGTTGAGGCTCTCGGCGAGATCCGGATGTCCGGCCGGAAGTAGCTCTCGGCGGCGCTCCAGGGCGCTTGTCAGGTAGCGCTCGGCCTCGGTGTAGAGCCCCAGATTCCGGTACACGACGCCGACGGTATCGAAGACCTCCGCTTGGAGTTCAGGTTGGTCGGAGAGTTCTCGCTCCGCCTTCTCGGCGCCCCAGTCGAGGATCTCGCGAGCTGTGACGCGGTTCCCTCGCGTCTCGCCCGGATCGGAGATCCGAAAGATGTCGGCTAGAAAGCCGCTGGTTTGCTCCGCCTTGTCGCGCTCGCGGCGAGCGGCGTCGCGCTCCAACTCCAAGCGGTCGGCCAAGACGGCCATCGAAAGCGCGTAGGCCCCCAACAGGAGCACGAACGCGCCGGCCGCGGCCACCCCGGCGCGGTTGCGGCGGACAAACTTTCGCGCACGATAGCTCCAGGTTTGGGGCGTGGCGGTGACCGGACGGCCAGTCAGCCAACGGTGGAGATCGGCGGAGAGTCTCTCGGCCGAGACATAGCGGCGCTCCGGGTCCTTATCGAGCGCCGTCATCACGATGTCGTCGAGTTCCCCCGTCAGCTTCTTGGCGAGCGGCCCTTCGGCTCGCTTACTCGGCGGCGGAGGATCGGCTTCACAGACCAGCCTCTGCGTCTCCGCCGGCGTCTGCTCGGCCACGTCGTAGGGCGGTTCGCCGGCGAGGAGGCCGTACAGCAGAACGCCCAGCGCGTAGACGTCGGAGGCGGTCCCGACCGGTTGGCCGAGAACCTGCTCCGGGCTCGCGAAGTTGGGCGTCATCACCCGTCCCAGCGGTCCGGTCACCACCGCGGAAGGGGCCTCGTCCCCAAGAATCTTGGCGATCCCAAAATCGAGGAGCTTCGGGACTCCGTCGTCGGAGACCAAGATGTTTGCCGGTTTGAGATCCCGGTGGACGATCAGCTTGCGGTGGGCGTAATGGACGGCGTCGCAGACTCTTCGAAACAGTTCGACGCGGCCGCGGAGGTCGAGGCTGCGAGTCTCGCACCACTCGTCGAGCGGCGTGCCGTCGACGTACTCCATCACGACATAGGGGGATCCGTCTGCAGCGGCCCCGCCGTCGAGCAATCGTGCGATGAACGGATGGTTGAGATCGGCGAGAATCTGGCGCTCGGAACGGAACCGCTCGACGGTTTGCGCGTGCGCGGCGGCCGAGCGGAGTAGCTTGATCGCAGCTAGCCCCTCGAACTGCTCGTCGGCTCGTTCGCCGAGGAAGACGGCGCCCATGCCGCCCTCGCCCAGCTTGCGAAGAATGCGATAGGCGCCGACGCGGTCGCCGATCCCGGCGGGCGACTTGTCTTCGACGACTTGCCGGGCGGCTTCACTGATCGCGGCGTGGTAGTCCGGATCCGGCGACTCGTCGGCCGCGAGCAGCGACTCGACCTCCCCTCGAAGATCCGGATCGCTTGCGCAGTGTTGGTCGAGGAAACGGGCGCGATTGTCCGGAGGCAGGTCGGCGGCTGCCTGGAAAAGTTCCTCGATCCGGCTCCATCGTTCGCGGTCCATGAGGAGAGTTCGTACGCGAGACTATTCTCCCCCACTGGCCCCTCCGATGCGCGTTCGGCTTTCTACCCTAGGCTGAGACGGCGGTCTCCAACTCAAAGGTCTCCGGCAAGTCATGGACTAAATCGCTCAGCCGGTGGGCGGAGAGAATCTCTTCTTCATTGCGCGTCTCTCGTTCAAACAGGCCGAAGCCGTAAGTGGATGCGAGGGCGGACGCTGCTGAGACGATATTTTGGAAGGAGTCTTCCGCGGTCTCTTGCTCCGGGCGGAGCATCGCTATCGTGAGTTGTCGGGGAAGCTGCCAGTCGATGGCGATCCAGGACGCTACCCTCCTGTGGTCCAAGCCAAACTGTTTGCGCTCCCATTCCGCCAAGTCGAAGTCCGGCGTCATCGCGGCCAGATCCACTTTAGAGTAGGTTTCGGGAGCCGAAGCGGCCAATCCGATGACGCCAATATCACTCAGGAGCCCTGCGGTGTAGGCTACGTTGCCTGCTACGCCGAGTCCATTCGCCAGTGCTCGCGCGAGTTCGCCCGTGCTGACCGAGTGCCTCCACACGATGGGAAAGAGCTGGTCGATTCCGGGGACTTGCAGGCTCCTCTCGAGGCCGAGACGCATCGCAATCCGTCGTACGACTGCCGAACCGAGTACTACAGCCGCCTGACGGGCGTCGGCGACCTCCTGGGCTCTCCGGAATAGCGGCGAGTTGGCGACCCGAATCACTTCCGCCGCCATCGTGGGATCTCGCTCGAGCAGATCGCCGACCTGGCGAAGCGAGAGGTCTTCTTCAAGACTCTCCAGCAGGGCGAGAGTAGCGCTTGAGAGGGGCGGAAAGTGGGAGACGATGCGCGTTCGGAGGTTATCCATCTTGCCGAATAACAATATCGGTTGGAAATCGATCCGCCTTCACGCCCGATCGTCGGTCTGCGACCGCTCTTGATCAAGTGGGACGGCGACGTGCACTCAACTGGAGGATCCGGCGCTGATATCGAAGCAGCGGAGGATCGATTGATCCCGTAGATAGAGCCGTCCGCGGGCGATCGCGGGCGTGGTCCAGGTCTCTCTATTGCGGCTCCGGCCGATCTCAAACCGCGAAATCTCCCGATAAGCTTCGGGATCGGGCTCCACCAGTGCGACCATCCCCGCCTCGCCCAGGACGTAGAGGCGATTGTCAGCCCAAACGAGTTGTCCTTTGCCCACCGAACGGTCCCTCCACAGGACCTCGCCGCTCTCAAAGTCCATGGCCGTGAGAATGCGCGCGGAGAACCCGTAGAGCGTGTCGCCGAGGAGCACGCAGCTCGAGTAGTGGTTGCGCATGTCGCGGTGAAAATAGACCTCGTCGGCCAAGACGCCGCCGTTGGAGGCCCGCAGGCGCAGCAGCGCGCAGCCCACGCCGTAGTCAGTGGATACGAAGACGTAGTCGCCGCGGACGACGGGCGTCGGGATGTTGGCGGTGTCGTTGGAGACGCGCTCATAGCGCCACAGCGGTTCTCCGTCGGAGGCGCGTACGCCCACCGCGGCTGAGGCGGTGAGAGTGACGTATTGGCGGACCCCGCCGCCGGTCGATACGACCGCTGAAGCGTATCCGGCCGCGTCGGATCCAGACGACCAGAGCACCTGCCCGTCGACGGCGTTCAGTGCGACGATCCCCGCGCCCTCGCCGCCCGGCTGTACGATTACGCGCCCTTCGTCGAGCAACGGCGATTCGCTTCGACCCCAAACCGGAATATCGCCGCCGAACTCGGTCGCGGTATCCATCGACCAGCGCATATTGCCGGTCTCCAGGTCGTTACAAGTGACCACCCCGCGGCCGTCGACGGAGTAGACGCGCCCGTCATGAACCGTAGGGGAACTGCGCGGTCCGTCGCCGTAATCGAAGTGATCCTGGTAGCCGGGTCCCGTTTCGCTGCGCCAGATTTCATCGCCCGTTTCCGGGTCCAGCGCGATCACAAACTGAGCGTTTCCGAGCTGCCCCATAGTGATCAGTTTGCCGTCCGAGACGGAGAGCGAGGAGTAGCCGCGGCCGAGCGCATCACTCCGCCACATCAGGCGAGGGCCGTCGTCGGGCCAGGCTTCTAGAAGTGCGGTCTCAGTGGAGCGGCCGTCCCGCTCCGGGCCGCGCCACTGGGGCCACTGCGCAGCCTTCGCCGCTGCGAGAGAAAACGGAATTGCACCCAGGAGGGTGCGTCGGGTCGGTGCCTGTCGCGTCGCCATGGCGCAACTGGACGCGACTCGATCGATTTGGTTAGCGGTGAGCGAGACGGTATTCAAAGATCACGAAGCCGTCGCGCGAGCGCGGCGAGGTGATCACGGCCGCGTTGCGGTCTTGCTCGATCGTGATCGAACGAGTACGCAGGGTCCCGGACGAACTCGACTGCGAGACCGGCTGGAGCGTCTGCGCCCCAGCCGCGGGATCCACGCAGAGACTGCGGGCTCGAAGCACGGTCTCATCACAACTGGGGGTGAAGCGCGGCGGAGCGGGAAGGTTGGCCGGCGTTAACAGTTGTGAAATCTCCGTCGGCGGGCGGCGCGACTCCTCCGGAGATACGACCCAGTAGATCAGGTCGTGCCCCGGAGGGCCCTCGATGCCGAAGGCGCCGTCTTCCGGCATCAGGAACTCCTGCCCGGCTTCTAGGCGGTTCGCCGTGGACGAGGCGCCGTCTGGAAAGATCAGCTCCGAGCGCCCCTCGGGCGTCCGATTGTAGACGTACAGGCGACCGTCCATGTTCGACGTGAGCCGAAAGCGAACCTCGTCGCCTTGGTCAAGCACCTGTCCAGGCTCGGCCACGCCCCAACCGGCGGCGGATCGTTTCTCTAGAACGACTTCCATCCGCTGATCTTCCGCAGCGGCCGGAATTGCTACCAGCATCGCCGCCGCGACAATCCATCCAAGCTCTCGCATTACTTGCTTCGTTTGCTCCGTCATGACCTTAGCACCTCGCCCGATTGACGCTGCTGCGCGACCCCGATACTATTGGGTCGCATGGAGCCCTCCCCCGCTCGCCCCCAAGTCACGCAACTGCTTGAAAGCATGCGTGAAGGCGACCAGAACGCCGTCAACGAGTTGACGCCGCTGGTCTACGACGAACTGCGCCGTTTGGCGGCCCGTCAGATGAGCGGCGAACGAGGGTCCCATACCTTACAAGCGACAGCTTTGGTCAATGAAGCTTACATGAGATTGGTTGGGGCCGATATTTCTTATCAGGACCGGACCCATTTCTTCGCCGTGGCGGCCCGCACGATGCGCCGAATCCTGGTCGATCACGCCAAAACACGGGGCCGCAAGAAGCGCGGCGGCGACTTCGCGAAGGTCACTTTGGAAGAGGGATTGGTGATGTCGCCCGAGCCGGATTCCGACATCATGCGCCTCGATGATGCTCTCAAGTTGCTGGAAGAGCAGGACGAACGCAAAGCGAAAGTGATCGAGCTGCACTTCTTCGGCGGGCTCACCTACGACGAGATCGCCAAGGCCGTGGATGTCTCTCCCGCGACCGTCCATCGGGAGCTGCGGATGGGGAAGGCTTGGCTACAGCGCGAACTTTCCACCGAGGCTTGACTCGGAGCGGGCGAATCGAGGACCTGCGCCGGTACTGGCGCTTCGTCGCTGGCTTGCGTTCATTCCTGCGCACGCCTTCGATCGAGGAGTGCCGCAGCCTCCTGGCGGAGCGCGCAGCGAACCGCGACGACTCCTTCCTGCGGGTCCTCCGGTACGGGATCTATGCTCGACCCTCCAGCCCGTATCGCTTGCTGCTGGAGTGCGCCCGGATCTCCTTCGAAGACATCGAGCGTTCGGTTCGCGCGAGCGGAATCGAATCCACGCTCAACTGGCTCTACGAGGCCGGCGTGTACATCACTCTGGAAGAGTTCAAAGGGCGCAAGCCGATACTGCGCCCCGGGTCGGAGGCGGCTGTCTCCGCTGTCGACTTCGATAACCCCATCGCGGCCGCACAAGTAGAGATCGCCTCGGGAGGCAGCGGCGGGCGCGCCCAGGCCGTCGCCATCGATCTCGACGGCTGGGTGCACGACGCCGCCTGCCACGTCGTGTTTGCGCAAGGTGCGGGCGTGCTCGACCGACCCTTTGGACTTTGGCGACCCGTGCCGCCGGGAGGAGCCGGGCTCGAGCGCGCATTTGAGTTCCTGCGCCTCGGGCTGCGATTTGAACGCTGGTTCTCGCAGGAGGATCCGTCCTGGCGCTCCATGCGCGCCCGCTACTGGCTGGTGATGCGGACTGCTTTGACGGCGGCACGGCTGAGCGGTCGCACGACGCCCGAGCCTCGTCACGTTCCTCTAGGAGAAGCTGAGGTGGTCGCTCGCTGGTTGGCTGAACAATGCGCCGTGGGAGATCCCGCTTACCTCGACTCGAACGTGAGCTCCGCCGTGCGAGTTTGCCGCGCCGCGGAGGAGTCTGGACTCGACCTCGCCGGAACCTTCATGCGGGTCGGTAGTGAAGCGTTCACTCCGGCCAAAGCCGAAGTGCTTGACCGAGCCGGCTGTCGCGCGACTTGCCATTACGCCACCGCCGAGGCGGGCACCATCGGCTACGCTTGCACCGATGCCCGCTATCCCGATGAGGGACATCTCACTGAAGGACGCCACGCGATCTTACAGCCCCCGGCGGACCGTAACGGCGGGCGTCCCGCCGGTGCGTTGTTCTTGACGACGCTCCAGCCCAGCGCCTCCAAGTTGATGCTGAACGTCGAGATGGGAGACTACGCGGTCGTGGAGCGCCGCCGTTGCGGCTGCCCGTTCTCTGATTTGGGATTCCACACCCACATCCATACGATTCGCAGTTACGAGAAATTGACGACCGAGGGCATGCACTTCCTCGGCAGCGCGCTGATCGAATTGGTGGAATCCGTGCTGCCGGAACGCTTCGCGGGTGGGCCTGGCGACTACCAGTTGGTTGAGCGCGAATCCGATGGTCTGACGAAGATCGAACTCGTCGTCAGCCCGACTATTGGGCCGCTCGACGAAGAAGCGGCTCTGGACGTAGCCCTGTCACACTTGGGGGCCGAGTCGGAAGGGAATCGGATGATGGCAGACGTTTGGCGCCAAGGTCGGACTCTGCGGGTCGTCCGCCGTGAACCGTACGCCACGTCCGCCTCCAAGGTCCCGCCCCTTTACCGCGTGAGAAGTTGAAGCGGAGTTCCCTCTCGGACCGAGCCGGCCCCGGATTCAACGGGGCTCTTCAGACTGGCGGGCCGCTGCAAACAACGGCGCGGCGCGAAACGCGTCGTGCCTTGCCCGGTTTCGCTGGATAGCCGCCAGCGCTGTAGAAAGAGCGGGGAGCCCCACGAGATAGAACGTCAGCCACCCCGGCCGGAGTAGCCTGTCTAAATAGGCCGGATCCCAGAAGTAGGTGTAGAAGAAATCGGCGCCGGCGACGGCAAGCCACGACCAGCCGACCGTTCGCCAGACTAACGGCGTCAGTGGTCCGACTTCAGCCGTCCGACGATAACGCCAGACCAGCAGTGCGCTCACTAGGCAAACAGAGCCGTAGATCGCCGCCGTTACGTTTGCAACGTCCACCGTTCGTCCTCTGCCGTGAGCATGGGGGCGCCGCTACGCGCCGGTCAAGCGTTTTGTTGCTGCGGGTGCGGCCTTAGGCGGGCGCAGTCGCGAAGAAGTTTGCGCCCTCGACCGCGTAGGCGCGCGCGGTCCTCTCCTTGCTTGTACCGAGGAAGGAGTCAAAGCGGCGCGCCTCGCGGACTCCTTCAAATCCTAGATCGGCGAGCAGCCCGATGAGCTCTGCAGACTGCAGAGCGCCTGCGATTCAACCAGCCCACAGGTCGATGTCCGACCGTGCAACTTCGCTGAGTTCCTTGCCCATCACGATGTCGGCCAAAAGAAGTCGGCCGCCGGGTTTGAGGATCCGGGCGATCTCGGCGAATGAGACCGTCTTGTCCGGCGACAGATTGAGGACGCCGTTGGAGATGACCACGTCGACGCTGTTGTCGTCCGCGGGCAACTCCATGAGATCGCCCTTGCGCAACTCGACTTGCGTCGCCCCCATGGAGGCGGCGGCTCTCCTGGCCCGATCGAGCATCGCGTCCGTCATGTCAACGCCGATCGCTTTGCCTTGCAGGCCGACTCGCTGAGCGGCCAGCAGGAGGTCCATTCCGGCGCCGCTGCCGATGTCGAGTACGGTCTCGCCCTCGGCGATCGTGCCCGCATCCAGGGGATTGCCGACTCCCGCGAAGGCGGCCGTCGCCTCGTCGGGCAACTCCGCGAGTTCTTCTGGATCGTAGCCGAGTTTCTCCGCTGCGTAGGCCGGGCCGCGATGGAAATGGAAATCTCCGTTGGGTTCTTCCGCAACTTGCGCGTACACCTTGCCGACTTCTTCCCGGAGTCGTTCTGCATCCAAGCCAACCGGGCATTGTAGGGCCATAGAGTGTTGTCCTCGCTCTCCTCCAACCGCCTCAGTACCAGCCGGACCGACGGTGGTCTCGATTGTATCGCGGCCCGGAATGTTGGGTTCCGGGAATTGGCTGGCGCTGCACTTTCTTGATACAGACGCCGTGGCGGTTCTCAAGCGTCGTTCTGCAAAGTATGGCGGCTTGCGTAGGGGGCCGGAAGTCCCTTCAGCCGACGGCGTCTCGGAAGTCTCCCGGCGTGAGTCCCGTATGCTCCTTGAAGGCTCGAGAGAAGTGACTCCGACTGGAGAACCCGACTCGTTGCGCCACCTCGTCGATCGACTGTCCGCCCTGGCGGATGAGCCGGGCCGCGCGCTGCATGCGAATGTGATGAACGAGGCGCATTGGGGGGAGCCCGAACGCAGCCGTGAATTTCTCCGAGAACGCTGATCGGCTCATCTTAGCCGCCTCGGCTAGCCCCTCCACGCTATGGTCGGAGCCTACGTCCTTCAGGATCAGGTCCAAGGCTTTTGCCAACCGCGAGTCTTCTACGGCCGCTAGCCAAGGAAGCGGACACTCGCTCTCCAGGGTTAGTTTCCTGAGGATACGCACCAGGCACTGAGTCATCAGTGCGCTGGTAACGGCGTCGCATCCAGGGCCCGCCAGCGCCTGTTCTTCCAAGATGCCCTCGAAAGAGGGCATGAGGTTGAGCGCGTCGGAGTCATTGACGAAGATCAACTCGGGTAGACGGTCGAACAGGCCGAGCGACGGTCCATAGCAAACGCGCACGAGACCGCACGCGACGACCAGATCACTATCGTCCTCAGACCCGGCGACGATGCGCAGCCCCGAGGGCCCTCCGTCGGCCGTGGGGATGTATCGTTGGTCGGTATCCATGCCCCGGTCGCTGTTCTGCTCGCCCGGTACGACGAGGTCGTTGTGCACCCGACCCTCGGTTGCCAGGTCGTGCTCCACGCCGCGAGGCACGATCACCAGAGAACCAGGCGTCACGCGCTGCACCTCGCCGTCGGGTCCGCACGCGGTTCCGCACCCCTTTAGCACGAAGTGCAACATCACCTCCGGCGGCCCCGGTAGGCGCATTCGCCAGCCGTCGCTCAGCATGCAGAGAGCAAAATGCTCGACGTGAACTTCGAGGTTCGCGAACAGCCGATCCAGAAGCACGGCCCCGATGATAGTCGGAAACCGACGACGTTTACATGGGGTGGACGATTTCGCACAAATCTAAGACGACATCACCATAGGCGCGCGCCGATACTCCAATCCGTGCACAGCCCTCCAGCCGCAATCGTAAGAATGGGCGAGAATCGAACTGAAACGGCAAGCGATAACGACTTCGAGGGCGGCCGAGGCACGCTCGACCGGGGAAACTATCATGTACGACCTAACCAACCTATCCCAGGAAGACGTCGAACGCTGCGGGAAGGCCCTACTGGAGTTGCGAGAAGGGGCCTTGAGCATGGAAGAGCAGGCGCAGAGAATCACTGAGCACCTGTTTGAGCAAACGATCGACTCAGGCAGCGGAGGACGCACTTGCCCGCTCGTGCGCCTATACAAGACGCATCCCTACGAAGACCTAAACGGAGAGCTGCGCGGCTTCGCACAAGGAATTTTGGGTCATGCGGCTGACCCGCCGGACATGAAGTGTCTTGTGCTGCTGGCCTCTGCGGGCGAGCGGCCGGAGTGGAACTCGCGCAGTGAGTCCGTCGCGCACAAGGCGATTCCCCTGCCCGATGCCGCCTTCGTATCGAAGATTCCGATGATCTCTCGGCTCGTGAGCCAGTTCGGCCTGGATGTCAACGCGGTGATTCGGGCCGACCCGAACCTCCTCTCGGATCTGGAGCAACGGCGCTACAACGCTTTTCATGTGGCGGAAGCTGTGGGGAGTCCGTACATTCCAGCGCAACAAGACTTCGTGATCCCTTACGGAATTCGATCCGTTCTCGGCTTTGGGGGAATGATGACCACCGGGGAACTCTTCGCCGTGATCATGTTCTCGAAGGCCCAGGTCCCACGGGAATCCGCGGACGTAGCAAAGACGCTTGCTCTGCGAGTGAAGGAAACTTTGCAGCCGTTCGCCTCGGGGAGGATCTTCGAGGGGTAATCAGTTCGGTTGACCAATCTATATGTTTCCTCATGGCCTAGGGATCGTCTCTGGGCCATCTTTTTCTTTCACGTATTCTCGCTGCTCCCACATTTTCGCCGTGTTGAAGCCCTTCGCGGAGCGGCGCAGCTCCTTTGTAGCTGAGCCGCCGCAGCGGGAGTCCATATTCCGCAGGGCATTCTCGGACGATTCCGCACAGATTCTCGGACGACTGCGCACAAGCTGGACGATCGCGCACAAACTGCGGACCCTCTCGCATCCGGCTGCGTGCCAACGTTTGTGTGTCCACGGCGGTCAAGAGAAGTCGCGAACGCTTGATCGACTCCACAGCCGACGTGGCCCCAAGGAGTACCAACATGAACCTTAGATTCGCCACCCGCCTCGCAGCGATCGCGCTCGCGGCGCTCACGGTCGCCGGAGTCCGTGCACAACTGCCCGATCCCGGAATGACGGTCGATCGGAACCGTACGGCGCTGGTCATCACCGATCCTCAAAACGACTTTCTCAGCCCGGAAGGCGTGACGTGGGGGCTCGTGGGCAAGAGCGTCGAAGCGAACGGCACGGTCGAGAACATCGAAAGTCTCATCAAGAATGCGAAGAAGGCCGGCCTGCCGGTGTTCGTCTCACCCCACTATTACTACCCGACCGACCACGGGTGGAAGTTCGGGGGCGCAGTGGAAACGATGATGCACGCGGTAAATATGTTCGACCGCACGGGAGCCTTGACCACTAAGGGTTTCGAGGGTTCCGGCGCCGACTGGCTTGAGCTCTACAAGCCGTATCTGGAGGACGGCGAGACCGTCATCGCGAACCCGCACAAGGTCTACGGCCCCGAGACGAACGACCTCGTTTTACAGCTTCGGAAGAGAGGCGTGGACAAGGTCATCCTGGCGGGCATGTCGGCGAATTTGTGCGTGGAAGCGCATCTGCGGGAACTGCTGGAGCAAGGCTTCGAGGTTGCGGTCGTCAAGGACGCGACGGCCGCCGCGCAGGCGCCAGGGCTAGACGGTTACGCCGCGGCGCTAGCGAACTTCCGCTTCCTCGCCAATGCGACGTGGACGACGGAGCAAGCCGTGACTCGCATCCGCGGCGAGAGCGCTCCGTCTGTCGGGGCAAGCGACTCGGACGAGTAATGACTAAGAACTGGATTCAAGAAAACAGACAGGAGAAGTACACGATGAAATCGATTACCCAAACCGCAGCGACGTTCGCTGTCACACTCATTCTGCCGCTCGCAGCGCAAGCCGGCATGGTCGTTCAGTTCTCCGGCACTGGAGACCAGATGGCCTTGGCGGATGCAGAGAAGATTGCCGGCATCGAGTTGGCGACCGATACGCGACTGACGACCAACCAACTATCCGGCTTTCAGGCCATCGGCGCCGACTCGTTTGTGGGCTGCTATGCGATTCCGATGGCCGACCCGGCTTCCGGGCGCCGCATTGGGACGGGCATTGACTGCCTCCGGGTAATGCCGCAGGAAACGGGCGGTGTTGCGGTACAGGCACTATCACTTTTCGTATTTCCGAACGTCGGAACAGTCGTCACTCTGGGGTCGACCAGCGTCCAGGCTTTCGTGCCCGGCGTCGGTGACGCCGACGGCGGAGTTACCCACATAACGGGTTCCATTCCCTCCGACGCGTCGGGCGTGGTGGGAGGCACAGGCGCCTTCGCCCGCGCGATGGGCAGTGGTCGCGTCTCGGGCGCAGTCAATCTGGCGAACTTCCCGGCGGAAGCCACATTCGATTGCCTGTGGGTGCTCGGGGTAACCGATCCCATGGCGCCGATCGACATCACCGACCAGATGCTGGAGACGGTTCAGCGCACAGACCGCAATATCCGTAGAATCGGCAACCGTATGTCGATCGTGGTTGAGTAGGAGCGGCTAGTTCCGGCGGGGACTTACGACGGGGCCGCTTCTCTTCGGAGGAGCGGCCTCACAGGAGTTTAAGGCAACCGACTCTCGGAAGGTAGGACTCGTGAGGCGGTATGCGCGGCTTAGTCCGTCGCGCGGAACGATTCCAGTAAGTTCGCTTCCGGCAACATGTAGAACTCGCCGCAGCGTTCAGAGCAGAAGAGCGAGTAGGAGTTCTTCTCCGCCACCCGGTCGAACAGCATCGGCGCTCCGCAGCTGTCGCACATCTTGCCGGGGAAAGGCTCGCCGAGTCGGTTCGCCAACTGGCCGTGCATTTTGCGCAGCGCGATCATCTGCTCGGCTTGTCCCGTAAGGCGCCGCTCGTGGTTCTCGAGCTGTCGGTGCTGAGCCTGCAGCACGCGCCCCATCCCGTCTTGCTCGTTGGACAATCGGGTCGTCTTGGCCTCCAGCGTCTCCACGTCGCGCTCGATATAGTCGACCCTCGCCGAGAGCCCTCCCGTCAGCCAATTCACCAAGCCTTTGACGATTTTGAGATCCCGCACCCCGTTCTCCACTGGTCTCATCGGCACGCGCCAAAGACTCTTGATGCTCGCGCGCCGTACAATACCGGCCATGCGCTTCGCCCTCACTCTCGTGCTGCTGACCCTCTGCTCGTGTGCCGCCCCGGATCGATATGACCTCTTGATTCGCAACGGGACGCTGGTCGACGGCTCGGGCGACCCTGGCTATGCGGGCGATCTAGGGATTCGCGGCGGTCGAATCATCGCCATGGGAGATCTGGCCGGGGCGTCGGCCGATCAGGAGATCGACGCGACCGGGCTGGTGGTCGCACCGGGCTTCATCGACATCCACAACCACTCGGACGAGACCTTGCTGGCCGAGCCTGCCGGTGAAAGCATGATCCGACAGGGCGTCACCACGATGATCCTGGGTGAGGGCGGTTCCGCCGGGCCTGTTCACGAGGGCGAGAAGCCCTGGACGACCCTCGGCGGCTACTTCGAGCACGTCGAAGAGACCGGCGTCTCCGCCAACATCGCCAGCTACGTTGGTCAGACCCAAATCTGGACCTACGTCAAAGGCGACGAGCTGAAACCCGCGACGCCCGAGGAGATCGCAAAGATGCAGGCGGAGGTCGAGCAGGCGATGGCGGAAGGGGCGCTCGGCCTCTCGACATCGCTGTTGATGCCGCCTTCGAGCTTGGTGACGACCGAACAACTCATCGAATTGGCGAAACCTGCCGCGCGCGCCGGAGGCTTATATTCCACCCACATCCGCGACGAAGGCCTCGGCGTGTTCGAGGCGATTGACGAAGCGATCGCAGTGGGACGCGGAGCGCAGATTCGAGTCGACGTCATCCACCTCAAGATCGCCGACCAGAAGCTGTGGGGCCGCATGTCGGAGGTGATCGCGAACATCGACGCGGCCCGCGCGGAGGGGCTGGACGTGCGAGCGAACGTTTACCCCTATACGGCGGGGCAGAACAACCTGCGCGCGATCATCCCTCCGTGGGCGCACGACGGCGGCAACGAGGCCATGTTGGAGCGGCTGAAGGCGCCCGGCGCTCGAGCCCGCATGCGTAAGGACATCGAAGAGGGTCTGCCCGGCTGGTACAACCACTATCTGGCTGTGGGGAGCGACTGGAGCCGCATGTTGCTGGTCGGTCTTGAGCAGGAGCAGAACAAGCCTTTCGTCGGCAAGCGGATGAGCGACTTGATCGCCTCGCGCACGACCGATCCGATCGACACGCTGTTCGACGTGCTGATTGAAGAGGGCGGGGGAGTGCGCACGGTCTACTTCCACCACGACGAGGACGACATGCTCTACGCATTGCAGCAACCCTACACCTCGGTCGGTTCGGACGGGTCGGCGGTGAGTCCGGACGGCCAATACGCCGACATGCATCCGCATCCGCGCTACTACGGAACGTTTCCGCGCGTCCTGGGGCGCTACGTTCGCGAACTGGCCGCGCTGCGCCTGGAGCAGGCTATCCGCAAAATGACATCCATGAATGCAGAGAAGACCAACCTGCAGGAGCGGGGCCTCTTGAGAGAGGGCTACTGGGCCGACGTCGCCGTCTTTGATCCGGAAACGGTCGCCGACCGCGCTACCTTTGAGAATCCCCATAAGTACCCGGTCGGCATCCCTTGGGTGATCGTGAACGGCGAGGTCGTTTTAGAGGACGGTGAACGCACGGACGCGCGGCCGGGCAAGGTGTTGCGCGGTCCCAGCTTTTCCAACACAGGTACAATCAATCGCCAATGATTCGCCTCGTGCTCCTGGGCCTGCTGGCCGCGCTGACTCTCTCAGCCCAGCAGCCCAATATCCTCATTTTCATCGCCGACGATCAGGGGGAGAACGATCTTTCGATCTACGGTCACCCCACCCTCAAGACCCCGAACATGGACCGCATCGCCCGCGAAGGCATGCGCCTGGACAATGCGTTTCTGACGATCTCGTCGTGCAGTCCGTCGCGGTCGAGCATACTCACCGGCCGCTATCCCCATTCCACCGGCGCGGAGGACCTTCATCAGCCGCTGCCGGCTTCGCAGTCCACCATCGCGCGGCATCTGCGTCCCGCCGGCTATCACAACATGGCCGTCGGCAAGTGGCACTTAGGCGACGCGGAGAAAGCTCACTGGGACTCGATCGTCGACTGCTCGGGGGCGGAGACCGCGACCGAGGCGCTAGAGATGCTGGGGCAACGGCCCAAAGATCAGCCCTTCTTATTCTGGGTCGCCTCCAAGGACCCGCATCGCCCGTTCGACAAGAATGCGATTCCCGAGCCGCATCGGCCGGAAGACGTCGTCGTACCCCCGTACTTGCCGGATCACCCGCTCATTCGCGAGGATCTGGCGCTCTACTACGACGAGGTGAAGCGGTTTGATACCCACATCGGCCTGATCCTGGACCGGCTCGATCGCGAGAACGTGCTCGACGACACCGTCGTCGTGTTCGTCTCCGACAACGGCATGCCTTTCCCGAGGGCTAAGACGACGCTCTATGATTCCGGCATCCATACGCCGCTGCTCGTGCGCTACCCGAAGCTGGTGCCCAAGGCGTCGGTACAGAAGGGCCTCTTCAGCGTGGTTGACCTGGTTCCCACGCTGCTCGACCTGGCGGGGTTGGAGGCGGAAGGTTTCGAAGGCTCGAGTCGTCTCTCCATGTGGACCGACGCCGAGACGCCCGGACGGGAAGCGATCTACGCCGAGGCGAACTGGCACGACTTCGAACAGTTCACACGCGCGGTCCGTACCGAGCGATATCTGCTGGTGCGGAACTACTATTGGGATAAGCCACTTTGGTCATCCGTGGATGCCGTCAATTCAATTACTTGGAAAGGGTTTCTTGAAGTGTTGCATGCGGGCGGATTGAGCGCCGCGCAGAAGCATCTCTTGCAGGAGCCGCGTCCGTACGAGGAGTTCTTCGATCTACAAACCGACCCGGTTTCGCTGGAGAACGTTGTTGACGACACACGCTATCGCGAGCCGCTGAATCGCCTGCGCGCAATGCTGGACAACTGGCGTGCGCGCACCGGAGACGTAATGCCGCACGCACCTCGGCGCGACGGCTGGACCCGCGACGGCGTCCCCTTGCCGCACAATCAACCTTGGTACCGCCGCTACATCGAGCAAGGCGGCCGCAATTCGTTTGAAAAGTTCTGAAGGAGTCCCCCACTTGAACCGACGACAGTTTCTCTACAGCGCATCCTTGGCCTCGCTGGCGGCATGCAATTCGGAGTCGGAGCCCTCGGGCGCTTTCCAGCCCAACTGGGAGTCGATCCGCGCGCATGAGGCGCCCGACTGGTTCAACGACGCCAAGTTCGGCATGTTCGTCCACTGGGGGCTCTATTCGGTTCCGGCTTGGGCGACTCCGTTGGGCGAGCTGGGCGAGATCGATTTCGACGTCTGGTTCCGCTCGAACCCTTATGCCGAGTGGTACCTCAACTCGCTACGCATCCAGGGCTCTCCCACTGAAAAACATCACGTCGAGACCTACGGCGAAGACTTCAGCTACCGCGACTTCACCCCGATGTTCGACGAGGCCTCCAAGGCTTGGGACCCGGCGAAGATGGCCGGACTGTTCGCCGACGTCGGCGCGCGCTACGTCGTCCTGACGACCAAGCACCACGACGGCTTCACGCTCTGGCCGTCCGAGGTCGAGAATCCCCATCTGCCTCCGGAACAGCGCGCCTCCTCGCGCGACATCGTGGGCGAGTTGACCGACGCCGTCCGAGCGCGCGACATGGAGATGGGTCTCTACTATTCGGGCGGCCTGGATTGGAGCTTCAACCCGCAGCCGATCGAGAAGTTCGAGGACCTGGGCGCAACCGTGATTCACACCGAGGAGTACGCCGCCTACGCCGACGCTCATTGGCGCGAGTTGATGGCCAAGTACAAGCCCGCGGTGCTGTGGAACGACATTTCCTACCCCCGCCAAGGAGACTTGGAGGGCATCTTCTCCGAGTTCTACAATGCCGATCCGAACGGCTTGGTCAACAACCGCTTCGAGATCATGGGCGAGGGCGCTGAGCCCCGCCACCACGATTTCACGACGCCGGAATACGCCAAGATGGACGCCGTTACCGACTACAAGTGGGAGACTTGCCGCGGTCTCGGATTCTCGTTCGGCTTCAACCAAATTGAGACGGAAGAGCACACGATCGGCGAGGCGGAACTGATCCACCTGCTCACGGACATCGTCAGCAAGAATGGAAACCTGTTGCTCAACGTGGGCCCGCGGCCGGACGGTTCGATCCCCGAACTGCAAGAGCAGCGGCTACGCGCACTGGGCTCCTGGCTCGACGTCAACGGCGAGGCGATCTACGGTACCCGTCCATGGACCCGCGCCGACGCCAAGACCACGGACGGCCTCGACGTACGCTTCACGCAGACCGACGACGCTCGCTATGCGGTGCTGCTGGGCAACCCGAATGAAGCGACCTTCGATGCGGGTAAGATTCCCGCCGATGCCAAGATCACCTTGTTGGGCTCCGACAGCGAGGTGTCGTACGAGGCTGAGGATTCCGGTCTCTCCGTGACGCTGCCGGAGGGACGCCCGGAGACGCACGCGGCAGTGTTGAAGATCGTCGCCTAGCTCCCGCCGTCGGCAGGCCGCCGCATGTGCAACAGCGGGTAGGGCAGCCCCATCTCGTCCGTCTCCGAGCGGCTTTCGACCGAGAACCCGAGGGCCTCGTAGAATCTGCGAGCTCCCAGGTTCTGTTCGTTGACGTCCACCGTCAGCTCGCCGCACAACCCCTTCGCCTTTTCGACGAGCAGCCGGCCGCCGCCCCTGCGATGGTGCTCTGGTGCGATGAACAGCGATTCGATTGTGTCCTGGGACAGCCCCATAAAGCCGACCGCGTCCTCGGAATCCGCGCACAATACCCAGAACTCGGAGTCGCGCGAATTCAGGTAAGAGCGGACAAGCGGAATCAGCGTTTGGAGATCCTCCTCGGCGACGAAGGAGTGCGTAGCCCGCACGGCCCTGAGCCAGACGTCGAACAGCGTCTCCGCGTCGAATGGTTGCCCCCGTCGCAGATGCATGGTCACTCGTCCCGCGACTAGCCTTCGTTCTCCGGAAGAGGGACTAAGGCGGCGATCGCGCGCGCCTGTTCGTCGCCGGACTGCAAACCCTCAATCACGCCGCGCTGATCCTCACTGGAGCGATTCTGACTGATCTTCCATTGCCCCTCGATGCGCCCGATCTCGATTCGGAAACCCACGATGGCTTTCATCGCGCCGTCCACAAAATCGTTCGGCGCATCACCGACCGCCCACGGTTTGGGGCGACCCTCTTCGTGACGATCCGTGAGGGAATCAAGCACCGCGCGGAGACTCTCGGCGTCGTCGAACGTCTGCGCTCGGCCCCACGCGTGGACGGCGATATAGTCCCATGTCGGGACCACTCGCCCATGCTCTCGTTTACTGGGGTACCAGGAAGGGCTGATGTAGGCTTGCGGTCCTTGGAAAACGACCAGAGTCTCCTGTGACGTCTGCATCTCTTCCCACTGCGGGTTCGCGCGTGAGAGGTGCCCGACAAGAGTGCCGCGCGGCCCGGCATCGGCATCGAGCTCCATGGGAGCGTGAGTGGCCAGGAGCCCCGCCGGTCCGTTGGTCACGATGATCGCGAAGGGGTGTTCGCGGATCAGACCCTGCAGGACTTCGAGGCGGTCTTCTTGGAAAGCCTTCGGCCGATACATGGCAGCTACATGCCTAGGATGGCATCCACTGATGTTTGGGCGATCGGGTGATAGCCGGGGCGCGCCTTCTGGTAGATCGCCTTTGCGCGCGCCTTGCCTTCCGGAGTTTCCGCCAGCGCCTCATAAAGCGGCTTAAGGAACTTCCGGCGGCCGACCTCGATGAGGAACGTCTCCACCCGCTCATCGGCGGGGGCGTAACCGCGCTTCACCGATTCCAGCAGCCAGCGGTGGACGATCTCCGAGTTGCCGGACTGCGTGAAGCCGAAGGCCTCGTCGAGGCGCGACATGCGCTCCGGCCCGACTGAATCCGGCAGCGTCGATAGGAAATGGAGCCACTCGTGGACGGTCCACGTCGAGGCTGGGATCTCGGACGTTTCGATTTCCTCCGCAACCCACTGGTCGCGTACCTTGGCTACTCGTTCAAACGCGTCCGACTCGGGAACCGCTGCATCGGCGGGCAGCCCGGGTTGCTCGATCCATTGAGCGAGGTCCACCTTCCCGGGGACTTCCGGCAGCTGTTCGCCCAGATAGGCGACGAACTGACCGGTGGTGATGCTTTGAAAAGCAAACTTGTCGAAATAGCCCTTGAGGAAATCGTCGAAGCGCTCTCGTCCGACTTCTCGTTCGATCGTCTTGAGCAGCAACATGCCCTTGATGTAGGGCACGCTCGAAAAGCCTTCGTCGGGATCACGCCCCGCCAAGTCGACGTGCAGGATCTGGTCGCGTTCTTTGAACTCGGCCAGCTCCTCGCGCAGGCCTTCCACTTCCAGCACGCCCTCCATGGCGGCGCGCTCCGGCGAGTAGACGGCTTCCTGCATCCGGCTCTCGAGGTAGACGGTGAATCCCTCGTTCAGCCAGAAGTCGCGCCAGGTGGCGTTCGTCACCAGATTTCCGGACCAGGAGTGCGCCAGCTCGTGCGCGATCACGCTAACGAGCGACTTGTCGCCGGCGAGAAGCGTGGGCGTGGCGAAGGTCAGGCGCGGGTTCTCCATGCCGCCGAAAGGAAAACTCGGCGGCAACACCAGCACGTCAAAGAGGCCCCAGCGATAGGGGCCGTAGAGTTCCTCGACGGCGTCCAGCATGCTCTCCATATCCTCGAACTCGGCTGCTGCGCGCCCCACGACTGAAGGCTCGGCCCAGACGCCGGTGCGTGGGCCGACTTCTTGGAATGCCAAGTCCCCCACCGCGATCGCGATGAGATACGGCGGAATCGCCTGCTCCATTTTGAAGCGGTACTCGCCGGTCTTGGCGGGCGGACGTTCCATCTCCGCGCTCATCACGGCGACGAGGTCCTTGGGCGTTCGGATAACGGCCGAGTAGGTGACGCGCACGCCCGGCGAGTCCTGCAGAGGAATCCAGGTGCGGGCGAAGATGGCCTGCGACTGCGAGAACAGAAACGGATGCTGCTTGCCGGCAGTTTGCGCCGGATCGAGCCACTGCAGCCCGCCGGCTTCTGGAATGGTGCGATAGCGAATGCGTACACGGTCTGCGCCGTCCGGCAGGTCGATATCAAGCGGCACGCCCAGATACTTCTGCGCTTCACCCAAGCCGAACCGGGTCGTCTCGAAGGTATCGCCGGAACCCGCCTCGGCGGATTCGATGATGAGGCCGTTCAAGTCGAGCACGACGCGAGTCGCGCCCGGTGCGAGGCGATCGAGGTCGAGCGTTGCAGTCCCAGAGATCGTCTTGGCCTCAAAGGAGACGTCGAGATCGAGATCCACGTGGCGAACACGGACCTCATCCGAGTTGGCGAAGGAATGGAGGTCGCGATCAGTGGAAGACATGGGAGACGGTTCAGGAGCGGCGCAGGACAGCGCGAGGAGCGGCAGCAGCGGAAGGAGACGATGCACCGTCTCAGCCTAGCTCAGGCGACGCCGGAACCACGCGGTTCCGAGATAGAACAGCGGCGTATCGAGCAGCGCGACCAACGCCTTGAAGAGCCACAGGTCGAGAATGGTGGAGATCATCCAGTCCGTGGTCTGCACGCCCCAGAACAGCACCAGCACGACCAGCACCGAGTCGACCAACTGCGACAGGACGGTGGAGCCGTTGTTGCGCAGCCACAGGTGCTTTCCGCTGGTCAGGTTCTTCCAAAAATGGAACAGGCGCACGTCGATGAGCTGCGCCACGAGGTACGCCGTCATGGAAGCGGCGATCACGCGCCAGGCGTTCTTGAAGACCACCAGATAGGTCGCGTCGTCGACCGGCGACCCCTCGATCGCCGGGAAGAGCGACCCGAGCCACAGCGCAAACAGCACGAACAGAGAGACGAAGAACCCGGCGTAAACCACCCGGTTGGTCCGCTTGCGCCCGTAGACCTCCGACATGAGGTCGGTGGCCAGGAACGTGATCGGGTAGGGCAGAGCCCCGGCTGAGAGAACGAAGACTTTGAAGCCGGGGATATCGACCGTCAGGAACTTGTTGGCGATCAGGTTGGTGACGACCAACGCGCCTAGGAACAACGCAGCCAGCAGCAGATACGCCTTCTCCGCGAAACCATCCAACGGACCGTGGTGCAGAGACTCAGAGCGTGGCTCGTTCGATTCCATGGCGGGGCTCGCAGAAATGGGAACGCCCGACCGCAGCTTGCCGCGATCGGGCGTTTGGGAACCCCTACTGTACGAAAAACGCTTAAGCGGTGTGGGCTTCGAGCATCTCCGCCAGCTTTTCTTGCGGTACGGAGCCGACCACCTGATCGACGACTTGTCCGCCCTTAAAGATCAGCAGCGTAGGAATGCCGCGTACCTGGAAGCGGGCCGCCGTGCCCTGGTTGTGGTCGACGTCGACCTTTCCGACTTTGGCCTTGCCCGCGAACTCCGTCGCGACGGCGTCGACGGCCGGTGCAATCTGGCGACAAGGGCCGCACCACGTCGCCCAGAAATCCACGAGTACGGGGACGTCTGATTGCAGTACTTCTTGATCGAAGTTGGTGTCGGTGAATTCGGCTGTGTTCGGTCCTGCCATGCTTTTCTCCTGATGGGCTCCGCCTTCGGAATCCCTTGTACCTATCTACTGATGCACCTCGGCGTCCAAGGATGCACAATTTCGAGGCTACCAGGCGTTTCGGTCCCTTGTCTTCTCATGAGACGACGACGGCATCGGCTCGGCGAGGCTGCGAGACAGCATGATGTCCGACTCCGGCAACTCGCCCTGCACGAATAGGATCCGCTTCCCGTCCGGGGAGAGCGAGAGCCCCGTGTAGCTCGGTTTCGCTAGTTTGACGATCGAGCTCAACTCTTGAGATTCAAAATCATAGAAGTCGATTGTTTGAGAGTCGAAGCGATTCTTGAAGTAGATTCCGAATTCTCCGACGGCCCAATCCATGCTGGTCGTAAACTGCTCGATCACCAGTTCGCGCGGACCGCCCTCGACCGGCATTTTCCAGAGACTTCTGCCGTCGGAGATATACAGAGCTCGCCCGTCCGGGGACTCCAGCGCGTATCGATCCGTGTTCCCTTCCGTAACCTGGACCGGCTCGCCTCCTTCGGGGGGCGTCTTCCAAATGGAATACCTTCCGCCTCGCGCGGAACCGAAATAGATCCATCTTCCGTCGCGCGAAATCGTGGGTTGGACGTCGTTGCCGGGGGCGTCCGTGATTCTACGTGCTTCGCCGCCGGAGGCGCGAATCGCGTAGACGTCGATCTGCCCGTCGTGAGCGCACTGGAAAACGATCCATGAGCCGTCGGGAGACCAGTAGGGTGCCGAGGTTCGGCCGAGTCTCATATCGGTCAGTTGCGCCTGACCGGAGCCGTCCCGGTTGCTGAGCCAGATCTCTCGATACCCGGTCCGCGCCGAAGAGAATGCGATTCGGGTTCCGTCGGGCGAATACTGCGGCGTCACGTCGAAGAACGTCGAGGAGATAAGGTTGGTCGATCGGCCTCTGTTCAACTCCAATTCCCAGGTGTCGAAGTCGATCAACCACGATGCGAATGCAAGCCGACCGGTACCTGCCACGGAGGGATGACTGAGCCGCGACGGAGACGTCAGCGCTCGCGACTTGCCGCCTTGGGCCGGGGCGCTGAACAACGTGACTCGTTCAGCGAATCGGGTTCCGAACAAGACCTCCGTGTCGTCGGCGCTCCAGGCTAGACTGGTTCCTGCCTGATCGGTCTCCAACTGCCGGGGCTCTCCCACGGCCTCTCCGTCGGGTCCTAGGTCGGTGATGAAGATTCCGGGAGTTGCGTTTCCGCCTCGGCGCATCGCCAGCTTTCGCCCGTCTTGAGTGACGGCTGGGTCGCGCGCCCCTCGCGACCACTCGTCCGGAAGAAACGGTTGTGCTTCCCCAGTCTCTGCGTCGATAGATTGCAGGAAGGTGAGCCCGTTCTTCTCCTTGGGGATTGTTGCGAAGATGCGGCGCCCGTTTGCGTGCCAAGTGAGATTCCTATCGGTGTAGGAGACCCGGAGAGACTGGCTTGACGGGAAGGTGAGTATCCGACGCGCCGGTCCTCCCGTCGACGGTACGGCCATCAGCGCGGTTTCTTCTTGATCGAACTTGCGGAAGAATGCGATCCGCTGACCGTCGGGCGACCACACGGGATCAAAGTCCTCGGCGTGGTGCGTGGTAAGCCTGTCCACCGTCTCGCCGTCGACTCCCTTGACGTAGATGTCCCAGTTGTTTCGCGCTGGACCTTCCCAGGAAAAAGCCACCTGGCTGCCATCGGGCGAAAACGTGGGGTAGAGCTCCCGTCCCGGGAAATACGTGAGCGGTTCCGGGACTGAGATCGACGCCGTACCCCGCTCGGGCGAAGTTCTCATCCAGGCGGCGAGTGCGACCGTCGCTAGAAGAGCCGCTGTGGCGATCACGACCAGCTTCAAGCTTCTGCTTGACCTGTCTTCGGACCGCGTCGCCGGAACGGTGGCAGGGCCGGAGGGGCGGGCCTTCTCCTCCTGGACGGGCGCAATAAACCGATAGCCTCGCCTCGGCAAGGTCTCGATGAAGGTGGGATTGCGGGCGGAGTCGCCGAGGGTGCGCCGGATCCGCTCAACGGCGGTATCGACGCCGTGGTCGAAATCGGTAAATGTGGATCGGTCCCAGAGCGCCTCTCGGATCTCCGCCCGGGAGACCAAATCACCCGGACGGGACACCAGTAGCGCCAGTACTCGCCCGGGCTGCCCGCCAAGTTTGAGCCGCACGCCGGACTTGCGCAGCACGCCGGCCTCCGCGTCGAATTCGAAGACTCCAAAGCAATAGGGCACGTCGAGCGGAGTGATTGTAGCCGACGCCGACGAATGAGGTCCACCACGAACTTCCGAAGATTCAGCAAGATTTGCTGCGAGGCGGCTATTGAGGAAACTTCGAGTTTGGTCGGGGAACGGCTTCCCGTAGGCTCGGCTGCATCCGGCGTCAGGCCGGGTAAGGAGATACGCAAGATGCAACTTTCTATGAACGCCCCGAGCCGGTGGATGGTCCTCGGGCCGGCTCTATTCGCCTGGAGCTTCCTGTCGAATTCGACCCTTCGGGCTCAAGACGGCGGCTGCACCGATGCTACTTTTCAGGGGCTCTACGGACTATCGGTTGAGGGCGTGGTTCTGTTTCCGGAGGCTCCGGCTCCGATGGAGTTCAAAGTCGCCGGTTTGATGGAGGCGGACGGCGCCGGGACGTTGACCGTCTTCCGGCAGATGACCAACGCGGGCGGACAGGTTTTTCCGATTGACTGGGCCGCAGCGGCGCAGTCGTCGATCGACTACTCGGTCAACGCCGATTGCACGGCGAACATCGAGTTCTTTGTACCGGGCGACAGCGGCGTGCCGATCGTTCCTCCGGAGGGCCTGCCGTTTGGCGCCTCGATCGTGCTGACGAACGGCGGCCGCCAGGCGAACGGGATTCAAACGTCTCCGCCGAATGCGATTCTCCATGTGAGCCTCAGTCGCACCGATGCTGCGGACGAGAATCTTCGTGCGGACACTGCGGGGATCACCGCGACTGCCTCGGCGATCCGCGAATTGCTCGAACGGGTGGCGGTCCGACTAGGGCTGGTCCCCTAGGCTGCTACAGCTCCACCCACCTCTTCTCGTCGCCCGCTCGTAGCAGAGCTTCCAGGATGCGCATGTTGGTTACCGCGTTCTCCAATGGAAACTCAACGGGCTCGCCGCCGCGGACGGCGCGCGAGAAGAGGTCTCCCTGCACCGTGTATTGATCCGTAACTGGGAACTCCTCGGTGACGGCGTTCGCGCCGCCGAGTGCGCTTCCGTCATCGATGAAGATGCGCGTGGGGGCGTCCGGCGGCGCGTTGAATGGGATCTCGACTTCGATCCGTCCCGCCGTGCCGAAGATCTGCATGCGTTGGTAGGGCACAAGCTGTGTCGAGCAGAGCCAACTTGCTTGGCCGCGATCGAAATCGAGCAGTGCGCTCGTCAGTCGGTCCGTCTTCATTTCCGGGTCTCGCTCGACGATGGCGGCCACCCTCTTGGGCTCTGCCTCGAACAGATAGCGCGCGATGACGGTGGGGTAGCAGCCGATGTCATAGACGCCGCCGCCCCCGATGTCGGCCATGTTGCGGATATTCTCCGGATCGCGGTTCATATAGCTGAAGGCGCCTTGGACGGCCCGAAGGTCGCCGATGCGGCCCTCCCTGACGAGTTCCCGCACGCGCAGCCACTGCGGATGCGAGCGCACCATGAAGGCCTCGGTGATCAGCTTGCCGGTGCGGTCCCGCGCGTCAACGAGCGTCTGGGCTTCCGCCGCGGTCAGGGCGATCGGCTTCTCGCACAGTACGTGTTTGCCCGCTTCGGCCGCCTTCACCGACCAGGGAACGTGGAGGTGATTGGGGAGCGGATTGTAGATCGCCTCGATCTCGGGATCGGCGAGCAGTTCCTCATAACTGCCGTAACTCTTGGGAATACCGAGCTGGGCGGCCGCTTCCTGAGCGCGATCACCGTCGCGAGACGCGATGGCGACGACCTCGCTGTCGGTCCCTTGTTGCATCGCCGGGATCACTTTCTCAACCCCGATTTTGGCTGTGGAGATGATGCCCCATTTCACTTTGCTGGTAGTTGGCTGCATGGCTCCAGAAACGGTAACATCTTCACCCGTCGTTGGTTGACCCGCCCATTCGGCGTTGATAGACTCGAATCATAGAAGTCGAGCGCTGGGTCGCACCTGGCTCAGCGCTCGATTTGTGTGTACCCCATGCCGAAAAGAACATTCCAGCCGAACCGCCGCAAGCGCAACAAGAAGCACGGATTCCGCGCACGCATGGCCACGCCCGGCGGTCGCCGCGTGCTGGCGAACCGTCGCCGTAAGGGCCGTCATGTCCTCACCGTCGCCGACGAGCGCGATAAGTAGCGC
>Ga0070726_10001266_pt1 | contig 26160 bp, 23 predicted proteins | sample tdAd471_FD_67275 | JGI IMG/M metagenome (GOLD analysis project Ga0070726, IMG submission 67275) | Marine sediment microbial communities from the Atlantic coast under amendment with organic carbon and nitrate - tdAd47.1 | ecosystem: Environmental > Aquatic > Marine > Coastal > Sediment | place...
GTGCACAGAATCAGTTTAGTTTGCTGCGGCGGCAGGTTGAACTGGAACTGCTGCCGTTTTGCGCAGCCTATGACGTGGGTTTTCTGCCCTATTTCCCTCTGGCCGGAGGGTTTTTAAGCGGCAAATACCAGCCCGGAGAACCGCCACCGCCGGGTAGTCGAGGTGCGGCTAACAGCCCGGTGATCCGCGACAAGCGCAATCAGCGCAACGAGGCGATCCTCGCGAGGCTCACCAACTACGCTCAGGATCATGGCTATACGGTGCTGGATCTGGCGTTTGCCTGGCTGCTGGCACATCCACAAGTGACTTCGGTGATCGCCGGTACCATGAGCGTGCAGCAGGTCGAACAGAATGCGGCGGCCGGTCAGTGGCAACTAACCCCTGAGCAAAAAGCGGAGGTCGATAAGCTTGCGGCCTGGGATGGCAGCGGTGAGCAGGTTGAGCCCAGCCTGGAGTCGTTTAAGTAGTATCCCCTGACGGGGTTGCGGCCAAACGTCCACCGGCGGGCGGTCCACCGCAACCTCGCCGGGGGGAGCAAAACCAGCCTGAGCTGGGCCGGTCAGGGTTATTTCATCAGGCGCAGCGCCCAGGGGACCCTGAATTGCTCGCCTTTAGAACAGGCCATTGCGCCAAGTACTCCAAATACCAGGTTACAAACGATGATGGCGTACATCAAAAACGGACCGATCAAAATAATGGTTAGCAGTAAACTCGCCACATAACCAATGACGACCGTGATCGACCAGTTCAGTGCCTCCTTAGTTTGATCTGCGACATATTCATCGCCCTTCTTCATCAGGAACAAAATCAGGCTGGGAATAAAACCGAGAAAAATGGTGCCTATCCAGATCAGCAGTGCCAGGTTGCGGCTGTCCTGCGGAATTTCATCCGCAGCTTGCACGGGAGAGGCGTCAGTGTTGTCATCGGATGGGGTAATTTCATTCATGGCACTGGCTCCAGATTGAAGAAGAAGGGATGATTATCGGCGGCCAGCGATTCATCGGCAAGGGATTCCTGCCGGGATGGCCTGGGTGCCGCTGGAACAGGCAGTAACTAGAATTTCCTGTCAGGGTTGTAATGATATGGTCCAAACCACGGTCTCTACTTCCATGGGTAATAAACAGGAACGGTATGACGCACTGGTGACGGTCTACTCGGCGGACCTTTTCCGCTATGCACTGTGGCTTTGCCGTCATCGACCGATGGCGGAAGATCTGGTGCAGGAGACCTTTCTGCGAGCCTGGAAGTCGTTGCATTCACTTCGCGACGATAAAGCAGCAAAAACCTGGTTGTTCACCATACTCCGCCGGGAGAATGCCCGCCAGTATGAGCGTTACTCCCCCGGTTTTGTTGATGATTACGATTTTGATGGCGTCGCCGACGATGCTAATGAAGACGATGAGCAGCTGGCGCAGCTGCGTGAAAGCATCAATATGCTCGCCGATGAATATCGAGAACCACTCACCTTGCAGGTGATCGCTGGCTACAGCAGCAAGGAGATTGCAGAGATTCTTGATTTAACCCCTGGTACGGTCAACACCCGGGTGTTTCGTGCCCGTAAACAGTTAATGGAATTAATGTCTGCCGGTGGTCAATCGGTGGTTCAGGGAGTCACGGGATGAATTGCGTAGAATTTCGGCGCCACTGTTTACAGGAGGGGGTGCTCCTCGATCAATCGGCGACGGCGCATCTGGAAACCTGTTCCGAGTGCCAGCGCTTTTTTCAGCACCAGACCCGGTTTGAGTCGCTCCTGGCCAGCGCAATGGCTGTACCTGTGCCAGAGGGTCTGGTGTCGCGAATCAAGCTGCGCAAATCCTTTGCGCCACGCTGGAATATTCGGCACTACGCCATGGTAGCGATGCTGTTGCTCAGTGTGGGCGCGGGCTTACGGCTGTTTTACGGCCCGGCGCCCCTGGATGAGGCGTTGCTCGCCCATGCGCTGGAATCCCACGCCTACCGCAGCGCCGCTGATCAACCAATGCCACTGGCTAAAGTCAGTCAGATCACCGGTGGTCTGGGTGCCCAGTTAACCAGCCTGAGTGATATCCGTTATGCCGGTCACTGCCGTATTCACGGGCGTATGGCCGTGCACCTGCTGGTGAACACTGACATGGGACGCTACACCCTGTTCCTGATGCCTAACCAGGCTCTGGAACAGCGCATCAGTCATGAACTTGATGGTCACGAGGTGGTAATGTTCCCCTCCGGAAAGGGCAGCATTGGTGTGGTCGTGCCGGCTGGCAGTGACTGGGTCGAAAGCACTGAACAGCAGGTGCGAGAGGCGGTGAGCTGGTCAGCTTAATGGTGAATGTTTCTGTAACTGGGTAGAAGCTTAAAGCGCGGTAACCGGTGTTTTCCGGCCCGGCTTTAATTAATTGTTAATAACTGTACTCAAACACTTCCAGAAACCGCTGCTCAAACTCCTCGGCGGAAAAAAAATGATTCTGGGTGCCTTCGCTGGCTATTTTGATGCTGCCAAGCAGAGACGCGATACGACCAGTGGTGGCCCAGTCCAGGTCATTCATTAACCCAAACAGAATACCGGCGCGGTAGGCATCGCCACAACCCGTGGGGTCGGCGGTTGCGCTAGCCGGTACGACAGGGATAGTGATCTGAGTGCCTTCTGCGTGGATAGTGGAGCCTTCACCACCACGGGTAATAATCAGGGCATCGACCCGTTCCGCCAGTTCGGCCTCGCTCAGGCCGGTGCGTTCCAGCAACATTTTGGATTCATAGTCGTTAAGGGTGACCCAGGTGGCCTGGTCGACAAAGGTGAGTAACTCTTTGCCGCCAAACATGGGTAACCCCTGGCCCGGGTCAAAAACGAACGGAATGCCAGCGGCAGCGAATTGAGCCGCGTGTTCGATCATGCCGTCGCGGCCATCGGGTGAGACGATGCCGATGGTTGCCTCGGTGGCATCGCCTACCCGGTTTTGATGGGACTCGCCCATGGCACCGGGATGAAAGGCAGTAATCTGGTTGTCGTCGAGGTCGGTGGTAATAAACGCCTGGCCCGTGTGGGTACCTTCAGCCAGTTTCACGTAGCGGTCATTAATGCCGTGGCGTTTCATCCATTCGCGGTAAGGCAAAAAGTCGTTACCCACGGTGGCCATGGGTAGCGGGTCGCCGCCAATCAATTTCAGGTTGTAGGCAATATTGCCGGCACAGCCGCCGAACTCCTTACGCAGGGAGGGCACCAGGAATGAGACATTAAGGATGTGGACCTGGTCCGGCAGTATGTGATTTTTAAAATGGTCCTGAAAGACCATGATGGTGTCGTAGGCGTAGGAGCCGCAAATCAGTGCTGACATGAGTTTCTCAGTTAGTGGATGGCTCGGTGCCTGGTTGCCAGATGAGGTCGAGCTGTTTGGCCGCGAGGGTCTCATCGAGACGGGTCACCGGCAGCGTGTGCGGAGCGGTCTGCAGCAGTTCTGCATTGTCTTCCGCCTCTTTCCAGATGGCGATCATGGCATCGATAAAGTTATCGAGCGTGGCTTTATCTTCGGTTTCGGTGGGCTCAATTAGCAGGCATTCCGGCACCAGCATGGGGAAATAGGTGGTCGGTGCGTGGATGCCATAGTCGAGCAGCCGCTTGGCAAAATCCCGGGCAGTGACATTGAGCTCTTTGGCCTGACGACGCAAGGTAATAATGAATTCATGGCTGGCCCGGCGGTTTGGGAAGGCCGCTTCAAAGCCGGCCTGCTCCAGCCGTTTAAGCAGGTAATTAGCATTCAAGGTGGCAAACTCAGCCACCCGCACCATGCCTTCACGGCCAAGCAGGCGCATGTAGATATAAGCGCGCAACAGCACACCGGAATTTCCCGCAAAAGCAGAGAGTCGGCCCATGGTCTGCGGGCAGTCCTGTTCGTCCGCCAGTCTGAAACCGTTATCGCCCTCAATAACGAAAGGAATCGGCAGGTGTGGCAGCAGCCGTTTATTAACCCCCACTGGTCCGGCCCCGGGACCGCCGCCGCCGTGAGGGGTAGAAAAGGTTTTGTGCAGATTGATGTGAATGACATCAAAGCCCATGTCGCCGGGTTTTACCTTGCCCAGTATGGCGTTGAGGTTGGCACCGTCGTAGTACAGCAGGCCGCCGGCGTCGTGGACAATCTGCGCCATTTCGCTGATCTGCTGTTCAAACACTCCCAGTGTTGACGGGTTGGTGAGCATGAGTCCGGCCGTTTGTGGCCCGACCTGCTTACGAAGGGCTTCCAGATCGACGTTGCCGTCAGTGTCGGTGGGGATTTCTTTGACTTTGTAGCCACACATGACTGCGCTGGCAGGGTTGGTGCCGTGGGCCGCATCCGGGACAAGTATTTCGCTGCGGGCATCGTCATTCTGGGCGCGGTGGTAGGCACGAATCATCGCAATACCGGCAAATTCCCCCTGGGCGCCGGCCAGTGGTGTGAGTGAAAATCCGGCCATGCCAGTGACCTCACCGAGCATCTGCTGCAGCTCAAACATGCAATGTAGAAAGCCCTGGCTGTTTTCGGCTGGCGCCAGCGGGTGCGAATTAAGGAAACCGGGCAGCGACGCCAGACTATTGCAGGCTCGTGGGTTGTACTTCATGGTGCAGGAGCCGAGCGGGTAGAACTGCGTATCGATAGCAAAATTAAGTTGCGATAGCCGGGTGTAATGACGGACCGCCTGCAATTCAGAGACTTCTGGCAGGCCGGTCAATTCGTCACGTAGCAACTCGCTGGGAAGATCGTTGGTGATGGTAGAGGGGGTGTCGGATACCAGACCGCCAGACTGCGCGGCATTGATACGGCCAGCTTCACTCAGTTCAAAAATAAGCATCGATATAGAATTGTTTGAAAGATCGTTAGCCGAAATTAAGAGAACGACATTCTATCGCGCTGGGCCAAGAATGTTTGGCTAAATTCCACTTGAACGGCCGCCGGAGAGTGCGAGGGGGCACTGAAAGGGGTGTGAGGGCGTAGGGATTTCCTGCCGAAGATAGCAACCGCGCAACGTGTTGGCCGGCGATCGGCAAGCGCTTCTCCATTAGACTCTGCAGCTCGACAGGTATCCAGGACCTCGGTTTCCCAAATTACAGAGTGACTTAATTGAATGAATTACTGATTACCGACGGCCCGGTCGGCTCGGAAATAGCATTGATCGCGGGGTACCATGTCCCATTAGCGGCTTATTTTGGGGGATATCGCCCTGGATAATCGGCTGAAAGAACTGACTGACTGGGTGGTGAACTTATACGGGGAGCCGGTTCACCTGCAAACGGCATCGACCGATGCCAGTTTTCGACGTTATTTTCGCGTCACGGTGGCGGGGGATACCCGTATCGCGATGGATGCCCCCCCCGAACAGGAATCCTGTGATGCCTTTTTGGCCATCGCACGGCAGCTACGGGCTGCCGGATTGCACGCACCGGAACTGTTTGCAGACGATTTGTCGCGTGGATTTCTGTTGCTGGAGGATTTCGGTCACGCCTCCTATCTGGATAAGTTGGCCGATGGAAGTGCCGATTCGCTTTATGGCGACGCGTTGATCGCGTTACAGGTGATGGGTCAGTTACCGACGGCGGGTTTGCCCAGGTTCGGCGCGCGGATGATAGAAGCCGAGATGGCGCTGTTTCGGGACTGGTATCTGGGCAAGGAGTTAGCGCTTAACCCGACGGATGCGGATTTTTGTCTGCAGCCGCTGTCGAAACTGTTAACCGAAAATGCCTTGGTACAGCCTCAGGTCTGGGTACATCGCGATTATCACAGCCGCAACCTGATGGTCTGTGAGCCAAACCCGGGCATTCTCGATTTTCAGGATGCGGTCATCGGTCCGCTCACCTACGATCTGGTCTCTCTGCTCAAGGACTGTTACATCCGCTGGCCTCGGCATCGGGTTGAGGGCTGGGTGGCCGACCATTTCGAACAGCTAAAGCGAACCGAACTGGGCGGAGCCTTACCGGATTTCGAGCAATTTCTGAGGTGGTTTGATTTGATGGGTGTGCAGAGGCACATGAAAGCCATCGGTATCTTTGCCCGTCTTAATCACCGCGATGGCAAACCCGGTTACCTGGATGATATTCCGCGCTGTTTTGAGTATCTAGCTGAACAGGCACCGGAGTGTCAGCCGCTGGCCCAGCTGCTCGGCTGGATAGAGCAGTCTCAATGAAGGCAATGATTCTGGCAGCCGGGCGGGGTAGCCGCATGGGCGCACTGACCGATAGTCAGCCGAAACCCCTGTTAAAGGTAGCGGGGAAGCCGTTGATTGAACGGCTTATCGAAAAACTTGTGCTGGCCGGGTTCAGTGAGCTGGTCATCAATGTCGCCTGGCAGGGTCAGCAGGTGCGCGATTATCTCGGCGACGGCAGCCGCTGGGGTGTCCATATAGAGTGGAGCGATGAGGGGGAACTGCCAGTTGGCACCGCCGCCGGTGTTCGTCGGGCATTACCGTTACTGGGGGACAGGCCGTTTCTGCTGATTAACAGTGACGTGGTCGCCGATATTGATTTTGCGACCCTGGCGCAGCCACCCGTGGCGCAATCGCCAACTGCCCATCTGGTGCTGGTGGCAAACCCGGATCATCACCCGGCGGGAGATTTTCAACTGGCGCAGGGTCGCCTGGTAAGAGAGGGCGGTGAACGCCTGACCTACGCCGGTTGCGGCGTGTTCAATCCAGCCCTGGTGCAAAATTCGGCGGAGGTTGAGCTGGGGCCGTTAATTGCTGAAGCGCTGGGCCGTGAGGAGCTAATCACCGCCCAGCGGCACGCGGGCCACTGGGCGGATGTGGGGACACCGGAACGCCTGCAACGGGCAACCCGGCGGGTGCTAGCTAAGACCGAAAGCTTGCCTCGGGAATGACGATTCGCCCAGACCTGCCGGCAAACCGTCACGCCTGACGCTCGGGTTATTGGGGCATTGGCACCAGCGTGATTTCAACGCGGCGATTGGTAGCCCGACCGCTTTCCGTGCTGTTATCGGCAATGGGCTGGTTTTTGCTAGCGCCGCGAATAACAAAACGTTGTGCGGAGACCTGCCGTGACATTAAATATTGGGCCACTGAACTTGCCCGCTGCTCTGACAGTATCTGATTAAGCTGGTCACTGCCGGTACTATCGGTGTGGCCAGTGACGTTTATCATCGTTTTGTTGAATTCCTTCAGCACCAGCACCACGGAATCAAGCACCGGGTAAAAACCCGCGTTGATGTCAGCGCGGGAACTGTCAAAGGTGATGTTACCGGGCATATTGAGAATAATGTTTTCACCGTAGCGGGTGACGCTGACACCGGTACCCTGGAGCTGCTGGCGTAACTTGGCTTCCTGCACGTCCATGTAATAACCGATACCGCCGCCGGTAGCCCCGCCCACGGCGGCGCCGATGAGTGCCTTGTCGCGCCTGTCGTCCGCGCTGTCACCGGCGATCATCCCGGCGAGTATGCCGGCGGCGGCACCGGCGACGGCCCCTTTGGTGGCCTTGCTGGTCTGCTTTTCCTGCGTATAGGGGTTGGTGGTTGAACACCCACCGATAAGAGCGCTGGTCATGACCAGGGCGATAATCGAGTTGTGGGTAACGCTCATGAAATTCTCCAGTATTAGTATGGGTTTAAAGGGGGTTGCGATAGGGATCACGGTTTGGATGCGAGATGCTGACCATCGGCCTGCAGATCGGCGTGATAGGAAGATCTCACCATTGGACCCGAAGCGACGTTAGAAAATCCCATGGATTCGCCGATTGTTGCAAAACGGTCAAATTGTTCGGGTTCCACGTAGCGTAATACCGGCAGGTGGTGCTGGCTCGGTTGCAGGTACTGGCCGATGGTTAACATGGTCACCCCGTGGGCGCGCAGGTCAGCCATCACCTCGATAATTTCCTCGTCGGTTTCTCCCACGCCGACCATCAGACCGGACTTGGTGGGTACATCAGGGTGCTGCTGGGCAAAATCCCTGAGCAGCAGCAGCGACCCTTCGTAGCTGGCACCCGGTCGCACGGATTTGTAGAGGCGTGGCACGGTTTCGAGATTGTGGTTAAACACGTTGGGGGGCGATTCTGTCAGTAGCCCGAGGGCTTTTTCCGAGCGACGACGGAAATCGGGTACCAGAATTTCAATGCGCGTAGCCGGCGAGCGCTGACGAATCGCCTGGATGCAGTTGGCAAAATGGCCCGCTCCACCATCCTTCAGGTCGTCGCGATCTACCGAGGTGATGACGACATAATTTAATTGCAGCGTCGCCACTGTGGCGGCCAGCTGTGCCGGTTCGGTCTCGTCTACCGGGTCAGGACGAGCATGGGCGACATCGCAGAACGGACAGCGCCGCGTGCACTTGTCGCCCAGAATCATGAAGGTGGCGGTGCCTTTACTAAAGCACTCGCCGATATTGGGGCAGGAGGCCTCCTCACAGACGGTATGTAGCTGCTGCTCGCGGAGTAATTTTTTAACCCGATTGAAAGCCGGGCCAGCCGGCGCTTTGGCCCGAATCCAGCGAGGTTTCGGCAGGCGGGTTTCCTGCGTCACCACCTTCACCGGAATGCGGCTGACCTTGTCCCTGCCGGTCTGGTGTTGGGTGACGTCTATGTTTTCAGGTTCTCTCTGTGACATTTAATAGATTAACGCACCAGGTTAATGACCGGCATACAGGTCGATGATTTTATCGGCGAACTGAGCTTCAACGGCGGCTCGTTTGACTTTCAACGTTGGCGTGAGCAGGCCATTGTCCACGTCCCACGGCGCGGTCGAAACAGCTACTCGGTGTATTTTCGCATATCCGGGGAACTCGGCGATGGCGGCGGCAATTCGGTTCACCAGTTCCTGTTCTAATGCAGGGTCATCTTCACTTAGTGATTGCTTTCTATCACGATTAAGACGATCAAGCTCCGCGGGGCTGATTACCACCAGCGCAGCCAGGTAGGGCCTGGCTTCGCCAATGACCATGCATTGATCGATCAGCGGGTCACGTTCGATCGCCTGCTCCATCTCTGCCGGGGGTATTTTTTCGCCATTTGCGAGGACGATAATGTCTTTAATCCGACCCGTGATGAACAGATATCCATCCTCCGTTCGGCCGCAGTCACCGGTGTGAAACCAGCCCTCCTCATCCATCACCGCAGCAGTGGCGTCCGGGTTATTCCAGTAGCCCAGCATGATATTGGGACCGCGACAGAGAATTTCGTCGTGGTCGCCAATTTTAATCTCCACGCCGGTAATAATTTTTCCGACACTTTCTGGTCGGTTCGCCTCGAGTGGGTTTCCAGAGATGACCGGGCTGGTTTCGCTGAGACCGTAGCCTTGCAGTAGCGGGAGTCCCAGTCCGGTAAAGGTTTTTGCTACGTCGGCGGAGAGGGGCGCCCCGCCGCATACGGCAAACCTTAGTCGCCCTCCAAACGCATCGAGTACTGGTCGTCCAAACAGCCGGAATAGTAGCGGTAATAACCAGCTCATAAGTGGCCGGGGCCCGCGTTTTTGCTGGTGCAGATAATTTTTCCAGCCAAGGTCAATGGTGAACTTAAACAGGCGTTTCAATAGAGCCGGTTTGGTTTCGAGTTTGGCATCCACCGCATTTTTGGCCCGTTCAAAAATTCTCGGCACGGATATCAGCACCGTTGGGCGTATCGACAGCAGGTCTTCGGATAAATCGGCGACGCTCCGGGCAAAAGCAGTTTCGCTACCCCGATAGATCGCCATGTAGTAGCCGGCAGTGCGTTCGAGCGCATGGGACAACGGCAAAAAAGAGAGCAACCGATCGGCAGGGGTCAGCTGCACCAGCTGACCCACGCTGACCAGGTTGGTAACGATATTGCTATGGCTAAGCATCACCCCTTTGGGCCGGCCGGTGGTGCCGGAGGTATAAATAATAGTGGCCAGGCTGGATGGGTCGGTGTTTGTCGTTATCGGATTGCTCGGCGCCTGTTCAAGCCAGGTTGAGAGCCGAGTCAACGGCCCGGATGGAGCGGCACCTTCTTCTGATTGAACGAGGACGCGCCTGATATCCCCCTCTAAGTGGTTGGTGGCGGCTATTAGTTGCCACTGCTGTTCGTTTTCCAGTAGCAGTAGCTGGGCACCCGAATCATTCAGTACATAGGCGCTGTTTTCAGGGCGGTCCTGCATGTAGAGCGGAACCACCACCAGCCCCAGCCCCTGGGCGGCCTGGTCAAACCGCACCCAGTCGACGCAGTTGCGCAACATGATTGCCACTCGGTCACCGGCTTTCAATCCTTCGGCTACAAAAGCAGCCTGCCATTGAGCAACGTCAGCGGCGATTTGCTCCCAGCTGAATGATTGCCAGCCCGACCCGGGGTGGAATTCCCGGTAGGCCGGGGCTTGCGGTGTGGTTTCTGCTCGCAGGCGAAGCAGGTCACTCAGGGTTGCTGTCTCGTCAATAGATAAGGGCTGATGCTGTAATGACGTCAATTCTTTTTCCGTGTCAGTTAAGGGTTGGCGACCTGACGACCGGTGAACGAATCCACCTGAATAATCTGTTGCTGTAAATCGCGATAACGTTTGAGCAGGGTTCGGTCGGCGCTGGTGACCAGTTTTTTGGCCACAGCACTGTCCCAGAGCTCGTCATCGGCAAGTGCCTCCAGCTCATCATTTCGTTGCCACTGACGCAGCTGGCGCTCCAGCGTTGCCACCGGTTCGGCGAGATCCAGGGCGGTATCAAGCCGCCAGCGTTGGCTCGCCTCGTCAGCGCTGTGAAAAACCCCGTCGGTTAGCCGATCGCGACTGGCAGACGGTGCTGTTATTAGTGCGGCAATTTCTCTTTGCAGGGCATCGTCGGGTGCCTTGCAAATTCCGCCGAGCGGCATTATCCAGCGCTTTAATAGCTGCCCCGCCCAGCGGTTAGGAAAGTTATCAACCGCGCTCAGCAGGGCTTTTTCACCGTCATGCAGCGCCGTGGCGGTTGCCCAGCGGGCCAGTGGTAAATCGCTTTGCAAACGACCCTGGTCGCTAAAGTGTTTCACCACCGCTGACGCAAGATAGAGCTGGCTCAGGCTGTCACCGAGACGGGCGGATATGTTTTCTCGCCGTTTTAGCTCGCCGCCAAATAACAGCAGGGCCAGGTCCGCGGACAGTGCAAAGGCGGCGGCCAGCCAGTTCATCCGCTGTAATTCCCGGCCAAGCGGATGAGCAGGGACCTTACTGAAATAGCCGCGGGTTATCCCCAGTCGCAGACTGCGGGCAAGGTTGCGGACAAAATAGCCGGCATGGCCGAGGAGGGCGGCGTCGAGTTTATCAATGGCTTTCCCGGTATCCGTTTCGTTTAGCGCCGCCATTTCCTGCAGTAACCATGGATGAGCGCGTATCGCCCCCTGACCGAAAATAATCAGGTTGCGGGTGAGAATGTTGGCTCCTTCCACGGTGATGGCGACCGGTACTGCCTGATAAATCGGGCCGATCAGGTTGCGGGGACCGAGCATGATGCCGCTGCCGCCCTGAATATCCATGGCGTCGTTGACGGTGCGGCGCATGGTCTCGGTCAGGTGGTATTTGAGAATCGCCGTGATCACCGCCGGTTTTTCGCCCTGGTCAAGACCGGTGCAGGTCAGCCGGCGAGCCGCGTCCATCAAATACGCATGACCGGCAATCCGACCCAGTGGTTCGGCTACCCCTTCGAACTTGCCAATGGGGGTATTGAACTGTTCCCGGATGCGCGCATAGGCACCGGTGTAGCGACTGGCCACTTTGGCCGATCCAGTTGCCAGCGCCGGCAGGGATATGCCGCGCCCCTCGGCCAGGCATTCAACCACCATGCGCCAGCCACGGCCGATGCCGGCTTCACCACCGATAATGGCACTGAGTGGTAAAAACACATCCTTCCCGTAGAGGGGACCGTTCTGAAAAGCCAGCCCTAACGGGTTATGGCGCTCTCCCTGACCGACGCCGGGCGTGTTGGCCGGCACCAGAATAACCGTGATCCCCAGATCGCTCTGTTCCCCAAGGAGCTGGTCCGGATCAGTCATTTTGAAGGCCAGGCCGATGACCGTAGCGACCGGCCCGAGGGTGATGTAACGCTTGCTAAAGGTTAGCCGCACCCCGACCTGCTGCCGGCCATCGTATTCGCCCTCGCAGACCACGCCTAAATCAGGGATGGCACCTGCATCACTGCCAGCAATGGGGCCAGTTAGTGCAAAACAGGGGATTTCCTGACCACTGGCAAGGCGCGGCAGCCAGTACTCTTTCTGTTCATCGTTGCCATATTTAAGGAGTAATTCTGCCGGACCAAGTGAGTTGGGTACCATCACCGTGACCGCCGTCGTGACCGAGTGGGAGGCCAGTTTCATTACCACGCAGGAGTGAGCATAGGCGGAAAAATCCAGCCCGCCGTACTGGGCGGGGATACCTAAGGCAAAAAACCCCTTTTTCTTCATAAAGTTCCAGGTGGCCTGGGTCAGGTTGCCACGCTGATGAACTTGCCATTCGTCAACGCGCCGGCAGAGTTCCTCCACCGGCCCGTCGAGAAAGGCCTGCTCTGCTTCGCTAAGCTGGGGGCTAGGCTGGGCTAATAGTTGTTGCCAGTCGGGTTGTCCCCCAAATAGCTCGCCGTCCCACCAGACAGTCCCGGCATCGAGTGCTTCCTGCTCCGTTTCTGACAGGGTCGGTAGCTGTCGTCGCAGCAGGGGCAATAACGGTTTGATCAATGCCCGGCGTCGGAGGTTGTTCGCCAGTATGACGACGGCTGAAAGCACCAGTACGACGACCAGAAGCTGGGTAACCAGGGCCGGTAACAGGGTAGAAGCCAGCCACAGCAAACCGGCTAATCCGGCCAGTAATATGGGTCCTGGCTGACGCTGTTCCAGCAGCCAGAGGGTTGCTATTAAAAGTAGAAAAAATCCAATCAGAGCCATTACGATTCTCCCTGGAAGGCCTCCGGTTGCAGACCATTAGTGTCAATCAGTTTAACTCGGTTGCGAGGACAGGGCGGGGCCGATCGGTTCGAGGGTGTTAACCGGCCGGCCGTTGGTGGAGTCAGGTTATTTATGCGTTGAATTTCTTGCAGCCTTCCTCTACCGTGTGTCTGGATTTTTCGCCGGTTATCCGACTGAGAGAAACCGGCGGGGTTGAAGCGAATTTTTGACTTTTCTTACAATCTAACTTTTTAAAAATAAAATTATTTAGAGGGGATTATCTGGCATGACAATTACGGTTGATAAAAGCACTACGGCCCTGCTGGTAATGGACGTGCAGAACGACATTACTCGCATGGATTCACCCCTGGCTCAGCAGATGGGGTTTGCCCAGGAAATTGAACGCACCGGCATGCTCGGTAATCTTCGCGAGCTGATGGATCACTGCCGCGAAACCGGGCTATTGCTGATTCATGTATTGATTGACCTTGAAGGCGGCACGCAGCCACGCATGCCAACTCGTGGGCCTTTCTATGCCATGGTTGGCGGCGGTGATGTCTGCAAACGCGGGACCCCCGGTGGTGATATCCACGAAGCGGTGGCTCCCCTGCCCGGCGAGATTAAAGTGTACAAATGTCTGTTCAGTGCTTTCGCCAGTTCCGGTTTGCAGGAAATTCTTGATGAGCATGGCATTACGGACTTAATCCTGACCGGTGTTAGCACCGATGCCGTGGTGGAATCGACGGCCTGGGATGCCAGTGATCGTGGGTACAGCACGATTCTTGCGGAAGATTGCTGCATCTGTGGAACTAAAGAGCTCCATGATCAGACGGTGTCGCGGATGCAGATGCGCTGTGATGTCAGCACCTCGAAAGAGCTGATTGACGCCATCGCTTAGCAATACCCGGAAAACCCACGGCCGGGGTTTCCAGAACGAAAATAAAGAAAAACGATGCCTGTTTTTTTGTAAGGATGCCCCCTTTTGGGGGGGCGGCTCTGAGCCTGTCGGAGCCAGGATCAGGAACTGAATTAAAGAGGAAAGTGTGATGGATCAGCTAACGGAATATGGCAATTTTGGTCTTGAGGACCTGGACGATTGCGTGGTGGATGACACGTCAAACGGCCGGTTTGAAGTTTCCCGGCGCATGTTTGAGGACCCCGAACTCTTTGAACTGGAGATGGAACATATCTTTGGTAAAACCTGGGTCTATCTGGGCCACGAAAGTCAGGTCGCCAATCCTCACGATTATCAGACCAGCCGAATAGGGCAGCAGCCGGTTCTTATTACCCGCGACGAACAGGGCAAGATCCATGCTTTCTTGAACAGCTGTCCGCACCGGGGTGCTGAGCTGGTTGGTGAGCGTCGCGGCAATAAAAAAACCATGATGTGTGCGTTTCATGGCTGGGTTTTTAGCAGCGATGGCCGTTGTCTGGATGTCAACGAGGCGGATGCCGGTGGCTACCCGGATCAATTCATCAATCAGAACCATGACCTGCTGGCGCTGGCTCGCGTCGAGGTCTATGGTGGTTTTATTTTTGGCAGCCTGAATCCCGACGTGGATGATTTAAAAACCCACCTCGGCGGTGCGGCAAAAATTATCGACATGCTTGCTGACCAGTCAGAAGAGGGCATGGAACTGCTCAAGGGTGGTATTCGCTATACCAGCCGGTCTAACTGGAAATTACAGCTCGAAAATATCGACGGCTACCACTTCTTCCCTACTCATCTGAGCTACATCGGCCTGATCCAGCGGCGCATGGACAAGGGTGGGGATGATGATGTGAAGGCCATCGATGCCCGACAGATGGAAGAGGCCCCCGGCGGAAACTACGACTTCGGTAATGGCCATATGATGGACTGGGTTTACATGCCCAATGGCGATGAGCGGCCGCTGGCGTTTCAACGCGACAGGATCGAAAAGGAGTTTGGTGAGCCAGGTGCTCGCTGGATGATTGATCACGTTCGCAATCTAATGCTTTACCCCAACGTTCTGCTGATGGATCAATCCTCATCAACCGTGCGCATGGTCCATCCAATATCCGTCGATGAAACCCTGGTGGAGGTTTACTGCATTGCGCCGAAAGGTGAACCCGCCGAGGCGCGGCTGCGGCGAGTTCGCCAGTTTGAAGATTTTCTGGGGCCAGCCGGCCTGGCGACGCCCGATGATCAGGCGCTTTTCGAAAAATGTCAGCGCGGGCTAAAAGGTCAGAAACGGGGCTGGTTGCAGGGTTATGCGCGGGGCATGGAACGGCTCACCCCGGGACCCGACGAAGCAGCTCGTGAGGTTGATATTCAGCCGGTTGTCAGCGGCGGGGATATCAATGACGAGACCCTGATTCACGGCAGTTATCGCCAGTGGCTTCAGCTCATGCGAGAGGGCCTGGAAGCCGGGTAATCATTAACCGGAGTCGCCTGCGTTGCTTTTAGTCTCGCGGCAATCCGACTCCACCATTTACAGCAAGCAATAAATTCCCCGTTCACCCTGAGCTCTCAGGGTGAACGGGGAAATCCTCCTGCCGTCAGGATTGATCGCGCTTAACCGCCTTTGACGGCTGCGATCGGTGTTTGGAAACCCTCCTCTCTATTGCGGGGGTAGGGGGTCTATATTCGAGCTAAGGTCTGGCCGTACTTCAGCCGCCGCGTTGGCCGCGGCATCGCTGACCCCGTTATCCACCGGCGTTTCTGGATCGACGATTCCTTTTAGTGTTTTGAATCGACTGATATCGTCGTCAAACTGTGCGGCGATCAGGCGCTGTTTTTCGCGATTTTCGTTAATAATTTCTGTTTGCAATTCAATCTGTTGGCGGATATTGGCAATGTCGTTTTCCGTGTTTTTAGGCACAGCTTTGCCATCTCGTTCAAAGGCGGCCGCCGAGCCAATCAGGTCATCGAGATTGGTTTTTAACCGTTCTCGGGTGCGGCGGGTTGATTCAATCATTAGTTCGAGCGTGCCCAGTTGGCCATTTCGAGCCATCTGCATGTCATCCACACTCATGTAGGTGGCCAACAGGGTGCGGTCGTGGCGTTCCGCCCGCTGTTGCTCCAGTTCCTGCTGTGCTTCGATGGCCTGCGCTTTTTCGGCAGCGGCGAGCTCCTCATCATTGAGGGCGCGGCCAACGGTTTTCAGGACTCTGAAAGTTCGGTCGTCCACCACTTCGTAACCCAGTTTGGCCTGGTCAGCAGGGATGATGCTTTCCATGTGCCGTTGACCGTTCTCATCGGTCCAGCGGTAGAGATTCCCGGCGTTTACCGGCGTAATCATGGTTACCGAGAGAGCGGCGGCGGCACCGGCCATGCTCAGCGTCTGGCGGAGTGTTTGTTTACGCATAGTCAGGTGCTCCCGTTTTGGATGCCGTATTGCTGACGGTATTGCTCCAGTTTTTTTAAATCCGGCGCAAATTCAGGTTTGTCGTTCAGATAGCTACAGAGCTGGTCCAGGTTCACGATAGAGATTACCGGCACGCCGAATTCCTGTTCAATCTCCGCCACTGCGGAGCGTCCCTGCTGCCCGATTTCCTGGCGGTCGAGGGCGATACAGAGTGCTGATAGTTTGGCCCCGGCCCGGTTAATAAGTTCAGCCGAATAGCGCATTGACAGTCCTGACGAGATCACGTCGTCGATAACAACCACGCCACCGGTGAGTGGACTACCAACAATCAGTCCGCCCTCGCCGTGGTCTTTAACCTCCTTGCGGTCAAAGGCAAATGGCCGGTCCTGCTGGTGCCGATCGGCCAGCGCGCAGGCGGTGGTAGCTACCAGCGGTATGCCCTTGTAGGCCGGGCCGAATAGCATGTCATATTCAACCCCGGCGTCCACCAGCGCGGCGGCATAGAAACGGCCTAGCTTAAGTAGCTGGGTGCCGCTGTTAAACAGACCAGCATTAAAGAAATAGGGGCTTTTTCGGCCCGATTTAAGCGTAAATTCGCCAAATTTCAGTACTTCTGCCGCCAGGGCGAAGGTAATAAAGTCGTGCTGGTAGGGTTGCAGGGTAGCGTCCAATTGCAATTTCAATCCTTTTTAAGAGCATCACTAATGCCGGGCCAGCGGTTAACCAGACCCTTGTGTTCAACGCCGAACAGATCGAGTATCCGTCCGACTGTGTGGCCGACCATGTCGTCAAGGGTTTCCAGGTCGGCATAAAACGCCGGTACCGGCGGAAAAATAATCGCCCCCGCCTCGGTGGCGGCGGTCATGTTGCGCAGGTGAATTAAATTGAGCGGCGTTTCGCGGGTCACCATCACCAGTTTGCGGCGCTGCTTGAGGATCACATCGGCCGCCCGGGCGATGAGGTTATCGGACAGGCCATTGGCGATGGCCGACAGGGATTTCATCGAGCAGGGCACCACGATCATGCCCTCGACCAGAAAGGAGCCGCTGGCGATTTTGGCGCCAATATCTCGGTTAGCGTGGACCTCGTCTGCCAGGGATTCAAAATCATTCTGACCGATGCCCAATTCCTGACGGGCAGTCAACACGGCGGCGTTAGAGAGTACCAGATGAGTCTCCCAGTCATCCATCTCCGCCATCACTTTGAGCAACTGCCAGGCGTAAACCGTGCCGGTGGCGCCGGAAACCGCAACAATCAGTCGTTTTTTCTTCTGTTCTGTCATGGTTCCCTTCCCTTCCTCTTTAGCTGAAACCTGATAACGATCGGGCCAGTTTGTGTTGGGGCTCTATCGGCGCAGGGATTTAACTGCCTGTTCCAGGCCCTTTACTGTTAACGGATACATTTCATTATCCATCAGGTGTTTGGTGATCTGTATCGACTGGGTACGCGGCCAGAACTCCTCCGGTTCCGGGTTGAGCCAGACCAGATGAGAGTATAGCTGGCGCAGGCGTTGCAGCCAGATCCCGCCAGCCTCCTGGTTCATGTGTTCAACACTGCCGCCGGCGTGGGTGATCTCGTAGGGGCTCATGGTGGCATCGCCGACAATAATCACCCGGTAGTCAGCGCTGTATTTGCGCATCAGCTCCCAGGTGCTCAGGCGCACCTCATGGCGACGGCGATTGTCCCGCCACAGGCGTTCGTAGATGAAGTTATGGAAATAGAAAAACTCCATGTTTTTAAACTCGCTACGCGCCGCCGAAAACAGCTCCTCGCAATGGCGAATGTGGTAATCCATGGAGCCGCCGATATCGAACAGCATTAGCACTTTGATCCGGTTGCGTCGTTCCGGGCGCATTTTCACGTCCAGCAGGCCGGCATTGCGGGCGGTGCTGCGGATGGTGTCGTCGAGGTCCAGCTCTTCCTCGGTGCCCTGACGAACCAGACGCCGCAGCTGGCGCAGGGCTACCTTCATGTTGCGGGTGCCAATCTCCAGCGAATCATCCAGGTTGCGGTACTCGCGCTTTTCCCAGACCTTGGTGGCACGGCCCTGGCGCTTGCCCTTGTTGCCGATGCGTACCCCTTCCGGGTTGTAGCCGCCGGAGCCAAACGGCGAGGTGCCACCGGTGCCAATCCATTTATTGCCGCCGTGGTGTTCGCCATCCTGCTCGTCGAGGCGCTTCTGCAGCTCCTCCATGAGTTTTTCAAACCCACCGAGTGCTTCGATCTGTTCGCGCTCCTCGTCGGTGAATAGCCGCTCGATCTCGCTCTCCAGCCATTCCGCAGGAATTTCTTTTTGCATGCTCTCCCAGAGTTGCTGGGCACCATCAAAAAAATGGCCAAATACCTGGTCGAAACGGTCAAAGTGTTTTTCGTTTTTTACCAATGCGGCCCGCGCCAGGTGATAAAAACTGTCCACACTGTAGTCGGCCACGTCGGCTTTCATCGCCTCCAGCAGCAGTAAAAACTCCCGCAGCGATACCGGCACGCCGGCGTCGCGTAGCTGAAAAAAGAAAGGAATAAACACCGTGGTTAACCGAGCCGGTTAGCGGTTTTCGCGCTGGGCGAGAAAAATCAGTTTCTCGAACAGGTGCACGTCCTGCTCGTTTTTAAGCAGCGCGCCGTGCAGCGGCGGTATGGAGCTGCGCAGGTCGCCCCGCAGGGCTTCGGCCGGAATATCCTCTGCCAGTAGCAGTTTTAGCCAGTCGAGTAGCTCCGAGGTGGACGGCCGTTTCTGTAGTCCCGGGGTTTCACGAATCTGAAAAAAGCTGTTCATCGCCGACGACAGCAGATCCTTTTTAATCCCCGGGAAATGAACCTCCACAATGTCCGCCATCACTTTTTCATCGGGAAAGCGGATGAAGTGGAAAAAGCAGCGTCGCAGAAACGCATCGGGCAGGTCTTTTTCGTTGTTCGAGGTGATGATCACAATCGGCCGCTGGTGGGCTTTGATGGTTTCGCCCGTTTCGTAGACGAAAAACTCCATGCGGTCGAGTTCCTGCAGCAGGTCATTGGGAAACTCAACGTCCGCCTTGTCGACCTCATCGATTAACAACACCGGCGACTTTTCGGCGCTGAAAGCCTCCCAGAGTTTGCCCTGTTTAATGTAATTGCGGATATCGTGGACCCGTTCGTCGCCAAGCTGCGAGTCGCGTAATCGCGACACCGCGTCGTACTCGTATAGTCCCTGCTGCGCTTTAGTGGTGGATTTCACGTGCCACTCAATCAGTGGCCGATCCAGCGAGCGAGCCACCTCCTGGGCGAGCATGGTTTTACCGGTGCCGGGTTCGCCTTTAATTAGCAGCGGTCGCTGCAGGGTGACGGCGGCATTGACGGCCATCATCAGATCTTCCGTAGCAACGTAGCGGTCCGTACCGGTAAAGCGTTCAGTCATGGTGAAAATCCATTATTTAAAAACAGGAGTTGGGGTGGCTAGTTGACCCATTATGCCATCGCTAATCATTTTCCAGTCTGCGGGCCAGTCCCATGCGATAGCCACCACCCACATCAATGTTGGCACCGCTGATATAGCGCCCGCTGCTCAGTAGAAACACAATGGTATCGGCGATGTCCTGCTCGGTGCCGGCGTGGCCCAGAGGGATGTGGTCGGCGAGCTCATTGGGCAGGTCGACCGAATTATCAATCTGGCCGGGGCTGACCATATTCACCCGGATGCCCTGGGGACCGAGTTCCTGCGCCAGGGTGCGGGTCATGATCAACAGCCCGGTCTTAGAAATCTGGTAACTCATGGCGTGGCGGTTGGCCACCGCGTGTTCGGCACCGGAATACCCCAGGTTAATAATGTCCGCGCTGGCCGAGTCCGTTAACAACGGCAACAGTTCGCGAATCAGCGCATAGGGTGCCAGCAGGTTGCAGTTCAGGTTGCTGGCAAACGCTTCTACTTCCAGCTCCAGCGGTCCCGACACCGGATAATTACCGACGTTGTTTATCAATATATCGATGGCCAGATTGCGTTGCTGGGCCTGCTGGCGAATCATTTCGGCTGCCTGCTGGGGCTGATTCAAATCGGCGCTAACTATGTCGGCGTTAATGCCAAAGGCTGCGCATTCGGCGGCAGTTTGCCGGGCCTCCGACTCACTATGGTGATAGTGCAGCAGCAAATCGGCGCCGGCTTTGGCCAGTTGCAGGGCAATGGTTCGGCCGGTTCGTTTAGCGGCCCCGGTGACCAGGGCAGTTCGACCCGCTAACGGAGTTGCAGTGGGTTCAGTCACGAGTCAGCTCCAGTCGCGCACCCACCACCACTTCGCCCGGCATCACGTCCGGTTTGCGTGCACTGATGCTGACCTGGCTGACGGTCGAATGGTTGTCCAGAATTAGCCGGCAGGCGGCGGCGGTAAAGGCTTCCACCAGCCAGAACTGGCCGTCCACCGCCAGTTGGGTGAGTTCATCGGCAATTTGAGCGTAATTCACCGTGTCCTCGACACGGTCACTGGCGGCACTGGCACTGAAATCGGTTTGTAGCACCACATCAAGTCGCAACCGCTGTGGGGTTGCCCGTTCGTGGGACAGAATGCCGATGATGCAGTTCACCACCAGGTTTTCGATCAGTATTTCGCCGTTCAATGAGTTGCTCCGATTGGTCCTGTTCAATTGCGCGTTTCCAACGAGGATACCGCAACCATCTAGCCGAGATAGCGAGAGTTAGCCTGCGAGAGTTTGATAACTGTGATTTTCTCGTAGGAGCGGTTTTAACCGCGACCCTGTCTCCCGGGCCACCCCTGCTGTCGTGGCTAAAGCCGCTCCTACGGATGACTGCACCGGCGGTGAATTACCGAACTCCCAACGTTAATTCCCTGCCAAAAATTTTCCCCACCCCGATGCTGAATCAAGCCCCCCTGTAGGAGCGGTTTTAACCGCGACCCTGTCCCTCCGACCACCACGCTATCGCGGCTAAAGCCGCTCCTACGGATGACTGTACCGGCGGTGGATTACCGACCTCCCAACGCTAATTCCCTGACGAAATTTTTTCAAACCCCGGTGCTGAATCAAGCCCCCTGTAGGAGCGGTTTTAACCGCGACCCTGTCCCTCCAACCACCCACGCTATCGCGGCTAAAGCCGCTCCTACGGGCGACTGTACCGGCGGTGGATTACCGAACTCCCAACGCTAATTCCCTGACGAAATTTTTTCAAACCCCGATGCTGAATCAAGCCCCCTGTAGGAGCGGTTTTAACCGCGACCCTGTCTCTCCGGCCACCCACGCTGTCGCGGCTGAAGCCGCTCTTAAGGGCGACTATGTAGGGGGGGTTAAAGGTTGTCCAGCTATGAAGATCATTTGAACCACCGATGGTCAACCGCCAGTTCCAGCGCCGCGCGGGTGGGCTGGTTCAGATCCATCGTCAGCGCATCGGTCAGGGAGTACCAGCCGATCAGCTGAGATTCGTAATTGGATACCGGCGTGGGTTCGCTGGCCACCCGGGCGATGTAGTTGATCAGAATAAAATGGCGGGGTTCGCGAAATTCGGGGTGATTGATCGCGTCCTGTGCCACCAGCCACTCAACCTCCTCGACCTGCAAGCCAGTCTCTTCGCGGATTTCGCGGCGAAAGGCCGCCTCCATGGTTTCGCCGTGGTCGATCTTGCCACCGGGTAGTCCAAACTTGTCCGACCATTTGTGGGTGCGCACCAGTAGCAGGTTGCCCTTGTCACTCACCAGGATGCCGCCCACCGTGGCAATCACTTTCTTCTCAGTGGCCAGCAGCTGTTCTCGATCCAGCTGCCGGATGATGGCGTCGATATTTTCGTAGGAGTAATCCGCTCCGGCGGCCGCCAGGTCATCGCCGGGGCTGTAACCATAGCGTGCGGCGCCGGTCATCATTCCCGCGGCCTGGCCGGCGGTAATGTCGTGGACCATGTCGCCGATATAGAGTGTCTCGTCGGCGCCAATGTCAGATTCGGCACCGGCGTTGTTATTCGCTAATTGCTGCAGCACCGGTACCTTGTTCGCCGCATCGCCGCGTACAAAGGCAAACGGGTCGCGCAGTCCCCGCTTCTGTAGCAGCGCTTCCAGAATATCCGTGGCCATGGTCGAGACAATGCCCAGCCGCAATCCCCGCCAGTTAAGTAGTTTTATCAGCAGCTCTGCCTGGGGGAAGAGGGCCGACTGCGCCGCCAGGGTACGGTACTGGTCAAAAAATACCCGATCAATTTCTGCCGCCGGTACGTCACCCACGCGGGGCTGATAAAACCCTTCAATCGGCAACACAAAGTCGCGCCGATAGGTGGCCGCGTCCACCGGTTCAGCACCGAAGTGCACCAGCGTCTGATTAGTCGCCGCGAGGGTTAAATCCCGGTCATCACACAGCGTACCCGACCAGTCAAAAATCACCTGGCGGATCATGCCTTTGGCTCCTGCGCTGGCTCGCCCAGATAGCGGCGCAGGGCATAAATGCCCAGATAACAGAGCGGCGTGTCTGCCGCCGCAATGCCCAGTTTAAAAAGATATATCACCGCCATCACCTTAAGACCGGCTACAAACTCCCAGCCAAAGGCTCCGTAAAACAAAAACGAATTCACCGTAAAGGTATCCACCAGTTGCGAGAACATGGTCGACCCGTTGTTACGCAGCCAGAGGTGTTTGCCCTTAGTCACCCGCCGCCAGAAATGGAACAGATAATTATCCGTTAACTGAGCTGCCAGGTACGCGCACATGGAACCGGTCACCAGCCAGCCTCCCACCCCAAAACTGGCCAGCCAGGCGTTCTGCATCGCTGCGCCATCACCCAGATCAGTGGCAATAGTCGACGCCCAGATCGGTGAGGCCGGCAGCGCAATCGAAATCTGCACAATCGCCAGCATCACCAGGGTCATGGCAAACCCCATAAAAACCATGCGGTCGGCCCGGCGCTTGCCGTAAATCTCCGAGACCATGTCGGTAATCAAGAAAGTCAGCGGATAAGTAATCAGCCCTGCTGTCAGCGTTTGGTCAAACCAGAGGAACAGCTTCTGGCCGATGATGTTGGTGAGCACCAGCAGGGTGACAAAAAGCATGGCCAGGAACACATAAACCCGATCACGGCGGGAGAGGGGGGCGCTGTTGGGGTGTAGAGCAGACATGGGCAGAGGCCGAGTAGACGTGGCAGCAGGTGGTTGCATTCTATTCTAGTTGTAAAGGGTGTTCGGGTTGTGGGGTGAGTGTGGCGGGTTTATGCTGGGCAGGAGAGGCTTAACGAAAGCGATTGCCTTTTGACGTCTACTTAACTGTTAGGCGAAGGCAAGTCCGGGCATGAGGAACGCGTAGGCATGATTGAAGCAATCACCATCTCCAGTATCGCAACCTTCGGAACTACGCCTGTGCAAGTCGACGGGTTTTCTCTATTCAACTTCTTCTTCGGATCAAATGGCACAGGGAAAACAACCCTCAGCCGGGTGATCGCGGATGAAGCAAAGTTCCCAACGTGCAGTGTCACTTGGAAGGCGGGGACCAAACTACAGCCGCTTGTTTACAACCACGATTTCGTCGAGCGAAACTTCAACCAGTCAATAGAACTGAAGGGAGTCTTTACGCTTGGTGAGAAGCAAGTCGACACACTCACGAAATTAGCTGCGTCTAAAAGCGAACTCGATGCTCTTACCGCCAATATCGAAACGCTAACTCAGGGGCTACAGGGTGCAGATGGAAACGGTGGCAAGAAGGGAGAGTTGGCAACACTTGAAGCCGGATTGAAAGACAAGTGTTGGGCAAAAAAGCAGAGGCATGACCCTAAATTGCAAGGAGCATTTGAGGGGTATCGGAACAGCTCTGAGAAGTTCAAAGGAAAAGTGCTTCGGGAATTAACAGCGAACAAGGCGACCCTCCTCAGCTTGGCGGAGTTGGAAAAGAAAGCTGAAAGCGTCTTTGGGCCTACGCCCACGGACGAAGAGGCTGTTCCCTCCGTCGATGCATCTAAACTCCTTATGAACGAGGCAGATCCCATTTTGAAGAAGCGCGTATTCGGCAAGGAAGACGTCGATATCGCTGCCATGATCAAAAAACTCGGGAATAGCGACTGGGTCCGGGAAGGACGGGCGTTCTACGACATCAACGAGGGCACCTGTCCTTTTTGCCAGCAGAGCACAAGCGAATCGTTCGCCCAAAGTCTGAACGAATACTTTGACGAAACGTTTGTGGCAGACAGCAAGGCGATCGACGACCTCGCCACGGACTACGCCACTGAGGCAGCCCGGATTCAACACCAACTTACTTCAATCATTGCGTCACCATCGAAGTTCCTCGATGTCGAGAAACTTAAAGCAGAGAAGGGTTTGCTTGACACGAAAATCACACTGAACAACCAGCGGCTAGCCGGAAAGAGGAAGGAGGCAAGCCAGGTAGTCGAGCTGGAATCGCTGAACAATGTCTTCGGAGCAATAAAGGCCCTAATCGACGAGGCCAACACCCAAGTGGTGTCACACAACAAAATGGTCGCAAACCTCACGTCAGAGCGGAATACGCTGACCACGCAGGTGTGGAAGTTCGTCCTCGAAGAGCTACAAGCTGACCTAACTGCGTTCAAGACCGCCAAAGACGGTTTGGACAAAGCCATCTCGGCGATGACAGCTCAAATCACGAAGGCGACAACGGACAAGGCGAAGAAGGCGGCGGAGATTCTTGACCTGGAAAAGCAAACGACCAGTATCCAACCGACAATTGACGGCATCAACAGTCTTCTTTCGTCGTTTGGATTCCAAGGCTTTAAGCTCGCAAAAGCGGAAAGCGGGACATCCTACAAGCTGGTTCGTTCAGATGGTTCGGACGCCAAGGCGACATTGAGTGAAGGTGAGAAGACGTTCGTTACTTTCCTCTATTTCTACCACCTGCTCAAAGGCAGCGACTCCGAAAGTGGGATGACAACCGACCGGATAGTAGTGTTTGACGACCCAGTTTCTAGTCTCGACAGCGACATCCTCTTCATCGTCAGTAGTCTCATAAAAGGACTGTTCGATGAGGTACGTTCTGGTACGGGCCACATCAAACAGATCTTCGTTCTCACGCATAACGTCTATTTCCACAAGGAGGTCACGTATAACCCAAAGCGGAAAGATGTCGCGATGAACGAGGAAAGTTTTTGGATCGTTCGCAAACCCGGGCTAGCCACGAAAGTCGAGTACCACACGACAAATCCGATCAAAACGTCATACGAGTTGCTCTGGGCCGAGGTTCGCAAAGCCGAGCGCTCGAATCTCGCTATCCAGAACACGCTGCGGCGCATCCTCGAAAACTACTTCAAAATTCTTGGAGGCATCAACTTTGACCAGCTCTGCGCGTTGTTCGACGGAAAAGAGAAGATCATCTGCAAATCGCTCTGCTCATGGGTGAATGATGGATCGCACTACGCGCACGACGATCTCTACGTTTCAATCGATGACTCCATGGTGGACACCTACCTCACTGTATTCAGGGCAATTTTCGACAAGTCCGGTCACAGTTCGCATTACAAGATGATGATGGGTGATGCCTACGTGGAGAATATATCTGAAGCGGCACTGGCCTGAGACGTGTTGCAGAAACCGCCTAACAAGTCCGTAAACTCGGACGCATTTTCCGTTCGCTGCGCTCACTACAAATACGCCAGTTACGGCTGGCGTTTTACGGCATAGCGACTTAAGCATGACATTAAGTATAGGAAAGCGATTCTGGAAAATTCAGGTTTACGATGGAACTCATCTTTTGTTTGAACGGAGCATTCTTTATGGACAAATTACTGAAAGATCAATGATTAATCTCCTCCGGGTGTTAGTCGCGAAGCATTCATTGAACGAAGACGAAATTATCGGAAGTTTCGCAAAAAAGAGGACTAAACTTCACAATGAACATCTTGAGGTAAAACGTTTAATCGGTGGCCCCTACGGATTTATTTGTGGCGATAACCCTCATGCTGTAGCAGTAGTTAAAACTTCCTTATGAATTCAGGGGCCAGATACCGTCATGGCCGTCAAGCAAAATCAGCCCGAAAGGGCTGTTTATGTTTCAGCACCCCATAGATGATATGAATGAGCTTACGCATCGCTGCCCCGACGATAGCCATCTTTGCCTT